>ERZ1740067.1960-NODE-1960-length-13152-cov-6.827747_pt1 | contig 13152 bp, 8 predicted proteins | sample MGYA00581736_ERZ1740067 | MGnify/ENA primary metagenome ERZ1740067 (study PRJEB43018, sample SAMN04849236) | marine metagenome | isolation source: floating plastic debris | place: Pacific Ocean | collected 2008-08-27 | study: EMG produced TPA metagenomics... | reverse complement strand
CCCAAACAATCAACCTTTGACACCAATAGCGCCCAGTTCTACGGCACCTTGCAGACTGCGGATATGCTCTCGCAGTTTGCCTCTGGTCAAACAAACAATCAAGCATACGATGCATTGGTGCTGATAACGGACGAGGGCAGTTACGAACTGGCCGAAGATAACGTCGAGCTACCCACTTTGACCGCACCCCTGTGGATTGTGAATTTAGGCGGCGATGTACCCGCTGCCTATGAAGACAATTTGCTGCAATCGCTAGAAGCGAGCAAAGGGGGTGTCGATACGCAGGTCCTCCCTGTGCTTCAAAAGATTGCACTGGCAGATACAAATGCAATTATCCTTGACGGCTATCGTTGGCAAGTAGAGCCATTGGCCGAGCAGACAGCAGGCGAATCTACAGATGATCAATTCACAGCACTGGCAGCAAGGCAGTTTATTCGTGCACAGAGTCGCACACTTGATATCTCTCAGGTTGAGGCGCTAGATGAGGTGCATGCGATCGCAAAACGCACCAGCATCGTCACCCCCTACTCCTCCATGCTCGTCCTCGTAGACGAACGCCAGCGAGAAGCACTACGTAAAGCCGAAGCCAGCGAAGAGCGCTTCGAGCGCGAAGTAGAAGACGGGCAAAACGACCTCACTCAGCCGGGAAATCCACTGGCAGCCGCCTCGATTCCAGAACCAGGTCAGGTCATCGGGATTTTTATTATGGCGATCGCACTCATCACCATCAAACGCAAATCTGTCCGTACAATACCCCCACAAATTTAGATATCTTGCCTGAGAGATCCAACTTTAGAAACGGATTGTGGGAACAAGACCTCTCTCGAAACTTTTGCATAGGGCAAATTCTCTTAAGCCGCTACCTGAATCGGATAATGGCTTTCTTTATTAAGCGTGAGATTACGAACGCCTCAACAAAAACACTCAGGCCATCATAAAGAAAACACACTCAGAAAATTTCGTTATGACTCAGCTAGCCTCACGCAAAGTTCTCATCCAACGCTTGCAGCATCTCTGTATTGGCGTAGCTGCCGCATCCCTAGCGATCATACCCAGCATTTCCCTATCAGCCCAGGCCGCTGATCCCTGCACCCAGCAGTGCAGGAGCAACCAGATTCGCTTCATGCCTGGCCAGCCAATTACCATCGAATTTATTAATCGTACAGACGGCACCGTCAACTTAGAGCGAGTGCTCGATATTGATATGCACTGGCTAAGACCACAAACTGAGTTTTCGATCGAAACGCTGGTAGGTGTAGATGACGATATGTCCCTGGTCTTTTGGGATGAGCACAACCGAGCAGTAGAAGCCAGACTACACCGGCCAGATTCAGAGACACTGCAAGTTGAGTTGCTGCCAAGCGGACACGATAGCGACAGAGCTGTCCATGTGTCTAACGCTGGTCGAGTTTTGGTTTATTAAGTCTGCGATTAACTGCCCAGAAGTCAAGAAAAATCCTTTATCATTAGATCAAACGAACTATTTGCGCTGATTTCCCATGGGTTCATTTGCCGCTTTTTTGCGCGGCCATGTGCTCAATGTGTGAGGTCAGCGCTATAGTGCTTTGTGCGAGCCATCGCTCACATCTTTAAATAGCGTACTCATCGGCCACACTCAATCGATCTAACGTGTCAGAAGACGTTCAAGCAGAACTGATTCCGACGGCTGAACCCGAAATAGACAGTTCGTCGGCGGAAAGTACCAGTGACAATCCAACACCTTCGCCAAGCGTTGTCACTAAGCGACAGATGCCTGAACAACGCTGGCAAATTTTCCCTGAACAAACGTCCCAAGCTCACCATATTTCTGAGGCTACAGCACTTTCACCGCTGCTCGCTCAAGTTCTGATTAATCGCGGTATTTATACACCTGAGCAAGCCTGGGAGTTTTTGGACCCGGAGACGCTCATGCTGCCGTCTCCGCTGGATGACTTTCCTGACTTAACCCACAGTTTGGAGCTGCTAGTAGATGCCATCGAGCACCAGAAGAAAATTTTAATCTGCGGAGACTATGACGCGGATGGCATGACAAGCACGGCGCTGTTGATGCGATCACTTCGCTATTTAGGTGCATCTGTCAACTACGCTATTCCCAGCCGCATGACCGAAGGCTATGGTATCAACCTACGCATGGTCGAAGACTTTCATAGCATCGGTGGCAGCATTATCCTCACCGTAGACAATGGCATCGCCGCCTATGAGCCAGTCGCGAGAGCAAAGGAACTTGGCCTGACCGTCATCCTGACAGACCATCATGATATTCCAGAGCAAATTCCTCCGGCTGACGCCATTCTCAATCCCAAACTTATCCGCGAAGCCTCTCCCTATCAAGGCGTTGCAGGCGTAGGTGTCGCCTATATTCTGGCCGTATGTCTCGCCCAGCGCATGGAAAAAACGCAGGACCTCACAGCAACCCTGCTGGCTCTATTCACGCTGGGAACCATCGCGGATCTTGCGCCCTTAGCTGGCGTCAACCGTCGCTGGGTAAAGCGAGGTCTCAAGCTTCTGCCAAAGTCCCGCATTCCCGGCATTCAAGCACTCATAGAAGTCGCAGGGCTCAGTGAAGAAACTGCACTTAAGCCAGAAGCCATTGGCTTTCGACTAGGTCCACGCATTAACGCGGTAGGTCGCATTTCTGATCCACAGATTGTAATCGACTTACTGACGACTGATGATATTGGTGTGGCCTTACAGCGGGCGATGCAGTGCGAAGAGGCGAACAAACTGCGCCGCCAGATGTGCGAAATCATCGAAACGCAGGCGGTAGAGTGGTGCGAATCGCAAATAGAATCGGGCCAGCTCGATCTTAAGAAAGAGCGGGTGCTCGTGGTGGTTCAGCCAGAATGGCACCATGGCGTCATTGGGATTGTGGCTTCCAGGCTGGTAGAACGCTACGGCGTGCCTGTTTTCATTGGCACTTACGAAGATAAATCAAAAAAAGAAATTCGGGGCTCAGCCCGCAGCATTCCAGAATTCAACGTATTTGATGCACTGCAATTTTGTGATGACTTGTTCGACAAATACGGCGGGCATCGAGCTGCTGGCGGGTTTTCTTTTCAGGCTAATAAGCTGCGCCAGGTGAAGTCTCGCCTCAGTACCTTCGCGCGTAAGCATCTAAAAATAGAACATCTCAAACCGCTGGTCACCGTAGATGTTCAAGCACCGCTCGAAGCCGTCAACCTGGATCTATACACTCAGATTGATCAGATTCAGCCCTGCGGTATTGAGAATCCAGAGCCTGTTTTTTGGACGGCGAATGCAACGGTGGTCGACCAAAAGGTGATTGGGAAAAATCGCGACCACTTGAAGCTGACGCTGACTCACACCGTAGATAGAAGCGATGCGAAGGTGGCGATTAAGGCGATCGCATGGCGCTGGGGTGCATACTATCCTCTTCCCCGCACCCTAGACATTGCCTACAAAATCCGACTCAACGAATGGAAAGGCCGCCGCACCGTAGAAATAGAACTTGTCGGCGTCCGTACTGCCAGTACAAACACTGCTTCGAAGTCCAGCATTCACCCTTGGAGCGAGACGCCCAATCCTTTAAATGGTCGTCTTACGAAAACGACATTAGCTCCTGCAGCCTCTTCTGATTCGCACCTAGTTGCTGAATCAAATCTTGGGCTATCCCATCCGCTAGCTAATGATGAGGGCGCGGATTCACCTGTTCTTTTTAAGCTACCTCCCAAGCTCCCAAAAATAGAGCATAATCCCACACCTAGTCAGCAGAAAAAAGCTTCTCTACCAAACCAGACAGGACTTACTCAGCCACATGAGGCGCTTGGTCATTCGGCAAATCTTGACTTGGCCAGCACCAATAGTGATGTCCAAACCCAAAGCCAAAACACGCATGCATTGCCTACGTTTCCTATTCCCGATGCGGAAGCGTCTCTGCACGTGGAGTTTTATCACAGCAAACGACGCTACAAAGGCACGCTCGAGCGCACTAGCCACGAAAGACAGCTCACCATCGAAAACAGCGAAGGCCATCTGCTGATTGTACACATGCAGCAGCGCCAAGGCTTTCTGTATCTGCCAGAAGAACCGGTGCAAGTTATCGATATTGCTGAGCTGCGATACTTTAATCTGATTCGCGCTGGGCTAAGCGCCCTTGAAGTCAAGCAAAAGACGCAGCTACTGATTAAGCAAGAGGAGCTTCTGGCTAAGAAAGATAGACAAATCGGTACGATGAAGGCCCAAATTGAGCTGCTAGAAGAAAAAATCACCCAGCTCTCTGCCGAACAGCAGCAGCAGTTCGCAGCTCTCAAAACAGAGATTCAGGAACAGGAATCGGCCATTTTGGGGCAAGAAGCGCATATAGAACAGCTACAGGTGCAAGTCAGCAACGTGCCCATGCCAAACGCGGCGGATATCAAGCAGCAGGTTCGCGAGGCCGTTGGTGACAACGTTTGGTTTTGCTTGCAGGCCGCTAGCCAAAAAGACTTGCTGGCCGCTTACAAAAACGACCAAATGATTCATGCCAGTACACCAGATGCCAATATTGCCGATTACTCCGAAGCGGGCATTCGGCTGAGTGCTGCAATCGAGCGTGAAGTCCTCACGCCCTTTTTTCAAGCGCTTTATCCCTTTTTGCTAGGCAAACGTCGTAGCGAAATCGGTGGACTTACGCTCGGCCCAACTACTCAGTACAGCCTCAGCATGCTGCCGCCTTTGCTAGCAACCCAGTGGCGATCAGTACAGCCCGGGCAGCTATCCCAGCGAGAACGTCCGGGTGGGGGCGTGAAGATGGTGAAAGTCAAGGAAAAAGGTCAAGTAACGGAGCGCGATCGCACCCTATTGAATCAGTTTTTTGAGCAGTGGGAGCATCCTATGGCCAGCTGCCTGAGTCAAAAGGGCAAACAAGCCGCTTCGAGCCTCGACCAAATCAGCAAGCTGCGTAATGTCGCTGCCCATGGGGAAAGTTTTTTATACCGCTGGCAATATGAGCTTATGCATCAGCTAATTGCAGGAAAACAAGGGAAAGGCGGACTCCTCAGAGAACTGTTTTCGATTGCATAAACGTCTGCTGATTCAACTTAACCATTCTGACTTTAGAACGCTCGGAGTCAACGTGTACTCTACACCCTATGGATGAGACAGTTGTCGCCAGTTCAGCTAATTTAGCCCTGATTTTTTTTCGACCAATCAAAAAGTTTTCCAAAGACTTTCCTGATCTGTGGAAAACTTCTGCGGACCTTAGGATAAGTGAATCCACGGATTTTTACCAGATGCTGCAGCTAGGAACAGTAGCGTTCACAAGGGTTACGACTCACGGACTGAGCTCAGAAATATTAAGAATAGTTTGATAATTTCTTCGCTTTTCCACATGTGAAAAAAGTTTTCCACAGCGTTTTCCACAGGCTGTGGGGAATGCATAGAAGTGATCATTACGCTGTGACACTTTACCGACAATCCAGCATTCACTCACTCAATTACTCGTTGTATTTACCGAAGAAGGTTGTTCGCTGTGGGGAATGGGAAATCTGAAAGTGTAGTCCCAAATAGGTTTTTGGCGATTGAACCTCAGGTTCAAAAAATGAGCCAGACCTCTGGGGAAATATGTCCTAATGCGGTCATGGATGACGTCGACATTGCAGCACATACCACCTGGGAGGCCCCTCACCACACTTCATCTCGTTGGGGAACGTTCTCAGTGTCAGCTACGGTTGACTTTGAGCACAAAATTCATATTTACCGACAAATGACTCGGGCTATGCCCGAAAACTTTGAAGCGTGGAGCCATCTTGGCTACTACCTAGCTCAGGCCAATCAATATTCAGCAGCCATCGAGGCCTATGTCAGAGCAATCTACATCCGGGCTAGAACACCGCGCGTTTGGTATAACTACGCCACACTTTTGGAAAAGCTGGGGTGCTATGGTGAAGCAGTATCAAGTTACGAACAAGCCTTAGTAATTTCCCCCAGTTACTTCAACGCGATGTACGGCAAATCTAGAAATCTATACCGGCTGGGCCGCTACCAAGAAGCGGTGAACAGCTACGACAAAGCGCTGGCAAATCCTCTGGCTCAAGGAAACGCTGCTTGTGAACTATGGTACGGACGTGGCAAAGCACTCGTAAAGCTACAGCAGCTAGATGACGCGATCCAAAGTTTTGAAGCCGCACTGGCGATCACACCCCACAGTCACAAAATTTGGGCTAGCCTGGGCCAAGCACTGATGTACCAGCAGGAAAATGCAAACGCACTCAAAAAGTTTGAAAAAGCGCTGAAACTAGCACCGGACAATATTCAGTATTGGGTTCACAAAGGCTTTTTGCTTAAGCGGCTAGGCCAATACGAAGAAGCGCTCAACGCGTTTGACGAAGCTATTTCTCTTGAGCCTGATTCTGCAAGAATTTGGCACCACCGTGGGCTAACGCTCATGACAATGCAGCGATACACAGATGCTTATGACAACTTTGAGCAGGCCCTAAAGTATCAGGCATACGACTATAAAAGCTGGCTCAGCCTGGGCTGGGCACTCGAAAAGATGGGAGATTATAAGAAAGCGATTGAAGCCTACAACAAGTCGCTATCTATTGAACCTGATCAGTCATTTGCCTTTTACCGACAGGCCAGGTGCTATGCCATTCTCAGACAAAACCATTCAGCCATAGAGCATTTGAGAAGAGCCATTTCGCTTCACCCTGAAAACTACATTCCCCGTTCTCAAGCAGACCCTCTGCTGCGAGACGTGCAAACAAAAGCACTCCTCGCAGGCGCACCAGTTTCAGTGTGATTATCGGGAGCCTTAACAGATCAAGTCCGATGCAGGGAACTCCTTGCATCGGACTGAGTAGCTCGAACACTACCCTCTCCTACTAGCTGCGACTGTCTTGAGCCTTGCGTCGCGCCTTCATTACCAGAACAGAACCGAGAGCGATTACAAAAATGTAGGGGCTGTAGGCCAGCAACCAAAGCCCGAGCTGCAATAAGTCTGTTGTAAAGCTACCGACAGAGTGTCTAGCTGCATTCCAGGAGTTGGAAAGCTGAGTCGTAAAGCCTGGTGCTTCTGAGGAAAGGATGACAGCGCTACTCAGGCTCAGTGTAATCGTGGAATACCTCACCTGAGTTTGCAAGCTCTTTTGCGCTGCGGCCATTTGCTCAATGCTTTGACGGACGTTGCTAAGCTCACGGGAGACTTCCAGCACGTCTGAAATTTCGCCAGAGCGAGACATAATTTCTTGAAGCGCTTCTTCGGATTTGCGAGCATTTGCTAGCCGGGCCTGTAAGTCTACAAGCTGAATGGAAACATCCTCGCTGCTAATCGACCGATTGTTCACTTCGCCTAGCTCAGTCAAGTCATCGAGCGTTGCATCTAACCGCTCTTGAGGCACGCGTAGCTCAAAGCTCACGCTGCGCTGGCGATCGCCGTAGTCTTGCATCGAGAGAACATCGCCCTGCTGCGCATTGACAATTGCCCTTACTTGGTCGAAACCATCATCTACAGACTCTACACTCACAGCAAGGTGTGCTTTCTTGATTAACTGCGGCCTACTGCTCGTTGAGCGCTGCTCCGCAGGAATGGCTTCATCATTGGAAACGCGGCCAGCAGTATCTTGTGGTGCCTGGGCAACCGAAGAAACTTCGGACTCGTAAGCATCTGCGGCAACATCGGCTTCTGTAGTGGGGGCAGCGCCCGACAATTCTCCAGCGTTATAGGAAGCTGATGAGCACCCGGTCAGCCCGGTGAGTGTGATTACAGAACCTGTTAATAGTGCAAAGCAAAGGCGTTTCATAGGTCATCCTCAGGAATCGTTGACTGTGGTGGTTTGTCTTTCTAGCTATCTGACTTCTTCGTTACCAACAGTGTGACAACACACCCAGCCAAAACCCGCTAGGTTTCAGAAATTGAAACTATCAACAAACGCTGTATCTGTAGGCTTGCTGTACATCATCACCGTCGTTTATCGCCGTTTCAGAAGAATTCCAATGACATTTTTGTAATCCATATTTCAAATGTCAAATCCCAAAAGCACAGAGACATAAGCCATATATAAAACAACAGAAGGATGAATATTGCCCTGCAACCGATGACTCATGATCGAAGCGGGTGCGCACATTCGGAGTTGCTCTCACTAATAGCTTTCACGTCAACAGATGTAAACGTTGATAGATTCAACAATAGTAGACACCAATGTCCAAGCGCCAAGCGTAAAAAATCAACGCAAACATAAGTAGGCCACTCTCAGGACTAGAGAGCCGTAGCAATGGTTTACTTTACTCACTTACGCAACAATTTATTTTTATCTAGAGGTAGATTCTGGTGGCCCCAGACTAGGCTTGGTAGTGAAGTAATCATCAGTCAAGCTGTTGAGAAAGGCTATCAAGTCCTGTTTTTCATCAGAAGTCAGCGTAAAGCCTTTAACAAATGAGCTTTTGAGAGGATTTTGGCTACCTACCCCAGCATGCTCACCAGACTCGATAGTACGTCCACCCGAGGCATAGTGATCTATGGCGTCTTCTAGCGTTGCTACGCTGCCATCGTGCATGTAGGGGGCGGTCAGTGCAATGTTGCGCAAGGTGGGTGCCCGGAACTTACCCATATCTTGAGGGCTCAGGGTGATCTCTTTCAGTCCCACATTATTTGGCGGATAGGCTCCCTGACCATCTATGTTGTAGAGTCCGGTATTGTGAAAGGCGATTTCTACGAAGCCGGAGCGCTCGTGATAGCTGGAGTCGCTAAAGTTTAGGCCGCTATGGCAATGAAAGCACTCTAGGCGTTCGCTGGTAAATAATGCCTCACCGCGCTTTGCCGAATCAGAGATTGCATTCGGTTCGCCGCCGTAGCGATAGCGATCGTAAGGAGATTCAAAGGAGTTTAGAGTACGCTCAAAGGCTGCGATCGCCAGTGTCAAATTCCGCACGCTAACCGCATCATCTCCAAATACCGTTTGAAACCGCTGCGCATAATCCGAATTTGATGACAGCATGGCCAACAGCTCATCTTCTCGCCCGGCCATACCCAGCTCCACAGGCTCTTCACCAAACAGCGGCACCAGCATCTGCTGCTCTAGATGTTGCATCAGCGGGTTGGCCCAAGTCTGCGCTGAGTTGTAGCCTGCATTTGCCAAACTCATCGAATTACGCGGATGCACCTGACCAGTGGCCCCCACCGACAGCACTTTGCCGTCAGTAAAGGCCAATGCCTGCACATGGCAGGAAGCACAAGCAAAGTCACCTGTCGCCGACAGTCGCGGCTCGTAAAACAACCGTCGACCCAGCTCAACTTTCTCTGCTGTCATCGGGTTATCAGCAGGAACAACAGGCCGAGGTACCCAGCTTGGCAAGTCCCATTCATAGTCAGAAGACACCGCTCTCTCAACTGGTGCAACGGGGATCGAGGTTGCACCACTGTTGACTTCCTCATGGGCCAAGGCGCGCTCAAACTGAACTGAAATAACAACCGAGAATACGCAAGTCAGTATCCAGGTTATCCAACGGCGAGACAAACACTATTCTCCTTGCCGCCTCAAACCTAAATCCAGGTTAGCGACGCGATCACAACTTTTAGCATCCTGTTTTTATTCTACGGTAAAGAAACTTTGTTCTACCGTGGGCTGATCATTAAATGGAAGACCGAGAGACTGCATAATGCCTGCACAATCGCTATCTTCTGGTGAAGACATACAGCCAATAGCCGTATTCGCTTGATTCTCTGAAAGATTTGTACCGCTTACCAGTGCTGCTAAGTCTGCAATCACCACATTCTCTGCTGGGTCAAAGTCACTCAGCATCACTTCCGGTCGATTTGGAATACTGCATACTACCGGAGCCTCAGCTGCATCTAGCTGACAGCCAACGCTGCCTAAATGAATTGCAAACGGCTGCGCTGCTGCACCGTGCGCACCATGGCCGTGCCCGCCGTGCGAGCCGTGGTCATGCCCGTCGTGCGAGCCATGGTCATGCTGACTTTGCCGAACTCTAGCGACATCTATTGCTGGCATCATGTCTATACGGGCAAACTTGTAGCCAAAATTCCAGTTCCACCACATCGAAGTCAAATTCAGTGGCGAAGGTGCCAGGGTCGAATCAATGTGGTTCAGGTTAAAGGGCACACCCAGCGTGAACTTAAGGCCAGTGTACTCACCAGCAGGAACCGAGCCTACTACTTGAGTACGGGTTTCGGGCGTCCCGTTGCCGCAGGCACCCGATTTATCTTCAAAATCAAGCAAAGCGACGTCTTGGTGCTGCCATTTGCCATCCTGCTGAAGGACTAACGGCACCTCGTTTCCAGCCTCGTCTATCAGCGCCATCTGTGAGACGTAGAAGCGAAAGTCCATTGCCGTTATCGGTGTATCAGCGGCACCCAAAGCATAGGTTTCACCGCAGGCAAAAGCCTCATCGCCAACCTGTCCGGCAAAGTTGATAGTGACTGTCTGGCTCTCGATGGCGAGCGCGCTTTGTGCACTCATCGTCGTCAACCCAAAAACTGCGCCTGCGAGCGCTAAAGCCAGCTGGTGTTTTTGCATGATACTTATCCTAAAACTCACTGTTCACGACGTTTGCTTAGTATCTCAACGTACCGAAAATACTAAGTAAAGGGCAACAGACAGCCCGTCAAACACAAACAGTCGTCCTTCAGGCAGATTGACACTTACAACAATTCTGATGAAGACATCGTTACCGGTGAAAACCCACTTAACAAGTTCTCTTATTCAAAGTTCTTCACTCACAGTGACCGAAAAGCAAAACGTATGTGCGCTTTTGAATAGTCTGAAAGCCACAGTTCTTCTTGCTACTCTCACCTCAAGCGATCTAGTCGCTAGTAGAAACGTAAAGCAAAGGCTTTAGCCTGACAACAAAATTTCAAGACAAACGCAATTCGTATTCGGCTCGGTCTACAAGGAAGTAATAGAAAGTGTTAGGCTCAAACGCAGCTTTTGCTTTTTTTGACCTTGTTATGCTGCTACCTAAGCTCTCTAGTATTCATGCCTTAGTCATAGGCGCTTCGCAGGGCATTGGCCTCGAATTTGTACGCCAGCTATTGCAAGACGAACGCACTACGCATTTGTTTGCGACCTATCGCTCTGAGCAAACAGCCGCCTCACTTTTTGAATTGGCTCAGCAGCATCCCCAACGATTGCACTGCGTTCAAATGGACATCACAGATGAAGCACAGATAGAAGCAGGCTTGGCACAAGTTCAAGTCTTAGCACCTAATCTCCATTTTGTTATTAACTGTGTGGGTCTTTTACACAATGAACAACAGCAGCCTGAGAAGGCGCTCCGCCAGCTGAATACCGAAAACTTGCTCAGCTACTTTCAGGTCAACAGTATCGGGCCAGCGCTGATCGCTAAGCATATAATGCCACTACTCAAGCATAAGGAGCCTAGCTTGTTGGCCACTATCTCCGCGAAAATTGGCAGCATTGGAGACAATCGAATTGGTGGCTGGTACGGCTATCGCGCATCGAAAGCAGCGCTCAATATGTTCCTAAAGACGGCCTCCATTGAATATCGCCGTCGTTGTCCAAATGCAACAATTGTTATGTTGCATCCGGGTACGACAGACACCCAATTGTCAAAGCCTTTTCAGCGAGGCGTTTCCCCTGAAAAGCTATTTTCAACAGAGAGAACAGTTTCTCAGCTAATGACCGTCCTCTCCGGTGTCAAAGCTGAAGATAGTGGTGAGTTTTTCTCATGGGATGGGAGTCGTTTACCTTGGTAGGTCTATTCACTGAGTAGGTCTATTCACTGACAGGATCAAACATTCTTCAGGTTAGATGAAACAGGCTGCTGTTTATTTGCCACAGCTTTTTTGATAGGTCTTAGTGCTTTGGGCAGGAATGGGATGCGGCGCTGATAGGTCATGACAAACTGACGCATCGTACGCTTAATACGCTGTGCTTTTCGAAGAATTGGCTGATTGTAGAGGATGGGTTCACCGATAAGAGTAGGCTGCTTGGCTTCTTTGAGATAGCGATAGTGAAGAAAAAGATCGCGGTAGGGAAAGAGAATATTCTTACGATTGCAGACCTGTCGAAAAAAGCGGGAACTGACGCCGATATAGTGCAGGTAAGTGAGCTGTTCGCCCTTGTCAAATAGAATGTTGTCCTTTTCGACAAAGTGAGGGGAAGTCACACAGCAGCCAGTTCGCTTTTCTGAGCTGAGAGTTCTCGATAGGTTGATGGCATCAATCCCTGATTTCATCACCATGTAGTTCAAAATAGATTGGTCAGGCCCGTGGTAGTAAAGAATATCGGCATCACCTGAGTACAAGGATGAGAGTAGTTCACTCAGCATAGCCTCTGTGAAAGTACCTTTTTTAGAGGCGAAAAGGCCAGCACAGAAGATTTCTGTATTGAGACGATCGCGCTCAAAAACATCGGTCAAGTTCGGCGCATCCACACTGAATACATGGCTCAAATCCTTGTACTGATAGTCGTAAGTGACAAAGGCATGATCGTCCAGGCTATCAAAAATCACATCGAACGAGTTCATGGCCAAAATGTCAGCATCTAGGTAAATGAACTTTTCAAATGGGCCATCAAAGCAGCAAAAACGACGGTGCATACCCATGCGGTTTACGCCCATGACACCACGCTTACGCCATTCACTAAAAGCCGTTGGGTGGGCCTCCCAGATTTTGGTGCCAAAGGTTTCCCACTTTTTCAAAATAGCGATGTCGTCAAACCATTGCACCTGTGGATAGGCTTGCATCGCCTGCCTGGCTTGCTGTGTATTATCGTCATAGGGCACAACGCAAATAGGCAGCGTAGGGCTGACGTTTTGCTCTACGCTATTAACCAAAGCAATGAGCTGATCAAGCACGATGTCATTAGCCAGAATGTAGAGGCCCTTTTCCGTACTGTGATAAGTGCTGTGTGCCATAGAGAGTCAGAAATCCACGTGACGATCTGCAAAGGCGTCGTGATAGAACGAACACCGCAGACTCAGTGTTCACGCATTGCCCCGACAAATCGCAGGCACACGGAGCAAAATCTATAAAAATGAGCATGCAGATCCAGCTCAGCTGCGGAAACTGACTAGATTCGATTAAGAAATGCACAATAGAGCACTGAGCATTTTCTCAATTTGTCTTACGTTTAAAGGAATCGTAAAGGAATCGCCTTTAATAATTCAGACAGGGGGAAGCACGCCATGGTCCGTGGAAGCGCAGAGAACGCAAGCGGCCAAAAGACGGCT
>ERZ1740067.1959-NODE-1959-length-13154-cov-5.779907_pt1 | contig 13154 bp, 11 predicted proteins | sample MGYA00581736_ERZ1740067 | MGnify/ENA primary metagenome ERZ1740067 (study PRJEB43018, sample SAMN04849236) | marine metagenome | isolation source: floating plastic debris | place: Pacific Ocean | collected 2008-08-27 | study: EMG produced TPA metagenomics... | reverse complement strand
GAACGACTTCACCGCAGGCCTTGAGCAACAGTTGGATTCCATTTCCGCAGGCGAACTTGATTGGCGCGAGGTTCTCAGGGATTTCTGGAAGGACTTCATCGCCGCTGTCGATGACACCAAAGAGCTCCGCATCACCGAAGTGCTGGATACGCTCAACGACGTGCTCGGACATCACGTGTTTCCGGATAAGGGCGATGGATCCGACCCACGCCTGTGCCCCTCCTGCAGCGTCGGCCAACTCTCCATCAAGACAGGCCGGTACGGTGCTTTCATCGGGTGCTCCAACTACCCAGAGTGCAAATTTACGCGCCCCATGGCTGGAGACGGCGCCGAACAGGCGGCTGGCGGTGATAAGGAACTGGGCACGGACCCCGAAACTGGTCTGGCCGTCAATCTGAAGACTGGCCGATTTGGCCCCTACATTCAGCTTGGTGAGAAGACCGAAGATAACGAGAAGCCCAAACGCTCCGGCATCCCCAAAGGCATGAGCCCGGCAGATGTTGACTTTGAGTACGCGCTGAAACTTCTGTCCCTGCCCCGCGACGTCGGTACACATCCCGAGACAGGCAAGATGATCACCGCCGGTTTGGGACGCTACGGTCCGTTTGTACTCCACGATGGCAAGTACGCCAATCTCGACAGCATCGAGGAAGTCTTTGAGGTCGGCATCAACCGCGCCGTCGACGCGATTGCCCAGAAGGCCCAACGCGGCGGCGGGCGCAATCAGGCAAAGGTTCTCAAAGAGCTTGGCGAACATCCCGATGCCGGTGGCCCCGTACAAGTGCTCGACGGTCGATATGGCCCGTACATCAAACACGCCAAAATCAACGCAACCCTGCCCAAGAGTATCGAGATCGATGACCTGACGCTGGAGCGCGCTGTGGAATTGGTCGCAGAAAAAGCAGCGAAGACAGGCAAGAAGACCAAGACAAAAGCAAAAACAAAATCCAAGGCGAAGGCCAAAACGAAAGCCAAGGCTAAGAGCAAGGCCAAGACAAAAACAAAATCCAAAACCAAGGCGAAGACTAAGGCCAAGGCCAAGGCAAAAACCGCCACGCCTTCAGATACAGAGTCAGACGCAACCTAAGTGGCCAAGAAACCCGGCAGCCCTCGCCCGAAAAAAAAGCCCGCAAAGCGCGGCAAGGCCAAGGCAGCCTCTGCCAATTTCCTACCAACGCGGGACCAGGTCCTCGAGTTCATTGCCGGGTATCAAGGCACGCCAGGCAAGCGCGAGATCGCGCGCGCCTTCCGTATCCAGGGTCCACAGCGAGTCGCTTTGAAGGGCCTTCTTCGGCAGATGGAAGAAGAAGGCCTGCTCGAAAAAGCGTCCAACAAAAAGTTCACGCGCGCTGGGGAGCTCCCGCCAGTTGGAGTCATCGACGTAGTAGACAGCGACGCCGATGGCGAACTGCTCGCCCGCCCGGCCAACTGGTCAGCTGAGACAGACCCGCCCACCATTGTTCTTGCGCCCGCCGGTCACAAAGACCCAGGAAGCTTCGGCGTCGGCGACCGCGTGCTTGCGCGGCTCAACAAGGCAACCGAAGACTTCGACTATGAAGCGCAGGTCATCAAGAAGCTGGGCGATGGCGCGAAGACAGTGATCGGCATACTGCGAGAGGGACCTGGCAAGCACTGGACGCTCGAACCCACCGACAAACGCGAACGCGACGGTTATCGGATAGCAGCCAGCGATATCGCCGAAGGTAAAGCTGACCACCTGGTCGAGGCAGAAGTACTATCAGGCCGGCAGTATGGTCCACGCGCTGCGCGGGTCCTGAAGTCACTGGGACCCATTGAAGGCACTCACGCGATCAGCCTGATTGCCGTCCACGAACAGGGCATACCCGTCGAATTTGACCCAACCGCACTTGCGGAAGCAGAAGTGGCCAAGCCCGCCACCGCGCGCGGCCGCACGGATCTGCGTGACGTCCCGCTCATCACAATCGACCCGGCGGATGCGCGGGACCATGACGACGCCGTCTGGGCAGCCCCCAGTGATGATCCAAAGAATAAGGGCGGTTTCGAGGTCATTGTTGCCATCGCTGATGTTGCAGCATATGTGCGCCCTGGCTCAGCACTAGACCGTGACGCTCAAAAACGTGGCAACTCAGCGTACTTCCCTGACCGCGTTATCCCCATGTTGCCGGAACGCATTTCCAACAATCTATGCTCCCTCGTGGAAGGCGAAGACCGCCCCTGCATCGCGGTCCGCATGGTGTTCGACAAGAACGGCAACAAGAAGTCGCACGAGTTCATGCGGGCCATCATGCGGTCTGCTGCGAAGCTATCATATCAGCAGGCACAGCAGGCCTATGACAGCCTGACATCAGATGTTGAATCCAATGTGCCGGACGCGTTGACGCAGAACGTTATAGCACCCCTTTTCCGAGCCTATGAGGCAATGACCCGCGCCCAGGAGAAGCGCCAGCCGCTTGCGCTCGACCTGCCTGAGCGCAAAATCGAGATGGGTCCCGACGGACAGATTGCCCGCATTCACGAAGTTGAGCGTCTCGACACCATGCGCCTTATTGAGGCATTCATGATCGCCGCAAACGTGTGCGCCGCAGAAACCCTTGAGCAAAAGCACGCGCCTGTCGTCTATCGCATCCACGATGCACCCTCGCCGGAAAAACTCACGGCTCTGTCAGAGTTCCTACAAACACTGGACATGTCAGTTCCACGCGGAGCCGTCATCAAGCCGGGGCACTTGAACCGGATTCTTACCACGGTCGCAGAAACCGAAATGTCAGACATGGTCAGCGAAGTCGTGCTGAGGTCCATGGCACAGGCGGAGTATAATCCTGAGAACCTGGGCCATTTCGGGCTCAATCTGCAGCGGTATGCACACTTCACCTCGCCCATTCGTCGGTATGCGGACCTTCTGGTTCACCGTTCTCTGATACGTGCCCTCGGTCTCACCCCCAACGTTGCCAAGGATGGCCTGACAGACGAAGAGGCAGACAGGCTTGCACAAACGGCTGAGCACATCTCATCGACCGAGCGCCGGGCCATGGCGGCGGAACGCGCCAGTAAGGACCGTTACCTAGCCCAGTTCCTCTCCAACCGTATTGGTGCCGAGTTCGACGGACGCATTTCCGGCGTCACACGATTCGGCCTGTTCGTCCGGCTCAACGAAACAGGGGCAGACGGCCTGGTTCTCATCTCATCACTGGGTGGCGACTACTATCACCACTCAGAGAGCCTTCATGCCCTCGTGGGAGAGCGCACAGGCATGATGTACCGGCTGGGCGACGACGTGACGGTTCGCCTGGAAGAAGTGGCTCCCCTCAAGGGCGGCATGCGCTTTGAGCTGCTCTCGGGCGGCCGCAAGGCTGACCCGTCTGAACAAAAGCACGCGCGAAAAGACCGGCAGAACGCCAGATCACAGGCCGGGGGCCGGCATGGGCGCGGCAACCCGTCTCGGCGCCCCAAGCTTCCTCGCTCAGGCAAGAAGAAGTCCTCCTCACGTCGCAGGTGACCTGCGACCGATTGACATTCGTGCGGCAATCGGACGCCTTGAGGGCACGCGCCTTTAAACCCACCTTGCCATCCATGACTGTCGAAACAACAAGTTCGCTCCCAGCCTCAGATTCCGATGGAATCTCGGCAGAGGTGACATCCACGCCGGACCAGCCAGTGCGTCCGTTGTGGCCCGCCATGCTCAAGGGCTTTACAAGCCGCTGCCCTAACTGTGGCGAAGGAAGCCTTTTTAGCGGATATCTGAAAGTTGTTGATTCCTGCGATAGCTGCGGACAGGAACTGCATCATCACCGCGCTGATGATGCTCCGCCGTACTTCACCATCTTCATATCTGGCCATATCATCATTCCGCTTATGATCCTGGTTGAACGCTTCTGGGCTCCTGCGCTGTGGATTCACATGGCAGTCTGGTTGCCGGTCACATTGATTATGTGCATGGCCCTGCTTCCGCCCGTAAAGGGTGCCTTGGTGGGCTTACAGTGGTCCTTCCGTATGCATGGTTTCGAATATGACGAGGAGCCACCAGCGGCTCCGGCTGTGCGCACAGGCCACGACTGATTTCAAGTCCTAGACAGGCCCGACAATGCGAGGCATCGTCCCTCGCCATGACAAAAAATCAAAAGACCTCCAAAACCACGTCAAATACGGCTTCCAAAACGGGAAGACCGTTCGACCCCGCCTATATGCGCCCTAGTGAGTATCGCGAGGAAAAGACACCAGCGGTACGCCCCAAGGACGCAGCTACGCTCATTCTTGTGCGCCACGATGACAATTCTCCGCGCATCCTCATGGGCAAGCGTAACGCTGATCACAAGTTCATGCCCAACAAGTATGTCTTTCCCGGCGGCCGGGTGGACATAGCAGACAGCCGTATCAAACCTGCCAAAGATCTGACCGACACGGTTCAGTGCCAGTTGATGGATCGTATGCGCGGCAAGCCATCCCTCGCTCGTGCGCGCTCATACGCATTGGCAGCGGTGCGCGAGACTTTTGAGGAGACAGGTCTTGTGGTGGGGACGCGCAATGAAGGCGCCGCACCCAAGTCCCGCCACACCGATTGGAATGCCTACTTTCAACAAGGTGCCCTGCCCGATCTGTCCAAGTTCGACATGATCGCCCGAGCAATCACGCCGCCCTATCGCAATAGGCGATTTGATACGCGTTTCTTCATGGGTGATGCCTCAGCCATTCTCAGTGACATGCACGATACGGCGGGTGCCTCCGGCGAACTGCTGGACCTGCACTGGCTCACTATCTCCGAGGCGCGTGATGTAGACCTGCCAAACATCACCCGAATGGTCATCGCTGAGATCGAGTCGCGGCTGAAAGCACACGGGGATATCTCAAAGCGCCCGGTGCCCTTCGTCTATTTTCGCGGGGCCAAGCCCATTCAGGACAAGATCACAGTATGAGCGCCATCAAACCGCGTGATGCCGCGAGCCTTGTTCTGCTGCGCGACACATCTGGCGTCACAGAAGTACTGATGGGCCGCCGCCATTCACGACACGCTTTTATCCCCGACGCCTTTGTATTTCCCGGCGGAAAACTTGACGCAGATGACAGACGCGTCACTACGGCCCAATCCGCTTCCAGTACCGCGACACCGGCAACGCAGGCACTGGAAGCCGCTGCCATTCGCGAGACCTTCGAGGAAACGGGGCTCCTTCTCGCCTGCCCCGGCGACATCGGGACGGCAGCTGAAGGCACATGGGGTGAGTTCAGGTCCCGGGGCCTTGTGCCGGACGCCAAGCATCTGCGTCTGCTTGCCCGTGCCATTACCCCCGCTGAAAGCCCGATCCGTTTTCATGCGCGGTTCTTCACCGCCCACAACGCGCCGGTCACAGGTGAAATCAAAGGGTCCGGCGAGCTACTCGACCTTGCCTGGTATCCACTCGACCACGCAAAGACATTGCCGGTTATCGACGTGACAGAATTTGTTCTGAAAGAGATTTCAGAGCGGACTGACAATAGAACCCTCAAGGGCCCAGTAGCTTTTTGGCGCTACCGGTCCGGCACTCCCATTCTTTCGTACGAGGCCTGATCCCCGTGACAGACATCCCCGCAAGCTCAGGTGCCACACACACCCTGACCGAAGATGAGCGCAGACGCTCCATAATTGCAGCGTTGGGATGCATTGGTGCTGTTGGCATAGGGCTGGGCGCTACCCTTCCACTTCTGGCTTTGCGGATGGACTCGATGGGTGCAACCGCAACTATGATCGGCCTCAATACAGCCATGGTGGGTCTATCTCACCTGGTCTTCACCCCGCTTGTGCCGCGCATTTTGCGGCACATCAACATGATGCCCTTCTTGCTGCTGTGCGCGATCGCAGCGTCGATAGGCATTATGGGATACGTCATTTTCCCCAACATCTGGGTGTGGTTTCCGCTCAGATTCTTCACGTCCGCGTCTTTGGCCGGACTGTTCATCGTCAGCGAGATCTGGATCAACCAGGTTGCGGAGGACCGAACCAGAGGTCGTGTCATCGGCCTTTACGCAACCGTGTTTGCCGGGTCATTCGCTTTAGGCCCGGTCCTTTTGTTGCTGGTCGGCACAGACGGAGCACTCCCGTTCATCATCACAGCAACAATGACTCTGGTCGCAATTCTGCCGCTGCAGCTGGCCCGCGGTCTGATGCCAAAGATCCATGAGAAACCGTCCCATAGTTTCATGGCCTTCATTCTGGTGGCGCCGGCCGCCACATTTGCGGCACTGGCCTACGGCGCCATCGAAACCCAGGTGTTCAATCTGCTGCCTATCTATTCGATCCGCACCGGTGCAACGGAAACTGTGGCGGCTCTCGTTTTGAGCATCTTTGCCGCCGGCAACGTGGCTATGCAGGTTCCTATCGGCTATCTGGCGGACCGGTTTGACCGAAGATACGTTCTTGCTGGATGTGCGGCTGTCGGTCTTATCGGCCCGCTGCTGCTTCCCCTTGCAGCTGGCGAACCTTGGGTCCTCTACCCAATTCTTTTTATCTACGGGGGCGTGGTTGTAGGCATGTACACGGTCGGCCTGGCTTTGCTCGGCCAGCGCTTCACCGGAGCAGATTTGGCGGCAGCGAATGCGGCCTTTGTCGTCATGTACTCCGCCGGTGCACTTATCGGCCCCATAGCCGGTGGAACAGCCATGGATATCAACGATCCCAATGGTCTGACGATCTCACTGGCGGCAATTGCCGGATTCGGCCTCTTCCTGACCCTTTGGAGACGCCGGACGGAAGGTCCGGCTTTGCCACCCGATGCTCAAGATACATAGGCTTTCTGGGCTTTGTGGCCTAATGCGCTTGACAGCAGCCGCCCGATCATTAGTTTGCGCGCTTCGCCTGCCTCTTTTGAGGATTTTAGGCCCCACACTTCTTCCGCAGGACCTGGCCAATGGCTAAGCCAACGACGATCAAGATCAAGCTTCAGAGCACAGCTGACACTGGATACTTCTATGTAGCCAAGAAGAATGCTCGCACCATGACGGACAAGATGGTGGTACGGAAGTATGACCCCATAGTGCGCAAGCACGTGGAGTTCAAGGAAGCGAAGATCAAATAGACGCAACGCCGTTCTGATACGGCAGCGCATTCGACGTAAAACACCAAAAAGCGCTGTCGCAGCTATCGTGCGGCGGCGCTTTTTCTTTTTGTTTCAAGCATATGCAGAAAAGTTCTGACTGAAACCGGGCGATCGGAGAAAGGTCAAAAGACCTTCCCCCGACCGGTAAGTCCACCACATATGCTGGTCCAGATGCGGCTGGTACCAGGCAAAAGCTGTGGTGCCGGGCCGTCCGCAGGCTATGCCATGATTCAGCGCTCAAAAGAGGCCTATTCAACCCTGAAACTGGCAACGCACCTGCGCTCTGTCTAATCATAACCAGGCGATGCGGCAGCCCAGCTAAAACAGAAGCCCGGAACGGCGATCCCCTCAATAGAAAGGTGACGCCCCCCGTTTTCAGCAGCCATTGCCAGACAAACAGATAGAAATTCCGCTGTTATCCAGCCCAGAACCTACGAATCCCCATTCGCAACTTCTTGGCGCTTACACCAGTATCTCCCCCAAAAAGACACCAGCCTCGAAAACCTAACAGCGATAACAGATCAAGCAAGCAATTAATGGGCATTCATGCGTGAATTAGGCAAAGAAAATATGATGTTAACCATGTTTCCTCATGCAATTGCTTTGATATCCACAGCCTTCTCCACACAGGCATGTAAAGGGGCTCCCGCGGCGCTCAAAAGTAAGCCGACAGGTTTCACCAAAGACGCAGATGCTGCTTTAGGCGGCTTCTGAAACGACGCGGTTTCTGCCTTCCCGCTTAGCGCGGTAGAGTGCCTTGTCAGCGCGCTTGAGGAACTCCTCAACGCTTTCAGTCGGGCTATGAAGCGACGTCACCCCGATCGATGCGGTAATCGCAAGCGATCCCACACTTGCCCCCACTTTAAAGGGCTCCTCGGCAATTTCCTTGCGCAGGCGCTCGGCAACCGTGTTGGCAAAGGCGACATCCGTGTCAGGCATGACGACAACAAATTCTTCACCGCCATACCGGCACGCCAGATCGATACCACGCACACTGCGGGCAAGCCGCTCACCAAATTCACGCAGGACATCATCGCCCACGTCGTGCCCGTGGGTATCATTCACCGACTTGAAGAAGTCGATATCGACGATCAGGAGAGAAATTTCCTTGCCGCGATCCGCAGCCCTTTGCACCAATGTATTTAGGTGACTTTCCATGTAGCGGCGATTGTACAGGTTGGTCAGCGGGTCAGTGATCGCCATTTCCAGACTTAACTGCAGATTTTGCCGCAGCACATCCTGGTAACGCTTGCGCTTTAACTGCGTGCGCACACGGGCGGTCAGCTCATTGCGATCAACCGGACGCATCAAATAGTCATTAACCCCCATATCGAGGGCACGGACCAACCGTGTCGTGTCGCCATTTTCGACGATTGCCAGAATAGGTGTATTTCGCGTGCGCTCCTCGGAACGCAGGTGGGAACAGAACCGAAGTCCATCAGAACGCTCAAGCGACAGGCTCACCACAACAAGGTCGTAGTCTTCGCCATTGACGCGAACCAGCGCTTCGCGGGCATCGCTCTCGATTGTGACGCGATTTTGTTCCCTCAAGCTATCGGCGATACGGCGTGCGGATGTCGCTCGATCTTCCACAACCAGCACACGACCAAGGGCAGAATCAGCACGCTGCAGCGCATCGGTTTCATCCATCAGGCCCAGCTGGTTGCTGGTTGTCTCCCGCATCCGCAACTCATCCGTCATCAACTTCAGGCGGACAAGGCTGCGTACTCGTGCCATCAACGCGATATCGTCGACAGGTTTTGTAAGGAAATCGTCGGCTCCTGCTTCAAGACCGGTTACCCGGTCCGCAGGTTGGTCGAGCGCCGTCACCATAATGATGGGGACATGCTGAGTTTCCTGCATGGACTTAAGACGACGGCAGACTTCAAAGCCATCCATCTCAGGCATCATTACATCCAGCAAGATAATATCTGGCTTTTCTGATGCAGCAGCTTCCAGCGCTTCGCGGCCGTTGAACGCAGTCGAAACGTCGAAATACTCGGCGGTCAGTTTTGCTTCGAGCAGTTTGACGTTGGCCGGAATGTCATCAACGACCAGGACACGTGCAGTCATCTAAGGTCTCCCGCCTTGTCGTGTCCTAGTTGAGAAACCGCTGAACAGTTTCCATGAATTGCGCAACGGAAATTGGCTTTGCGATGTAAGCCTCGCAGCCGCCCTGACGGATCTTTTCCTCGTCACCCTTCATTGCAAAGGCCGTGACGGCAACGACCGGAATTTGCTTGAGGCTATCGTCTTCCTTGAGCCACTTGGTGACTTCGAGCCCGGACACTTCCGGCAGCTGAATGTCCATCAAAATGAGATCCGGACGCTCGGAGCGTGCAATTTCGAGCGCCTCCATACCATCACGAGTCTGGAGAGTTTCGTATCCATGAGCATCAAGCAGATCATGAAACAGCTTCATGTTCAGCTCGTTGTCCTCGACGATCAGCACGCGCTTCGACATTTCTGTCTCTCCCCAGCGGTCCATCCCGCCAATGCAGGACACCGCAAACGGCCACATATGGCCCAAAATCAGCAGGTCCCGTATGGGACAAGTTCCCTAGCAGATAGAATTCGCACACGCGGATTCGCGGTGCTCGTCCCATTCGACTTTGCCGACTGTGGGCTAAAAGGTTTAAAGCACTGTTTAAGTTGCCCCGTTTCACAAGGGGAATTGATCAACAAATCGAGGAAAATCGCGGTTTTGAATAGTGAAGACGCACAAATCCTGGCCCTCCACGCCCTGACCTTCCTGTTGGACGAACCCCAGCGACTAGAGGGCTTTTTGCGCATGACAGGCATAGAGCCACATGATCTGCGCGCAATCGCGGGGTCAAATGACGGACAGACCGCAATTTTGGACTATCTATTGGGCAACGAACCCTTGCTCCTGGCGTTCACCGCTGAAGAAGGCTGCGATGATCAGGACCCTACCCGCGCCCGCCAGACCCTGGGTGGGCGCGCCATGACACAAGACTGGACGTCTGCATGAGTACCCCAGCCCAACTGGACTCATTTGTAACCGAGCAAATCGACGCGCTGACTCTCAACAAGAAAAAGCCGCTCATTGTCACCGACGCTGATGAGGTCCTTTTTCAGTTCATGGCCGGGCTCGAAACCTACCTGGAGCGCCAAGGATACGAGATAACACTCAAGAGTTTTGCGATCACCGGGAATGTTCGACATCGCGAAACAGGCGTGATCGTCGAACCTTCAGATATGAAAAATCTGCTTGGTGGCTTCTTTGAGGAAGAGACCCATCGGCTCACCCCCGTCGACGGTGCCGCTGACGCTCTCGCCCGCCTGTCAAACCACGCGGATATCGTGGTGCTATCCAATGTCCCCTTCGCGCAGCGCGATGCCCGGGCAAAGTCGCTGGCGGACAGCGGGATGCCCTATCCCCTAGTAGCAAACAGCGGCCTCAAAGGCCCTGCGATGGCCTCTCTGGCAAGTCTCGGCGGACGACCGGTCTTTTTTCTGGACGACATCCCGCACAATCTGCAATCCGTCCATGAAGCGGTGAACGATGTGCATCTCGTCCATTTCGTTGCAGACCCGCGCCTGCGTAAGCTCGTGCCCTCCCCTGATGCCGACCACATCAGCTCGGGAGACTGGGACCATACGGCAGAGCACATAAGTGAACGCATCCGCGCGCATTCTGGGACATGACACTGGAGCAAACCCTGCAATGCGCATCGGCATTGATTTAGGTGGCACAAAGACCGAGGCCATGCTGATGGCACCGGACGGGTCCGACAAAATGCGGCTGAGGGTTCCAACTCCAGCAAAGGACTACCCAGCCAACCTGGACATGCTTGCGTCGCTCGTTGCTCAACTGGATGAGAAGGCGGGACACCCCTGCCCTGTCGGGATCGGGATCCCTGGTGCGATGTCGCCACAAACCCGGCTGATCAAAAATGCCAATTCAACCTGGTTGATCGGAGAACCCTTTCTCGCAGATCTGGAAAATCGCCTTGGACCGAGGGTCCGGATTGCAAATGACGCGGACTGTTTCACCCTCTCCGAAGCCACTGATGGAGCCGGCGCCGCGTTTAATACGGTTTTCGGTGTCATCCTTGGTACAGGTGTCGGGGGCGGTCTCGTTGTGAACGGCAGCCTTCTTTCAGGTCCAAACGCGATCGCTGGTGAGTGGGGTCACACACCTCTGGCCTGGATGACCGACCAGGAGCACCCTGGACCCGACTGCTACTGTGGAAAAAAGGGATGTGTCGAAGCGTGGTGCTCCGGACCTGCGCTTGCCGCAGACCACGCCCGCGTCGCGGGGGAGGTTCGGTCACCTGAGGAAATCGTCGCACGCGCGCATTCAGGCAATGTCGCGGCAAGGTCCACGCTCGACCGACACGCAGATCGTCTTGCACGCGCACTGTCCACGGTCATCAATATCATTGACCCTAAGGCTATCGTTCTCGGTGGCGGTTTGAGCGACTTGGACCACCTCTATCCGCAAGTAATGTCGCGTCTGCCCGACTATGTGTTCTCGGATACAGTTGTGACACCGGTTCTGAAGAACCAACACGGCGCATCAAGCGGCATAAGAGGTGCTGCGTGGCTCTGGCCAGTTGACGCAAGCGTTGGGGTTGACTGATGGCCGCTTTGTGTCGCGATTGCTTTACTGTCAACGAGCCCACCTCGCGACGATGTAGCAAGTGCGGCAAGCCGCGTAGCGCACGTCACGATGAACTCCTCGATCTAACGATTGCACACATAGACTGCGACGCCTTCTACGCCGCCATCGAGAAACGCGACAATCCTGATCTGCGTGACAAGCCTCTGATTATCGGAGGGGGTCGTAGAGGCGTTGTCTCAACAGCCTGCTACATTGCCCGCACCTATGGCGTCGGCTCTGCCATGCCGATGTTCAAGGCACTCAAGGCATGTCCCGATGCTGTCGTCGTCAAGCCGCAGATGGACAAATATGCTGCCGCCGGCAAAGAGGTGCGCGCCCTTATGCGGGAAGTTACGCCGCTGGTTGAGCCAATTTCGATCGACGAAGCTTTTCTTGATCTGACCGGTACAGAGCGTCTGCACGGGATGAGTGCCGCCGAGACCCTTATGCGTCTTGCACAACGCATTGAAGACGAAATCGGCATCACAGTTTCAGTCGGCCTGAGCCACAACAAATTCCTTGCCAAGCTGTCATCCGACTTCGATAAGCCCCGCGGCTTTTCGATCATCGGCAGAGAGGAAACACTGGCAACACTGGCCGTCTTGCCCGTCGGAAAGATTTGGGGTGTAGGTAAAGCCATGCGCCGCAAACTGGAGGCCAACGGCATCACAATGATTGCCGACTTACAGAAAGCTGACGAACGAGACCTGATGGCCTCGTATGGCCAGTTAGGGCTTCGGCTAGCGCGCCTGTCACATGGCGACGACACCAGGACCGTCAAGCCGGTGCGCGACACCAAAAGTGTCAGCGCAGAGACAACATTCAACGATGACATCACAGCCTATGATGATCTCGAGCGGATTCTGTGGCGGCTTAGCGACAAAGTGGCTGCCAGATGCAAGTCGTCGGACCTTGCAGGGCATACCGTCGCGCTCAAGCTCAAATCTGCTGACTTCAAGACCCGAACGCGCAATCTGACTTTAAGTGATCCCACACAACTCGCAGACGTCATCTATCGCGCCGGGCGAAAGCTTCTGAAAAACGAAGCGGACGGGACGGCCTACCGGCTGATCGGCATTGGCGTTTCGAGCCTCGTGACCGCTACTGGTGGGATGCAGATAGGTGACCTTCTGGATCCTGAAGCCAACCGCCGCGCCGCGGCGGAACGCGCCGTGGACAAGGTGCGTGAAAAATTCGGCAAAGAGATAATCGATCGGGGTCGTAGCATCAAACGCGACTAGCACTCTGGACGCGGAAGTATCTCCAGAGACATCAGATCAGCCCCGATCATCAGGTCGCCATAGTCCATGACCAAACCCGTGGAGACCCCGTTCTCATAAAACCGGAATGCCACTTCATAGTCTGGCAGCCCACTTACATCGTTGGGGTCAAAATAGCTCACCTGGACGGGCCAGTATCCAAGACTGGCCAGCTCCTGACCCGGTTCGGCCTCCTCGGCATCGGGTGCGCCAGTTCCTGCT
>ERZ1740067.1958-NODE-1958-length-13162-cov-6.851911_pt1 | contig 13162 bp, 14 predicted proteins | sample MGYA00581736_ERZ1740067 | MGnify/ENA primary metagenome ERZ1740067 (study PRJEB43018, sample SAMN04849236) | marine metagenome | isolation source: floating plastic debris | place: Pacific Ocean | collected 2008-08-27 | study: EMG produced TPA metagenomics... | reverse complement strand
ACCATTATCGGACAACAATTTAACTTGAAATTTGCCTACACCCTCTAGCGCAGTTTGGTAGAACATTGTGGCAAACAGCTCACCCACCAAGGGCAGACTTATTATGTGTTCCCCAAGCCGGCCACCATTGCCGCTTTGAAAGTAGAAATGCTCAGGGCCTTGAAGTTTACCACCCGCAAGGCCGAGTATCTTATTGGAGTGGCCCAGTTGTTTGCTCAAAATCGCTTGAGTAAAAGTAGTCTGTTGGCTTTGCCAGGCGAGGAAAAAATATTGGCCGAATTGCTCAAAATTCGTGGCATTGGCAAATGGACGGCCCACTATGCGATGATGAAATGCCTACGCACTGCCAATAATATTCCCTATGGGGATACGGGACTGTATACGGTCTTAAACAACCTCAAAAACTTGGGCAAGCGAGCAACCATAGAAGAGATAGATGCGGTATACGCTCCACTCGAGGGTTGGAAATCTTACCTGACTATTTATTTGTGGCGCACGTTGAGCGATACTAATTAGTTTTTTCTTTTAATAAAACCTTAAAATTGAGGGTTACTTTCAACACATATGTGCTTTTATCGGGTTGATTGGATGGCAATACCTGTAATAGTAAGGGAAATTGAGTTTTTCGCAATAAGTCGACATAAGACAACAAAGGAGATTGACGGTCATCAGATAAGCCACCTACATTACCTCCTTTGATCAGTTTTCGGAATACCTCCTTGAGTTCTTGCCAATCCTCCACGATACCATTCAGGTATACCAGCTCTGTCATCAATGCTTTTACTTCCTCTAAGTAGGCTTCTTTCTTGATATACATTACAAGTTGAGTAGGCTGAATCACCATCAAGCAATTTACAATTTGATTTATATGCTTTTCCCGATTGGTAAACTGTATAGAAGTTCTTGGGTGTGTTGCACTCAACGTATCTATCAATACGCTGGCTAGAATTCGCTTACAACGCAAATTTGAATGATACTTCTCTAACTCAGGAAATTGCTTCAATACTGTTGTGCTCCCCATTTGCTCCTCTATTTTATTCAAAATATGCTTTTTGTTTTCTGACGACAACACTCCCCTAAAGTAATGTAGTATGTGAGTTTGAGAATGATGGGCATAAAAATCTTCATCTGTTTGGTCGACCATTGCTTGAGCTACCTTCTCGATCGCTTTTTGAGAATCCATAAGTGTCTTCCCCAATGTTCGGTTTACCTCATCCTCACTCTGTAAAAGTTGTAATATATGTTGAACTTTTTGCTGGGTAATCATGTGATGATTCTTTTTTGGTGTGCCTGTGGCAGTTCACTGAGCTTCAAAAGTATTTTTATTTAACGACCTTTTTCAAGCGCGTTTTACGGATCCATAGCTCGGCAAAAATGAGGTGCAGACTAAAAGCCAGGGCAAAACAGGTAATAAATAATATTTGAATATCCTTTAATGTCGGATTTACCAAGCTAAAGTACAGAGGCACGAAAATGAGCCTGGTGGAAGCGATTCCTATGCCTAAAGAAAACGCCCTTATCATCCATTCTCGGTGTAGGGCTGCCTTTTTGGCCCTGATGGTGAGAAACCCTTGAACGATGCACCAAATGAAAATCAAGGAAAAAAAACCAGCAATGATACTTTCTATCCAGCCAGAAAAAGGGATGACAATGCTCATTACAAAAGCCGTGATACCCACAATCAAAGCGAATAATAAAAGTACACGGCCAACCCAACGATGATACGCCATCGATCGGGAGCGTACCACCGCCAAAAATTGAAATGGGGCCAAGACAAGGTAAATGATTCCTAGAATGATGTGTAGGTTGGTGAGGGTTGCAAACTTCAGGAACCCAGGATTATATGGTTTAATAAAATAGTGTAAAACTGAAAGTCCAATCCCGGCAATGGCCAAGCTTCCTGCCAGTATGTTCAACCACTTTCCTTTATTTTTAGAAGTCATCCTGCTGTATTTTATTGTTCTGTTGTGCTTATTATTGTTACATTGTTCCGCTACGCTCATTGTTCTATGGTTAGTTCCTTCGGCTCCGCTCAGGACTAAAGGTTTAGCTTCGCAGAGCTCCCTTTGGTCGGTTCCTTAAGGGCTTGAGTTAATAGCGATTATTTACGCGTGCAATGTACTCCTATTTTATTCAAAGCTACATCTCTTAGCGTGGCATTCTCATTCGATACCTGCCCTGTCCTTCCGCCTAAAACAAAAGGGTAAAAATGAGGATGAAGTGGGTATCAACGAAATTTCGTGTATTCCAACTTCATCCTCACCAAGGTTCGGAAGGACAGGGGACGTACTGGTCTTGAAGTCAAGAAAACAGTGATGACTGACTTTAACAAGTCATTGATTATCAATAATATAATCAAAAATTTGCTAAAAACCATATCTCAAAATTTTGGAGTGACACAGAGAGTATTTCGTAGATCACCACCAATCACTAAAGAAAACTACCTTTTAATTTGATTATTATTTTTAACACATATCCCGTCGCAGCCTTTTGAGAATAGAGGAGTTTTCGCCCCAGCGCCCGGTTTATTCCTTCTGCACTTTGTAGCAGTTGTAATATCTTTTGGGCGTCTTGTTGGGCAGTCATTGAAGTAGTGATGTTTTACTGGGCGAAATGATCGCTTTTAAGAAAAATGTAACCATTTCGGGGTCCGCAGTAGGATAAACCGCATACTGCAACGGTGAATTGGTCTTTTTGATAATGTCTAATAAAGACAGGTCATACAACACCTCAGGATATGTATTTGACCTTGATTTTATCAATTTCTTAAAAGCCATTTTTATCAATTCTCGATCATGAGCCAAGCTATTAAAATATTCAAGCGACACCAATGGAGACGTTAAATGCCCTACCCAGATCGCCTCTTTTAATAAAATCACACTACTTACTGGGGATATGTCAATCAAAAAATTGACATTTTTCTCTAAATGTACCCCTTCCGCCCAAATAGCCATTTCCATAAATGCCTGACGTATACACCTTTGATAACGCTGATTTATCGGCATTTGATCTAAGACGTTTAAAAACTGGCCTACCCCTGCGTCGCTTCCCCTGCCTTGAAAAACCTGGGTAGCATTGAGGGCCTCTAACCCACTGAAACAAGCATAGCCCATTTCCTGTTCGATGCATTTTTTTACTTGTGCGGTGGCATTGGTTGAGTGCACCAAAGCAAGTCCTAATTGACGGTTTGCCTCCTGGCTACTTTTCAATAGTTGCGACAGTTTGTAAGCTTCTCTTTGTTTGATTGTTTCTGTACTGGCCATCATCTTTCTTACATTTCAACCGGCTGCGGCTTATTTTACCTCATAAACTCATAATCGGGTTTGATAAACTCAGACTCACAATTGGTGAATGCACTATTGATTCATAAGATTTAAAAGTAGAACTTTAGGTCAATTATTCAGTACACTGACACTAGAACAATTTTTTTTACTGTTTTGATTCCGGTCCTGATCAGGTTGTGAAGACATAATCCAAAACAATGAAGCCGTTTTTTGTGTCTTCACGAACAACTCAAGTAACAGCAAGAATATTAAATTACTTATGTTCCACAGTATTCAGTACTTGTGCTTTACAAAAATATGTACTGAAATAATTCATTCTTCTTCTCCAAGTAAGTACTAAGTTATTTCATTCTATACACACTCTATTCACTTTCATTATATACTATTCAACATGAAGCATCTATTCACTTTTGCGTTGGTTCTTATCTACCAAGTAACTTTTGCTCAAACCATCGACCAAAAGTTTATCAAAGACCATACTTATACCGATTTAAAAGCAGCCTCGGCAAATGCCAATGATGTATATGCCCTCGACATCCAAAAGCAGCGCATCAACAAGTTTCCTAAGGAAGTATTGAAACTAAAAAACCTCAGAATACTTAGTCTTTATGACATTGGCTATAAAACCCATGACTTACCCAAACAAATTGGACAATTGAAAAATTTGGAAAAATTAAGTTATAGTTCTTCTGCCCTACACAAGATACCCAAACAAATCGGCAAGTTGGTCAACTTACGCGTATTAAATTTAGCGAACAATCGCATTACAAGTTTGCCCAAAGAGATCGGCAACTTAAAGAAGCTGACCTATTTCAGTACCAAGCGAAACACAGGACTAAATAAGATTCCGGAAGAGGTTTTTAACCTTACCAATCTTACTGCATTTAATATTATTGGGAACCCCATCGGGAAACTATCCCCAAAAATTGGACAATTGAAAAAATTAAAATATTTGAATTGCAGTCTAAATAAATTAGAAACCCTTCCTGCCGAAATTGGGCAGCTCCAAAACCTAGAGTATTTGTATTGCTTTAGCAATGAACTCAGTACTTTGCCTCCTTCGCTCAAAAACCTTAAAAAATTAAAGACGCTGGATGTATCCAACAACAATTTATCTGCTACCGAAAAAGCAAGGATTAAGAGGTGGCTTCCAAATTGTAAAATTATTTTTTGAGCCCAGATAGCTACCAACAAAAAAAGGGTGTTGCCTTGTGATAGGCAACACCCTTATATATGCTTGAAAAATAGAGAATTACTTCTGAGAGCCTTTTTTCTCTTTCATTTCCTTGAATTTAGAAGTCTTACCTTCTTTGCGAGGGAATGTGTTGTTTTTAGTATCAATATCGGCTGTGGCCAAGTTAGGATCCACATTAAATTGTACCACTTCTTTCTCGGTTACAAATACCTTAGATACCTTTTTAGGGCTCATTTTCCAGATTTCAGCCGGAATAGTCACTGTTTCGCTGGTACCATCCTTGAACTTCATTCCTACGATGATAGGCATCAACAAACCACCTTTGTTTTCAAAGTCTAACTGATAGAAGTAGCTCTTAGGACTCATTACTTCCTTGTCTTTGGCGGTTACGCTCAACCCACGGGCTTTTACTCGAGACATAATGCCATCAATGTACTTTTGATCATAAAACTCAGGCTTGAATACCATTCCTGCAGTGGCCTTTTTGTTCGCCTCGCTAGGCAAACGGAACAATTTTACTCCTTCGATAGAAATATCGCAAGGCTCAGTGCTATAGAACCAACCTCTCCAGAACCAATCCAAATCTACTCCAGAGGCATCTTCCATCGTACGGAAGAAATCGGCTGGGGTAGGGTGCTTGAACATCCACTTTTGAGAATACTCCCGGAAAGCATAGTCAAACAATTCAGGACCCATGACGGTTTCACGCAAAATATTCAATGCAGTAGCCGGCTTACTGTAAGCGTTAGGCCCAAAGAAAGGAATAGACTCTGAGTTGGTCATGATAGGCACCATACGTTTAGGATCTATGCGCATATAACGAACAATGTCTTTGGGGAATCCAGAACGAGAAGGGAACCCTTTTTTGTATACATCAGGAGCCCAAGACTGCTTTTCTACTTCGCGCTCTGTCAAAAACTGCACAAATGAGTTCAACCCTTCGTCCATCCAAGTCCACTGTCTTTCGTCAGAGTTTACAATCATAGGGAAGAAGTTATGCCCTACTTCGTGAATGATTACCCCAAACATTCCATTTCTGATTCTTGGATTTACCGTACCATCAGCATTGGGTCGTCCGTAGTTGAAACAAATCATAGGATACTCCATTCCGTTAGACGCTTCCACTGAAATGGCTACCGGGTAAGGATAATCAAATGTATATTTTGAGTACACTTTAAGCGTAAGCCCAATGATACGGGTAGAATATTTACCCCATAATGGATTAGCTTCTTTTGGATAGTAAGACATCGCCATTACTTTTTTACCTCCTACGCTTACTCCCATAGCATCCCAGATGTGCTTACGAGAACTGGTAAAAGCAAAATCTCTTACATTTTTAGCTTTGTAAACCCAAGTCTTGGTCTTCTTAGATTTGGTTTTTTCCTTGGCTTCAGCTTCTTTTTGAGTCACAATTTCTACTGGATCGTTGGCATTTTTTGCTTTCTTCCAACGCTTCATTTGCTCTTTGGTCAAAATATCCTTGGGGTTTTGCAACTCTCCCGTAGCTCCTACTACGTGGTCGGCAGGTACCGTAAGCGATACTTCATAGTCGCCAAAAGGCAAAGCAAACTCACCACGACCCAAAAACTGCTTGTTTTGCCAGCCGTTTACATCATCGTACACACACATTCTTGGAAACCACTGTGCAATGGCGTATACACTATTGCCGTCTTTTGGAAAATATTCGTAACCACCACGGCCACCAATTTTCATGCGCTCTCGCATTTTATTTTTCCAATCTAGCGAGAAGGTAAAAGAACCTCCATTGGCAGCAATAGGCTGAGGCAATTCAACTCGCATCATGGTACCATTGATGGTGATCTTCAAAGGATTGCCACTTTTGTCTTTTAGATTCTTAATCTCGTAACCGTACTCATCGTTGGTAACCGATACCCAACGGAATAGGCCATTGATGCTTCGTGGATTATTGCTTAACTTCATTGTAGACACTTTGTAAGCCGCCGCATCTTTGGCAAATCGGTTCTGGTCTAATTGTACCCATATGTAACGCATGGGCAGCGGAGAATTATTGTAATAAGTAATGGTTTCGGAACCAGTAATCACGTTGGTTTCCTCATTCAAAGTAGCTTTAATTTTATAATCCGCTTTTTGTTGCCAATATTTAGGTCCAGGAGAACCACCTCCAGTACGATATACATTGGGAGTAGGCAGTGTTTGGCCCAACTGCGCAAACTTGGAACTCACGTAAGGAGGATCTTGCTGGGCCATTGCAGCCACAGTCACACAAGAGAACAAGAATAATAGAAGTTTTTTCATATACTAAATTTTTAAGGGTATTGTAAAACAATTCCATAAAAGTCGCTTCACAATACAGCGATGAGGTATAGCATTGTTTCAAACAAATTTAGCCAGAAATAGGGGATTTATTAGGATCATTTTCACTTTTTTAACAGGTTGCTTACATCTAAATGCAACAATGATGCATAAATAAAACGCACTATTTCATACCTTTTTGCCTGATTTTGAGTTAGATATATTAGTAAATATACCCAACTAAAATACTTTTCAATTATGATGACAACCTTCGTATTTGTTTTTTATATGGCGACCAATATCATCCCCGCCAATGTAGACCACTTTAAGATAGAAGCCCAAAACCCTGATGACAAAGCGGATATGATTATCCTGGATTTCAATCGGGACAATACCGGAAGATGGAAAGTAGTACCTCGTCATAAATCAGGTGATGTCCTGTTTTTTAAGTTCGATGAACAAGCCAACCTTACCATACAAGATGGACTAAAAGGGAAAGAAAAAACCTATCCTTTGTTGGAAAAAATGTCGGTAGAGAAAAACCATAGGAAATGGAAAAAAGTGACCAATGTTAGTTTTAAAACTAAAGAAAAAACTGGACTTGGGAGTTTGGTATTCAACATCAAAAAATCGGGGAAACGACAAAGAACCGTTCAGGTAGACGCTGAAAAAAGCCCTCAACTGGGTAGCTTACCTGCTATGATCATCACCTGGGAATAATGAGGAATAGTTTAAGGAAAATCAACAACAACTATTGATCATTGACATTATGAGAATAGCAGTAGAACTCATTTTCTATATTTTGATAAACATTGTTCCGCCTAAGGTGGATCAGTTTCAGGCAGAAGCTATCTTGCAAAAAGAAAAGACTCAAAAAAAAGTTTTGATGAATTTCACCCGCCAAGTAAATGGACATTGGAAAATCACTCCTATGGATAAAACCGGGGTGGGTCAAGAACGAGAATTTTGGTTTTCGGATGATCTGGCCTTCTACCAGGAAAAAACCAGGGATCGCCAGGAAAGTTACCCTTTTGGCAAAAGGTTTCAAATCACCACCAATCATAAAAAGTGGAAAAAGGTCAAAAAAGTAACCTACAGTCTTCGCTCTCCTTCTGGAAAAACCGCCCCAAAAGCCTCGATTCAATTTAAAGTGTCTAAAAAGGGAAAGAAGCAATACGAGGTAAAAGCCATTGGGAAAGATGAGGAGATCAAGTACTTTCCTCGGTTTCGGTTAAGTTGGAAATAACCATACGGCCAGCCTAAATTTAGAGATATGTAGCCAATCATATTACCAGACGTTGGCGGTGACGACACTGCCAACAAAACCGCCATCTTCGTTTGTAGAGATAAAAACGAAGCACATCTTGTAGTATAAACCAAAATATCACCTGACAGTAAATAATAACTTAACAATGGAAAAAACCACGATTTTAAATACCATAGTTGCCTTCATGATGGTTTTCTACATCGCTACCAGCATCGTTCCTGATGATCGGACTCATTTTTTTATGGATGCTCAACACATGTTAGGAAAAACGACCTTCAATTTCATCAAACAAAAAGATGGCTATTGGAAAGTCATCTCTGATTATAATCCCAATGAACCACTGTATTATGCCTTCGATGATCAGCTCAATTTTAGCATGCGTCGTAGGCAAAGTGGTAAGCAGGATACCACGCTATCGTTGAATAAACTGATACAGATAAAAAAGAACCATCAAGACTGGAGCAAAGTAACTGAGGTGCTAGTAAAAACCCGCAGTAAGACACCACCCGAACGGCTGTCTGTTGATATACTGAAAAAAGGGGAGAAAAAACGGGTCATCATTGTAGCAACAAATGCCAAAAAAAATGACCTAGAAGTACCTACGATGCACCTTAACTGGGAGTAAACTTGATAATCAAGCATTCCACTTTTTAAATAAATATTAAGTTTCTATTTGACAATAAATAACTATTTATATGGACAGCACGAGTATTTTGAGCCCAATGATGGTCTATGCGATTATTTTTTATATGGCCATCAATATTGTTCCTCCCAAGGCTGATCAGTTTTTTATCGATACTCAAAATCCGAAGGACCAAACCGAAAAAACAACCTTGAGATTTACCAAACAAGAAAATGGCCAATGGAAGGTAGTCCCCGATGTGGCTCTTGATGACCCATTGTATTTTAGGGTAGACGATCAACTTAATTTTTACACCTTTGAAGAACGAAATCAGCGTCGGGATACCCTCCGACTAGGCAAACTTTTGAAGATTAAAAAGAATCATAAAAAATGGAAAAAGGCCACTGAAGTATTGGTAAAAACCCGTAGTGCTGACGATCCCGAAAAGCTTTCTCTCGAGATCGTGAAAAAGGGGCGAAAACAACGGGTAATTCAACCTGGAAAGGATACCCCATCCAACGCGATAGAAATACCTCCGATGCATCTTCGTTGGAAGTAAATAAACCTTATTTGGTTATTCTTTTATGGCATCGGTTTTTGAGCTGATGCCTTATGAAAACTCGCAATAGTAAGCCAAATATTATTTGTCAAAACAAAACAATTCATCTCTCAAAAAGTTGTAATCATGTCTATTAATTCAAAATTCTAATGTAAGCTTCACTTCAACTACTCTCAACTTTGATGATTATGAAAAATATTCGTCTTCCTATATTTGTTACAACCCTCTACCTCTTCATCTACGCCCTCACTCCTTACTTTGCCATATCCTCCAAAATCACCATTGCCATGTTTTTACTTTCTCCATTTTTGATGGCCTGGATGGTACTCAGTATTTTAATCAAAGGAGAATCAAGTACCAAAAAATTTTCGGATGGACACTGGTACGAAGACGTAAACAAGGTCTATTCTAAAGATTCTTAATTTTTATTTCATTTCTGGCAACCCTTTATCATACTCGAGCTGTACTGTCAATACTTGAAAGTTTAATCCGAAGTATTGCATTATGGAACAAGTCTGGTTTTTAGAGAGAGTGGACCTCTTCAATCTACTCTGTCCACACAAATTCAAAGAATTTCAGAAGACCCATCAGTTCAAAGAGTACAGTCGTAATGAGTTCATCTATCTGGATCAGGACGAAGCCGACAAGATCTACCTCATTGTCAATGGGAAAGTAAAAATTTCTTCTTATACCGAAGAAGGAGACGAACTTGTAAAGGCGATTCTGACTAAAGGAGAAGTTTTCGGCGAACTGGCCGCCCTGGGCGAAAATCGGAGAACCGATTATGCTCAATCGGTAAGCCCTACCACCATTTGTGCGGTGGATAACCAAACCCTCCAATCTTTATTACGCGATCATAAAGATTTTAGCATTAGTATTTATAAACTGGCTGGCTGGCGTATCAAAAAATTAGAACGTCGCTTATCGCTACTCATGTTTAAAGATGCCCGCACTCGTTTACTCGAGTTTCTGAAAAACCTAGGTCAGGAACAAGGGCAAACCATTGGAGACACTATAGAAATTCAACACTTTTTTACTCAAAAAGACATTGCGGACTTGATTGGCATTTCTCGCCCTACGCTCAACTCTCTGCTCAATGAGCTTAAAAACCAAGGAGTGGTAGATTTTCAGCGAAAAATTATCCGTCTTCACAAGAAAAAAGGGCAAATGTTAGCCAGCTAACATTTTAGTTTAACAATTTCGCTTGTTTTGCATTAAGAAAATTAGAAAACATTTTTTTTATATACTCTTATGCGAAAACAAATCTTATTTATCGTTGCGCTATTTGCCTTGGCTTTGACTGCTTGTAATAACAACAATGACGACAGTACTCCTAGCAATGGCGACCTAACCTTGAACCTAAACGGACTAGAAGACTTAGGAAGTGATTATGTATATGAGGGATGGGTAATCGTGGGTGGTACACCCGTAAGTACAGGTACATTTACTGTAAATTCTAGTGGTGCTTTATCAGCAACTACTTTTTCGGTCAGCAAGTCTAACTTAGACAATGCTACTGCTTTTGTACTATCTATCGAGCCTGCCAATGACCCTGATCCTGCTCCTTCAGCAGTAAAAATCTTATCAGGTGATTTCTCAGGTAACACTGCCAATGTAAACATTACCTCATTAGTAGGTGACTTTAGTACTTCTAGTGGAAAATATTTTCTTGCAACACCAACCGATGGCAACCAAAATCCTTTGAGTGGTGTATGGTTTATAGATAACAGCACTGGCTCTAACACTGCCGGACTGAAAAACCTTCCAACCCTAGGCGATGGCTGGGTATACGAAGGTTGGGCCGTAATCAACGGTACTCCAGTAAGTACTGGAACTTTCAAGACTGCCGATGGCGCCGATATGGGTCCTACTCCTACGTTTAGTGGTCCTATGGGTGGCCCGGCTTATCCAGGAGAAGATTTCTTAACGAATGCTCCTAGTGGGTTGACATTCCCAACGAATTTATCAGGAGCTACCATCGTAGTTTCTGTAGAGCCTGTACCAGACAATAGTGCAGCTCCATTTACGCTGAAACCATTGACAGGATCAGTACCTGCCAGTGCAGCAGGCGGAACAAATTATTCACTGACTTTCGGTGATTCATCATTCCCAACCGGCTCTGTGAGTCGCTAATTGCAAGTGTATGCCGATTGGTGATCGGGTAAATTTTCAAGTTTCTCAATGGAAGTGCTTTGCGCTTCCATTGTTTTATTTTAGGGGGTAGTGAAAATTGATTGTTTTATTGTTTCGCTACGCTTATGGCTTATTACTTTTTATTGCTTCGCTCAGGACTTCGGGTTGCGCGAAACGTTCATTTTTCACTTTACGTTTTTCATTCAATTAGTCGACCGTGGACCGTTGACTATCGACTAAAAAAACTACCAACTCCGGACTACGAGCTATTAACTAATAAACCTCTGCTGCAAAAACAAGATCAGAAACGCCAATAATGCTACTGTTAGAAAGGCAATATGCCAAAATTGAAACACGGATCGAGAAGTAGTGGGTGCGGCAACCAAAGCAGGCGCTCCTCCTAATTGAACCCTTTTGAGGCGCCCTAAAGACTTGAAGAATCCAGGCATTTTTTCCATTTGTTGTAAAGCAGTTACTGACGGATTCATTGCCATATTTTTAGATCCTGGTTTGGGAATAGGGGTGATTTTCTGATAGCGATCGATTTGGTCCAACACAGTACCAAAGTCAATCATCTTGATGGCCACTTCTGGCCCTTTATCAACAATCCAAACTGTAAACCATTGGTACCAATCATACTGTAATTGCCCGTCTTTTTTATCCACCTTATCAAACATCTTCGTCTGCACATTGAGGTAGTAGTTATCCCCGAGTTGTTTGAGGTTTGCTTGGTATGTTTTCTCGTCCCAGCTTTTGGTATAAGGAAATGTCTTTAATATTCCTTTTTTCAAGTCCAGGTAATGCTCTAGTTTTTCGTCGTAGATAAAAAATTTGCCTTTACGCTTAAGCTGAAACACTTGATGAAAGCCCGCCTTTTCATCGTATTCTTTCAATTCTTGTTTTGTTTGTACTTCTTTCTCTGACAATGCTTCTTTATTATTGAGCGTATCTAATCGTTGCTCCAGAGCACTATTATGATACCACAAAAAATCGCCTATGATCTGAAAGTATTCAGGATGAGGATGTTTTTTCAGCATTTCTTCGGTAAACACCTTGTAAGTGATTTTGACCATACGATGGGGGCCCAGTAGTTTGACTTCGCTGTAACGTTCCCCTATCAAAGGGGCTTTCTTATCACCCGTGGTTTGATAAATGCCTTCCCAGCTTTTGGGTATCATCGTAATATTGGGATGCTGCGCCGAGGGCAAAGGTGCTTTGGTAAGTACACAACGTGATAATAATAACAATGCGCCCAAACACCCTATGAAATGTAAAATGGTAAGCTTCAAATGTATCAGTGATTTCAATAATTATTTTCTAAGATAAACAACCAAGTAGGATATTTAATATAAAACCTCAGAAATAATTTAGCAAAGCCTGACCAATTTCAGAAATCGGTCAGGCCTAAATGATAATTTCAGCTTTTTATTTTACAATAGTCCATAGCCGATTCAAGCGTATGCACGACCTGTTAATTGCTGGAAATCAATAGTATACGTCAAAACTGCGTACCCCCTTTATTTTTAAAAAGATGTGAATTGTACGCTTAAACGCGTAGTTACATCATTTTTAAATTCACAACCAACTGATCGTCAGTAACCAACTTTGAGTAAAATCACTGTGGAGTATTGGTTTTAGCCACCTTACTTAAAGGCAGGTAAGTTTACTTTAAGCTCCACAGAGAATAACCGACCAATAGAAGGAGAAGCCACAAATTCGCGCACTTCGGAATCAAACAAGTTGGTAACTTGCCCCGAAATGGTAAACATCTTATTGATATGATACCCTACGCTTAAATCCACATTGACAAACCCTCCCAAAGGGCCAT
>ERZ1740067.1957-NODE-1957-length-13166-cov-11.113035_pt1 | contig 13166 bp, 19 predicted proteins | sample MGYA00581736_ERZ1740067 | MGnify/ENA primary metagenome ERZ1740067 (study PRJEB43018, sample SAMN04849236) | marine metagenome | isolation source: floating plastic debris | place: Pacific Ocean | collected 2008-08-27 | study: EMG produced TPA metagenomics... | reverse complement strand
GAAATACTGAGTAAAAAATTTTACGGGGTTTTTCTGGTTTTCGGGTGAAGTTTGCGTAAACGCCAGAAAACTACTTTTGTTGAAATATTGTTTATATCCCTATTTTCTACAGTAGGAAACTATCAGAATGCTTGCGGTTTTGTTTAAGTAGACAGACAGAATTTAGGCTACTTGCTTAGGGTAGTTGCTGCTAGCTTAGAGCCTACAGAATAGCTGATAGATAATAGTGAGTAACGGTTGCTGCTGCAACTTATGGAGTGCCAGACGGCGGCAGCTGCTGCTCCGGCTGCACTTGCTCTATCTGAGGTAGCGGAACGTTGAGGACGTCGGCCAGCTGCGCTAGGTCAGCGGTGAAAGCGGTGGCTCCGATGGTCAGCGTGGTTGCGTATAGACGGCCTAGGTTAGGCTCGCTCGGCTCATCTACCTTTACAGCACCAAATTCTCAATGTTGGGGATGTTTACCCCTATCAGCTCTTTTGCCAACACGTAGCGCAGTGGAAACAGAGGATTTTCGTAGTGCGGTGGGATGTAATCGATCGAATCTACAAACACCCTCAACTCGCCTAGCACCTCTTCTTCCCTTACAGAGCGCTGTGGTGTATACACGCAAGGCACGTCAGCCCAGGCTTCAGCTAGCGGGTCGTACATATCGCCATCTTGGCTAAGCGCCCAGTAGTGCCAAATCTGGTTCCCACTCTTACAGTCCACAGTCCCCTCAATGATGTCGCCATGGATAGCACGGGCAATCATCAATGAGACTAACTGACAATCCCCGTAAGGATGCCTACCGCCAATAAGCGATCGAAGTCTTTCATATTCTGCTTGAGCGAGAGACATAAAATTCTATCGAAGTACTTTTAGTTTCGCTCAGCGTGTGGTTGCGATCACAACCGGGAAATACAACTTTAGGTTTAGTTGCTCGACGGTGGCAGCTGCACTTGCTCGATGGGGATACCCAGCTGCTCCGTTAGCTCGATGACGTTGCCCGTAAACGTAGAAACGTCGCCCGAGACGGCGGCGGCTCCACTGGCAATGGTATCGATGGCAGCGCCCAGAGCAACCAGCTTTTTCAGGCGGCGACTGATGCGACCTAAAGCTGCTGAGGCTTATTTCTCAAATGCAATCGCCATGCTATGCCACGTAAGCCGCCAGCGCGAAGAACATGCCCCACCAAGACAGCGCGATTGCTAGCGCTAACCCCTTCAAGCCTAGCTGCAGCAGGCCCTGTTTACCAAAGCCTAGAGCGTAGTTGCCTAGAATATTCAGCGCGGTGCCGATGCCGATAATCACCATTACCGGACGAGCCTGGGATAAGGCTGAAACCGTGGACCGCAGCATGGCAAAGCTATCGCTGATAGCAGACTCCACAGCACTGTATTTCGCCTATATCTAGAATCGGAGAAATTTTGACCTTTAAGGATTTTTGATACTTCATATGAAAGGAGTTTTCAATACTTACAGACGTTTCTCTTACATATGAACTACTAAATTCAAGTATAAATGCTCAGTCGCAAAAGCGCTGCTATGAAAGAAGCTCAGGCTTAAGCCAAAATTTCTCTGACTCTATACACGGGCTCTTCTATAAGAAAGCTTAGTTAAATTGGGCAAAAGCTAATGTATTGGCTAGGCTTGATGAAAATGAGCTAGCTTAAACCCCATTTCCGGATTTTGGCTAATGCATATTCTTCGATAGGAGAAACTTGAATGAAATGCGAAAAATGTAGTGCAGAGATGTACTTAAACAGCGTTTCAGAGGCATCTTATGAATGGCTTTGTAGTAATTCTGTCTGTACTCACCAGCACAAAGAACAACTGAACGACAACCAAGTAATTGAGCGATCAGCAGAGATAGCTGGCGGTATTACACTTGCGAAAGCAGTTACGGTCGCTACTACAGGATTGACTGGAAATCCTGCTTTAGGAATGACAGCAGGCGGCGCTACTAGATTAGTACCCAAGCGAGTTAAAGTAGGCGCTGCTATTGGTGCCGTCATTGGTGGTTCGGCTCCGGCACACATGATGGCTATAGGTACAGCAGGGGCTTATGCTTTCGGAGCCAGTATAATGGCCCCTGCTATGCTGACTGGTGCTCTGATAGTGGGAGGTTTGGCGATATTTGTAAAAGATTAATTATCTGCTGTCATCTCAGTATGTGCATATCTGCCTTCTAAAGCTCCGAATTGCACATGATAGAGGCTTGAAAATTGCTGTTGATATACTTTCTTCTGTACGTGCGAATATTTGAAGTCAGGAGGCTGAATCCCCCTTATGGCTTTTCATGTTGATGCGTAAAGCCGCCCTGATATTGTCAAATATAGTAATCACTACAGGCACTAACTCGATGCAGATAATGAAGAAGGAATATGTTGTCGTACCATCATATATTTTGAGATTTAAATGGAAAAGATAGCATCGAATTCTGTAGAGAGGCTTTATTGTATTTTAAGTGATGCTTCCAAGCTCGAGCTAGAAATTATTGAATCTATTTTTGAGAAGATAGATGAGAAGACGTTTTCGGATATAGCTAGGTCTCCATACTTTGTTAAGTTTTCAATTGATCCCAAAAATCACGATCCAGCTACGAGAAAACAATCTTTCATCCATGATCTTCTAGAGTCAAGAGTTGATAGAGATTATTTCTATGCACACTTTCCGAAAGCTCATGAAATATTCCAACGTGTTACTGGCTGTGATGGTGGATACAGATCCGCCCTACAGTGTGCTGAGTTGTTGTTTGATTTGACAGACCAAGCCTTACGTGAACTTGATTCTGTTCAAGATGTTAGAAATGCGAAAAAGTATTTTGACGCTGTTGATAGATTCAGCTCGTTGTTAGAAACAGGGATTATCAACGAAAACTGGGCACCGTTCGGTCAGTTTCTTGCCGATTCTGGAAATCTCTACATTCTTGATTCCGCTGCTGATATAGTCTCGCTACATCAACCAAAGCTTTGCAGTGTGGTCGTTTCTTCCGACGATTTAGAAAAGATACTGGTCGATACAGAAATCCTACTGGCCAATATTCAAAAAGCAAATGTCGATCAGGATATAAAGGAATTTTTAGTCACCCGACTTGAGGAAGTCACTATAGCAATTCGACGGTACAACATCGGAGGCCCTGATTATTTGCGTAAGGTAGTTGAATCAAATATCGGTGCAATTCTGCTTAAAACATCTAGTATAAGGAAGCCAAAGAAAGCTAATGTAGGACTTATCAAAGCAGCATTTAAGCTAATTCTTGCTGTTGGCGGGTTACTTGATTTTGGGGCGAATGTTGAAGGCTATTTGCTGCCGAAAGGCGCTGAGGTTATAGAACACCTGCTTCCACCAGCAGAAAATGAGTAATGTTGTCAAAAATTTGTAAGGCCACGTAAGAGTGAGGAGGGCTTAGCAGAATAACTACTGCTCTGTACTCTACTGACAGAATCCCTTCAAAGGTAGAGATGCAGCAAGCTCTTCGCTGACTATCGCGAGAAGCGTAAAGAATTGTCACATAGACGCATGTTTGGAGAAAGCTTAAATACGATGAAGTATTGATTTTTCTAAGAAAAATTAAATGTATCTGTTGATACTTAAACAAGGTGCGTCGAGACTCATTGATTCCTCTATACGGTAATACGTAATGCGTACATGGCTAAAATGGGTTATCTCATATGTTGCGGTAATTCTTGTAGGCAGTTTTGTATATCTCTTTCTCCCGGAAAGTTTTGCGATATCTCCTAGACTAATTGCTATAGGAATAGGCTTAGCTGGTTTTGCTGTGGCAAAGGCGTGGATCGATGGAGAGTCAGAGTTGCATGATAGCTAGATTGCAGAAAAGTGTAGAGGCAGAAATTAACAATAGGGGTTAGTTAGCGTATGACTTGGAAGAGAATAGCGAGAAGGGCGGCTGTTTCGATTACCTTTGGATTCATCGGAGGGCATGGTGGTGGTCACGTTGCGGATGCTCTAGAGGGGTTTCTTGGCATCACGGATGAAGCGGCTGATAAATTGATTGATGGTGCCTTTACAGTCGGTGGAAGCGTAGCGGGCGCACAACTAGGCGGCTTGCTGGATAAGGTTGCTGCTTCTCAATTTCCACCTGAGAAGCCCAAGATTGGAGACTTGTGGAAAAATGAACTAACTAACGAGATAAGAGTTTGGACTGGAGATGCATGGCAACCAGTGCGATACAGAGAGACATAAGTGCTCTATATCGCTTGATTTGTTGGATAAATCGAGCGTTTATCTCTTGGCCCTATCAGTTACCACAGCTAATAGGGCCGATTGTTTATATGCAATTTCTTTGTTTCTAAGTGTATTATTGATATTGCATTACTAACTCATTGATGACACACGGCTTTCAGCGCAACCGATACACCTGTCTTCGCTGCGCCCTCTCCGACTTCTCTCCAGCTTGGACAAGTGCCCTTATTCTCGATCCTTCTTTGCAGCACAGAGTAATACATATGTATCACTCTAACTCCGCCAACGACTGCCCCAGCAAACCCTAAATACTACCCATTGCTCCTCCAGTTGTACCGTATGCGAGTCCTCAAAGCTTCCCTTGTGTTTTGACGTTTGTATGCGCCGTAGTTTGTCCAGTACTCATTGTTAAAAATGGGTTTGCCACTCTACTATTATTCTCACTTCAACAACTCAGCTGACACACCCGCAATCTTTCTCTTTCCCTCAACAACAACCTTCAAAATTTCCAACGCAGGCCGCTCCGCCTCAATCAACCCCGCCACCCGCGTTACCTGACTCGCCCGGATATACTCGCTCACCCGGCCCTTATGGCTATCCCAACGATAGTAATAACTCACGCTAGGATTCGCCCGCTTCCGGTTCCCCGTCCGCTCCTCAATCCAGCCAGACGCGTTGCCTTTATCCCGATGCTTCCGCCGACTCCCCACCGCATCCAGAGGCTTTCGGACCATCGTCCGCTTTCCCCCAGAACGCAGATCCACACGCTGATAGACAACTGGCTCCGGCAACAGCGCCAGTTGCATACCATTCAGAGCGTCATCTATCCGCAGCTGCCCCGCTCGTTCTGCTTTGAGTACACGCTTACGGCCCATTTGCTTGAGGTCATAGGTGCCATGGCAAGGAGCACAGAGAGCTTTTAGGTTGTTGCGATCGCAATTCCCAGGCTCATGATCAAGATGCGCCACCGTCAACTTAAACCGCCCCAACCGCGACACCGGCTCAGCGTCTTCCACCACATCCCACAGCTCCAATACCTTCAGATGCTTCGACCGCTCAATTCTGGCAATCGCCTCGTCCGGCGACTCCCCAGGCTGACGGCAGGGTCGCCCGCATTCGGTACAACACCAGTTGGCCTCAGTTTTAATTTGCAGGGCTAGCTCATCCCAGTTTTCAGGATAGAGACTTCGATCCATTGGCATGGTTCTACCCTCCCGTTAACCGAGACATCGCCGCTAGAATCTTTTGTTGCTCCGGCGTTCGCTCCGGCGCTTCGGCAACCGCATCCACCATCATCGGCTTTAGTTGGGCTTCTAGGTCATCCCAGGATTGCGATCGCAACTCCTCAAACGGCACCCACCGCTCATCCACCAGACACACCATCGTTGTCTCGCCCTGACGTTGAGACGCTAGCACCAGGCCCCGTCGTCGTGCTTCCTCGTACCAGGTGGCCCATTCGCTGCTGGGCTCCTGGACGTCGAAGGTATCAGCGATTATTACTCCGGCCATGAAATAGAATTATGAGTTCAGCCTAAAGCCTTTGATTCAAGGGGGCTACACAGAATATGCAGCCTATTTAATTGCCGGGTTAATAAGTCTCCTAATGCAGGCATAGACGACGCTGAATCGTCGGGAGGTATCGCCGTTAGCTCAATGCCTTCATTAATCGTTTCGTCGATCAGGTCCTCGGCCACCAGGGCGGCTTTGGCTTTATAGAACTGTCGTTCCGTGAGCTGCCAGCACTGACAAAAGTCAGGTACATGCTCGATTTTCCAGGGTTCGCCTGGGGGACGATGGGCTAACAGCAGGTGATAGAGGTAACCCTTGGGGGTGTAATGCTCTGCGGCCCATCGCTGTTTCAGATCGTCTGGAGACAGATTCATAGCACTCACCCCGCCTGGCGCATGTCATCCGCAGCGTCGCCCGGTGGACTCGCTGCTAACTCCCATTCTGCCTGGAGTTGCGGGATATCGATATGGCAACGTTCGGCATCGGCCTGCAGCTGCGGCGTAATCGGACTCTGGGTTGCAATGGCGTTTTTGATACGATGCAACACCGTCGATGCGTCGGGTTCTGGCTCGGGTGGTTGTTCAGAACTGTGTTCTGGGGGAGTGGGTTGCCAACGGGGGCCGTCGGGACCGATGTCGATGTTCCATTCGGGGTGACTTGCGATCGCATTTTGCATCCCTTTACGCATGGGCACTACAGACCACTGGCTTTGATATCGAGCTAGCTTTGCCTCGATGCTCTCAGTTTCTGGCTCAGGCGATTCGGAGGGCAGTGGCGGCGGAAGGGGGTCTATTTGCTGTTGGACAGACTGCCATGCATCGTATTCACGCAAGTTGGCAGGTTCTACGCTCTGTTTCTCTAGCCACAGTTCCCGCATGGTGGGCGGCTCTGGTAATCGGCTGGCTTTAGCAAGTAACCAATCCCTGTAGTCTGGCTCTATTTCAAAAATAGATTTTTGGTTGTTTCTCTCTCTTAATGGATCATTCTGATCTTGATTGAGATCTATTGAATGATATTGAAGAGACTCAGAATGATTGATGTCAGAAGGTTTCAGCGATTCAGTTTCCGAAATTTCGGACGGTTGTCTGATTTCTCGGACTGGATTCCGATTTTCTGGACTGGATTCCGAAATTTCGGACGGTTGTCTGATTTCTCGGACTATTTTATTGTCAGAGTATTTTTCGGGGGCTTTACTGCCGATCCGATTCCTGACCTTTAAGGAAACGTCCTCAAATTCAAAGAGCTGCTCACGCTCTAGGACCGCTAGCGCATCATAGTAGGTTGACTTACTAATCCCCAGACGTTGTCTAGCCATCTGGCCACTGGTATCTACAAATCGATTACCGAATGGATCTACCAGCGAGAAATAGAGCACTGTACGGTATTGAGCAGCCGTTAACCTTGCATCGATTAAGCGGTTAACCGTCGCTTCATCCAAAAGCACGTAGCGCGAACTTTCTTCCAGGGGGCTGGAAGAATTACGTATTTTCGTCATATACTTAGGTCAGTTATTTTTAATTTCGCTTGACTGCAGCAATGCAACCAAGCCTTGACCCATCTCTTGCCGGAGGTGGGTTTTTAACTTTTTAGCCAAGATCCTTGAAAACGAGGGAGCCCGTTTGACAAAGGTGGCATAATAGAGCCATAAATTACCCTTGAGAGTAATTTATAATTCCACTTTCAAAGTTGATAGTAATCATACATTAGTCGATTACTTTAAAGCGTAACTGTATGGATTTTTCGAACGCATTTGACCTGACATTGAAAGAGTTCGGCTTGACTGGAAAGGCCGTTGCTATCGATGCCGGTGTCCGAGAAGCTACAGTTAGCAACTTTCGGAATGGAAGCGAAATTCGAACTGATAGCCTAGAAAAGCTGATTAAAGCACTGCCACCTGATGCCAAGCAGTTCTTATTTCTTAAAGTTTTTGTTGACGATTTAAATCCCCAAGCCATCGCCACCATGCTGGGATTACTAGCCGGTCGTCTAAAGGAATCTCAAGGTGATCCAGACTACACTAAGAAATCCGTAATCCCTCAATCGCCCATGTCTGCATAAACCGACATATTTAACTGTATTCGGGTGTAGTCATCAGAAGTTGCATGAATGAATTAAATAACCAGGATATTAAGGTCGTTGTTGAAGCAAACGACCTTAATTCGACTACAGATATCTATCAAAGAGTTGAGCAGCTATCGCTACCGGCAAAAGCTGCCCTGGCCCAGTATTTGCTCAGTACTAACGAGCTAACGGTTATAGTCAGCAGTCGGGCAACCGTGGATGACGCCATTCAGAACATGGATCGCATTCAGCTGGGTAATACGCTGGATGAGATCGCAGAGCAGATAAGACAATTAGACCAAAGTAGTCTTGACTTAGAACGCTAATCCCTTTCCAGGTATTTGTTTGAGCACCAAGAAACTTTTAATAAATTGAGGGAATCTGCGTGAATTCACTACTTTATTTTTCTTAACAATAGGCAGAGTTTTCCCCAGGGTTTTCCTTGGCTTATCCCCAGGTTGAGCAGGGTTTTACCAACGCTCAGGCCATTCAGGCATTCTGTGGAAAACCGTTAAGTATAGAGTTCCATCTCGAAATGTAACTGAATGCAACGAAAATAGCACCTTAACCCTCTTGGTCTCGTTAACCCAAATTTCCCATTAGAAAATTCTAAAGACGGACAGGCATTGCTAATTACTATCACCTCCTGCACAATGAAGCCCACTGAATCAGGTGGCCTAGTTAAGTCTTCTTTGTCCTGGGTTCCCGATGCTGCTAACCCGCTTATAGCAGCGATGGGCAAGGGAATCCACTAGGTCTTAATTTGTTATGTCTAAAATTAATGAGGCGTTAGATTGATGACCATAGCTACTGCAACTAAAGCTCCTGTAACGACAGCGACTGTTAGCCTTATGGTTGAGGTCCCTGAAAGCCTTCACCTATCGATGCAAGACTACTTAAACACCCATGAACTATGGAGTCAGGAACGCGTAATGCAGGCGGCTCTTTCTCTCTTTCTCATGCAAAACGGTGTGAATCAGCCCCATGTAAATAGTCTTTATTTGGATAGCCTATTCGGCTGTGCTGCATAGGGATCGATTGGCTATGTTTGTCAGCCAATGGGCAGACGGGGACTGATTGCGTCTCATAGGGTTTCAACTCAGAGTACACCCCCGCCAGGGGGCATGGAAAACCCGCTTATCTCAAAAGCAACACATATCGGCTTCGTGGGTTTCCCACACCCCCCGCCACCCCGTCTGCCTTGGGAAAGAATATTTGTTTTTTATCTATAAAAGAGAGAATTCATAGTCTCTTAAACCGAACCTGAGCCGCCCTAGATGGGCGGCTCAGACCATTCTAAAACTCTGGCTCCTCTTTCCGACGCTGCATAAATAACGTGCTCGAAAACGCCCGTATCGTCGTTTCCTGCGCCTCCGGCAGCGCTGCTTTCAGCTCCTGAAAAATGCCGACAATTTCCACCACATCGTGACTTGTCGGCGGCTTAGCCTGTACGAGTGCAGCGGGCGGTGCTTGTGGCACGTCTGGAACATTGGGGGCCTGCGGCACTGGGTCAAAATCACTATGAGCCGGTGAATCAATCCGCCGCTGCTCCAATGTCTGAATCAGCTCTGGCGGCTGCTCCGCCGCCATCCGCCACTTACCCCGACGATAGTGACAAAGTACGGTATCCCCTCGCTTTAGCAGCGATAAAACGCCAGGGTTGTAGTAAATGCGGTGTTCCTGACCATCGGTAAAAACCACTAACGCCCCGTGTTGAGCCTGCCACTCTGGGTTAGACGTGCGCGGTTCGGATGGATCAAATTTGAGCTTGGCCCATTGCCATACGGTTGATGATGTCGTTGCTAATGCAGTCATAATTCTGTGATTGATGTGGCGTATAGCGGGGCACTACTCCCGCGTAGGTGCGGGAGCTTAAAAAATTTCGTCGCAGCTGCAAGGGTTAGGATCGTCATAACCGCCAGTTAGATAGGCATGGCTAAGGATGCGCCAATCAAGTTTTGACCGGTCTTGCGTTACTTCCTGATGAATACTGGCAAGGGCTGTCATCACCTGCCGACTGCCCCAACGCCTCAGAATTTGCTCTAAGGTCGCTTGATCCATGCCCCATGCTTCAACTCTTTCTAAGTCATGCTGTTCCCGCTTGTCCTGATCAGCAATAAAATCTATCTCGTACATCTTGTTTTCCTTTTGACTGATTGGTTTGCAAGATGTGCACGGAGTGATCTGGTTGCAGCCAGATCACTCCACTTTTATGCACAAACTCACTAAAGAAAGAGAGTTTTATTGATATTACCTAAAACATCGAAAAGCATTGACATTAATAGACTTTAGCTATCTAAAAAACTCTCTTTGACACTCTTTTATTGTACCATTTTTAACACTAAAAATGGTACAATAGTACCAAGCGCATAGGATTAGATGCCCTCGTGGGGCCATACGGAAACGCAGCCATTAACAACGGTGGAACTAGACAGAGCACGGGCCAGTTGAGACGGAATCTCACGAAGTCGGAGAAGGCAAGATCAGACCCGCAGAAACAAACCGGAGAAACGCCCAGAGCCTTGCTAGCAGGCAGTAAGCAAACAATGGGGGACACTGACACGGCGAAAACTAACCTAGCGGGTGGCCACCTGCTAGGGCGCTTAACCACGCATGGACGAACAATGCAACAACAACTAGAACTAAAACCCAAACCCACCATACTCAACGCCTACCCCTGGGCGCGGCCACACCGTGATGGTGTCACCTACGGCGTAGTGCTCGCGGTACCGTTGCAGCTGCCCTATGGACTGGCTGACTGGCTCAGAGAAAACAACTGGCAGTCTAAGGCGGTAGCCGCCGACCGGGGGCAGTATGCGGCGTTGCTGGTCGGCGGGTGCTCGGTGGAGCTGCTGGGGTGGGTGCCCAGACCGGAAAGCCATGGGAGTCTAACAGCGGGGAATTACTTGCCTTGGTAGCCGCTATAGGCGAGAGAGGCCACGGCCAAGACCCGCCCGAGCACCGAGCGCCACGCAGCCACATGGAACAGCACCAGCGTGGGGACCCGTTGTCAAGGGCGTAGCGGATGCGGAGAGCGAAGCGTCCCTTGATCCACGGGCGCGGTGCGGTAGCCTATTCGGCAGTGGCGTAGGAGGGTCGCAGGGCGGCAAATAAAAAAGAGCCCAACCACACCAATGGTGCGGAGAGCGGAGCGGACGCACAGATAAACAGGGGGGCAATCACTCAATGTCTTGACTGTGGCCCACTTATGAACGGTAGATGATGAGGTTTGTAGTAAGCGTCCCAAAAACTATGCTAACAGAGACCAATAAAGTGAATATTGCATTTATTTCTGATTCTTCTCTGTCTTGAATAGGGTAGCCTATTTATCGATATCACTTCTTTTGCTTGTCCCATGAGGTTTCCAAAGCCAAAATCATTTCTCTGTGCAGTAGCCTTTTCATTCAGCTCCTTTCTATTTGCGAGTTCCGCCAACGCGGGAAGAGTCACCGGTTTTGAGCAAGGAGATGACCACTTTATTCCTTTTACCGTTGCTAGTAGTGGTTACTACTCAATAGAACTAAGATCTCATATTGAAGCGGATGCAAACCTCTTTCTTTATGATGAGAACAATGCTCGGATTGCTTTCTCTACCGTGGCTGGGAGCGACGTCATAGAAGGCACTCTCAATCCTGGAACTTACACGATTGGGATTAGAATGTCTTTCTGCTTGTCTGAGCCATGCTATGCCAACATAAACGTACGTCGCGAAGGCAGGCCAGTGCGCTTGTTTTAGACCTGTTGTGAGTATGTGTGCATGAGCGCCTAAATTGGCCTGATTGGCCTAATGCAAGCGTAGCTGTCACCAGGTGTCATAAGCCCGAAAGCATTGATGCACAAAGATTATAAAGTAATAGCTTTGTGCTAATTTTCCAGAGAGGAGCTAGATTTCAGAACGATTTTCAACGATTTCTCGTCGTTTTAGACTTCGCCTGAGTCTTTATGGCACTTTGTGACAGCTACGCTTGTAGCACCCCTGTGACACCCATCACCACATTTCCTCAGCCAAATTCAGAAACCCCTTAAGCCACCTTCAGTTACCCGTCAGATGACGTTCAGCTAGCCCCGGCATTCTAGTAATCAATGAAGCAAGTAAACACACTTCACTGATTCGCCAAGGAGCTTTAACTATGAAACGCACACTACTTTCCGCCTTAACTGTTCTCGTCGCCTCCGCTGCTGTGGCCCCCGTTGCATCTGCCGTCGAGCCCACCAGCTTCAATATCCAGGAAGCTCGCCTAGAAGAACTAGACAGCCGCACTAAGAATTCCGTCCACAAACTACGCCTTGAGCATCTCAACAACCAGACCAAGGCTATCGAAGATATCCAAGCTGCTCGCTTAGACGCCCTAGATGCCCGCACCAAAGCCGTTGACAACATCCAAGAGACTCGGCTAGAGGCAATAGAAGCCCGAACCAAGGCCGTCGAAAACATTCGAGAAGCTGGGCTAGAGGCAATCGCCACTAGGGCTTACGCAGGAGTAACCGAACCACTCAGGAGCGAATATCTGAATAACCAGACTAAAGCCGTTGACAACATCCAAGAAGCTCGGCTAGAAGCCCTAGACGCTCGTACTAAGAACACTGTCCACAAGCTACGTCTGGAGCACTTGAACAACCAAACTAAAGCCGTTGAAGATATTCAAGCGGCTCGTTTGGAAGCGCTAGACGCTCGGACCAAAGCCGTTGACAACATCCAGGAAGCTCGCCTGGACGCCCTGGACGCCCGTACGAAGTCCGTCGTCCAATAACGGAGTAAGGCGTATTCAGGCTAACCAAGTTTGGGTGCCGAGTGCGTCTCCGTACATCAGTGAAGCTTCATTACCTTTCATGAGGCACCCTTCTCTCTTCTGACTCTCCACACACACACACCAAGCCTCTGCCGATACGGTGGAGGCTTTTTTATGAAATGGAAATTGCTGACTTAAAATCTTCTACTGCATGATTACAGGACGGCAACCTAAATGTATTCAGCCTTACCTGCCATCAATCATCATTTCTCCCCCGTTAAATCTAAATAAAACAAATCCATCATTGTTTAAAGCAACAATCCCTAAAGCAAATAGAGCAGCCACACAAAGCGGCATTAATATATCGAAAGAGTGTTTCATGGTTGCTATCCATTGAATGCACAAACTGGGCCACCTCTTGCACAGGTGGCCTTTTGACTTGTAAGGGTTAGACACCCTTATAGAGATAATTAACTGGACCGATATAGTCTATCCGCAGCAAAGCAACAGCTCAAGCAAGTTTATCGGAACGTGTAGTTTCCTAAAACTAAGTCACAACCAAAAAAAGGGCCGAAGCCCCACACCGCTAGTAAGCAGACGGCGGATGAACCACCACCCGAGCCCGACCACCCCGCTGGCCGCCAGACAACCGAATGGACCCCTGGGGCACCGTGACCGGAA
>ERZ1740067.1956-NODE-1956-length-13167-cov-5.739552_pt1 | contig 13167 bp, 11 predicted proteins | sample MGYA00581736_ERZ1740067 | MGnify/ENA primary metagenome ERZ1740067 (study PRJEB43018, sample SAMN04849236) | marine metagenome | isolation source: floating plastic debris | place: Pacific Ocean | collected 2008-08-27 | study: EMG produced TPA metagenomics... | reverse complement strand
GGCCGGGCGCGTGCACGGTGAAATCATCAATGCTGACTCCATGCAGGTGTATCGTGACCTGCGCATTCTCAGTGCGCGGCCGTCGGTCGATGATGAAGGTGCCCTCCCACACCATCTCTACGGCTTCATGGATGCGTCCACAGCCTGCTCGGCTGCGCACTGGGCCAGGATTGCGGTTCAGGAAATCGAAGCTGTATGGACACGGGGACATCTGCCCATCGTGGTCGGCGGCACCGGGCTCTATTTCAAGGCACTGACCGAGGGGCTTTCGGCGATCCCGGACATACCCGGCATCAACCGGGAAGCCGCTCGGGTCTTTGTGGAGGAGCTGGGGCCCGAGCAGGCCCACGCGCATCTGGCGGACCGTGACCCCAGGACTGCTGCCGGATTAAAACCGACAGATCCCCAGCGTATCGCGCGGGCGCTTGAGGTGCTGGCGGCGACCGGCCGGGGGTTGGCAGACTGGCAGGACGCTCCGGCGAAACCGGTTCTCACGGCAGATTTTGTCAAAGTGGTGCTGACGCCAAAGAAGTCCGACCTCACGGAGCGCTCGGATTCGCGGTTTGAGCAGATGGTGGAGCAGGAGGCGTTGGACGAAGTAGACCGGCTGATGGCGCGCAACCTGGATTCTGATCTGCCAATCATGAAAGCCGTTGGTGTGCCGCCGCTGATGGCGCATCTGCGCGGCGAGATCTCGCTGAAAGAGGCCGTGGCGCAAGGCCAGGGTCAGACGCGCCGCTACATCAAGCGCCAGCTGACCTGGGCGCGCACGCAAATGGTTTCGTGGAACCATATTTCCACGCAACAATCGAAAAGAAAACGCAAAGAAATTTTGTCATTACTTTCTGATCAGGCTTGACGCAGCGCACAATCGGCCCTACTGTCGCCCGCGCTTCGGGGAGGTTTTCGGCCTCTTCCGGGGCTTTTTGTTGGATTTTCGCCTGATTTGCGGCAATTGGGGCAGCGTCAGGCTTGGGTACGAAGGATCAAGGTCATGGCCTCGCGCGAGTTGAGCGGTGCGGAAATGGTTGTCAAAGCCATGGAGGACCACGGCGTGGACACCCTGTTTGGGTATCCCGGTGGCGCCGTGCTGCCCATTTATGACGCGCTTTTTGCCCGTGAAACCATCAAGCACGTGCTCGTGCGCCATGAGCAGGGTGCGGTTCATGCCGCTGAAGGCTATGCGCGCTCCTCCGGCAAGCCGGGCGTTGTTCTTGTCACCTCGGGCCCCGGCGCGACAAATGCTGTTACGGGTCTGACAGACGCCCTGATGGATTCCATTCCGCTGGTCTGCATCACCGGCCAGGTGCCGACGCATCTGATCGGCAATGACGCGTTTCAGGAAGCGGACACTGTCGGCATCACGCGGCCCTGCACCAAGCACAACTGGCTGGTTCAGTCCGTTGATGACCTGCCGCGCATTCTGCATGAAGCCTTTTATGTCGCGACCCATGGCCGTCCGGGCCCGGTTGTTGTCGACATTCCCAAGGATATCCAGTTCCAGCTTGGCATGTATGCCGGCCCGACAACACAGGGCCACCCGACCTACCGCCCGCAGGTCAAAGGCAACATTGATCGCATCAAGGAAGCGATTGATCTTATTGCCACAGCCAAGAAGCCGCTCTTCTATACGGGCGGCGGCGTTATCAATTCCGGACCGGAAGCCAGCCAGCTTCTGCGCGAGTTCGTGCGGACGACGGGCTTCCCGATCACATCAACCTTGATGGGCCTTGGGGCTTATCCTGCCAGCGACGACCAGTGGCTCGGCATGCTGGGCATGCACGGGACATATGAAGCCAACTGGGCGATGCATGATTGTGACGTGATGATCAATCTGGGCGCACGCTTTGACGACCGGGTCACAGGCGTCATCGATAAGTTCTCGCCAGGTTCCAAGAAAATTCACGTTGATATTGACCCCTCGTCGATCAACAAGTACGTTCATGTTGATATTCCGATCATCGGCGATGTCGCGCATGTGCTCGAAGACATGCTGCGCCTGTGGAAGGCGAAGGCTGCCAAGCAAGACAAGGGCGCACTGGACAAGTGGTGGTCGCAGATTGACGGCTGGCGCGCGCGCAAGTCATTGGAGTTCGGCAACTCCGATACCATCATCAAGCCGCAATATGCAGTTCAGCGTCTGTATGAGCTGACCAAGGGGCCAAACACCTACATCACCACCGAAGTAGGGCAGCACCAGATGTGGGCCGCCCAGCACTTCCACTTTGATGAGCCCAACCGATGGATGACCTCCGGCGGTCTGGGCACGATGGGTTCTGGCCTGCCGGCAGCCATTGGTGTGCAGATGGCACATCCCGATGCGCTGGTGGTGGACATTGCCGGTGAGGCATCGATCCAGATGTGCATGCAGGAGATGTCAACGGCAATCCAGTACGACCTGCCTGTCAAGATTTTCATCCTCAACAACGAATATATGGGCATGGTACGCCAGTGGCAGCAGCTGCTGCACGGCGCACGTTATTCGCACTCCTATTCAGAAGCCCTGCCAGACTTCGTGAAGCTGGCGGAGGCCTATGGCGGCGTCGGCATTCGGGCGGAAAACCCCGCTGAACTCGATGACAAGATCCGCGAAATGGTGGATGTGAAGAAGCCGGTTCTGTTCGACTGCATCGTCGACAAGACGGAGAACTGCTTCCCGATGATCCCGTCGGGGGCAGCCCATAACGACATGATTTTGGCGGATGAGGCCAAAGACCCAACGGATGCTATTTCCGAAGAAGGCAAAATCCTCGTATAACCCGCCCGCACTTCTTTTGAATGGCCGGTCCGGCAGCTGTGCCGGGCTGGCCATTTGATCATTCAATAAGACGAAAACCGTTAGAGAAGCTCACTTTTATGCGTGCACCTGCCGAAATCGAAAGCCACACCATTGCCGTCCTTGTGGACAATGAGGCTGGTGTTCTGGCGCGTGTCATCGGCCTGTTTTCGGGGCGCGGCTACAATATCGAGAGCCTGACGGTGGCTGAGGTCGATGAGGATGCGCACAAGTCGCGCATCACCATCGTCACCAACGGCACACCCATGGTCATCGAGCAGATCAAGGCGCAGCTGGACCGTCTGGTGCCGGTTCACAAGGTGGTGGACCTGACGCTGGACACGATCTCCATCGAACGGGAAATGGCGCTTGTGAAGGTTTCCGGCACCGGCGAAAAACGCGTCGAAGCGCTGCGCCTGTCTGATGCCTTCCGCGCCAGTGTGCTGGACACCACGCATTCGTCTTTCGTTTTCGAGATCACCGGCTCGCCGGAAAAGATCAATGCCTTCGTCAATCTCATGCGCCCGCTGGGCCTTGTCGACGTCAGCCGTACCGGTGTCGTCGCCATCGCCCGCGGTGCGGAGCAGATGTAATCACTGCCCGAGAAGGGCGCTCAAGAACAACCGACCGCAGATAAGGAATACAAAGATGCGCGTTTATTATGATCGCGACGCCGACGTTAATCTCATCAAGGGCAAGAAAGTTGCCATCATCGGCTATGGCTCCCAGGGCCATGCCCACGCGCTGAACATGCGCGACAGTGGTGTTGCGGACGTGGCGGTTGCGCTTCGCGAAGGCTCCGCCTCCGCCAAGAAGGCTGAGGGCGAAGGCCTGCCGGTGATGAGTGTTGCGGACGCTGCCAAGTGGGCGGACGTGATGATGATGGTGACCCCGGATGAACTGCAGGCGGACATCTACAAGGATCATCTGGAAGCCAACATGAAGCCGGGTTCCGCGCTGATGTTTGCCCATGGTCTCAATGTTCACTTCAACCTGCTGCAGCCCCGGGCTGACATTGATGTGCTGATGGTTGCCCCCAAGGGCCCGGGCCACACGGTGCGCGGTGAATTCCAGCGTGGTGCCGGCGTGCCCTGCCTGATCGCGATCCACCAGGACGCCACGGGCAACGCCCACGACATCGGCCTGTCCTATGCGTCTGCCATTGGCGGTGGCCGCGCAGGCATCATCGAAACGACCTTCAAGGAAGAGTGCGAAACTGACCTCTTCGGCGAGCAGGCGGTTCTGTGCGGTGGTCTGTCAGAGCTCATCAAGGCCGGCTACGAAACGCTGACGGAAGCAGGGTACGCACCGGAGATGGCGTATTTCGAGTGCCTCCACGAAGTGAAACTCATCGTTGACATGATGTATGAAGGTGGCATCGCCACCATGAATTACTCTGTGTCCAACACGGCTGAGTATGGCGGCTACGTCACCGGTCCGCGGATCGTGAATTCCGAAACCAAGGCTGAAATGAAGCGGGTTCTGGAAGACATCCAGACCGGCAAGTTCACCCGCGACTGGATGCTGGAAAACAAAGTCGCCCAGACCAGCTTCAAGGCAACCCGTGCCATGAACGCGGCGCACCCGATTGAAGAAGTGGGTGAAAAGCTGCGCGCTATGATGCCCTGGATTGCTGAGACCAAAATGGTCGACAAAGAGAAGAACTAGGTCACAATCAGACTTCTAGTTTGTTGCTCAATCGTGCCGGAGGTGCGTGATGCGCCGTGCTCTTGTTTTGACACTGCTGCACACGTCGCCCCGGCATGTTGACGTTTTTGAACGTCTTTTCGCTCGGCTGACCGGCGGCGATATCAGCCAGGATCTGCCGGAAATCCGGCTCTCCCATGTGGTGCGTGAAGATTTGCTTCAGCGCGCCATCGCATCCGGCATTCTGCCCGAAGACACCCATGCACGGGCTGTGCGCATTCTTCACGAGGCAACCGCCGCGTCTGATGCTGTTCTGTGCACCTGCTCGACGCTCGGACCGGCTGCCGACGAAGCAGCCACAAAGACAGACAAGCCCGTGTTGCGCGTCGATCGCCCCATGGCTATTGAGGCCGCTCAGGCGGGACGCTCCATCGCCGTGCTCGCCACGCTCAAATCCACGCTAAAGCCGACCTGCGATCTCATTGTCGATGAGGTCAGCCGGGTGGCCGAACGGGCAGATGTGGCGCCACTACTGGTGGAGGGCGCCTGGGATGCCTTTGAAGCGGGGGATACGGACAAGATGAACCGGCTCATCGCTGACAACATTATTTTGGCGCAGCAGGCAGGCGCCAATGTCATCGTGCTCGCGCAGGCCTCCATGGTGGAGGCGCTCGACGAAGTGGATGTGACAGTGCCTGTGTTGACCAGCCCTGCCGGTGGCCTCGCCGCAGCGATTGCGGCGATCAGGGCTCAATCCTAAAGGCTGCTGGCTAGTCCGCTGCGTTGGCCGGGGGCTGCGGTTTGACGATCACCCGGCCAATGAAATGCAATACGAGGAAGATGCTCAGCACCATCAGAGCCGAGGCCAGAAGATAGGGTGCGCCGGGCAACTCAAGTGCGGCAGGCTCTCCGGTGAAGGCGGAAAAAGGCCCGTCATGACGAGCGGAGTGAAGATGGCGGCAAGACCCATGATGCTGGTGACGGCACCCTGCAACTCGCCTTGTTCTGTCTCCGGCACCTGTTTTGAGAGGACTGACCGCAGGGCGGAGGAGCCGACGCCCACCATCGCGAAGAAGAGCGTGGCCACATACATCATCCAGCTCTCGGTGGCGAGCGCATAGCCGAGGAAGCCGATCCCGGCACAGGAGAAGCCAACGATGATAGAGCGTTTTTCGCCCAGTCGCGGGACCGCGTATCCCGTCAGCCAACCCATTGAGAAAATCAGGCAGATGCCGACGAATCCCAGCGACCAGCCGATGTCGGCCGCGTCCCAGTCGAACTTGTACATTGTGTAGAACGACCAGATGGCCGGGTTTGAGTCATGTCCGATCTGGTAACAAACCAAGGCTGCCAGTAGTCCAAGTAGTCCCGGATGCTTACTGATCATGCGTATGGCACTGATTGTATTGGCGCGTTTGATGTCAAAGGCGCGGCGCTTCTCCGGCGGTAGACTCTCCGGCAACAGAAGAAAGCCGTAAGCAGCGTTGGTGAATGAAAGAAGTGCGGCCACATAGAAAGGTGCGCGTGCGCTGTCAGCAAAGTCGGCTACCAGACCGCCAAGTACAGGGCCGAGCATGAAGCCTGTGCCCCAAGCGGCGCCCAGCAAGCCGTATGATTTGGCCCTGTCATTTGGGCCGCTGACATCTGCGATATATGCATTGGCCGTCGTTGAGGTGGCCGCAGCGATTCCTGACACGGTGCGACCTGCAAGAAGCCACCAGATGCTTGGTGCGATTGCCATGATTATGTAGTCGACGCCCAGGACGATCAGGCCAACGACTAACACGGGACGCCGCCCGAACCGATCCGACAGGTTGCCAAGGACAGGTGCGAACAGAAAACTCATAAGGGCATATATGAAGATCAGCACGCCACCCCAGAGTGCCGCGTCCGACAAGTTTAAATCGGTTACTTCAGTAATCAGGCTGGGCAGAACCGGGACAATAATGCCCAGGCCCATGGCGTTTATGAGAATGGTGATGAGCAGGAAGGGCAGCGCGTTCCTGGTGCCCGAACCATCTGCCGTCTCCGAAGTACTCGTCACGTCTTAGCCTCTTTCGCGATAGAGCAGTGATTTCACACCGTTCTTCCTGAAGGGCTGCCACTTGCCTTCCGGCTGTGCCAGGCGGTCCGCGATGGCGTAGAGAGCCAATGCGTTGACGCCGATGCCGATATGGGTTGCAGGGATTTCAATGTTCTCTGTATGCGGATGGACATCTTCGCGGCAGGTCTGCCACGGCACGACGCCGTCATGCCGCGTATAGAGCGCGGTGCAGGGAACGGGTGGCGGTGTCCGCAGGCGCTCGGCCAATGCTTCATCCACGTAGTTATTGTCCATGCGCATGCCGGCTGCGAAGGGGCTTGCCAGCGTAATGACCTGGCGGACAAGGCGTGGCGCGCGACGGGCCAGTTCACGGGCATAGATGCCACCCAATGACCAGCCGACGATGGATACCCGGCGACCGACGCGGCCTTCAATCTCTTCCAGACGCGCCATCATGCCGGCGCGGAGCTCCGCATTTGGGCCCAGATTGCGTCCCAGCTTCCAGGGATGAACCGAGTAGCCAAGCTCCCGCAGGAAACGACGCATGATGGCCATGGAGGTGTCGGACGCCATCAGGCCCGGCAGGGTGAGCACGGGCTGGCCGTCACCGCGCGGGCTGAGGCTCATGAGCGCTGGCAGGGAGGCCGGGAGTGTCCCAAGCTCAAGAATTGCCCGGCCTTCGCCAAGAACGTCACGGAAGCGCATGGATTTTGGCAGGGAAGGGATTCGTTGCACGGGATGAGTCCGTTTTATGATTTCTGTGGTGGCCATGGGCGGTTGAAATAGCCTAGCATGTAATTAAATGACCGTGGGTCATGTTCAGACGACTTCGGACCGGAGCGCCTTGGCGACTCTGTTGAAACACTCACGGGACAAAACACTAACAGGGAGAGAGACGTATGGCGCGGGAATTTGGAATGCGGTCTACAGCCGCAGACGTGATGGAGGGGCTCGACCTTTCCGGCAAGGTGGTGATCGTGACCGGTGCCTCTTCGGGCCTTGGCGTGGAAACAGCACGGGCCCTGGCGGGTGCGGGGGCCCATGTGGTCATTCCCGGGCGCAGCCCAGACAAGCTTGCGAGCGTGGTTGACGACATCAAGTCATCGACCGGCAACAGCAATGTAGAAACCGGGGCGCTTGATCTTGGTGACCTGGACAGCGTGCGGGCCTATGCGGATGCGTTCGTGGCTGCCGGCAAGCCGCTTCATATGCTGATCAACAATGCCGGCATCATGGCGACGCCACACCGCAAGACTGCGCAGGGCTTTGAAAGCCAGTTCGGCACCAACCATCTTGGCCATTTCGTGCTGTTCGGCCATCTCTTGCCGGCGCTCGAGAAGGGTGCGGCGGATGGAGGCGCGCGCGTTGTGGCGTTGTCGTCGACCGGCCATCGCATTTCTGATGTCAGTCTTGATGACCCCAATTTTGAAAGCACTGAGTACGAAAAGTGGACCGCTTATGGCCGCGCGAAAACGGCGAATGCGCTGTTCGCTCTGGAGCTGGACACGCGTTTCAAAGACAGGGGCATTCGTGCCTTCTCCGTTCATCCCGGCGGTATCATGACCAACCTGCAGCGCGACATGGACCCGGAAGAGTTCAAAGTACTTGGCTGGGTCAATGACAAGGGTGAAGTGCATCCCGGCTTCAAGACGATTGAGCAGGGCGGCGCAACTGCTGCCTGGTGCGCCACAGCGCCGGAGCTTGAAGGAGAGGGCGGCTATTACTGTGAAGACTGCCACAAGTCTGAGCATGTGACTGCCGAACGGATGAAGGAGATTCGCGGTGGTGTCATGCCCCATGCACAGGACCCGAAGACGGCTGCGGCTCTTTGGACTAAGTCGGAAGAAATGGTAGGAGAACAGTTCGCCTGACCCCTTCTCCTCAAGAGGCCCCTTATGCGCATCGGTACGCCGCTGGCTTCGTCTGCAACCCGTATCATGCTGCTGGGGTCCGGTGAGTTGGGTAAGGAAGTGGTGATCGAGCTTCAGCGCTTCGGCGCTGAAGTCATTGCCGTTGATCGCTATGACGGTGCGCCGGCCATGCAGGTCGCGCATCGCTCTCACGTCATCGATATGACAAACGCCAATGAGATCAGGCGGATCGTGCAGGCGGAGCGCCCGCACATGATCGTGCCGGAAATTGAAGCCATCGCGACCAGTGAGTTGGTTGCCATTGCCAAGGAGGGCGTGGCGGAGGTCATCCCCACGGCGGAAGCAGCCCAGCTGACAATGAACCGGGAGGGTATTCGGCGGCTGGCGGCTGAAGAGCTTGGCCTGCCCACGTCGCCCTATGCTTTTGCGACCAGCGAACGCGAACTGTCCCGCGCGGCCGCCGACATTGGTTTTCCGGTTTTTGTGAAACCGGTCATGTCGTCGTCCGGCAAGGGCCAGAGCTTTTTGCAAAAGCCTGAAGAGGTTGCCGATGCCTGGGCCTATGCGTTGCAGGCGGGCCGTGTGGAAGAAGCACGGGTCATTGTCGAAGGCCGCATCGACTTTGATTATGAGATCACGCTGCTGACAGTCCGCTCGCTGGATGACCGCGGCGCCATCGAAACATCCTTCTGTGCGCCGATCGGCCATCGGCAGGAGCACGGGGACTATGTGGAAAGCTGGCAACCGCAGGCCATGTCGGAGCGGGCATTGGCGACGGCACAGCAGATCGCGGCGAAAGTCACGACGCGGCTTGGCGGGCGCGGCATCTTTGGCGTCGAGATGTTTGTGAAGGGCGATGAGGTGTGGTTTTCGGAAGTGAGCCCGCGTCCTCATGACACCGGGCTGGTGACACTGGGGTCGCAACGGCAAAGCGAGTTTGCGCTGCATGCGCGGGCCATTCTCGGTTTGCCGGTGTCGGCGGGCCTGACCCAGCCTGCTGCCAGCGCTGTTATCTATGGGGGCATGGCCGCCAAAGGTATTTCCTACGATGGTTTGGATCAGGCGCTTCGTGTCCCGGACAGCCAGGTCCGGCTCTTTGGCAAGCCGGAAGCCTTCGTCCGCCGCCGGATGGGGGTGGCCATTGTGGCCGCAAAGGACGTTGAGACAGCACGCGACCGTGCAAAAGAGGCGGCTGGTTGCGTAAAACCGGTTCAGACATAGGTGTTTGGCCCATCTGCCGGACGGCGACGGCGGTCTGAAAGACTACGTTTTCTGCGACTTCTCAACCAATAGGCGTGTTGAGATTTGCAAATTTGCAGTCTTTTTGTCGCATTTTTGCGTTTTTATTCCGTTTGATCTTGCATAGTCTGAACAGGACATTTGCAGGAGTTGGCCATGTCTGCCGGATTGAACTGGGATGATCTGCGGTTTTTCCTCGCCGTTGCAGAGGCGGGAAGCCTTTCTGCGGCTTCATCGCTACTCAAAGTGAACACCACGACGGTGCTGCGTCGGGTGGCATCTCTGGAAGATGCCCTTGGGGCGCGCCTGTTTGACCGGTCGCGGTCAGGATACCGATTGACCCCGCGGGGGGAACGTTTGCTGACGCAACTCGCTCCGGTGGACCAGCGGCTCTCCGCGCTGGCCCGCGATTTCGTGGCTGATGACAGTGAAGCGGATGCCGTGGTGCGGGTCGCTGCCGGTGATGTGGTGGCTGCGAGTGTCCTTGCTCCCAGTCTGCCCATGTTCCGCGAGGAACATCCGGAATTGCGGTTGGAAATCGTCGCGGATCCCAATCTCACGGGCCCAGCGCCGTCAGCCGGTGCGCCTGCGGGGTCGCTTAAGGATATTGATGTGGCGATCCGTTTTGCCCGGCCGACGCAGGGCAATGTGATCGTGCGCAAGATCGGGGACATGGCTTATGGGCTCTATTCCAGCCGAGCCTATACAGCGGTGCGCGGGGCCCCGGCAGAACCCGGGCGGCTTGCCGGGCACCAGGTCATCGGCTTTGGCCTGTCCGAAAGCCCGCTTGCTCCTGTGTGGTGGCTGAGCCGGGCAGAGCAGGGCGCCAGCGTTGTCATGCGCTCAAACGCTGTTGCGGTGCGGGCTGAAGCGGCCCGCCAGGGACTTGGCCTCACGGCATTGCCCTGCATTGTCGGCGACCAGGACCCGCTGCTTATGAGGGTGAGCGGGGCTGAAGATGTGGGTGCGCTGGAGCTCTGGCTGGTAACGCACAACGACAGCGCCCATGTGGGCCGGGTGCGCGACGCCATGGATTTTGTGGTCAATTGTGCCAAGGCGGCGAAGCCGCTTCTGCAGGGCAGTCGGGATGAAGACGGCGAGGAACCTGCAGGCGCAAATGACGCCGAGCCTGCGGTCTCTGCGGCCGAGTAACGGCAATTTCAGGCCTCAAGTGGTCAGAAGGCCTCCTAAGCGCTTGAAATACTGGAAATAACATAGAGATAGAGCCCGCAGGCCTGTTGCCCTTCGTGCACGGATTGGCCTAAAAGCTCTTTTACGCGTCTCGAACGCCGGGCCGGGACTTTTTCGGCGGTGGATGAGTGACGCGGGCGGCTCATTTGGTCAGGGTTTCTGTCCTGTTTGAGCCTTCCGGTTACTTTTCGTTAACCACCCAAGTCCTAGCTTTATTTAGTGGTTTTGGCATTCGTGGAAGAATCCCGCGAAGCTTGGCAGACAGAAGAATGGATTGACGCGCAATGGGCATCGCTCGCGCTGACATCGTTGGGACGGAATTGACCGGCGGCGCCTTTGGCCCGGACGGCAATTACGCTCGTCTGCTTCTTCTCGGCACGCGCCTTCTCCTTACCAGCCCCTGAGCGCTGGCAGTCCTTCTTCAACCAATTCACGGAAGGGCGGGCATTCAGGGGACGAAGCAACATCTTCGAACCGCATGGGAGTGACCTTCCATGCTTTTGGACCCGAGAAGGACTAGAGACACATGATACCCGATAGTAAATCACGACGCGGCGAACAGGCAGCTCCAAGCGCCGACCGCGTTCTCATCTTCGACACCACCTTGCGTGACGGCGAGCAATCGCCGGGCGCATCGATGAATCTGGGTGAAAAGATCCAGGTCGCAGAAACGCTCGAAGCCATGGGCGTCGACATCATCGAGGCGGGTTTTCCGATTGCTTCCAATGGTGACTTTGAAGCGGTGTCTGAAATTGCCAGCCGCATCAAGGACAGTGTCATCTGTGGCCTGTCGCGCGCTGGTGCAAAAGACATCGAGCGGGCAGGGGAAGCTCTGCGCAAGGCTGAGCGCGGGCGTATCCATACTTTCATCTCCACGAGCCCCGTACACATGAAGCACAAGCTGCAGATGGAACCGGAGCAGGTTCTGGATGCAGTCGTGGCGAGTGTCACGTTGGCTCGCAATCTGGTGGACAATGTCGAGTGGTCTGCGGAAGACGCAACGCGTACGGAACGTGACTTCCTGTGCAAGTGCGTCGAGGCTGCCATTCAGGCTGGCGCGACGACTATCAATATTCCAGACACGGTGGGCTATACGGTGCCGACGGAGTACGCAGAGATCATCACGATACTGCGCGAGCGGGTGCCGAACTCGGATAAGGCCGTGTTCTCGACACATTGCCACAATGATCTGGGTCTGGCCGTCGCCAATTCATTGGCCGGCGTTGCGGCGGGTGCCCGACAGATTGAATGCACCATCAACGGTTTGGGTGAGCGGGCCGGTAACGCGGCGCTTGAAGAAGTGGTCATGGCGTTGCGCACCCGTGCAGACGTCATGCCGTATGACACCGGCATCAAGTCGGAAATGATTGCGCGAGCCTCAAAGGTCGTCTCAAGCGTCACGTCGTTTCCGGTGCAGTACAACAAGGCCATTGTCGGCCAGAATGCGTTTGCGCACGAAAGCGGCATTCACCAGGACGGCATGCTGAAGAACACCGAGACCTATGAGATCATGACGCCTGAGAGTGTCGGTATCTCCAAATCATCTTTGGTTTTGGGTAAGTTGTCTGGCCGTCATGCCTTCAAGGACAAGCTGCAGACGCTGGGTTATGAGCTGGGCGACAACCAGTTGCAGGACGCCTTCAAGCGCTTCAAGGATCTCGCCGACAAGAAGAAGCACGTCTTCGACGAAGACATCGTGGCCCTGGTAGATGACGAAGTGGCTGCCGGCAATGAAAACATCAAGGTGATCTCCCTGTCTGTTGTGGCGGGGACCGAAGGTCCGCAGGAAGCCGCGCTGACGCTGGAAGTGGACGGGGAAACCCACACCACCAAGGCGACAGGTGATGGTCCGGTTGACGCCATCTTCAATGCCATCAAGGCGCTGGTGCCCTATCAGGCGCATCTGCAGCTCTATCAGGTCCATGCGGTGACCGGGGGCACGGATGCGCAGGCGGAGGTGTCTGTGCGTCTTGAGGAAGACGGCAAGTCGGTCACCGGACGCGGCGCGGACACCGACACACTGGTTGCGAGTGCGCGGGCTTATGTCAGTGCGCTCAACCGACTGCAGACAAAGCGCCTGAAAACGGCGCCTGAAGCCATGGTTGCGCCATAAAGGCCAGCCAAGACACTGAGCGGCGGTGCACCCCGCACCGCCGCTCCTGATTCCAACTGGTTTGCCGATGCGGCGGGCCCCAAAGAAGGACTGCGAAAAAGAATGCTTGGAGGCTTGTTGGGGATGCTCTCGGCCGATATGGCCATTGATCTGGGGACAGCGAACACGCTCGTCTATGTGAAGTCGCGGGGCATCGTGCTCAACGAACCGTCGGTGGTTGCCATTATCAACAAAGGCGGCAAGAAGCAGGTTCTGGCCGTCGACGACGAAGCTAAGATGATGCTGG
>ERZ1740067.1955-NODE-1955-length-13176-cov-6.523283_pt1 | contig 13176 bp, 15 predicted proteins | sample MGYA00581736_ERZ1740067 | MGnify/ENA primary metagenome ERZ1740067 (study PRJEB43018, sample SAMN04849236) | marine metagenome | isolation source: floating plastic debris | place: Pacific Ocean | collected 2008-08-27 | study: EMG produced TPA metagenomics... | reverse complement strand
CCAATGGGCTTTCCATTGAGTAGGTACCCTTCGTGCTTTTTTTTGCCATTTGGGTAATACTCAGTTTTGTTCTCTTTAACGGGCGTTTTTTGACAGCTGCTCAGCCATAAGAAAACTCCCATGAAGCAAATCAATGTTTTGAATCTCATGATTACTCTACTACTAAACCTCCTTTTCTTGATTTTGTTGTAGGGTGTGCTATGACATAATAGGCTTATGAGTTTGATACTAAACTATAGAGGTTAAAACTAATTTGTAAAAGCCATCATTCCAAGTAAGTTTTTATGATATTTTAGGGCGTGTACCTTTGTAAGGCAGAAGATAATTATTTGCAGAATTATTTGCCTAAATTTGCCGAAAATTCAAAAAGTAATGGTTCACCGCAGTTTTAAATAGCATTAGAAGTAAATTTTTGTAGTCTGCTGTGAACAATTCAAAGTCTTCTGTATAAAAAATTGACAATAAAATAAAATGCAAAGAAAAGTAGGTATTTTAGGTGGAGGGCAACTGGGACGAATGCTGATCCAGGCGGCCATTGATTTTGATCTAGACATTAGTATTCTTGATCCTGATCCCAATGCACCCTGTAAGCTGTTTGCCAATCGTTTTGAGGTAGGTAAACTGACCGATTTTGACACCGTGTATCAGTTTGGGCAAACGGTAGATTTGCTGACCATAGAGATTGAAAATGTGAATGTAGATGCCCTTGAAAAATTACAACAAGAAGGCAAGAAAGTATTTCCTCAGCCCCAAGTCATTCGTATCATCCAGGACAAACGGGTGCAAAAGCAATTTTATCAAACGCACCAAATCCCCACCCCAGATTTTGTATTGATAGACAATAAAAGCCAACTCGAGGCCAATGCTGATTTTCTGCCTGCTTTTCAAAAACTAGGCAAAGGTGGTTTTGATGGTCGGGGAGTACAAAAGCTCAATTCAAGCGCTGATTTCGCTCAGGCTTTCGAGAATCCTAGTTTGCTAGAGAAATTGGTAGACATTGACAAAGAAATTTCGGTGATCATTGCCCGTAATGAAAGTGGCGACATGACTACCTTCCCAGTAGTAGAGTTGGTGTTTCATCCTGAGCACAACCTGGTAGATTACTTGATGGCCCCTTCTCAAATTTCACTAGCATTGGCGGCGGAAGCCGAAGCCATTGCCCAAAAAGTGATGTTGGCTTTTGACATGGTGGGTCTGCTGGCCATTGAGATGTTTTTGACCAAAGATGGGGAAATTCTGGTAAATGAAGTAGCTCCTCGACCTCACAACAGTGGCCACCATACCATCAAGGCCAATGGCACGTCTCAGTTTGAACAGTTGTGGCGGGCGGTGCTCAACATGCCCTTGGGCGATACCAGTACCCAAAGCTTGGCGGCTATGGTCAATGTGCTAGGTGAATCCGGACACACTGGGGATGCCAAGTACGAGGGCGTAAACGAAACTTTGGGGGTTACTGGAGCTTATTTGCATTTGTACGGAAAGAAACTAACCAAGCCTTCCCGTAAAATGGGGCACGTCACCATTTTGGATCAAACGCTGGAGGGGTTGCAAGAAAAGATTGAATTGGTAAAAAGTAGTATCAAAGTAGTGAGTAAGTAATTGATGTGGGCTGTTTTAGTTCTATTGTTCCGTTGCACTCATGGCTAAATGGTTGCGCAAAGCGATAATTAGTCTCTTATTTTCGCAAATATGATAATTTCTATTGTTCCGCCTTCGGCTCATTGCTACATTGTTAAATGGTTGCGCGAAGCGTCCACTTTTCACTTTGCGTTTTTCATTTTTCACTCAATCAATCGTTTCGCTTTGCGCTACTATGGACTCTAAAACAAAAAACTACCAACTCCCAACTAAAGAAAAACTCCCAACTAAAAAAATATGTCTCAAATTAAAATATATGGTCTGAAAACCCATTTGGATCAGGTTAAAACCGAATTATCTCGAGTGATTCATGAATGTGTAGTAGAGGTATTGAAGATGCCGACTAACAAACGTTTTCATCGTTTTATTGGGCTATATGCGGCCGATTTTATTTACCCTGATGATCGTTCGGAGGCATATACCATCATTGAAATCATGATGATGACTGGCCGTACCGAAGCTACTAAAAAAGCCTTGATTCATGCTTTATTTCGAGAGATAGCGACGCAACTAAAAATAGAGGTGAATGACCTGGAAATCTGCATTGTAGAATCGCCCCCGGTAAATTGGGGATTCCGAGGTAAAACAGGTGATGAAATACAGCTGAGTTACAAGGTAGAGGTATAGCAGCCAGGCAATAAATGAAATAATCCCCGACTATCCTGGTGGTAGTTGGGGATCAATAATTTGCTCAAGACAAGTGTTATCAGCGTCTGATAAATTTGAGCAATACCAACAAAACAACCGCTCCTCCAATGGCGGTCACAATACTTGGAATGCTCAACCCGCCTACTACTGCCCCCGCGATTTTGAGTTTTACGGCCAACCATCCGCCAATAAAGCTACCCGCAATACCTACTAAAACATTGCCCAAAAGACCTGATTTTACACCGCCTACTAATAAGCCAGCAAGCCAGCCTGCTACTGCGCCCAAGGCAACCCAGATTAAAATACTTTCAATTGTCATAATTGTCGATTTAAAAGCTTGTTGAAAAATTATAATCTAGGCTAAAAATGTGCCTTTTGTGCCCTGATTTCAGTAATCTTTTCATCAATAGCGATGGCTATTCACTCAAAAATGTACTTCATCAGAACAAAAAAATCATCATTTTTAGCTCTGAAGACAAAATTTAAACAAGCTCTAAGGTGAAAAGAGATTAGAATGTGTCTAAAAAAATGTCAAGGATGACCCCATTCCATTGAACCAATAATAACAAAAAAGCCTTATCTTTACAATGGATTTAACAACATGTATGACCAATGCTCTATGGACAACACTTCAAACAATCCCCATTCCACTCACCGTGATTTACCCACCAATCAAGATCAATTCAATGCCTTATTTGCTTCTTTTCCGACCAAAACACTTGCCAAGGGAAGCATTATTTTGAATCCTCAAATCGTGGAGCGCCACGTGAAATATTTAGTGAGTGGCATTGTACGTGAATTTTATGTAACCGATAAAAAAGAGTTGAATCTGGATTTTTATGAAGCAGACGAATTCATCACCGATTGTGTATCGTTGCAGCAGGCCATTGCCTCTAAAAAGTGGCAGGAATGCATTACCGAAGTAAAAATAAAGATGATTCCACAAGCGCAGTTTGAAGCCATTACGAGCAAATACCAAGCAACCGATGCTGCGCATAGGGCAGTGTTTTTGGGGTTACTGAGCCAGCGCGAAACCCGGGAGTTGAGCCGCCTTACCAAAGCCCCAGAAGCGTTGTATAAAGAATTGCTGGAAACCAAGCCTAGCTGGATTCAGAACATACCTCAATATCACATTGCGTCTTACTTGGGAGTAAGCCCCGAAACCCTGAGCCGCATTCGCCGCCGTATTTCTTGATCGAGATCAATGACACCAAGCCTGCTTTCTGGTTTACTTTGTGGCGTATCAAATAAATAAGAAAGCAATGAGCAATATTCAATTATTAAGACACGCCACCATTGTGGTAAACATGGGTGGTAAAAAAATGTTGGTAGACCCTATGTTGGCTCCTAAAGATGCCTTTGATCCGGTTCCTAACGCAGTGCCTGAAATCAAGATTCCGATGGTGGATTTGCCGCTCAATGCTGAAGCGCTGGCTGCCCTCATCCAAGAAATAGACGCGGTTTTTGTAACTCATACCCATCCTGACCATTGGGACCCAATAGCTCAAGAGATGTTGCCCAAAGACCTTCCTTTGTTTTGTCAAGCACCCGACGAAGCAGCCATCAAAGGACAAGGGTTTACGAAAGTAACCGTAATTGAAGACAAAGTGGAATGGGAAGGCATCACAATCCATCGTTTTGGCGGAGTACACGGCAAAGGAGCATTGGCCGAAATGATGGGGCCAGTATCGGGTTTTGTATTTGAATACCTCCAAGCAAGGAATCAAGAAGGTGATAAAATCTACGTAGCAGGAGACACGATTTGGCACCCAGAAGTGGTACGGGCACTAGATACGCTCAAGCCTCAAATGACGGTATTGAATGCGGGAGGTGCCCAGTTTTTACAAGGCGAACCCATTACGATGACTGCCGAAGACATCGCCCTGGTACACCAGCAGGCTCCTGATACCCATATTGTGGCCATTCATATGGACGTGGTGAATCACTGCCACATCAAGCGGGTGGATCTGCAAAAAGCAATGGATGAAAAGCAAATTAAAGTGGAGATTCCGGCCGATGGAGAGGTAGTGAATTTGCAACAAGTGGCTCGCCTTTCATAGCAACATTAGTACACAGCATTTGGCGAATGCCTCAATCCTGTAAACCTTGATGCAGCTAATGATCAGGGTTTATAGGATTTTGGGATAAGCAGGGTAGGGGGGACGAAAAAAAAGCGGGCAAATTCCTATCTTTGCATTTTACAAATATCGAATAAAGCAACATGCCCCAATTCCAAACCATAGAACAAGCCTTTGAGTGGTTTTTAGAGAATACTTATCCTAATTTATCTGCTGAACAAAAAACACCTGCTTTGAGAATGACCAAATCAGCCTATTATAAGGGAGTGGAAAAAGTATCAGAGAAAAGGATGACACGTATTTTAAATGAATTTTGCGATAATCAAGTAATGCATCACATTAAGAATAAGTAACGAATTGCAAGGTATGCGTTGTATACCTTGCAATTTTTTCTTATCTTTGTCATGTCTTTTCAAGTGAAAAGATAGCCCCGAGGTATCCGTCTCGCAAACTTTACCCCGAGGCTTTGTAACAAATAAATTATTACAACATGCAAGATACCATTTTACAGGCTTGTAACCAAAACGAGCCTTCGTTGGCCGTATTGGAAGAAAACCTACGGGTAGGCCTGGAACGTTTTTCGTTTTTGGCCGATACTCCGTTAGAACAACTTCGAGAAGGAAGCGATGCCTTCAATGCCCACAATACCGAAAAGATTGCCAATCATTTAGAAGTAACCATTTTGGATCTGAAGTACCTCATCAATGACTTATACTGGTTGCAATGGATCAAAGCCCGCAAGGGATTAGCGTAACCTATGGGTGATTGAAGCTAGGGAAGGATTTGCTTATTTTGAAGATCATTAAGAGAAAATGAGTAAATCCTCCCTAAGTAACGTTTTCAAAATAAGTGTCCAAAGGGCATATACTCAAGACTGTCAGAGGCATTTAGCCTTCGGCAGAGCTCGGCACAGCAAAAGCTGTATCCCAATGTTATTAAGTTAAGGGCTATTTTAACAAAAATGAATTTTAAATATCGATCAACGAATGTCGAATAATGAAGGAAAAAACTTCACTATTTCTATCTTAGGGCGTCAGCCTCCTGCTCAAATCGTTGATCAGTGTTCTTTAATCTATATTATTTTGCTTAACTAAACGACATTGAGCTGTAGCCATCGGTTTTTGCGCTCGTAGTAGCGCTACAGGTAATAAAAATAACAAAGGACAGTGAAGATGATTTGTTCTAAATCGGACAGTTATTGCGAACGCGTTACTAAAGTCAAAAGTAAGGAGGTTTGGGGGGAATAAATTTGACTTACCAGAATAAATGCTACCTTGTACTTGTAACTGTTTTTTGCGTCACCAAAACGATTCTTGAGATGAGAAACCTACAAACCGTTTTCGGCAAACTTTTATACATCAATGCAATCTTTTGGCTGGCAGTTGCGGTAAATACCTTGGTGTACTATTATGTAGGCGATACTTGGGGATTTGTGGCCATGATACTCAATGCCTTGGGGTTGCTGGGTTGGTGGTTGTCAAGCCCCATTCGGGTAAGTGGTAATCTGGGTACTGGTTTGCTTATCTTGATGCTGTTGGGGTATCCTCTTACCGCTTATGTGGCCTCCAAATACATTTATTATAGCAATGGTTCATTGGTGGAGAAAGGGCTGACTTTTGAGGAGGTCTTTCAAGGGCAGACGAAGTATGTGTTTTTTGATGCCAACGATTTTAAAGTAGATGCTCGTACCACGGGCTATGTTTATAAACTACATAAGGCGCGGAAGAGTAACTCAAGTGACAGGCCTGCCCACTATTATGTAATACGTCTCATAAATGCTTATGGGTGGAACAAAAACAGCGTATGGTTGGTGGCCAGCAGTCGAAAAGAATTGAAGCGCTTGAAAAAGACACCGCAAAAGTTTTTTGTGAGAGAAACTTCGGTAACCAAGTATACCATCAAGGCAGTCAAGCGAGCACTTAAAACAGATAGCATTCCTAAGAAAATGATTTTCGTAAGTGGTTCCACCGATCCTTCCATCAGTCACCAAGGGCGGCTATACGGTAAGGGGATTTTTTACGGTTTTCTGGTAGTAAATGTACTTCTAATCATTGCCTTTGGAATAGATAAAAAAGAAGAGCGGCCCGATTGATTATTGATGTTTAAACAAGTTTTAACTCTCAAAGAAACGAACAAACATCAACCCACCCACGATCAACAACAACACCGATACGTAGATGCGCATGGCTTTTAAGTTCAATTTTTTGGCAATCACTGGGCCAATTTGCCCCCCAATGAGCACCCCCGGAATGACATAAATGAACATACTCATAATGGTGGGAATATTCTGTTGTAAAGAGGCGGTAAAAGACGGAGTGAGGCGACACAATACCGCACTCAGGCTAGACAGAAAAACAATGATGACGGTAGTACCAATGGCTTGGGCGTGATGGCTGACTTCGCGGTGATTGATATTGTAAGGTAAAATCAAGGGCCCCAAACCTACCGAAACTATCCCTACTAAAAAACCACCCAAAGCTCCTTGTGGGTATTGAATGGCCGCTTTTCGGCGATGAGAGGCTTCAGGGGTAGCAGGTTGTAAAAGGGTGCTATTGAGCAACATCACCAACCCATAAACCAAGGCAAAGGCGCCAAAAATAAGCAAAAGCCAAGTTTCATTGACATAGTCAAGGCTACAAGCCCCCACCACAGCACAGGGGATGGTGATCAAAATATACTTTTTGACCAAACTATACACAATGGTGCCTTGCCTACTATGCCCAATGAGCCCTCCCAACGAACCAAATAACATGGCCACCAATGACAACCAAAAAGCCACTAACAAAGACACCTTCATCACTAGGATAAATACTGGAATCCAAAAGTTGGCTCCTGAGATCCCGGTAGAATTGTAGAGTGTGGCAATCAAAATTCCTAGGGGCAACAAATACCAATAGGTTGTATAGTCTAGCATATAGTAGAAAAACATACCTGACTTGAATAGTTCGAACATTCCTAAATTTTCAATAAAAAAAGCCATCCCAAATTTTCAGGATGGCTCAGTAAAGTAAAACTAATTGTTCTATGGTTACATTGTTCCGCTGCGCTCATTGTTGCATTGCTAAATGGTTGCGCAAGGCGCTATAGTAATTGTTGATGATTGATTGTTAATTATTCCGCTTTGCGCTACTATGGGCTATGGACCGTCGACTGTGGACTGAAAACCAATTGTTCCGCTTTGCGCTACTGTGGACTATGGACTATCGACCGTGGACTAAAAAAACTATTGACCGTCGACTGTGGACCGAAAACAAAACTACCTATTATAAAACAAAGTAGCTGCGCGCATTAACTGTCCTCCATCGTATAGTCTAAACACTCTTAATTGCCTTCTTGAGCCATAAAAACGACGAAGCCTCCAAATACCGTTGCCCTTTAGGTAAGCGTGGGTGTTGACCCAACTCCCGTTGATGTTACGGTAAAAACCAACGATTACCCTGCCACACACCTTATTGGTCCAAGTATCGGCGGCATCGTAAAGCCCATTTGAGATTTTATCGAGGTCGTCTACCACATATGAATCACAAGTGCCATGTCCACCTGGAACTGGGATACAAAAATCTTCCTGAAAGCCTAGATAATTGAAACAAGCACTTGTTCTCACATTGGCCGAGGCTTGGGTGTCTCGAGCTTTTACAAGTTGAGCCATGGCCTTAGAAGCAATACGCATTTGTTGGCCTCCATAGCGAATGGTTCTATTGGTTTGAATCCGTCCACTTTCTGGGTTTCGGGCAATTTCTATAGGCATGGCTACCGATGGATCAGTCAAGGCTTCAAACACTTCATATGGTTCGGCTTGGTCAAACTGATCTAAAATTCCTTGTTTTCTGGCTACCTTGGTAAGGTCTTCGCCAATGGTAATGCCATCGTTATCGGCATAAAACTCTATAGTGCTTACTGGGCCCTCTAATATAACTATAGGCTCAGAAATTTTTGCAGTCTTAAGTTCGGTCGCAAGGTCTACAGGTAACTTTTCTTTCGTAGCCTGACGGCAAGATGTAAAGCCCAGTACGATGACTGTGAAAGTGATAAAATGCAAACGGAGTTTTGTGGTGTTGAAACCCATGGTGATTTGATTGTTTTGAGATGATAAAAAAGCGTATTTATGGTTTAGTAACACTTTCAAAATAAGTGTCGAGGTTTTAGTGAAATTACTCAAAGCTAAATGAGACGCTTTTTGCGCTCGTAGCAGGGCTACGAGCAATAAAAGCAACGAAGTATAGCAAAGAGGAATAAAACTAAATCGGACAGTTATTGCGAACGCGTTACTTAGCAAAACAGTAACTCAGATGAATTACTGCCAAGTAAACAACGAAGTAGCCTGTTTACTACTTCGTTGTGCCAAGCGCTATATTGTTGATTATAAGATACTTAGATTTTGTTTTTTGAAAATGTAGAGCGGGTATTATGACGGATTTACCACACTCAACAAAGGATAGGTAAAGGCAATGTCATCTACCATCAAGGTTTGATTAAAGTCCCCTCCTAAGTCAAATTCCACCCCAGAGATTTGTTGTCCATTGTAGCCAAAAGCGGTAAGTGGCATAACATAACTGCTCATAATATTGCGAGGACAAAGCAAAGTATGAGGATTGATGACCTTTCCACAAACATTGCTCATGGAGGCCCATTTACTCACACTGTTTCTATAAATACCTTTGTATATCAATCGTATTCTGATGTCCAAGCCTTCAGCGCTATAATCTTCTCCTTGGGTAAAATCAAACAATTCGCCCGCGCGAAATCTGAGGTGTTGCCTGTTTTGAATTGTTTGGGGAAAAACGATTTTAAAATTGGCTTGGTGCTTACCCAATTGAAAGATGTTTTTGGTGATTTTGAGGGCATAAGATCGGTGCAAAGTACTGGTTCGTTCTGGATCATTACCCAAATGACGATGGGCCGCATTTTGTGACAAATAAACCCCATTGGCAGTAAGCGTAGGGGGCGATGCTTGTCCAAATACCGGGAGTGCATTGTATACCACTTCCTGATTGTCGTTGTCCCAGTATTGTACCCAAGTACCTTCCAGTTTATTGGTTTGATTGCGAATATATTGATTCAACAGCGTTCGATTGGTTTTCAGGTAAGCCAGGGCAATGGCCTTGGTCAAAGCGACCACCTTACTATTACCTTCCATATAATGCGCCGCATGGAGCATAATACAGGCACGCTCGGCCTGATTTCCGGCATAACCCTCAAAAACAGGCACTTTAGCTCGAGCATCAAATACATTGCTTGCTTTTTGATAGTGGTTGCAAATACCACCATCAGTATCTGCAGTGCCTTGAATCACAAAAAATGGAACATTAGCAAACACCGGAGCCTCGGGGTTCATTGTTGGAGCCAATCCTACCGCCGCTTTCAAGTCAAGGTGCAGGTTTTGTATGATCGATGGACCTTTGTACAACATAGCACGCCCTCCGGCACTATGTCCAATCAACATGACATTTTTTGACAGAGGTCTAAGAATTTGAAATCCATTGTCTGAAGATGTCGTAGAAAGAGGCAAGGTTTGCCCATTTTTATCCAAGTACAATCTTTTTAAATGGGCCGTGAGTAATGCATCAAAGGTATGGTATGCCCCCATGTCATAAGATTTACGATTGATACTGATGACATACATGTTTTGAGCTGCCAAAGCAAACCCAATATTGTCATAGTCTGTGTAATCCTGAGAAGCCCCATCAGCATGCGCAATGACCACTACGGGTAAATTCAAGCCATTGCTAGGGTAGTAGTGCCTGCTACGAAAAGGCACATCATCAAGTCCATTCCAATCATCATGAAAAACCCTGTCGGTTTTGATGATTTGGTTCAAGGCAATACTGGAATGGATGCTTTGCTTTTCACTGTTTTCTTGTTGTTGTTTCAGTTCATCCAATACTGAGTTTTTACACGAAGTAAACAAGATGCCCAACAAGGCAAGCATCAATAGGTTTTTTTTCATTGTGGTGAGTAGTTAAGTAATACAGTTATGAGGAGCTTTTATACAAGCCCAAACTCAATAATGTATACATCTCACCAGCAATAGGTTGTAGGGGGGAAGCATTTCAGGTGTATCAACCTGACAAAAAGTGTCATGAACCTGTAGTTTTGCTGTCTTAGTAACGTTTTCAAAATAAGTGTCCGTTTTGGTCATATGCATGGATTGTTGGGCCTGGTAGTTCCTTACAGGATAAATTTTGCGCCCATAGCAGGGCTATGGGTAATGAAACCGATGGCTACAGTTTACTGTGCCGAGCTCTGCCAAAGGCTAAATAACGAAGTCCAGCAGTTCAGGCAGTAGAGAAAGACAAGCAGTTATTGTGAACACGTTACTTAACGATTGAGCCAATTTTTGAATGCCTGCGCCCGTTCAATACTCACTATAGGTGCTTTTTTGGGGGTTGGTATTAATCCCAGCTTTACCCGCCCTCTGGTATGTTTTTGCATTTGTTGGATGGCGCCAAAGTGAACAATAAATTGGCGATTAATCCGAAAGAAATCTTCTGGATTTAATATACCCTCCAAAGTATCCATGGTATAGTCTACAATAAACTGTTCCTTTTGTCGGGAAACCAATATGATGTACCGTTGATCAGCCCGAAAATAAGCAATATCATTGGTTGTAATAGACTTAATTCGTTCTCCCACCTGAACCATAAAGCGCTGTTGATAATTGACTTGAACACTTTGTTGGTTTTGTAAATGATGCAGTAATTGTTCATATGGTATTGTGGAGGTCTGGGCGTGTAGGGTAGTATATTTATCAAGACTTTTTTGTAATTCCTCCTTTTGAATGGGCTTGATTAAATAATCGATGCTATTTACTTTAAAAGCTTTGATGGCATAGGCATCAAAAGCCGTTGTAAAAATAACCGGTACCTGTAGTTTAATTTGTTCAAATATTTCAAACGCGACCTGATCGCCCAGGTTAATGTCCATAAAAATAAGTTGTGGGGTATTATTTTGTAGCCATGCTACCGTTTTTGCTACTGTAGCCAGAATAGCCTCTACTTGAATCTGAGGGTTGATTTCAGTCAATAATGTACATAAACTTTGCGCCGCCAGTGGTTCGTCTTCTACTACAATTACTTTCATAAGCTTAAGGGTAATTTAACGGTAAAATCAGTCGTACTTTCTATAAATTCAGGTTGTTCTTTGCCAATCAGTTTGTAACGTTCCTTGATGTTTTGCATACCTATATGAGTAGAATCTATGATGTGTACTGCTTTTTTCTGAAGGTTATTTTGAATCACCAGTTTTCGGGCTTCCTCAAAGATATGAATGTGCAAAGGCGCCTGTTCGGAGATTTGATTGTGTTTTACGGCATTTTCCAGGGTAATTTGCAGGGCCAGAGGGGGCAATGATACCTGCGATTTGTCGGTGCTTATTTCACAATCAATTTTAAGGCCATCACCAAAACGAATTTGTTGAAGGTCAAGGTAAGCTTCGCAGAGTTTGAGTTCTTCTTCTAAACTTACCGTGAGGTTATTTTTGAGCTCTAATACAAACAAATACAATTGAGAAAACTTGAGAGTAAATGCGTGCGCTTTTTTGCTGTCTTGTTGGATCAAGCTCGCCAAAGCATTGAGACTGTTGAGCAAAAAATGAGGATTTACCTGGTGTTTGAGGTATTCAAATTGTGAAATTATATTTTGTCGTTTGAGCTTTTCTTTGGCAAGGCGGGTACGCTGGCGCTGGGTAATAAACAACCACCCCGCTATGATCACCAGTAATAAAATCACAATGCCCCCTGAGATTAATAAATTACGTTTTTGTAGCGCTGCATTTTGCAATAGGCTGGTATTAAGCGCATCTTTTTTGGCCAAGAGCTTAATTTCCTGTTGACGGTTTTTTTCCTGGGCCTGAAAATCTCTGACTTGTTGCGTTTTTTCCAAAGCCATTTTCTGGATACTTGCCTCTCGCTTTTGTTGAGCTAGATGAAACAACAGGGTTTGTAAAAGTTGGCACTTTTGCAGCAAATCTATATTGGCTTGTTTCTATTGGACAGAATCCCTTTGATTGGCAAGACTTAGCGTGAGCAAGGCAATACTATCTTGTTTTCGTTCGGTTTCGTAGATTGTTTTAAGCTTTTCCATTTCCTTCAACTTGGTAATATTGAGTACCGAATCTTGGTAGGAAATGTACATTTGTTGAAGTTCATATGCTTTTTGGTAGCGCTCCTGTTGATAATAAAGATTGCTCAAAACACTTAATGATCCAAGCACATGTCGTTTTAGTCCTAGTTTTTGGGCCATGCGATAGCTTTGCCGAGCGCAGGCCAGTGCGGTATCCAGTTGCTGGATACGTTGGTAAACATCCGATAGATTGATAAGGGTCAGACAGACCCCCTCTTGGTGTTTGATTTTCTGATGCTTGATGAGCGCTTTCTGGTGATAGCGTAGGGCAGTAGCATATTGTTTTTGCTTGAACGCAAGCATACCCAGGTTAGACAAGTTAATGGCCCACCCTTTTTGTATCTTTAGCTTTTGGTTGATTCTCAAACATCGTTTATAGTGATGCTCAGCAATGGCGTATTTTTTTAAGGCCTCATACACTTCCCCTAAGTTGTTCAAAGCAATGGCCTGACCTTTTAAGTTTTGTAACTTTTGGGCTATTTTAAACGCTTTTTGGAAGTAAACGATTGCTTTGTCGTAGTTTTTTAGGTACTGTTCCAAAATACCTAGGTTACTGTAAGAAACACCTTCCCCTTTTTTATCCCCAGTCTTTTGCCGTATACGCAATGCTTTTAAATGATAAATGAGGGCAATTTTATATTGTCCCCTCATTTTATATAGATTTCCCAAATTATTTTGGACACTCGCTATTC
>ERZ1740067.1953-NODE-1953-length-13191-cov-6.655146_pt1 | contig 13191 bp, 12 predicted proteins | sample MGYA00581736_ERZ1740067 | MGnify/ENA primary metagenome ERZ1740067 (study PRJEB43018, sample SAMN04849236) | marine metagenome | isolation source: floating plastic debris | place: Pacific Ocean | collected 2008-08-27 | study: EMG produced TPA metagenomics... | reverse complement strand
CATAAGGGCCGTCTTCATCCGGTCCACCGCGTCAAAATCCTTGCTTTTCATGGCTTCCATACGCAAGTCGGCAAGGGCCGACGCATATACAGAAAGATCTACATCAGCATCGCGCGACAACGCATTGATATCAATACCGACCAAATCCAATGCGGACAGCAGATGCGGGATGTCGCCATTCGCAAACAGGGCGTGCATGCGGGCGATGGCACCGGGCGTGTTCAAGTCGTCGCCAAGTGCGTCCACCACCCCAGCGTCTACCGTCTGCGCGACCGCATGCCCACGCGAGGCATCCGCCCATTTTCGCAGCGTCTTTTCCGCCTCCGCCCGCTTCTTCTCAGTCCAGTCCATCGGCTTGCGGTAGTGCGTTGACAGAAACACAAACCGGATCACCTCACCCGGTACTCCCTGATCCAGCACATCCCGCACGGTAAAGAAGTTGCCCAACGACTTGGACATCTTCTTGCCCTCGACCTGCAACATCTCGTTGTGCATCCACACGTTCGCGAACGCGTGCCCGCTGCACCGGCTTTGCGCGATCTCGTTTTCGTGGTGGGGAAAGGTCAGATCGTTGCCACCGCCGTGGATGTCGAATTGCGGTCCCAGGATGTCATGCGCCATGGCGGAGCATTCGATGTGCCAGCCGGGACGTCCGCGGCCCCACGGGCTGTCCCAACCCGGCAGATCGTCCGAAGAGGGCTTCCACAGCACGAAATCCATCGGATCTTCCTTGTAGGGCGCCACCTCGACCCGCGCGCCTGCGATCATGTCATCGACCGACCGGCCCGACAGCTTGCCGTAATCGGCGTATTTGCGCACGCGGAACAGCACATGGCCGTCATTTTCGTAGGCATATCCATCGGTGACCAGCCCCGAGATCATGGCAATCATCTGGTCAATATACCCGGTCGCGCGCGGCTCAAGCGTGGGCCGCAAGGCGCCCAATGCGTCCATATCCGCATGATACCAACCGATGGTCTCGTCCGACCGTTCGCGCACCAACTCTTCCAGCGTGCCCGGCGCCCCCGCCTCCTTGCGCGCCAATGCGGTGGCGTTGATCTTGTCATCCACATCCGTGAAATTGCGGACATAGGTCACATGATCCGCCCCGTATTCGTGCCGCAGCAGCCGATACAGCACATCAAACACCAGCACGGGGCGCGCATTGCCTAGATGCGCGCGGTCATAGACCGTGGGCCCACAGACATACATGCGCACATTGTCAGGATCGAGCGGTGCAAACGCCTCCTTGCGGCGGGTCGCGGTGTTGTAGAGGGTGATGCTCATGGGCAGGTCTCACGCATGGGGTTGGCGCGGGCCTAGCAATTCTCGGATGTCATGAAAACAAAGAACCGGCCCGCTGAACGATCAGCAGGGAATGCAGCAGATGATGCAAATGCTCCGGGTCATGGCCCAACGGGTAGCGCACGCGCCGCAACGGGGTCAAGGCTTGTCTGCCGCGCCATGCCGCGCCACCATGCATCCCATGACCCGCGACGACGTTGACGCCATCTGCGCCGCCCTGCCCGGTGCCTGGTTCGCCAGCCACCACGATGGTGGGCTCGATGCCTGGAAGGTGGGTTACAAGATGTTTGCCACCATCGGCATGACGGGTGACGGGGTATCGGTCAAATGTCGTGACGTGGAAACCGCACAGATGCTGATCGAGGTCGGCGCGGCCATCAAGGCGAAATACTTTCATCGCTCGTGGGTGCGCGTCCCCTTCGACGGGGCCGACCCGGACGAGATGCGCGCCCGCATCCACGGCTCATACGCCATCATCCGCGCCAGCCTGCCGAAAAAGGTGCAAGCCACGCTCGCCGCCTGGAGCAACGACGACTGATCCCCTTCATCTCGCCAGATAAACTCCGGGGGAGGCGCAGCCGGGGGCAGCGCCCCCTCCAACCTGCACCCCTCCGCGACCAAGCCAGGCATGGCGCTCCGCCCCGTTGACAATCCACACCGCCTCTGGCCCGGTGCGGGTGGCAGAACAGGGGATGAGGCTTATGGGCCTGTCACAGCGGATAACAACACTCACGGGCGGTGGCTCGGACGGGTGGGGCGTGTTTCTCAAGGCGCGCCGGATGATCGCGGACGGCACCCAAGTGACCGAGTTGACCATTGGCGAGCATGACATCCGCACTGCCGCGCCGATCTTGCAGGACATGCACCGCAGTGCGCTGAACGGGCATACCGGCTACGCCATGGTGCCGGGCACCGACGCGCTCCGCGATCTGGTGGCGCAGCGCACAACCGACCGTACCGGTGTGCCCACCACGCGCCACAACGTGCTGATCACGCCGGGTGGCCAGTCGGCGCTGTTTGCCGCGCATGCGGCGGCTTGCGATCCGGGCGATGTCGCGCTCTATCTCGATCCCTATTACGCCACCTATCCCGGCACGATCCGGGGCGTTTCCGCCATTCCGCGCGCGATCCAGACCCGGGCCGAAGACGCGTTTCAGCCCCGCGCCACCGACATTGAGGCCGCCGCGGATGGCGCGCGCAGCCTGCTGATCAATTCACCCAACAACCCCACCGGTACCGTCTATTCCCGCGCCACGCTCGAAGGGATTGCCGACCTTTGTACAACCCGCGACATGTGGCTGATCTCGGACGAGGTCTATGACACGCAAGTCTGGGACGGTGTCCATCTCAGCCCCCGCGCCCTGCCCTTCATGGCCGCGCGCACGCTCGTCATCGGTTCCATGTCCAAGAGCCACGCCATGACCGGATCCCGCTGTGGCTGGGTGATCGGGCCGGAGGAGGTCATCGCCCACCTGATCACCTTCGCCACGCACACGACCTATGGCGTACCCGGCTTTATTCAGGACGCGTCGGTCTTTGCGCTCGGCCAGGGCGCGGCGTTCGAGGACGAGATCGCGGCCCCGTTTCGCCGCCGCCGGGCGCTGGCGCAGCAGGTGCTGGCGGGTCAGAACACCGTGGGCCTGATCCCGGCACAGGGGGCGATGTACCTGATGCTCGATGTCCGCGCGACGGGGCTCAGCGGCGAGGACTTCGCCAACGCGCTGCTCGACCAGCACCACATCGCGGTGATGCCGGGCGAAAGCTTTGGCGCCGCCGCTGCGGGCCATGTCCGCGTCGCGATGACCATCGAAGACACCGCGTTCGAGGCGGCCCTGCGCACCTTGTGCAGCTTTGCCGAGCAGAGGGCGAATGCGACATGAAGACCGTTTTGCAAACCATTGCGATAATTGCGCTCATCGCGTGCTTCACACATTCCGCCGTCGCACAAACCTTCCCTGCCTACACCTCAACCACCGTCAACGACTTTGCTGATCTGCTGAGCGACGCGGACGAGGCGACGCTGCACACCCAGCTTGAAACCCTCTACCGCGACACCGGGATCGAAATGACCGTGGTCACCCTGCCCAGCCAGACACCCTACGCCCCCAACTTAACGATGGAGGCCTTTGCGACCGCGCTTTTCAACCACTGGGGTGTCGGGAATGCGCAACGCAATGATGGGATCATGGTGCTGGTCCTGCCCGATGACCGCGCCATGCGGATCGAACTGGGTGCAGGCTTTGGTCAGGACTGGAACGGCCACGCCGCCCGGATCGTTCAGCGCGACTTCCTGCCCGCCTTCCGGGAGGGCGGCTATGTACGTGGGATCATGATCGGGTCCACGTCCACCATACAGGAAATCGCCATTCCCTTCAGCGAAGGGTCCACTCAGCCGCCGCGCGACGTCGGTTTCATACTCGTCGCCAGCCTGTTCGCCGTGTTCGGAGCGGTTCTGCTGTTCTTACGGCGGATATTGGACCTGTTCACGCGGATGCGCGCCTGCCCGAAATGCGGACAGAAGGGAACGCTTCGCGTCATACGTCGCACGACCATGATGGCCACACGGACAACACAGGGGCAAAAGGAAAAGACGACCTACTGCACCAACTGCGATTATGAGAAAACCGATTTCTGGCGAACCGCGCGCTTGAGCAGCAACACCTCAAGCAGCCGTGGCGGCCGCAGCTCGTTCGGCGGCGGCCGCTCTGGCGGGGGTGGCGCATCTGGCCGGTGGTGACCCTCAGAAGCGGATCGACCCGCGCACGGTAAAGGTCGTGGCATCCGCCTCGACCCCGGAGCCGCCGATATCGTCGAAATTGTGCTCCAGCAATTCGGCCCCGAACGTGTATTGATCGGTGATCTGGTAGGCAAAGCCGATGCCGTAGAACTCGCCGCTTTCGTCCCCGATGGATGTGTCGACCTCGGCGAGACCTGCTGTGAAATAGGCCAGTGTCTTGCCGAAATCATACCCGGCCTGCGCCTTGAGGCGGGCCACGGAGTCCACCTCCGCCGCGCCGTTCAGGTCGATGTCGGCAAAGTCATAGTCGATCTCGCCCCCCAGAACGAAGGTGCCGAAATCATAGCGGTACCCGGCATGGGCACCGTAGATGAAATCATCGCCATCCGCAGCGCCGGACCCGTCCACATCGCCATATCCCAGTTGCAAACCGGCATAGCCGCCGGTCCAGTTGCCTCCTGTCGCGCCTTGCGCGAATGCCGCCACGGGTGCCGCGGCCAGTGCCAGGGCAAGTGCAGTCATGCGGTACATCTCGAAACCTCCTTTGGATGTCCCATCGTCGTCTGATTTAGGTAAGCGCAGAAACCGGTGGACCAAGCCGGGCTCTGTCACACTAGCGTGACACCGCCACCGGTGCGCAAAGTCTTGCCACGTCGCAAACAGGACAGACGCGGTCGGCTCCAGACTGCACAGTATACATGCGCATACAGACGTTGGGAGGCGTCAGTGCAAGGCAACAGATGCAAGATTGCGCTGATCGCGCGCACCATCGGGGCCGAACGGGGCCGCGCCGCGCGCGGGCGACCACAGGGGTGAGCTGAACCAAACCCCTGATACTTGCCTAGCTCCGGATGACAAACATGAATGACCAGTCCCCAACACGTTCCGGCGGGCGCGCGGCGCGCCGTGCCGCCCGTGCCGCCCCGCTTGCCGATCATCTGCGCCCGGTGCGCGCGGGCCTCGAAGGGGGGCGCTACAGCCCGCTCACCGACGCGGAGGTGGAGCGCATCCACCACGCAGCACTTGATGCGCTGGAACAGATCGGCCTGGCCGACGCGCCTGACAGCGGTGTCGCCTATCTGACCGGGGTCGGTGCCGTTCAGGGCGATGACGGCCGTATCCGCTTTCCCCGCGCGCTGGTCGAGGACACGCTGGCCCGCGCCAACCGGTCCGTCACGCTGTGCGCCCGCGATCCGGCACATGATCTTCATCTGAGCGGCACGCGCGTTCACTACGGCACCGCAGGGGCCGCGGTGCATCTGGTGGACGTGGATGGCAAGCACTACCGCGAAAGCACCGTACAGGACCTGCACGACGCCGCCCGCATCTGTGACTCGCTGGACAACATCCACTTCTGCCAGCGCCCGATGATCTGCCGCGATATCCCGGACACCATCGAGATGGAGTACAATTCCGTCTTTGCCTGCGTGACGGGCACGCGCAAACATGTCGGCACCAGCTACAGCGACGCGGCCTGCGTGCCGCCCGCCATCGAGATGCTGCACATGATCGCAGGTGGCGAAGAGGCGTGGCGCGCCCGGCCTTTCGTGTCGAACTCCAACTGCTTTGTCGTGCCGCCGATGAAATTCGCCACCGAAAGCTGTCAGGTGATGGAGGCCTGCATCCAGGCCGGCATGCCCGTGCTGCTGCTGTCGGCAGGCATGTCCGGGGCCACGGCGCCATCGACCATCGCGGGTGCCATCGTGCAAGCGGTGGCCGAATGCCTCGCTGGGCTGGTCTATGTGACCGCGGTCCAGCCGGGTGCGCCGGCCGTGTTCGGAACCTGGCCCTTCGGCCTCGATCTGCGCACCGGCGCGATGTCCATCGGGTCCGGCGAACAGGCGCTGCTGACCGCGGGCTGTGCCCAGATGCACCGGTTCTACGACTTGCCCGGCGGTGCCGCTGCCGGTGCCTCGGATTCCAAACTGCCGGACATGCAGGCGGGGTGGGAACAGATGAACACCAATGTCATGGCGGGGCTCTCGGGGCTCAACATGGTCTACGAGGCTGCGGGCATGCACGCCTCTCTGCTGGGTTTCTGCCACGAATCCCTGATCCTGGGCGATGATATCATCGGTCAGGCGCTCCGCTGTGTGCGCGGGATCGAGGTGACCGATGAAACGCTCGCGCTCGATCAGATGGCGCAGGTCTGCATGGGTGGGCCGGGCCACTACCTCGGCACCGACCAGACACTGGCCCGGATGCAGACGGACTGCGTCTACCCCACCTTCGGCGACCGCACGTCCCCCAAGGAATGGGTGGAACTGGGCAAACCCGACCTCATCGCCAAGGCCACAGCGCGCAAAACCGAAATCCTCAGCCAGCGCCCGCCCGCGGCCCTCGATGCGGCCACCGATGCGGCCATTCGGGCCCGTTTCAACATTCATCTGCCCGCCTGGGACTGACACATCCCTGTCTCTGTCCCCGAAAAATCCTGGGGGAGTCGCGCAGCGACGGGGGCAAAGCCCCCTCAACAAAAATGCCCCTCACTACAAAAAGTGAGGCCCGGCCCCTGGGGGGAAGCCGGACCTCACGCCCCCACCCGCCCGGGCGACGTCACGTGGCAACACAATCGACGTCTCCGGGTGAGGTTGGGTTAGGTTGCTTAGCCGTCTGTCGGCGGCATGAGACCCGCCTCTTGCGCGGCTGCCACTTCATTGGCATCCAGCGCGCCGTCCGCGTTCAGGTCCATCGCGGTGAAGGCGTCAGACGTCACATCGGGAAAGCTGGCCTGAACCTCGTCAATGGTCAGGACGCCGTCGCCGTTGGTGTCGAGCTCTGCTGCGCTCTGGGCCATTGCCAGAGGGGCGACCAGTGCGGCCAGTACAGTCAGAGATGCAAGTTTAGTCATAGGGAACTCCCTTAGAGGTTTCACAGCGAAGGTCCGTGAGTGGTGCCTTCCCCGGATATGAGCGTCGCATCCCCGGTTCCGTCCCGGCCCCGGGCGCGGAGGGCCGCACCGCGCGACGGCCTGCCGATATGGGGCTGCGGCATGGGCGAGGGCCTGCCCAAAAAGGGGGCAGATTGCAAATCGGCGAAAACCCCCGGGGTGGTCAGGGGCCGCACGACACCCCATCCTTTGATGCATGACACAAACCAGTGCCCGAACCGACGCCAGCCGCCTCGTGCCGCTGATCCCCGCCCTGACCCGCCGCGCCCGCAAACTCGCGCGCAGCCGGGCCGAGGCCGAAGATCTGGTGCAGGACACGCTGCTCAGCCTGTGCCAGCGCCTGCACGAGGACGCCCGGATCGACGACCTGCCTGCTTACGCGATGCGCACGCTGGGCAACCGTGCACAGCGCGGCTGGCGGCAAACACAAACGCAGGAGCTTGACGAAGGCGACGCGCTGACCCTGCCCGAGGCGCATCTGCGCCTTGATTGCGCCGACACGCTGGCCGCGGTCGCCGCCCTGCCCAAACCGCAACGGCAACTGATGGAGCTTGTGGCAGCCGGTGAAACCTCCCCCCGCGCGCTTGCTGCCGCGACGGGCCTGCCGCTGGGCACCGTGATGTCCCGCCTCGCCCGCGCCCGGGCCAAGCTCCGCCTGAGCCTCTCGGTCGACAACTGACAACGAAAAAGGGGCCGCCTGCTGGCAGCCCCCCGGTCGGCCCCGAACGTTTCTCAGAACGGGTGAATGCGCGGCCAGTTCTCGTCGCCCTGTTTGATGTATGTGGGAATGTCCTCTTGCCACAGGGTCTGCGCGCGCGGATGCACCTGCACGTAAAGCGTGCCGTCAACCACCTGCCACACGGTCGGATCGCCCGGCGCCTTGTAGCCCTGGCTTGCCGCCCAGGAACAATAGCCATCATATGCAGGCGCATATTTCGCCGGGTCAGCCATGAAGGTGTCACGGTTCTCAGCCGTAGCAAAGAACCAGATCGCCCCATTGTGGAAGTGGTTGAACCGCGCCTCGCCCTGGGCCGGGGTGCCGTTGTGGTAGGACACCGTGTCATACCCGCTGAGTGCGACCGCCAGTTGATTGCCCGCCTGGGCGGTTTGTGTGCCAAACGCCATCGCGACCGCGACCCCGAGAATCGCAAGCATCTTTTTCAGCATCGTCTGTTCTCCTTGAATTTTCTGAAGGGTCCATGAGTGGACACGCGTCGGTCTAGACCGCGCGGACATCACACGCATTAAACGAATGGGTCAGCAAAATGGCTGTCGGACTGACGTGGTTTTCATCGCATGTTGGCTTGAAAAACCGCCGGAGAGACCCGTCGCGCGCTGGTAACAGAGCCGACGAATTTGCGCGCGCTATGCCGGCCAGGGTTTTGTCTCACCGTCATTACGCTGGAGTTTTTCATGCAGGTGAAAGCTTCATTCGCGACTTCGGCTTTGTGCCCGGATGACACCTGGCCGATGCGCGCCTATATCAAGCCCATGAGTGCCGACAACATTGCCTCCCTAATTTACCTCAGTGCCTTTGCCATCGTGATCGGCGCAGGCTTCCTGCTGACCAACAAGCTCAAACTGGGCCAGACCCTGCAAATGGCCGCCACTTGGATGCTGATCTTTATCGGGGTCATCGCGGCGGTGGGTCTGTGGGGCGACATTCAGGATGCCCTCTTTGCCAACCAGACCCGGTTTGACGACAACGCCGTTGTCGTGCCGCGCAGCCGCGATGGGCACTACTACCTGACGCTCGAGATCAACGGGGCGGCCACCGACTTTGTCGTGGACACCGGCGCCACCGACATCGTTCTGACCGCGGATGCCGCAGAGGCGGCGGGGCTGGACCCTGACAACCTGCGCTTTCTTGGCCGCGCCAGCACCGCCAATGGCGAGGTGCGCACTGCCCCTGTTCGCCTCGAGACCGTCACCATCGGCCCATACGAGGATCGCGATGTATATGCGGTCGTGAATGGCGGCGAGATGGACCAGTCGCTGCTGGGCATGGGCTATCTTCAGCGCTGGGGCCGGATCGAGATTTCGGGCGGTGAAATGACGCTGATGCGCTAGCCGCTTTCGGCCTTCTTCTCCCACTTGCCACTCTCTTCGGACCAGTATTGCGCCGCGGCCCCTGCCCCGGTCAGCGCCTTCCACTGGCCGCGCGCCACATCGAGCGCGGCAGGGTCGTTACCATCAAAAAGCACGCAGACCCGGTCAAGCGTGCCAACCTCATCCACCGTCACCTCCGCCCCGTCGACCGACATCAGGCAGGTGGCCCCGTTGCTTGCCGCTCCGGTTGTCAGCAGGACGGGCTGATCCGCGTCATGCGCGCCACCCGCCATGCCGTGGGGCAAGAACCCGTCCTCGGGCGACGCCCACAGCTTTTCGTCCAGCCAGGCCAGCCGCGCCAGTTCAGGCCCGCGCACCGCCACGCGCATGTCGCGTTTGCGCGCGGCCTCCAGCAACTCGGTCAGCGCCACCTCCAGCGGGCGGCGTGTCAGGTGGTAGAAATAGGCGGCACCCAAGTGCTCACTCCGCTTCGTATTTGTCCGCCACCAGCCGGTTCAGCGCCATCACGCCCCAGCCTGTCGCCCCCTTGGGCGCCAGCGCCGTGTCCGATTTGACAAAGGCGACGCCCGCAATGTCCAGGTGGATCCAGGGTGTCTCGGGCTTGACGAAGCGTTGCAGGAATTGCGCCGCCGTCACCGAGCCCGCCGCGCGTCCGCCGATGTTCTGCATGTCCGCGATGCGCGATTTCAGCATGTCGTCATAGGCCTGTCCCAGCGGCATGCGCCACGCACCCTCGTCCTCGGCGGAGGCCGATTTCAGGAACGCGTTGCAGAACGCGTCGTTGTTGGAAAAGACGCCGGCGTTCTGATGCCCAAGCCCCACGATGATCGCGCCGGTCAAAGTGGCCAGATCGATCATGCCAACCGGGTTGAACCGCTCCTGCGCGTACCACATCACGTCACACAGCACGAGGCGCCCTTCGGCGTCGGTGTTGATGATCTCGACCGTGTCGCCTTTCATCGAGGTGACGACATCGCCCGGCCGCGTGGCGTTGCCCGACGGCATGTTTTCAACGAGGCCGACAAGACCCACGACGTTGGCCTTGGCCTTGCGGGCCGCCAGCGCCTTCATCGTGCCGGCGACGACACCGGCGCCGCCCATGTCCATGGTCATGTCTTCCATGCCGCCCGCGGGCTTGAGGCTGATGCCGCCAGTGTCGAACACGACACCCTTGCCGACCAGCGCCAGTGGCGCTTCGTCGCCACCGCCATTCCACTCCATCACCACGACCTTGGACGGGCTCTCCGACCCTTGACCCACTGACAAAAGCGTCCGCATGCCGAGCTCTGTCAGCTTATCTTCATCCAATACCTCAACTTTGAGCCCCAAGGCACTCAAGGCGCTCAATTGTTCCGCGAACTCGGTTGTGGTCAGCACGTTCGCGGGCGCATTCACCAGATCACGGGTAAAAAACATGCCGTCTGCCACCGCCATCAGCGGTGCCGCAGCCTCTTGTGCCGCATCGGGTTGCGAGCACATGATGGTGACCGCGCCGTTGTCGGGTTCATCATCCGGTGCCGTCTTGTGATCGTCAAACTCATAGTCCCGCGCCACGAGCGCAAAGGCGATCTCTGCGACGCGCCGGGTCCCGTCGGCGGCCAGCAGCACATCCTTGCCGCCGCGCAGCTTGGCCAGCGCCGCGCCGCCCTTGCGCGCCTCCTCGACCGAATGCGCGCGCGGCAGGCACAGGATGTCGACCGCATGCGCCGCCATGCCAACGGGCCAGGCGAGCGTGGTGACCTGTCCGGGTTTGACCTTGGCAAAGCCATCGCTTTCGACAAAACGTTTCACGGCCCCCTTGGTCAGGCGGTTCACGCGCCGCGCGGCCTGTCCCATGCGCCCCTCGGGGTCGACAACCACGGCCACCCGGCCCGTTGCGTCCGCAATCGCGTTCAGATCCGTTGCGGTAAAGGAAACGGGCGTTGGTGTGGTTGGCATGATGTGCTCCGGCATTGAGGGTTCGGTGCCAGAGGTAACCCGCCACACCCGCGCTGACCAGTGCCGGGCGCGGTTTAACGGTTTTCGCGCCCCGGCACTTGCGATAGCTTGGCCAACAACACGCTGCCGCGTGACAGAATGTAACGCCGGAACCAAGGGGGACGATGTGGCCAGGTTCGACCGCTATCTGCTGTCGCAACTGCTCGTGCTCTTTGGCTTTTTCTCGCTTGTTCTGGTGGCGGTTTTCTGGATCAACCGGGCGGTACAGCTGTTTGACCGGCTGATCGGCGACGGGCAGACGGCACTGGTGTTTCTGGAATTCACCGTGCTGGGCCTGCCGCGGCTGGTAACGACCGTGCTGCCCATCGCGACCTTTGCCGCGACCATCTACGTGACCAACCGGCTCAACAATGAAAGCGAACTGACCGTCTTGGCCTCCACCGGGTCATCGCCGTGGCGGCTGGCGCGGCCCGTGTTGCTGTTTGGCCTGATCTCGGCGGCGATGATGTCTGTGCTGAGCCATGATCTGGTGCCCCGCGCCAGCGGTCAATTGAGCGAGCGTGAGGTCGAGATTTCGCAAAACATCACCGCCCGCATCCTGACCGAAGGCACGTTCCTCAGCCCGGTGCGCGGCGTGACCTTCTACACTCGCGAGATTGGCGAAGACGGCGTGCTGCGCGACGTCTTCGTGGCTGACCGGCGCGATGCTGAAACGCGGCTGATCTACACGGCTGCCGAGGCATATCTGGTGCGCAATGACACCGGCACATCGCTGATCATGGTCGATGGGCTAGCGCAACGGATGCTGCCGGACGGGCTGCGCCTGTCGACGGCCAAGTTCCAGGACTTTTCCTTTGACATCTCGACCCTCATGCAATCGGACACCACGCTCGAAGAGCGACTGACCAATATGGGCACGTGGCGGCTGCTCACCGATCAGCCGGCGCTGCTGGCCGACGGCATGTCGACCGGAGCGATTGCCGAAGAGGTGCACAGCCGCTTTGCCCGCGCCGCGTTCTGCGTTGTGACGGCGCTGATCGGCTTTGCCACATTGCTGGTGGGCGGCTATTCGCGGTTTGGCGTCTGGCGCGAGATCGTGATTGCGTTCCTGCTGCTGCTGGCGCTGGACGGCACGCGGTCGACACTGACCGATCCGGTTCTGGCGGACGCGGCGATGTGGCCGATCCTCTATGCGCCCTCGCTGGTGGGGGCGGTCATCGTCGTCGCCATGCTGTGGAGTGCGGCGCGCCCGGGCTGGTTCCGACGGCGATTGCGAGGTGTGGCATGATCCTGCATCTCTACTTTGCCCGCCGGTTCGCGCAAAGCATTGGCGTTGTCGCCGCCGTCCTGCTGGCCGTGGTGGCGCTGGTCGACCTGATCGACCAGACCCGCAAGTTCAGCGACCTTGGTATCGGCTTTGGCCAAAGGCTTGGGCTGACGGTGCTCAACGTGCCTGCGACCCTCAACCAGATCCTGCCGCTGATCCTGATCCTTGCCACTGTCGGCCTCTTTGTGAACCTTGCGCGCACCTCCGAACTGGTGGTCACACGCGCTGCGGGCCGGTCAGCGCTGCGCGCGCTGGTGGCCCCGGTTATGGTGGCGCTGGCGCTGGGTATATTTGCCACGACGACGCTGGGGCCGATCGTTGCGGCCACCTCGAAACGCTATGCCGCGCTGGCGGAAACCTACCGGTCCGGCGGCGCATCGGCGCTTGCGGTCAGCGAGGACGGGCTGTGGCTGCGACAGGGCGGCACCCAAGGCCAGACGGTGATCCGTGCGGCCCGGTCCAACGCCGACGCCTCGGTGCTCTATGACGTGACCTTTGTCGCCTATGCCCGTGACGGCGGCCCGGTGCGCCGGATCGAGGCGGCCAGTGCCGCGCTGCAGGACGGCGCATGGTCCCTGCGCAACGCCAAGGTCTGGCCGCTGGCCACCGGCATCAACCCCGAGGCCAACGCGGTGGTGCATGACGTGCTTGCCCTGCCCTCGACCCTCACGCTCGACCGTATCCGCGAGACGCTGGGCACGCCCGCAGGCGTGTCGATCTGGGACATGCAGGCGTTCATCGCGCAGCTGGAACAGGCCGGGTTTTCAGCACGCCGGCATCATGTCTGGCTGCAATCGGAACTGGCCCGGCCGGTCTTTCTGATGGGCATGGTTCTGGTTGCCGCAGCGTTCACGATGCGCCATACCCGGTTTGGGGGGACCGGCACGGCAGTGCTGGCCGCGGTACTACTGGGGTTCGGCTTGT
>ERZ1740067.1952-NODE-1952-length-13194-cov-6.714742_pt1 | contig 13194 bp, 14 predicted proteins | sample MGYA00581736_ERZ1740067 | MGnify/ENA primary metagenome ERZ1740067 (study PRJEB43018, sample SAMN04849236) | marine metagenome | isolation source: floating plastic debris | place: Pacific Ocean | collected 2008-08-27 | study: EMG produced TPA metagenomics... | reverse complement strand
GCCATGCGCCCGACGACTACCCGACCATCCGCAGCGCCTGCGTCAAGGCGGTGCAGCAGATGTGCGCCACGCTCAGCGATCTGACCGAGGACGGCTATGTGTTCCGCACCGACCTGCGGCTGCGCCCCGACCCGGCGGTGACGCCTGTCGTGTTGTCCGTTGGCGCGGCCGAGCGGTATTACGAAAGCCTGGGCCGCACATGGGAACGCGCGGCCTATATCAAGGCGCGACCCTGCGCGGGCGATCTGGCGGCGGGTCATGCGTTTCTGGACGATCTGCGCCCCTTTGTCTGGCGGCGGCACCTCGACTTTGCCGCCGTGCAGGACGCCCACGACATGCGGCTCGCCATTCGCGCTCACAAGGGCACGGGCGGGCCGATCACCCTGCCTGGGCATAACATGAAACTGGGACGCGGCGGCATCCGCGAGATCGAGTTCTTTACCCAGACCCGCCAGTTGATTGCAGGGGGGCGCGACCCGGACCTGCGGGTGCGCGCCACGGTCGAGGGGCTGGCGCGGCTCGCCGACAAGGACTGGATAAGTGCCACGCAAGCCACGCAACTGACCGACCACTATCGCTATGCCCGCATGATCGAGCACCGCGTGCAGATGGTGCAGGATGCCCAGACCCACACACTGCCCCGCAATGACGAAGGCTTTGACCGGCTGGCCGCCATGATGGACACCGACGCAGGCAGCCTGCGCGACACGTTGCGCACGCGCCTGTCCGAGGTGCACAGCGAGACCGAAGGGTTCTTTGCCCCCGACGCCGGCACCGCCCATGCGTCCGCGCCGATTGACGCGGGTGTGCAGGCGCGATGGCGCAGCTATCCCGCGTTGCGGTCGGCTCGCGGTGCGGCCCTGTTCGCCCGGATCGCGCCGATGCTGCTGTCGCGCCTGGGCGAGGCGGCGCGCCCGCACGAGGCGCTGCTCGCGTTCGACGGCTTTCTGGCGGGGTTGCCTGCGGGTGTGCAGCTGTTTTCGCTCTTTGAGGCGAACCCGTCGCTGGTTGATCTGCTGGTGGACATCGTCAGCACGTCGCCTGCGCTGGCCACGTATCTCTCGCGCAACGCCCAAGTGCTGGACGCGGTGCTGGGCGGCAGCTTTTTCGCGCCATGGCCGGGGCAGCCCGCGTTGCAGGCCGATGCGGCGGCGCGCATGGCTGCGATCAGCGACTACGAGGCCAAATTGGACACGATACGCGTCTGGGCGCGCGAATGGCATTTCCGCATCGGCGTGCACATGCTGCGGTCGCTTGTCACCGCCAAAGAGGCGGGGCAGCACTATGCCGATCTCGCTTCGGCTTGCGTGGCCGCCCTGTGGCCGGAGGTGACGGCGCAATTTGCCCGGCGGCACGGGGCGCCACCCGGACGCGGAGCGGTGGTGCTGGGGATGGGATCGCTCGGGGCAGGGCGGCTGACCCCGCAGTCCGATCTGGACCTGATCGTGATCTACGATGCACAAGGGGTCGAGATGTCGGACGGTGCGCGTCCCTTGCCCGCGCGCAGCTATTACGCCCGCCTGACACAGGCGATGATCACCGCGATCACGGCACAGACCGCGCAGGGTCGCCTCTACGAAGCGGACATGCGGTTGCGCCCCTCGGGCAATCAGGGGCCCGTCGCCACCAGTTGGCCCGCCTTTCAGAGCTATCAGCGCAGCGATGCATGGTTTTGGGAACATCTGGCGCTGACCCGTGCGCGGCCGGTGGCCGGTCCCGACAGTCTGGCCGAGGATATCGAGGCGTTTCGCTGCGACGTGCTGGCCAGCCCGCGTGACACCGCTGCGGTCCTGCATGACCTGTCGGAGATGCGGGCGCGCATCGCCGCCTCCAAGGTCCCGGCCTCGGCGTGGGAGGTCAAGGTGGGACCGGGGCGCATGCAGGACATCGAGTTGCTGTCCCAAACCGGCGTCTTGCTGGATGGATCGGCCGCCCGTGACACGGCCGCTGGTCTGCAAGCCTGCGCCCGCGCTGGCCTGATTGCAGAGGCGCATGCAGCCACGCTGACCGACACCTACGCACTGCTTGCCCGCGTGCAAATGGCGGCGCGCCTGCTGAGCACCGAACCCATCGACGCCGATGCCATCGGCGCCGGCGGGCAGGCGATCCTGTTGCGCGCCACCGAAACCGAGCGCATAGAGGCTGGCGAAGCGCGGCTTGCCGAAGCCTACGCCGCAAGCGCTGCCATCATCGACGCCAGCCTGAGGGGAGAACCGGGAACATGACCAAGTCAGGCGATCCGAACGACCCCAAGGGTCTGATCTTTGAGGCCTACCGGATCGAGGACATCACCAAGCCCGACTGCCGAACGATCTTCCTCGACTGGGCGCTGAGCCTGCCGGTCGACCGTCCGCAGGATGCCGCCCTGGCTGCATTGCTGGCCGAATACGACCGCGATCATCCCGACCATCCCATGACCGACGTGCTCCGCGAGGGCCGCCAGCACATCGCCACACCGCGCCGCCGGGGCGGCTGGCGTGGGCGCGCGCGGCGGCCATCGTCCTGACAGGGCCGCGAAACAACCCTGCTTTCCGCGCAAATTTGTCCCAAATTCGCCCCAATTCGCGCGCACTTTCCGATCCATAACCAGAGGTGGCATCAGACCACCACACCGATTGGAGAGTGGATATGAAACGCATCAGGATTGCCGTGTTGCTTGCGATGGGCGGCCTCGTGTCGGCCTGCGCAGCACCCACAGTGCCCGGCAAAAGCGCCCCGTTCGAGGCGACACCCCTGTCGTCGACAAGTGCCCCGGCCGAGCAGGCGACCCAAGGAACAACCGACGCTGCACCGCTGACGGATGTGCACGTCAAGGCGATCACCATCACCGTGCCGCGCAGCCTCACCGTGTCGGAGGCCAACCGCTACATCCCCAAGGGCGACATCGTCTGGCGCGGTGACCCGATCGGGGACCGTCATGCACAGGTCGCCGCCATCTTTGACACCGCGATCACGCGTGGCGCGCAATCCGTCCAGGGCGCCGTTCCGGTGGCGCTCGACATCGAGGTCACGCGGTTCCACGCGCTGACCGAAAAGGCCCGCTATTCCGTGGGCGGCGTGCACAATATCAGCTTTGACCTGACGCTGCGCGACCCGGCGACCGGTGCGGCGTTGGCGGAGACGCGGCAGGTGCAGGCCGACCTCGACGGCTTTGGCGGCCAGCAGGCGATCAACGCCGATGCCCGCGGCCAGACCCAGAAGGTGCGCATCACCGACCACCTCGCCGAGGTGATCCGGCAGGAACTCACAACCGCCGAAGGCTTTGCCAATCCGCGCCTCGGCTTCATCCAGGCGATGAACAACCAGCAAAAGTGATCTTTCGCATCTGAGCGCAAAGACGTAGAGGGGGGCGCAATGACTGCGCCCTCTTTTTCCGTTGCCGACCGCCCGCGCGTCCGTCTGCGCCCCAAGGTCGATGCCCGCCGTATCCGCCACGGCCACCCATGGGCCTATGCCAACGAGGTGGTGACAGACCGCCGGACCAAGGCGCTGGCGGCCGGCACGCTCGCCGTGCTGGAGGATGACGCGCGCAGCCCGATCGGTGTGGTGGCGGTCAATCCGGCCTCGCGCATCTTTGCCCGCATGCTCGACCGGGATCCGGCCGCACAAATCGATGCCGCCTGGCTGGAGGCGCGACTGGCACGGGCGCTGGACCTGCGCGCGCGGCTTTATGATGCGCCGTTCTACCGGCTGATCCACGCCGAAGCGGACGGGCTGCCGGGAGTGATCATCGACCGGTTCGACGATGTGCTGGTGATGCAACCCAATGCGGCCTGGGCCGAAGCGTTGCTGGACCCGCTGGTGGATGCCGCCATGGCCGTTACCGGGGCCGCAACCGTGATCAAGAACGCGTCGGGCCGCACGCGCACGCTCGAAGGGCTCGATGATGTGTCGGGCGTTGTCCGTGGCAGCGTGCCGCAAGGGCCGATCAAGGTGCCGATGAACGGGGCCACCTATATGGCCGACGTGATGGGCGGGCAAAAGACCGGGCTCTATTTCGACCAGCGTCCCAATCACGCCTTTGCCCAGCGGCTGGGGCGCGGTGCGCGGGTGCTGGACGTGTTTTCGCATGTGGGCGGCTTTGGCCTTGCTGCACTGGCAGGTGGGGCCGCGCAGGTGACGTGTGTCGACGGGGCGGCACCGGCGCTGGCGCTGGCGGCGGACAGTGCGGCCCATATGGGTGCCGCAGACCGCTTTGACACGCGCCAGGGCGATGCGTTTGATGTGCTTGCCGCGCTCGCCGCCGAAGGGGCGAGATTCGATATGGTGATCTGCGACCCGCCCGCCTTTGCCCCATCGCGGCAAGCGCTGGACGCGGGGCTGCGCGCCTATGAGCGGATCGCGCGGCTGGCCGCAGGGCTGGTGATGGAAGGTGGCATTCTGGGCCTGTGCAGCTGCTCGCACGCGGCCGATCTGGGCAAGTTTCACAGCGCATCCGCCCGCGGCATCGGGCGCGCCGGGCGCAGTGCTGCGCTGATCCATACCGGCTTTGCCGGACCGGATCACCCGCAACTGCCGCAACTGGCCGAAACGGGTTATCTCAAGGCGCTGTTTTTCCGCCTATGAAGGTGCTGATCGACGCCAACGTGCTGTTTCCGACGGTGATGCGCGAGGTCGTGCTGGGTGTGGCGGGGCAGGGGCTGTTCCAGCCGCTCTGGTCGCCGCGCATCCTTGAGGAATGGGCCCGCGCGGCGGCGCGGCTTGGCCCTGTGGCCGAGGCGCAGGCGCGCGGTGAGATCGCGCAATTGGGGGCCGCTTGGCCCCGCGCCCTCGTCCGGCATCCGCCAGAGCTCGAGGCGCGGCTGTGGCTGCCGGACCAGGGCGACATCCACGTGCTGGCAGCGGCGATCCACGGCTCTGCCGATATCATCATGACCGTGAACGCCAAGGATTTTCCCCGCAACATCCTTGCCGAAGAGGGGCTGTCGCGTGTCGACCCGGACAGCTACCTGCAACATTGCGCGCAAGCCAGCCCTGACGAGGTTGCCCGTGTCGCACAGGCCGTGCTGGACGAGGCGCGGCGTCTGTCGGGGGAGGCGTGGACGCTGCGCGCGCTTTTCAAGAAGGCGCGACTGCCGCGGTTGGGCAAGACGCTCGCCGCCGCCCAGCCTGACTAACTCACGTAACCCGCCACCGCCTGATCCAGCTGCTTCAGCACTGACCGGTTCAGTTTGAGCATCTTTTGTACCGCCAGCGCATCGGGCGGCGTGTCAGAGGTGGTGGCGTCAATTGTCGGGGCCATCTTGCTCCAGAACAGCTGGGCGGTGCGCAGGTTGCGCGACACGCGTGCATTGGGCGGCTCCGCGATCTGTGGGCCACCCGTGCCAAGCCGGGCAAAGCTGTCGCCGATCTCATCCATGGTCATGGCGAGGCGAGCGCGCATCGACGCGCCACCGATATCAAACAGGACAAAGCACATCTCGACCAGTGCGCGTTGGGTGAGCATTCGGCTATGTGCCGCCAGTTGCGCCGCGGCGCGCAGCTCTGTTGCAGCCGCCGGCAGTTCGAGCGTGTTCAGGAAATGCGCGGACAGGTGGTTGGCGGCAGCGACTGCGGGATCGGTGTCGCGGATAATCTGGCGCATGACGACGCTGTGCAGGTCCCCGGCGATGATCTGGTCAATCGCAGGCCGGTAGCCGCGCCAGTCCGAGGCGGCGACGGCAATGGCCATCAGGTCGCGCGGCGCCTGCGTGGCCTCCAGCCCCATCCACTCGTGCCCGTCGCGCAGCGCGGTGAGTGTGGTGTCGTAGGTATTGGCATGTTCCAGCGCCTGCGCGCCGAGCCGTCCCGGATCGATCCCGCCCATGGCAAAGCAGGCGGCGGCACTCATGCTCTGGATCAGGGTGGCCTGTCGGAGTGACAGGGTCACACGCGCCACGCGGTCGCCATTGTCAGCACGGGCGGTGCGGGGGCCTGCGTGGCACATTGCCAGCACGACAAGAAGGGTCCACAAAATTTTCACGGCGTCAGTCAAACGGTCTTGGTACGTGACGCCTTGTCTATCGCTGGCACGTTACCAGAGTGCTAAGATGGCTCGCTGATCTGCCAGCGCGTCTCCAGCTTGCGCAGCGCGGCGATGCGGTCGTCGGTCTTGGGGTGGCTCATCAGCCAGGCCGGTGCGGCCCCCATACGAACTTGCGTCAGCTTCTCCAGCTTTTCGAACAGCGATATCTGTGGTGCGACGCCGATGCCCGCCTTGGTCAGCAAAGCGGCGGCATAGGCGTCGGCCTCGTATTCGTCACTGCGCGACAGGCGCGCGGCCAGCAGGCTGGTGAGGATGTTGGCGATCCAGACGCCAATGCCGGGAATGAACCGCGACAGCACCATCGCCAGCGCCGTACGCAGCGCGTTCTGCCCGGAAAAGTCGATCATCCGCCGGCGGCTGTGCCCGAGCGCCACATGCCCCAACTCGTGCGCAATCACGCTGGCCATTTCGGCGGCGGACACCTCGCCCTGCCGGAACTTGTTGTAAAAGCCGCGGGTGATGAAAATGCGCCCGTCCGGTGCCGCCAACCCGTTGATCGGCTCGATCTCGTAGATATGCACCCGGATGCGCGGCAACTCGAGCGCGGCCGCCATCTGATCACACAGCGTGCGCAGCATCGGATCGGCCAGTTCGGTCGATTGCGCGTCCAGTTCACGCGCGGTGCGCCAGACGGAAAAACGGTACATGACCAAACCGTAGAGCAGCGCGAGAAGGATGGGCGTCATTTTCAGCATATACTGGATATGGGGCGATTGCCCTGCCGCGACAAGCGGCATTTGCGCCAGCCAACACTGGCGGTGGTGGTCCCGCCTTCAACGCGCAATGTGTTCGACCCCAAGCGGCCATATGTGCACCGAACGCTGGCCGCAGATATGGCGGCGCTGATCGGTACGGTACCTGCGCCAATCATGTCCTGTTCGTATCACATTGCGTTGTGCGAGCGTCTTGACGGGTCACGACCGGATTACACCAGATCAAACGGAATTCTACCGCGTCAACGCCCGCATCCCACGCGCCAATCCTTCCAGCGTCATGGGCACCATGGCGTCGGTGCCAAAGATCTCGCGGATCATGCCGATGGAGTGGGTGTAGCCCCAGTATTTCTCGGGCACCGGGTTGATCCACAGGTTCGAGGCCCACTGATCCCGCGCGCGTTGCAGCCAGACCTGTCCGGCCTCCTGGTTCCAGTGTTCGTTGGCGCCGCCGGGATAGGCGATCTCGTAGGGTGACATGCTCGCATCCCCCACAAAGATGCATTTGTAGTCCGGGCCGTAGGTGCGCAGGATTTCGTGCGTCGGCGTCTGCGCGTCCCAGCGGCGGCGGTTGTCGCGCCACACGCCTTCATAGAGGCAGTTGTGAAAGTAGAAGTATTCCAGATGCTTGAACTCGGACTTGGCCGCCGAAAACAGCTCTTCGACGACCTTGATATGCGGGTCCATGCTGCCGCCCACGTCAAGGAACAGCAGGACCTTGACCGCATTGCGCCGCTCCGGGCGGGTTTGCACGTCAAGATAGCCGTGTTCGGCCGTGGCGCGGATGGTGCCGTTGAGGTCCAGCTCTTCGGCCGCGCCATCGCGGGCCCAGCGGCGCAGCCGTTTGAGTGCCACCTTGATGTTGCGCGTCCCCAGCTCGACCGTGTCGTCGAGGTTCTTGAATTCGCGTTTGTCCCAGACCTTGACCGCACGCTGGTGGCGGCTTTCCTTCTGGCCGATGCGCACGCCTTCGGGGTTGTAGCCATAGGCACCAAAAGGCGAGGTGCCAGCCGTGCCGACCCACTTGTTGCCGCCCTGGTGACGGCCCTTTTGCTCCTCAAGCCGTTTCTTGAGCGTTTCCATGAGTTTGTCAAAGCCACCTAATGCTTCGATCTCGGCGCGTTCTTCCGCGCTCAGATGCTTTTCGGCCATCTTTTCCAGCCAGTCGGCGGGGATGTCGACGGCTTCCAGCACTGCGTCGATGCTGATCCCTTCGAGCCCTTCGAAGGCTGCGGCAAAGGCGCGGTCGAACTTGTCGATATTGCGCTCGTCCTTGACCAGGCTCAGACGCGCCAGATAGTAGAACGCCTCGATGTCATATGTGGCAAGACCGGCCTGCAACCCTTCGAGAAAGCTCAGGAATTCGCGCAGGGATACCGGAATGCCCGCCCGCCTGAGATGTTCGAAGAAGGGCAGAAACATCAGCCAAACACGCCGTTGCGATCAAGGATGATGGTCACGATCAGGCCGACCAAGGCAAAGGCGATGCCGTAGGCGGCGGCATATTGCGCAATATCAAGCCCCTTGCCACCCCGGCGGCGCGCGGTAAAGCCGCCGATGAGGCCGCCGATCAATGCCGCTGGGATATAGATCATGTCGCACCTTTCCTGTGCCTTGGCAGGGAGTTAGGCGCGAAACTTAACCTTTCAACGGGCTCAGCGAAGAGATTTCCCGCAGCTTGGCCCGCACCGCCCAATCCGAGCCAAAGCCGTAGCGCGCCCAGCCGAGGCTGTCCAGCCTGACGGTACGTGCCTCTGCCGTGCGGCCCTGCAGGTCAAGCGCTTCGGCGCGCAGCAGCAGGAGCGTGGACAAAAGAGCGGCATTTTCGTTCTGCGCGGCCTCGTCGATATGGCGTGACAGGATGACCATCGCAGCATCACCATCGCCGCGCGTGATCGCGTAGGCGGCCAGTTGCGTGGCCACATAGGCGCGGTGCAGTGTGGCGCCCGGTGTCGCGGCATAGAACTGGTCGGCGGCGCGGAAATGGGTCTGCGCGGCCTTGGGATCGCTCGACATCAGCAAGCGACCGTTGGCGTAGTGGGCAAAGGCGCGGCGGTGATCGCGCCAGCCCATCGCTTCGGAAATCTCCAGCGCGCGGGCGGCGGCAATGCGCCGCTGATTGGCATTGGCCCCGGGGCCGAGTGCGGTCTGGACGGCTTCGCTCCAGGCGCGCGGCGTGCGGGTCGCGAACTTGGCCGGCAGCGCCTCACCGTCGGGGTTGATCCGCTCAAAGATCATGGGCAGCATCTGCGCCACCTGACCACGGGTCATGCCGGAACGCAGTTCGGGCGCGTAATATGCCTTGAGCATCATCATGTCGAAGCCGGTCAGCACGGTGTGCACGTTGTCGTCGTTGAACACGCTGTCGGGCAGGCGGTAAAGGTCGTTGAGCGGACCGATCGCCTGCGCCAGTTCCTCGTGCAGGCAGTCGCGCACCTCCTGGGGGCTGGCGTCATTGGGCAGGAAGATCGCGAGTTTCTCGCGTTTGCGCAGGGCGGACCAGCTGGTGCGCGTGCTGCGGCGGTTGGGCTTGTATTCGCGGATCGTCGTGATGTTGGGCACGACGAAACAGGCGGCGTGGGGCAGGGCGCGGCGGATCTCGGCCCGGCTGACAGCCTCGATGGTGATGTTGGCTGGGTTGCCGGGGGCGGCCTCGTAGATGTCGATCCCCGCTTCGGTTTGCAACCGGTGCATCAGGCGGCGCAGATCACCGCCCAGCGACGCAGGCGGCTCACCGGTGACACGCACGGAAATGGGTCCTTCGAAGCGGGTGAAGATCGGCAGGTCGCGCCCCGATTCCAGCTGGAAGCTCAGCTCGATGAAATCGAGCGCCAGATCATTGTTGGACTTGATCGGTGCAGCCGGCCGTGGCGGGCCGAACGTTTTCATCGGCGGCAGATCGGAGGTTTGCGGCAATGCGCGCGACGGCGTGTCGCCGGGTGTTACGGGCACGCAGGCATTCAGCAACAGGACGAAGGGCAGGACAAAGCGGCGCATCGTTGATTATCCCCGATCGTATCTGATGAACTGGGACAGGGTGCCGACGCGGTCATAGAGCTTGCGCGCCTCGGCGTTGAACTCTTGCGTGAGCCAGTAGACCGACGGGCTGCCGGCTGTATCGGCGGCATCGTAGACGGCCTCGACCAGACGACGACCGACACCCTGGCCGCGGACGCTTGGGTCGGCATAGAGGTCCTGCAGATAGCAGACATTTTCGATGCGCCAGCAGTGGCGGTGAAACAGGAAGTGCACGAGGCCGACAAGCTTGCCCGCGCGTTCCGCGACAAGCGCCGAGAAATCCTGTGGGTCGGAGCCGATGAGACGCGCGAACGTAGTGTCAAAGACCGCCTTGGGGCGGGACGTGCCGTAGAACTCAAGATACGCAGCCCAAAGACCGTCCCATTGCGGGCGATCCGACAAAGTCAGCGGGCGCACGTCGAGTGCGTCGTTCGGGGTCATTTATACTGCCTGCCTGCTTTTTAGCATATTGGATGCGGGCGTTTTCGCCTCTCATCACGGTGAGGATATGGAGCATTTCAGGCAAAAGAAAGACATTTTATCCACAACCTTTGGCGGACCGGTGGGTAAGTGGGTGCTGTGGCTGAAAAGTACCGCTTGCAGCTTGCCATTGCAGCGCTTGTGGTTTGTTCTGGAAGTAGTTTTCGGGAGGCAGCGCATTGGACGACGACATCCCATTCGTGCTCGAATTCTGCGAGACGGCGCAGTTCCGGCTGGCGGAATTTCCCGGCATTCGGGCGCGCGCGAAACTGCTGGCAGAAGCCTTGCGCGCCAATCCGGCGCAACATGGTCGCGACGTTGCCGACGGAATGCTGCGCTACAAGCCCTACAAAAGCTACCTGTGGTGCTATATTTTAACGCGTGATGCGACCACGGTGCGCTGCACGGTGCTTACCATTGACCTGCTCAGCGATCCGGACCTGAAGTCCCGCTTGCGCCGTACAGTCTGGGCAGGTTTGCAGGAGCTGAACCTCTTGGCCAAGGTGACAGGTGCCATGGCGGATGAGTGGAAAAAGGGTGCGTGAATGCCAACGCTCTATGTAACGGCCGAGGAATACGCCGCTTTGGGTGATGAAGACGTGCGGGCGATCGAGCAGGCCGGCGAAGAGGTGGTGATCGTCGCCAGCGACGCTGCCGCCGAACATGCCAGCTGGCAAGAGGTGCAAGGCGGCCTCGACGCTGCCGGGACGCAACCCGCTCAGGACGACAACTCGGTGACGTCTTCGAGCGAATTGTCGGCTGAAACAGAGGCTGACATGTTGTCTGAATTGCGGGCCCAACATGCCACGTTGAGAGAGCTTGTTGCGCTGCAACGCGAAACCTTGGCTGCCACGCTCCAGTTGCAAGTGAGCATCGCGCGTGCCGGCTCAACACCGGCCCGACAGGGCGGTCCCGCCGAGGCGCGCAGCCTGCGAGAGATCCTGTCAGATACGGAAACGCGACGCCTTGCCGAAGAGGGCGCCTTGCCACCGCGTACGGTGTTGGAATATGCGCGTCAGGTTCAGGTTCGTGAACAACAAGGCGCGCGGGACGAGGTGCGTTACAAACTGATCAGCGAATACCTGGAGGCGCAGGAACTGGCGTCCCAAGCCGGTACGGGCGAAAGCGCAGAACAGGCCATCAAGAAAATACTGAGCGCACTCGACGCAGAAATTGCCGAGCGCATGAAAGACACCTCGGAACCGGATGATTAGCGCTGCCCGCGTGCGAGGAAGGCCAGCCGCTCGAACAGGTGCACGTCTTGTTCGTTTTTTAAAAGCGCGCCGTGCAGCTTGGGCAGGGCACTGGCCCCGTCGGATTTGAGGTCTTCCGCGTCCATATCCTCGGCCAGCAGCAGTTTCAGCCAGTCGAGCACTTCGGAAGTCGAGGGTTTCTTTTTCAGGCCCTGTTGGTCGCGGATCTCGAAAAACTGGGTGAGAGCGGTGGTCAGGAGGGTCTGCTTGATGCCGGGATGGTGCACCTCGACAATGGCCTTGAGCGTGTCCATGTCGGGGAACTGGATGTAGTGAAAGAAGCAACGGCGCAGGAACGCGTCAGGCAGTTCCTTTTCGTTGTTGGAGGTGATGATGACCACGGGGCGCTGGCGGGCCTGAATGGTCTCGCCGGTCTCGTAGACAAAGAACTCCATCTTGTCGAGTTCCTGCAGCAGGTCGTTGGGAAACTCGATATCGGCCTTGTCGATCTCGTCAATCAGCAGCACGACCTTTTCGTCCGCTTCGAACGCTTCCCAGAGCTTGCCCTTCTTGATGTAGTTGGACACGTCATGCACGCGGTCCTCGCCCAATTGGCTGTCGCGCAGCCGCGACACAGCGTCGTACTCGTAAAGCCCCTGTTGCGCGCGCGTGGTGGATTTGATGTTCCATTCGATCAGCCGCAGACCCAGACTGCGCGCCACCTGCTTGGCAAGCTCGGTCTTGCCGGTGCCCGGTTCTCCCTTGACCAGCAGGGGGCGTTCGAGCGTGACGGCCGCGTTGACGGCGATCGTCAGATCATCGGTGGCGATGTAGGCATCTGTGCCTTGGAATTTCATGTGGGATCACCTTGTTGCGGGCCTGAGTTCATGAAGACGCTTTTACGAGAAGTGGCGCATGATTGTGTAGTGACAATCCCATATACCTCCGGTAGACGCTGCGGCAGGGAGCCGGTGGGGCGATGCACGAGGAGCCAACAGGACCGTTCATGGCCAACGCAAGTCGTATTGAGGGGAAGCAAATGAAGCAGGAAATGTTCTTGCCGGACGATTATCGCCCGGCCGAAGACGAGCCGTTCATGAACGATCGGCAGATCGAGTATTTTCGCCGCAAGCTGCACACGTGGAAGGGCGAGCTGCTCGCCGGTAGCCGCGACACCATCGAAGGCTTGCAGGACGGCACGCGCAACATCCCCGATGTGGCCGACCGCGCCTCGGAGGAAACTGACCGGGCGCTTGAGTTGCGCACCCGCGACCGGCAGCGCAAGCTGGTGGCCAAGATCGACGCGGCGTTGCGCCGGATCGACGAGGGTGAGTACGGCTATTGCATCGTGACCGGTGAGCCGATTTCGCTGAAACGTCTGGATGCGCGACCCATCGCGACGATGAGCCTCGAGGCGCAGGAGCGCCATGAGCGCCGTGAGAAAGTGCATCGCGACGACTGAATGCGTCGCGGCGGATCATCCCGCCCGGAGGATGGAAGAGCAAGGCGTGCCGGTGGCGCGCCTTTTTCGTTGGCGGAGTGGTCTGTTTGCTGCGCAAAGACGCCCACCCGCCAACCCTGCCGGTTTTTTGCTTCGGGCTCACCAAAACCAGGGTGTGCGGAGCCGCCGTCACCTGATCTCTGCCGTGACAGAGCCGCCAACCCTTGCCAAGTACAGTAGCCGCATCCCCGTTCCGGGGCCCCTAGGCGGTTGGGCTTGGCAAGGCCCGTCGCCCCCGGCTCTTGGAGAGCAGGCGACGGCGGC
>ERZ1740067.1951-NODE-1951-length-13195-cov-8.583257_pt1 | contig 13195 bp, 12 predicted proteins | sample MGYA00581736_ERZ1740067 | MGnify/ENA primary metagenome ERZ1740067 (study PRJEB43018, sample SAMN04849236) | marine metagenome | isolation source: floating plastic debris | place: Pacific Ocean | collected 2008-08-27 | study: EMG produced TPA metagenomics... | reverse complement strand
ACGTCACGCGCCCGGCCCTGAAGGATACTTGCATCGTTGGCCCAGTCAAAGGCGACACGCGGTGCCACCGGCACGCCCGCCTCCGCATAGTGGATTGCGGGGGCCACAAGCCTGTCGATGCCCAGTTTGCCCACGCGGTCGGACAAGCGGCAGAACGCGTCAATCGCGCCCGGCACCGTGACCGCATGCGGGCTGTAAAGCGGCACAGTCTCGTGCCCCTCTGCGCGGAGGACTTCTGCGGTTTGCGCCGCTGGCGCGCGGCCGGATCCGTTCAGCGCATGCATGGTCCCGTCCGGGTCCGACCACAGCACGAAACAGTCCCCGCCGATGCCTGTCATTTGCGGCTCGCAAATGCCCAGCAGGATGGCGCCTGCGATGGCTGCGTCCATGGCGTTGCCGCCCGCCTTGAGCGTCTCTATGGCCGTCTGTGCAGCCAGCGGGTGCGACGTTGCACACATGCCGGACGTTGCCATGACGGCCGAGCGGCCGGGCAGGTGAAAATCGCGCATGTTCTGGAACCCCGTCGTTTTGTTCCCCGGCAACTTAGCGGCGTGCGCCATGTTGTCCATAAGGGTAGAGCCTCGGTACCGCGCACTGGGTGGGGGCAATTTCACGCGGCACCGAGGGAAGCCATATGCAGCTACAGGACCGTGTATGCCGTTTGATCTGGGCGAGATTGTGGAAAGAGAGAGACCCTTTTGCGAACCTGCGGTTTTCCGCCACCTCATGCGCGGGGGCACGCCACCGGGCTGCCGGAATGTGTGTTGCCGTCAGCTTGCAAGGCTCAGGCGAAAGGTCAGTTGGTTGGCCTCGTCCACTCTGTGATAGACGACGTCCTTGGCCAGATCCTTGATGAGGAACCAACCGAATCCGCCCTCGGGCAGGTCATTGAAATCCACATTCAGATCGACCGGCAAACCGATGGGGGTTACGCCGTTCGGCATTGGCCGTCCGGTATCCTTGATCAGAAAACGCAGGCCATCGGCTTCGGGCGTGCAGGTGAGGCTGATCGGTCCAGGCTGATCGCCGGGCGGATAGGCATGTTCGACGATGTTGTTCATCGCCTCGGCCAATACCAGTTCGATGGTCCCCTTCTCTTCGACATCAAGCATCAGGGGCCGGAGCGCTTCGAGTAGATCGCTTAAGGCGTCGCGCACGGCATACTCGCCGCTGGTGATGGAGATATGAACGTCGGTCGCCTTTGGCTGGCCCTGCACAATTTGCGCACCGTTATGCTGCATGGGCATCAAGTGCGTTCTGGAGGGTCGGGAACACACCAAAGACGCTATCCATTCTGGTCAGGCGAAAGACTTTGTCGACCGTTGGCGTGAGGCCTGCCAGCACCAACGACCGATCCCGCCCCATATGCTTCATCGAGGCGACAATGGCGCCCAGCCCGCTGGAGTCGATGAAATCAACCTCGCTGAGGTCGAGAATCACGATCGGGCTGCCCGAGTCAGTCGCTTGCCGCATCGCATCCTTGAACTCAATGGCGACAGCCGCGTCGATGCGCGCGCTGTGTACGCTCACGATTTGCATGGTCCCGTTCTGTTGACTCTTCAACTCCATCTTTGCGCCTCATGCTTGCCTGCGATACGCATTGCTTAGAACCGAAACATTACCAATCAGTTGCGACGGCTGTGATCGGAGGATGAGATATGAAAAACGTGGTGATTGCAGGAGCGGCGCGCACACCCATGGGCGGATTTCAGGGCGCGCTGGGGGACATGTCAGCTGCCGAATTGGGCGGTGTCGCGATCGCCGGAGCGCTGGCCGACGCCGGCGCGCAGACCGTGGATGAGGTGCTGATGGGCTGCGTGCTGCCAGCCGGGCAGGGGCAAGCGCCCGCACGACAGGCAGGATTTGCCGCCGGACTGGGCGAGGACGTGCCGGCAACCACACTCAACAAGATGTGCGGATCGGGGATGAAGGCGGCGATGATGGCCTTTGACCAGATCGCGCTGGGCCACGCAGCCACGATGGTCGCCGGCGGGATGGAGAGCATGACAAACGCGCCTTACATGCTGCCCAAGATGCGCGGCGGTGCGCGGCTCGGACATGGGCAGGTCGTTGATCACATGTTTCTCGACGGGCTCGAGGATGCCTATGACAAGGGTCGGCTCATGGGCACCTTTGCCGAAGACTGTGCCGAGGCGTTCCAGTTCACCCGCGAGGTGCAGGATGCCTACGCGCTCACGTCGCTGTCGCGGGCGCAGGACGCCATCGGCAACGGTGCCTTTGCGGGCGAGGTCACGCCGGTGGTGCGCACGACCCGCAAGGGCAGCGTGACCATCGACAAGGACGAACAGCCCGGCACCGCCCGCCCCGAAAAGATCCCGCACCTCAAACCCGCGTTCCGGGATGGTGGCACGGTGACGGCGGCCAATGCTTCGTCCATCTCCGACGGGGCGGCGGCGCTGGTGCTGGCATCCGAACCGGATGCCGCCGTGCTTGGTCTAAACATACGCGCGCGCATCCTCGGCCATGCCAGCCACGCGCAGGCTCCGGGCCTTTTCACCACTGCCCCGGTCCCCGCAGCCCAAAAGCTGCTGGAGCGGATCGGCTGGACCACGCAGGACGTCGACCTCTGGGAGGTGAACGAGGCGTTTGCCGTCGTCCCGCTTGCTTTCATGCACGAGATGGGGCTGGACCACGACGTGGTAAATGTGAATGGCGGTGCGTGTGCGCTGGGTCACCCTATCGGCGCGTCAGGTGCGCGGATCATCGTCACGTTGCTGAACGCACTGGAAAAGCGGAACCTCAAACGCGGTGTCGCGGCCATCTGCATTGGCGGCGGTGAGGGCACCGCTATCGCAATCGAACGGGTGTAAGCACCACACCCGTCACGCGCGCTGGTCGTTTTCCGCGTCGGAAGACGGCGCCGTCAGCCCTCGTTCGGCTCGGTGGTTTCCAGACCTTCGGGCTGGCCGACTACGACGAAGTGCAACGCATCGGGGGTGAGCAACTCCGCGGCCACGCGGTTCACATCCTCCAGCGTCACGGCGTCCACCTTTTCGTTGCGGGTGGCGATATAGTCGATGGGCAGGCCAAGCATCTGCATGCCCACCATAATCCCCGCAATCCGCCCATTGCCGCTGAATTGCAGCGGGTAGGCCCCGGTGACAAAGGTCTTGGCCGCTGTCAGTTCGTCCGGTGTCACGCCTTCGGTTGCCGCCCGCGCCCACTCGTCGCGGATGACCGACACCGCTTCGGCAACGCGGTCATTGGCCGATGCCACCTGTCCCTGCAGCGTCGCTGCATGGTCGCGCGGCAGAAGGAAGGAATAGACGCCGTAGGTCAGCCCGCGCTTCTCACGCACCTCGGTCATCAACCGGCTCTCAAAGCCGCCCGCGCCAAGGATCTGGTTCAGCACGCGGGCTGCAAAGAAGTCCGGATCGTCCTGTTCCACCCCAAGCTGGCCAAAGATGGCCACGGATTGCGGCGTGTTAAAGTCGACGACGGTGTAACCGCCGGTGATCGTCACATCCGCTGGCCCGGGCTGCGGTGCGCCAGTTTCAGGCAGTGCGCCCAGCAGGTTGTCGAGCAAGACGCCCAGCTCGTCGGGCGTGATATCGCCCACCGCGCCCACATATAGCCGGTCGCGCGCCAGAACCTTGCCATGCGCGGCCACGATGTCGTCGCGTGTGAGTGCTGCGACACTTTCCAGCGTGCCGCGATAGTTCGAGCCATAGGGATGATCGCCAAAAGCCATCTTGTTGAACGTCTCGCGTGCGATCTTGCCCGGGTCCTTGGCGTCGGATCGCAAGCCGGTCAGCACCTGTTCGCGCACGCGGTCAATCGCGTCCTGATCAAAGCGCGGCTCGATCAGCGACGCGCGCAGCAGCGCCACGGCCTCGTCCCGGTTTTCCGTCAGAAACCGCGCCGAGACCGACAGCGAATCCGGTCCGACGTCATAGTCCAGTGACGCTGCCAACCCTTCGAGCGTGCGGGCAAAGGCGCGCGCGTCGAGGTCAGCCGCCCCTTCCTCGAGCAATCCGGTCATCAGGTTGATCGCCCCGCGCGTGTCCGGATCATCCAGTGACGCCCCGCCGCGAAACCGCAGCTCGAGCGCGGTGAAGGGGATCGACGGCTCCTGCACCAGCCACGCGGTGATACCGCCGGGGCTGACCACCTCTTGGATCTGCACCTCCGCCCGTGCGGGAAGGCTGGCAAGGAACGACAGGATCAGCGCAACGGCAAGACGGGTCATTGGGTCACCTCCGAGGTGTCAGGGCGGGTCAGCCAGCCGGTCACGGATGCGTTCCGGTCCAGCACATCGCGGGCGGCGGCCATAATCTCGTCGGTGGTGATGGATTGCAGGATGTCGGGCCAGGCCTGCACATCGTCGACCGTCAGGCCCACGGACAGGGCAGCGCCATAGCGCCGCGCAATCCGGTCGACGTCGTCGCGGGCATAGATCTGGCTGGCGCGCAGCTGGTACTTGATCCGATCCAGTTGTTCGGCATCCACACCATCAACGAGGAACTGCACCAGCGTCTCGTCCATCGCTGTTTCCGCCTCTTCGAGGCTCACGCCGGGGGCCGGCACGATCACCACGTCAAAGGTCGTGTCATCCAGCGACACACCCCGGTAGAACGCTCCGGAAAACACCGCCTTCTGGCTCTCGAATTGCAGCTTTTCGGTCATGTAGCTGGTCTGCCCACCGCCCAGAACCTCGGCCAGCAGCGTCAGCGCAGCGGCCGCCCGCTGGGCGCCCGGATCACGCTCGGGCGCGAGGTAGGAGCGGCTCACATATTCCTGCGCCACACGCGCGTCGCGGTAGATCAGGCGGCGTTCCGCCGTTTGCGGCGGCTCCGCGCTGCGGATGCGTTCCGGCAGGTCCGGGTTGGCCGGGATCACACCATAATGCGTCTCGGCCAGGGCGCGCACCTCGTCGGCATCCACGTCACCGGACACAACGAGGATCGCGTTGTTGGGATAGTAATAGGTGTCGTAGAACCCCAGCGCGTCGTCCCGGTCCAGCGTCTCCATCTCGTGCCGCCATCCGATGATGGGCACGCCGTAGCGGTGGTTGAGGTATTGTGCCGCGTTCATCTGTTCGCCGAACAGGGCGCGCGGGTTACTGTCGGTGCGCTGGTTGCGTTCTTCGAGGATCACGTCCCGCTCGGTCGCGACATTTTCGTCGGTAAAGTTGATGTTGCGCATCCGGTCGGCTTCCATCTGCATCATCAGGCCCAACCGGTCCGCCGCAACGCGCTGAAAATAAGCCGTATAGTCATAGCTGGTGAACGCATTGTCCCGCCCACCATTGGCCGCAACGATCGCAGAAAACTCACCATCCTTCAGCGTGTCGGTCGCCTTGAACAGCAGGTGTTCAAGGAAATGCGCCACGCCGGATGAGCCGACAGGCTCGTCCGCCGAGCCCGCGCGATACCACAGCATGTGCTGCACAACCGGGGCGCGGTTGTCCTCGACCACTACAACCTCCATCCCGTTGTCGAGCGTAAAGGTCGTCACCGCATCATCCTGCGCCACCGCGGCAGAAGTGAATGAGGCGGTCGATAGTAGAAACGCGCCGAGCGCGCCACGCAAACGGGTCATGACAGGTCCTGACAATTATGTCGGTTGGTGTACGAGATACGGCGGCCCGCCCGCGGTTCAAGCGGTGCTGGCACTTTCGTGAGGGGCGCGCGTATCAGCGCCGCCGCCGTCGCGGGGGCGGCGCTGAGGGCGTCGGGATGCCGGCGCGGCGGAATTGTTCGGCCACGACGGCCGGGTCCAGCGACTGGCGGCGGTAGACCTGTGCATAGATGTCTTCGCGGAAAATGCGGATATTGGTCAGCCGCCGCTGCCTGTCGCGGAACCGTTGATCCGCTTCGGCCAGTGTCGCGCGGATGCCTGCTTCGCGGCCAAAACGGCTCGTGTGATTGACCAGTGCCGCGTCGCTGCCGGGCACCGGGGCGTTGGGCGATGTCGCCTGCCCGCCCAGTGCGGCCACCGCATCCTCCAGCGGGCGCTGGTCGGTGCGGTTGAAACCGCCCGGTGTGGGTGGCGGCAGGACGGTATAGCTTTCGGGTTCGGCAAGCGGTTTGGCCGGCACAATGGTGAAATCGTCCGGACCTTCGCCCTGGCTGCGCAGGTTGCGCAGGTTCGGTTCGCCACAGGCGCTCAGCAGGGTCACCGCCGCAAGGGCGCAGGCGATCAGCCGCATGTCCATTCCTCTTCTTTCCCCGCCCGCATTATCGCAGCTTGGCTGCCCATGTCACGCACCCTTTTTGCGCCCCTTGCCCTCCTGGGCAAAGAAGACGAGCCCAAAGGCTCCGGCAAAGATAAAGATATCGGCAACGTTGAACACAAACGGATTGTCGATGCCGCAACACGACATGTTGAGGAAATCCAGAACGTAGCCATAGACGATCCGATCCAGCACATTGGCCAGCGCACCGCCCACCAGCAGGCCCGCGCTCAGATAGGCCAGCCATGGTTGCGCGTGGCGCGTAATCCACCAGATCACCAGCACACAGATCAAAAGTGCGATGGCGATCAGCACCCAGACCGGGATGCCGTAGCCCAGACCAAAGTTGATGCCCCGATTTTCGCCGTAGATGAACCGGATCAGCGGCGGCAACACGTCAATCGACTTGAATGCAGACACACCCAGCACGTGGATCACCAGGTATTTCGACACCTGATCGACCGCAAAGGCCACAACCGCGCTGATCCACAAAAGCCGCATATCGCCCCTAATGCCGGAAATGGCGCATGCCGGTAAAGACCATGGCAAGCTCGGCCGCATCCGCCGCTTCGATCACCGCGTCGTCCCGCATCGAACCGCCCGGCTGAATGACAGCCGTCGCGCCTGCCTCTGCGGCTGCCAGCAACCCGTCGGGGAAAGGGAAAAACGCGTCAGAGGCCACAACCGACCCCCGTGCCGGGGTCTCGGGCAGGCCCAGATCGTCGGCCATGCGCTGCGCCTTGGTCGCGGCGATGGTGGAGCTGTCGAGGCGGCTCATCTGCCCCGCGCCCACGCCGACGGTCGCCCCGTCCTTGACGTAGACAATCGCGTTCGACTTCACATGTTTCGCCACCGTCCAGGCAAAAAGCATGTCGTCCAGCTCAGCCTCCGACGGCGCGCGCTTGCTGACCACGCGCAGAGCGTCGCGTGCAATGCGCCCCACATCCTTGTCCTGCACCAGATACCCGCCCGATACCTGCTTGACCGCCAGCGCCGTCGACGCCGGATCGGCCAGCCCGCCGGTGGTGAGCAGACGCAGGTTCTTCTTCTCTTTGAAAATACGGACGGCACCATCGCTGGCCCCGGGCGCGATCACCACTTCGGTGAAGATCCCGGTGATCTCCCGCGCCGTCTCTTCGTCCAGCGGCTGGTTCAGCGCGATGATCCCGCCGAACGCGCTGGTCCGGTCGCAGTCGAATGCGCGGGCATAGGCGTCCCGCAACGTGGCCCCCGTCGCCACCCCGCAGGGGTTGGCGTGCTTGATGATCGCACAGGCCGGGCCTTGCCCCGCAAACTCGCTGATCAGCTCGAACGCGGCGTCGGTGTCGTTGATATTGTTGTAGCTCAGCGCCTTGCCCTGATGCTGCGTTGCCGTGGCGACGCCCGGGCGCGCCGTACCGTCGGTGTAGAACGCAGCACCCTGATGCGGGTTTTCGCCATAGCGCAGCTCTTGCGCCAGCGTCCCGCCAAAGGTGCGGCGGCGTGGCGTGCCGCCCACTTGCGCGGCCATCCAGGTGCTCACGGCGGTGTCGTAGGCTGCCGTGCGGGCATAGGCCGTCTGCGCCAGCCGTTGCCGCAGCGCATAGGTCGTCTGACCGCCATGCGCCGCCAGTTCGTCCAGCACGACGCCATAATCCTCGACATCCACCACCACAGTCACGTCGCCATGGTTCTTGGCCGCCGAGCGGATCATCGCGGGCCCACCGATGTCGATGTTCTCGATCACTTCATCGTAGGCGGCGCCCTTGGCCACCGTTTCTTCGAACGGGTACAGGTTCACGACCACCAGATCGATGGGCGCGATGTCATGCGTCTCCATCGCCGCCACATGATCGGGGTTGTCGCGCAGCGCCAGCAATCCGCCATGCACCACGGGGTGCAGCGTCTTGACCCGGCCATCCATCATTTCGGGAAAGCCGGTGACGTCGCTCACATCCTGCACGTCCAACCCCGCCTCCCGCAGGCTGCGCGCCGTGCCGCCCGTGCTCAGCAGTTGAACCCCGTGACCGGCCAGTGCGGTGGCAAATGCCACCAGCCCGGTCTTGTCGGAAACGGAGATCAGCGCGCGGCGCATTGGGGCGAGGTCGGTCATGGGCAGTCAGTCCTGGTCTTCGAACAAAAGGCCCGGCTCTTCGCGGGCGAGGTCGCGGATGCCAATGGCAGTTTCCTGCGCCTTGGACAAGGACCACCGCACCCGCGTCGCATAGCTCAGCGCCCGCCCCGACAGCACGATCTGCAAGGCACCGCGCGGTTTCAGCCGCCCTTTCTCCAGAAAAACGCTGGGCTGCAGGTCCAGCGACTGCGTGCCGTCATGCCGGAATACCCAGATTTCTCCGCTCTTGAGCGCCATGGACACCGCCGCCCCGCCCATATCCACCTCGGCGTCGACCTCCGGATGCAGGTGGAATCGGATGTCAAAGGGCACGCCCGCCAGCTTGCGCGCATCCATCGCCTGATCGAATAGCCGCTTTTCGCTGTCGTTCATCGCCAGCAGCATGTCCTCGCCCGCCATGCCGCGCCCGTCAAAGGTCATCTCGAGCTGGCGTGCATGGGTCAGCCCGTGCGTCTTGAGGTATCCGTCATGCCCGCCCTGAAACCGCAGCCCGTCGGGTGCGTGGCTGACCTCGATGGGCACATGGGTTGGCGCATCCACCAGCGCTTCGAGGGCGGTGCGCCGTTCGGCCGGGCCCAGCCGGGCGCTGGAATAGCCATCGAGGCACAGCGTCGAATGCGACGGTGTCGCCCGCCCCGCCCGCCGCCAGTCGGGGCCAAAACTCGCGCCCGAGCCGCAATTGACGATCAGCGGACGCCGGCCGGAGGTCAACTCGAAGGCCAGCGTGGAGGCGTGGGCGTTGAAACTCGCCTCGGGCCGCGGCGGTTTGGCCGCGTCGATGATCACCGATGTGCGCCCCGCGCTCAGCCGGACAAATCCCATGGACAGCCCGTCGGGTGTCCGGCTCTTGATGCCCGAGGCCGCCAGCGCGTGGTCCAGCCACCCTTCCTGCCCGCGCCCGCCGCCGTGAAACCGGGCGAGGCTGCCATCGGCATGGCGCAGCGTGCGCAGGGTGGGGGCGATGCGTTCGATTGCGGCCAGATGGGCCTGTGGTGTCTCGCGTTCGGCATCCTGCAAGGCGGCAGACGCCCAGGTCAGCAGCGTGAACACCTCGAGCAGCTCCTCGGGGTTGCGCGTGGGCAGGCCGCCCTGTGCATCGATCTGTCGGAAACACTCATGCGACAGCGCGTCGATTGCCGGCTGCGCGAGGCTCTCGAGCCCCTCCAGCGACAGGCCCGCATAGACCAGACCCGTCAGCGCCTCGAACCGGGGCAGTCCGGGGGCCGCCGCGTGCCAGCGCTTGGACAGGAACCGCGTCTGCTGGGCCAGCGATTGGTAGAACGCGTCCGATTGGGCGGATTCCTGCCCGCGCAGCAGGAAAATCGCGTGGTTGATCCAGCGGATCAGCCGCCGCCCGGTCAGGTCAGGCGTCCAGCCGGGCCCGCTGCCGCGCCCGAACCGGTCGATCCACGCCCAAAGCCAGTCCTGCCCCAACGCACGGGTCGAGGCATCGCCGACCGCCACCAGATCATCCAGCCAGGCAAAGCCGTGGATCGCGTTGCGATAGGCGCTGTCGGGGGCGGCGACGTCCCAGATCAGGGTGCCCCTCGCCTCGATCAGGCTGCCCGCAAACAGGTAATTCCCCGCCACCAGTTGCCGCCCACGGGCAAAGCTGCCGATGGTCCGCGGTTCGGGCGCCGACACGAATGCCGTGGCCGCTGGCGCCTTGGTCGCGCGGTGGGCGTGCCAACGGTTCAGGAACCTGGCTTTGCGGGCGGCAAACCGGGTGTGGGTGATCATCTACTGCCTCAATGCGTCTTGGTGGCGCTTTTTCCGGCACTCTACCTCTTGCCCCGGATCAAGTCACGCCTTCTCAACCCGCCTTGCGCAGCATCGCCACATAGAACCCGTCCATGCCCCCCAGGTCAGACCAATAGTCGGGGCGCAGGCGCAGGCCCCCTTCTTCGGTGATCCAGGCCGGGTCAATGCCGGGCCGGTCCAGTGCGGTGCGGTCGATGCTGAGGGCCGCGTGCCGCCCAAGCGCCTCTTCGACCTGCACCTCACCCTCGTCCGGGAGCAGCGAACAGGTGCAAAACACCATGCGCCCGCCGGGTTTCAGCACCGTGACAGCGTGGTCGATCATCCGCGCCTGAAGCTCCATCAGCGCGGCGAAATCCGACCCGTCCTTGGCATGGGGCAGGTCTGGGTGACGGCGCATCGTGCCGGTGGCCGAACAGGGCGCGTCAAGCAGGATGGCATCATAGTGTCCCGCGGCCTCCAGCGCGTCACCCACCACCACCTGCGCAGTCAGTTTGGTCCGGATCAGGTTCTGTCGCACCCGCTCCATCCGCCCGTCCGAGATGTCGAGTGCGGTGACATCCGCGCCCGTTGCGGCCAGTTGCAGCGTCTTGCCGCCCGGAGCGGCGCACATGTCGAGGACCGCCTCGCCCTTGCGCGCAGCCAGAATGCGCGCAGGCAGTGCGGCTGCGGCGTCCTGCACCCACCAGTCGCCGGCGTTGAAACCGGGCAGGGTGGTCACCTGGCCCGGGTCTGCCAGCCGTACGGAGCCTGTGGGCAAAACCGTGCCATTCATCTGTGCCGCAACGGCGGCGGCGTCGCCCTTGGCGGTAAGATCAAGCGGCGCACCCGCAAAATGCGCCCGTTCCATCGCGGCAAGTCCGGCGCTGCCCCACGCCTCCGCCAGTGGCCCCCGCAGCCATTTCGGCATGCGCGGCACCCGCAATGTGTCCCAGTCATCGGCGGCGGTTCGCGCCATCTTGCGCAGCACAGCGTTCACAAGGCCCTTGAGGTGCCCATAGCGTTTGTGGCCGGCGATGATGTTGACCATGTCATTGACGACGCCATGTGCCGCCGCCCCCCGGGCCAGTTCCACGGTGCCGATGCGCAACGCGTTGCGCACGGTCAGGTCGGGGTATTTCTGCAGGTTCTTGTGCAGCAACCGGTCCGCCCGCTCCAGCCCCCGCAGCGTCTCGTTTGCCAGCCGCTGCGCGCGGGCACGGTCCGCCGGGTCCAGACGATCCAGCGCGCCTGCGCCCAGAAGTTCGGCCATCAGCTTGCCCTCGCCGATGATCTGGTCCAGCAGGTAAATGGCGCTGCGCCGCGCGGGAATGCCCTTGTTGCCTTTGGGATCGGTCATGCCTGGCCTTTATCGGAGTGCGCCCGGCTTGCCGAGGCTGAGGCGCGCCGTATATCAAGCGGTATGACACGCGAAAACCCCGATCCGAACATAGAGTTGCCGCCCGCCGCACAGCGCGCGCTGGCCGAGGCCGCAGAACGCCGCAAGGCAGAACAGGCGTTGTCGCTCCCGACAGAGCTGGGCGGGCGCGACGGACCCGAGCCGGTGCGGTACGGTGATTGGGAAAAGAAGGGCATCGCGATCGACTTTTGATCGCGCCCTGGATCAGTGCCTATCGCAGCCGGAACATTGCGGAATCGCCCGCACCCCGGTCCGAGGTGAACTTGATCCGCCCATCCGGTGTCGCCCGCACTTCCTGGCAATTGTAGCCAAGCGGGTCACCACCCCAGAACAGATCACGGCAGAAATACCCGTCCTGCCACGACCACGACCCTTCGACATCCCAGCGCGCGCCACGGCCCGCGATGCTGCCATCGGGCGAAACGGTCAGCTTGATCAAGGGGCGGGTCAACGTCTTGTTCTTGACCAGGGTCACGAATTCCTGCTGGCTTTCGACCTTTTTCAGGTCGGCCAGCGCAGGCGACGCGAAAACGAAGGCAGCGGCAATGGCGGCAGCGAACAAACGCATGGGGCAACCTCTTGGCAACGCGGTACTCAAGGTGGATACGGCGCAGATGCCATATCGGTTCACTTCGGGATGGGAATATGTCGTAACCCGACGCCGGTGAAGGGCGCGTTAATCGCGCAGGCCGAGCACATCGACCATGTCATATTCGCCCGGGGCCTTGTCCTGCGCCCACAAGGCCGCCTTGAGCGCTCCGCGCGCAAAGATTGCGCGGTCCGTCGCCAGGTGGCGCAGCACGATCCGTTCGCCCGCCGCGGCAAAGAGCACGTCATGCTCGCCCACGATGTCGCCGCCGCGAATGGCCGTGAACCCGATATCGCCCCGCGTCCGTGCCCCCGTTATCCCGTCACGCCCCGAGTCGCGGACATCCCCGAGCGCCACGCCGCGCCCTTGCGCCGCAGCCTCGCCCAGCATCAGCGCCGTGCCCGACGGCGCATCGACCTTGTGGTGGTGATGCGCCTCGATCACTTCGATGTCGAAATCCTCGTCCAGCGCGGCAGCGACCCGCCGGGTCAGTTGCACCAGCAGGTTCACGCCGAGGCTCATGTTGCCGGCCCGCACGATGGCGCAATGCCGCGACGCAGGCTCCAGCGCCGCAATCTGGTCATCCGTCATGCCCGTGGTGCCGATCACATGCACCGCGCGGGCCTGCGCGGCCACATGGCTCAGCGCGATGGTCGCCTCGGGGGCTGTGAAATCGATCACCGCCTGCGCGCGTGCCATGGGTTCCAGCGCGTCATCATAGACCATTACGCCCAATGGCTGCCCGCCCAGCACCTCACCCAGATCGCGGCCGATCCAGTCATGACCGGGCCGCTCCAGCACACCGACCAGATGGGCCGCGTCGCTGGCCGTGATCGTCTCGATCAGCATTTGCCCCATGCGGCCCGATGCCCCGGCCACCACGATCCCGATCCCGTCTGCCATGTCTTCAATCCCCTTGGCGATTTCCCGCTGTCCTATCGTGCCACGCTTTGCTTGGCAAAGGGCAGGGGACCGCTTAGATGGGACCGATGGCAAAGAACAAGTTTCATGACGGGCCCGGCCCGTCCCAACGACAGTTGCGCGTGGGCGAGCTGATCCGGCGCACCCTCGCGGACGTGCTGGCCCGCGGCGATGTGCACGACCCCGACCTCAACCGCATGTCGATCACCGTGGGCGAGG
>ERZ1740067.1950-NODE-1950-length-13197-cov-5.930300_pt1 | contig 13197 bp, 6 predicted proteins | sample MGYA00581736_ERZ1740067 | MGnify/ENA primary metagenome ERZ1740067 (study PRJEB43018, sample SAMN04849236) | marine metagenome | isolation source: floating plastic debris | place: Pacific Ocean | collected 2008-08-27 | study: EMG produced TPA metagenomics... | reverse complement strand
CCTAGGCGAAAACCACCCAGATTATGGAATGACCTTGGCCAATCTGGCGGCTTTTTATGAAGCCCGAGGCAAATTCAACGAAGCTGATCAATATTTTACCCAAGCAGTTAAAATTGTATTGAATCAAATTGACAAAACTTTTTCAGCGTTGAGCGAAGAAGAAAAAAAGCAATTTTATCAGGTAAACAAACGCTTTATTGATGGGTTTATGCGCTTTGCTTTCAATTCAGCTGGTTTGCGTACTGCCAAAGGTCAAACCGCTTTGTCTATATTAGGAGAAGCTTATAATCTACAATTGGCTACCAAGGCCTTGATTTTGAACTCTACCACCAAGGTAAGAAAACGCATCATGGCCAGCGGAAACCAAGCCTTGATCAATCAATACAACCGTTGGCAAAAGGTAAGAGAGCAAATTGCCAACTTATACAACTTGGGGCAAGCCGAGTTGAAACGTAAAGGCATCAAAGTCAAGGATTTAGAAGAACAAGCCAATCAATTAGAAAGAGCACTTTCGTCAAAAGCAGAAGGCTTCAAAGGCGCTTACAACCCTTCGTTGCCTACTTGGAAAGATGTTCAAAAGCGATTGAAACCGGGAGAAGCCGCGGTTGAAATGATTCGCCTCAAAACCCTTAAAGACAGTATTTACTACTGTGTACTCATTGTAAAACCCGATACCAAAGATCATCCGGAGTTTTTGACGATCAGAGGGGGCAAAAACTTGGAAAGCAAGTATGTGGCTTATTACAAAAATGCGGTAAAGTTTCGCCGGGTTGACCGTTATTCTTACAATAAGTTTTGGGCACCCTTGAAAAAAGCACTCAAAGTGGGCAAAAAAGTCTATATTTCTCCCGATGGTGTTTACAATCAGGTAAACTTGAATACCATGGTAGATCCCAAAACGGGCAAATATGTGATTGATGAAATAGAAATTGCTATGGTGACCAATACGCGTGATTTGCTGGAGTATGGCACTCGCAAGGCCAAAACCCGGCAAGCCATTTTGTTGGGGCATCCTACCTACCATATCAAACCCAAAAGTGCCATCAGAGCAGGTACCAAAAAAACCAATATGGATGAACAAACCGATAATTGGCTTAAGAATGCGTATTTTAGTGATTTGCCGGGTACTCAGGTAGAGGTAGAGGGGATTCATAAGGTATTGCGGGGTAAAAGTTGGAAAACGACCATTCACTTGGGAGCCAAGGCCCGAGAAGATAGCTTGAAAACAGTCAATAATCCGGACATTTTGCACATTGCTACTCACGGTTTTTTCATTCCTTCGTTGAGCGATCAACAAAGCAACTCTAGAGGGGTGAAAATAAAGCCCAATAAGAAAAAGAAAAACAAGGAAAGTGAAGCTGATAATGATCCGATGTTACGCTCAGGGTTGATTCTGGCTGGAGTAACCGACTACTTCAATGCGGCCGAAAAGCCCAACTCTGATGATGGGGTATTGACTGCTTATGAGGCAATGAATTTGCAGCTCGACCAAACCGATTTGGTGGTGCTTTCGGCTTGCGAAACCGGGCTTGGTAAGGTACAAAGCGGTGAAGGGGTATACGGATTGCAGCGGGCCCTGAAAATTGCTGGTGCCCGTACCATTCTCATGAGTTTGTGGAAGGTAAGCGATGAGGCCACTCAAAAACTCATGAATGCATTTTATGCCGAATGGCTCAAATCGGGGAACAAACGGGCGGCGTTTCAGAAGGCTCAACAACAAATTCGTCAGGAATACAAACATCCTTATTATTGGGGGGCTTTTGTGATGGTAGGCGAATAGGGGTAATGATGAAGCAAGCATTTGGTGCTTCGCCAATAGTTTCAATTTTGCAAATATGATAGCAAAGGATTTGACACTGAAACAAAGCCAAGAAAACATCATCCTTCAACCAGATGTTTACGCTATCAAGTTTTTTTGATCATTTCTAACCCCACACTTTCTCATTGAATAACTTATCCTTCACAGGTCAAAAATTTGTTTATTTCTAATAAATACCAGTTAGAAAGTTCAGGTTAAAATCTCAACAACTAGGTTTCATTAAGCCCTTCATTTTTCCGTACAACCACTCAGGTTCTTGATCATTAGGTGCCTTGAAAAATAAACGCTTTCTCATTATCACTTAGATCCAATGAAGCAATTTTTCTCTGTAAGGAACGTATATTTTTTTTCCTATGCTTCTTTTTCTCATGAGTATGATGATTTGGGTCAAAGGCTTCTTTTTTGGTAAGCATGTGATAAATAATAGTAGCCAACTTCCGAGCAGTAGCAGTGATCGCAGCCCCTCTGCCTTTTCGGTAAGCTACTCTGCTGAAAAAACTGCTCAGAGGATGATCTTTCAAATTACCAATTACATTAGCAGCATGTCTCAAGGCTAAACTTAATTTATTTTTTCCTTTGGGCGTACGGCTACTAAGAACTTTTCCTCCACTAATTTTATTATTTGGAGCAAGGTTCAGCCAACTTACAAAATGTTTAGCACTGGGGAAACGATCAACACCCTCTCCTAACATACAAAGTATACATAAAATTGTGCTATCACTTATGCCATCTATCTGATATAAATCTACCCCAAAAAAATGGTAAGCAATTGGGCGAAGTTCGAATGTTGGAGTATTTTTATGCTTCTTTTTACGCTTAATTTTAGGAAGCTCAACCAAGGATGGTTTACCAATCAACGCTCTTTTTAAAAGTGCTTCTATCTTTTGATCACTCTGTGTTACTTTACTCCTATAATAACAATAAAATTGATAACACTCTTCCAAAAGAAAGAGTTGATCTTCTCTCCATTCTCCTTGTAAAGCAAGCGCGATTTCAGTCTTACTCTTTTTGACACGATGGTGAGCCAGATTTGCTAAACGAGTTGGATTTCTTTCCCCTTTTAGGATCGCTTCTATAATAGCCGTACCAGTCAGTCCCGTAATATCACGAAGCACTACATCCAAGCGTAAATTCATCAGACGTAAAGCTTGTTGCATTTTCTGCATATATGAACCACTTTGACGAATCAGATATTGACGATGATGGTAGTAACTCTGTAATTCCCGAATCTGTTCAGCGGGTAAGAAACTTCCGCTCAATAAACCCAAGCTATGGAGTTTTTGGATCCACATACAATCTAACACATCAGTTTTTCTACCTTTTACATTCTTGGTGTATTTCCCATTTACTAACAAGACATTGAAACCCGCATTCTGTAAAGAACTAAATAAGGTTTGCCAATAGCTGCCAGTGCTTTCCATCGCTACTGATACTATATTGGCTGATTTTAACCAGTCAATTAACTGCTGATGATCCTCAGTATAAACACCAAACTCGCGTACCTGGTCGGATTGCTGGCCGATACTCACAAAGTAACTTGTGGAACCAACATCTATACCAGCGGCTAAGGCATTGACAACATCCATTGATAAGCTCTTTTCCATAACAAATTATTTTTTTTAAAAAATGCCTTTGGGAAAAGTAGCTCTGCTATAAAAGTTTTCCGTTCGGGATCTCTTTACTAAGAGTCACCAATTAAATCAACAAATGTCCAGCAAAAGTGGACCTTCTACTTTTCAACCAGATTTTTCTAGGAACTATAGTGTATCATTAAATGAATAGGTTTCTTCCAAAAGCATGGTATGGGTATATACGTTGTCTTTTTTAATCAAAGAATAATCTTCGCTGGATTTTTCTACAGCAGGACAGTATCCAGTGGATATTGGGCCAGCCAAGAGGAACGTAACGAAACAAAAAATGCCGCGGCTCTAGTCTGTCTAGCTAAACTTGCTCTATTACGCCTAAACCGAAGCTGCAGCTTGCTGCGCTGAGCTCTGCTTTAGCTAAATGCTCAAACCTTCCATCCTCACACAGAGCCCGCACGCTCTCCCACGGATGTCAGTGATCATTTTTTAACGGCTCCATTACTCAAGTTCTTAACGCTGACAGACTAAATGCCGAGTATGGCTGACGCATTCATAACTTTATTTTTTGTAAAGTTTCCAAAAAAAATCACTGCGGAAGGTCATTGAATGAATATCAGTGGGTTAGAAAAATTTTCGAAATTTGGCTAAATTTTATCAAAACATTTATAACTTGGGGCCGTTATTATTGAAGTAAATTATTACTACGCACATTTACTCATTCAAGCTTTTTTAACTATTCATCATCAGGTTTTATCTGATGTTTTTAAGGGATCATTCACGAAAAACAGGCATTTTTATCCAGGCCCGATTGGTTATGATACGATAACGTTTTAAAAACCAATCCACCCATTTTGAGCAAGTTGCGTGATCATTACTGCTAATAAAAAACTATGCAAGAATCGGTTCAGCAAAACAACGAACAAAATCAAGTTGATCAACAAAAAACTACCTCTAAGAAGGTTCAAAAAAAATCTTCGGAGCAGTTTTCTACCCAGGTGTATCAATCCAAACAAGGGCTACAACCACCTCCTAGTGCCCCTGACAAACACAAAAATCCCATTCAGGCCAAGCAAAAAGCCAAAGGGCCCATCAAAGCCAAACAGGGCAAAAAGGGTCCCATCCAGGCCAAACGAGGGCGGGTATTGCAACGCTTTTCGAAGTCCACACCTGCCCCATCCAATGGTTTGCCTGAACCTCTGAAAACCAACATGGAGCAGCACAGCGGCATTGATTTGTCGGGCGTAAAAGTACACCGCAATTCCTCGCAACCCGCTCGTCTGGACCAACAAGTCAATAGCAATCCCGAGGTAGTACAGCAGCACAAAACCGAAGCCTTTGCCCAAGGCGAAAACATCCACTTGGCTCCAGGTAAAGACCAACACCTCGCCCACGAAGCCTGGCACGTAGTACAGCAAAAACAAGGACGAGTAAAGCCTACTCAAAGCAATGGCATCAACGACGATCCCAAACTCGAGAAAGAAGCCGACGATATGGGGGCCAAACTTTCACGCAGTGCTCCGGCTCAAAGCCTGCCCTTGCAACGCAAATGCACGACTTGCGAAAGCAAACCTGCTACCCAAAGAAAATCGACCTTGTTGCCTATGTCGGCTTTGGGTGCCCCAATACAACGCAAATGTACCGCTTGTGAGGCCAAAGCCCCCCAACGCCCGATCCAACGCAAAGCCATTCCAGTACTTTCGTCGGGTTTGCCTTTGCAAATGAAGTGTACTCATTGTGAAGCCAAAGCGGCTGGTCAATCTAACAAAAAGGAAAAGAAGCATCCAACCACCCAAATGAAGGCCAGCCCCATACAACGGCAATGCCCAGATTGTGATGGGGAAGAAAAACTCAATGGACTGACTTCGGGAGGTGGCCCTAAAACCAAAACTGGTGCTTCTGATGGAGGCAAACATAAAAACGAAGAAGGGAAGTCAGACAAAGGAAATTCAAAAGAACCTAAAGACAGTGGTAATTCTGAAGGAACGTTTCAAGTACAACAAAACGGGTCACCCCTAGTTGGTGGGGATGAGGTCCTTGCCAAGGAGACTGATCCACTGGCCGAACAATTGGAACAAAACAAGGGCAAAGGAACCAAAGAAGCTAAAACGAAGGAACCTGATAGTAAAAAAGACCAAAACGAAAAAGGCCCAGGTGAAAAAGACCCTGATAAAAAAACAAAAGAAGAACCGGGTCAAGAAAAAAAATCGTCGCCTGAAGGAGGAGGCCTCATCGAGCAGGCCCAAGGCCAATTATCAGCGGCAGCAAGCCAAGCCACTGGCTTACAAAGCACCTCTATCTCCTTCAAACTCCCCGAAAATACCCAACTGAGCGAAGAAGAAAAGCAAAAAATGCGGGAGCAGCAATTCCAAAATGGATTTGAAGCCAGTAATGTACTCAGCAATGCCGCATCTCAGGTAGCCCAACTCACTGGAATTGGGGGGCAAATCATCCAACATATTCAGGCTACCAAAGCCAATACCATCATTCGCGTACAAAATGCCGCCAATGTCCAAAAAGCGGCCATTCAGAAACAAAGCCAAGCCAGCATCGCCCAGGCAGTGGCCAAAGCCGCCGCTGCCCGAAGTCAAGTCATGGCCCAACACTTGGCCAGCGTCGCGGCCATTCAGGTCAAGCACCAAAATGCCGCCACCAATCTGGAAGCCGATTATCAAAAGGCCCTCAATATCCTTGAGAAGGCAAAAAATAATCAAATGGCCAACCTCGATACGGTCTATGCCAAAGGAGCCAAGGATTTTCGGGCAACTGGAAAAAAAGCGGGAGCCCAAGCCATTACCGAAGGGAAGGATCGGATGACGACCTACCACCAAAAGATGAAGTACCACTCCGATGGCACCGAGAAAAAAGACAGCTTGGCCGAGGGTTACCTGACCAACCGACAAGTAAAGGCCCGAAAAAAAGCCGCTAAAATCGCTTCTGAGTCTTATCGGGATAGCCTCATTGAGTCGGCCAATGAGCAGGCCACCAAACTCATGGGGGGCAAAGGCGAAGACCGTAAAAAAGTAATCGATGCCGTCAAGAGTGCGCAAGAACAACTCAAGGCGCATTATGACCAAACCCTGAAAGCCCTCAATGGTCAAAAAGAACAGGCATTGACTCAGGCGAAAACCACCCACACCCAACTTTTGACGGGCATTGATCAAAAACTGCAAATGGTGAAGGCCAATTTTACCCAGCAACTAAGAGCCCAATTGCAAGGAATTGACCAGGGAGTACAGCAACAGGTGGCCCACCTCCAGCAACAATCAGAACACGCCACTAGTAGGTTATTGAGTTTGCTGGCCCAAGTAGCCTCGGAGTTGGTGGTCCAGCTTCAGGAGTTCAGGGATTTCTTGAATGGTGCCCCCCTCCCCAACCCTGCTGCTTTGCAAAACCTGTTGGCTCTGATCAATAGTGATTTGGGGAGTAAAATCGCCGAAACTAAAGAAACTTTCCTGGCCCGTACTCAGGAAACCATGGATGCTTTGGCCGAAAGTGGCCAGGCAGCCGGAGCCAGCTTGCAGAAAATCGGGGCCAATGCCCAAAAATCCATGGCTACCACCCTGGAAGGCTACCTGAAAGGCACGACCATGATGGCTCAGGAAGGGGTGAAAAGCCTCCAGCAACTCAGCAGTGGGCACGGAAAAATGACCGATCAATTGCAGGAGTCGGGCAGAAAAGGCTTTGAACAATTGAATGCCCAGGTACAGGAGAACTTCAACCTCATGAAGACCCAGCTGGAAACCGCCTTTGCCGATGCAATACCCAAGCTAGAAGCCGGTTTATTGAAAGCACTCGGTGAAAAAAGCAATGAAAATACGAACGAAAAAGAAATGCATGGCCTCATCTCTAAGAAGGCCGAAGAAGCCGCCAGCAAGGAGCAACCGGCCTGGAAGAGCATTGTGAAATGGGTGCTCATCATTGTGGTAGTGATTGCAGTGGCTTTGATAGCGGGTCCATTTGTGATTGGGGCGCTGGGTACTTTTGCCGGCATGGGGGCCACCAGCGCAGCCATCGTAGGAGGGGCCATTGTGGGGGCGGCCACCAGTGCCACCATTCAGGTGATCAACAACTGGGCGGCAGGCGACAGCCTGTTCAAGGACTTGGGCAAAGCGGCCCTCACCGGAGCCATTGGCGGGGCCGCGGGTGCCGCCATAGGGGTGGGCCTCAATGGATTCAAAGCCCTGGCGGCAGAAGGATTCAAAGCAGCCGCCATCAAGTTTGCCATTGAGTCTTTTGCCGACATCGTGATTGATTTTGGTACCAAGCTCGCCTTTGGGGACATCAAACTCGAGAATTTGGGCAAGCTGGATACCTGGAAACAAATTGGAATGGATGCCTTGATTTCCACCGCATTTAGTCTGGGAACCAATGTGCTGACTTCCTCTAAGTTGGGGCAAAGAGTCACCGGGCGCTTCCAGCAAAAAGGCGCTGACTTTGGGTCTAATCTTCGGGTGAAACTAGACGGCATCCCGAAAATAGAAGCCCCCAAGATGGCGATGCCTCCCACTGAAATAACTAAAACCGAAACAGGTGCCACGGGTAAGGTGGATAGTACGGCCAAAACGGAAACTGGTAAAACTGAGATCAGTGGTACGAAAGTGGAAGAAACAAAGGTGGAGAATACTGCGAAAACGGAGGCTGCAGATATTAAAACGAAAAGCGAAGGACCAGATACCAATCAAATAAGAAGTACCGAAACAAAGGAAACAGCAAATCACCCTGATCAAACCAACAATAATCGTCGTCAAACAACTAACGAGGAAGGCCCAAAAGGAGTAAAAAAAGTAATAGATATACCTGGTGGGCACAAAATCAAATATGCCGAAAATGGTAGGATTTACCTTTGTTCGTATTGTAAGGACATTACTGCATTCCAAACAAAATATGCACAACAAGTAGCCGGAAATCAATGGATTCAAGACCAACTTGGTGAGATTGGGAATATTAAAAGTGATAGTAAATCCAGAAAAGCATTAAACCAACTTGAGAATGACATCAATGCTTGGTCTCATTTGGTAAGTCAAAACCTGAACTTTAAGATTGATATAGTGGGAAGCATGCTTAATAGCAAAAGTGGGAAAAGTACAGGAGCAAATATGATAACTGCTACACTCAATATATTAAACACTTTACCTGCCCGTCTTTTACAAAAACTTCCCAAAGGTTTAAATATTCAAATTTCTGCCAAAGAGCCTTCTAGCTATGAGTTAAAAACAAATACATTGAATATTGCTAATAAGGGGTATAAAGAATTTACTATCGAGAAATTAATACAAGATATTGGATTCAGATCATCCCTAATTCACGAGTTAGGTCACACAATACATTATGAAACAGGCCTAGTAACTAATAGTTTCAAGGAAACACACCCTCAAATTTATATGTTATTTCAAAACTGTGAACAGATACTCGCTTCTATTCCCACTAAAAACAAAGACCTTCTTGTAAACAACAAGGCAAACATTAAAAAATTAGAGCAAACATTTCCTGATCTTGACATAGATATAATAAAACATCACTGGCATATAACCGCAGATATAGCAATGGCATTATCGAATGAAAAATTTGGTCTAAATTTTGGCAGAAGAGAAAATTATTATAGAAAGGGTGGATCTACCCGTCCCTATAAAGAATTATTTGCAAACATGACAGACTATCATTTCAACGGTAATCCAATACTAGATCATATTCTTCCTGGAATAGGCTCTAAACTAAAACAAATAACCCAAAAACTATATTAAAACAATGGATTCACTTCAGTACATCTCCAAAATATGTGATAATTTATCTGAACAATATAATAGGTTACATCCCAATTACAGAGGAGAAAACTTTTCGTCAGGTTTACATTATGTTACAGTATACCTTCGTTATTTTGGAAAAATAAGAATGGTTGGGGCATTAGAACAAACTCAAGGCAGGCAGATAGAATTTATTCACCTTCACCCCGAAAAAGACGAAGAAACCTGGACCAGTGATGATGTCGCTTATCGCTATATAGGAGACATCGTTCCTGAGCATCAATTCAGCGATGAAATGCGTCGCTATTACGAACTGGCCAATGCGTATACCGCAAAATACGATGGACCAGATGAAAACCCCATTTTGTTTCGTGATATTATCGGGATTCCTAAAACCATTGAGTTGCTGGAACAAGCCCTTGAGCAGAACAAAATCATTGATTTTACCTACGATGATAGGAAAGACTATGTCGCTGAAAACCTCAACTTTGAGCTGGTAAACCTAGAAGATTATTGACTCTTGTTCATTTTTTCTGAAGCTATAGATGTTAGTGTAGTATTTGAAAATGAGCATAAACAATTCACAATTATTAGTTCTGGATACTTCCTTATTGTTGATTAATTACCATAAGAGAAAATCAGGAAGCTATCTTGAGGTTTATCAGATTTATACCACAGAACAAAGTTTTGTAGCATTAGAAAAGTTTTTAGATAAAAATTTGCTCCAAAAACAACGCATTGATATCACTTATCATGTAATCAAGAAAATTAATGACGATACTATTCAAGAAATAACAAAGTTTTTGAGTGATAAGAAATTTTCTAAGGACGAAAATAACTATCGTCTGTTGGTCAAAAATTTAAAATTCATTCATTCACATGCTACTAAAAGTTATTTTTATGAAGATAAAGAAGACTTTTTCGGCAATTACCCATTAACCCAAAAGTAGCAAAATCCAGAACAGAAGATACTATCAAAACGGAGTGGATAAGCTTAAGATAGGAACAAAAGTAAAAAACAGGAAAACCGGTTAAACACAGTCACGGAAAAGACGACCCCGAGGTAAAAAGATTGGACAACGGACAAAGCCTCAACCAGAAAGAAACCCTCAAAAAAAACCGCTCTCAAATCGAGCAATGAAATGAGTAATGCCAAAATGGCCGCTGAGCTCACGCTGGTAATAAAGGACAAGCGTCGCCCCAGTAATAAGAGGGGTTTGCGTTACTATTCTGAGGAAAAGAGTTACAAGTTGAATTGATGACTTGGCACTTGAAAAATTACTTTGAATAAACCACTCATTACATGCAACTAACCGAGATTAAGAACAGCATTCAAGAATTAGAAAGTGTTGATATTTCAACATTGGCCAGTATTTTAAGTCACCACAATATTGATTGGGAGGATTATCCTTTGATTTTTCAAGCGTTTAAAAACTTACAAGAAGTGAAAGGCTTTGACAGTCACTTGTTTGATTTTTTACCTTTCTTGAATCTAGCTCGATTACATCATTTAGAAATCATATCTAGTGAAAGATCAGGCATTCAAACTCCACCAAACTTCCCTCATTGGCACCAACTAAAAACGTTATCGCTTATTTTCAATCAGGCCCATACCATTCCAGACGAAATATTGAAGGCTACTCAGGTAAGCACCTTAAAACTGAAAGTTTCAGGAGGCATGTTTGAAGGTACTGGCTTGGGGAACTTGGACAAATTGACTCAGCTGACTTCGCTGGAACTGCCCAAAAGAATGCCAAAGCTCGCTTTGGACACTATAGAAGGCGTTTTCCAGCTTACCCAACTCGAGTACCTAGATGTCTCTGGAATAAAAGCCAAAACCATTGCCCAACACATCGGACAATTAAAAAACCTAAAACAAATCCATTTGAGATTGTCAAGCCAAGAACAAGTCGTGCTGGAAAACCTTTCTCAACTAAAAAATTTGGAACAATTTAAATCCAAATTCATTGCTAAAATTCCGGAATGCCTGGCCCAACTACAAAAGCTGCATACTTTTCGCCTGAAGGTAAATGACATATTCAAGCTAAATACCCAAATACTCCAACAGTTGCCTCATTTGCGAACGTTGGAATTGTACTTCGAAACCAACATTTCTGAAGATTTGCTGCAGTTAACCCAAGTAACCCACTTACACCTTTTGCATCATGCTCAGTTTGACATAATGGCCACTTTTGAAATACTCCGCCGGATGCCTCACCTGGAAGGATTGTCCATTTATATAGCGTCAAATCAAGAAGATACCACGGTAAAATACCTGGGAGCAATGCCTCACCTCAAAGAATTGACGGTGATGTGTGACCATCATATCAATTTGAAAAAAATGTTCGAGTCGTTACATCGCTTAGAAAACTTACAAAGTCTCACCATTTCAGGCCCAAGGGATTTCAATATTCCACCCCAGCTTCCCGGCTTATCCCAATTACAGTCTATACAAATTCATTCTATAGCCCCCACCCCCTCCAATCAATTACACTATTTTCAGTATTTGGCCAAGCTTCCCAAACTAACCCACCTGCATATTACGGATGAAGAAATAATGCCCCACGAATTGGGAGCCTTTATCAAGCTCAAGCACTTATCGATTGGCAGTGAAACCTTTATCCTCGAGTCTGAAAGGTTAAAAAAAGCCTTACCTCACACTAAAATCACTTACTAAAGTAAAACGGGTAATGTACCAAACATAAAAGAAGAAATAGAGGAGTATCATTTTGAGCAGCAAATTACATTATTACAGTTTGATACTCCTTTATATAAAGATGCCAACAAAACCTCAAGCATCGTTTCAAAAACCCAGAAGTTCACAATATACGGATAGGTTTTTACCTTAGTAAAACTACATAAATAACCTAATCCATTTGGCTCATCTCTAGCTGCTATACTTCTTCAAAAAATAGTTCCGTAGCTTTGGCTACGCAAAGATTTTTCTCATCATTTGATTAAAATCTCTTGAAAAATGCATATCTTTAAGCTGTTATTTTTTATGATTTAACATTACACACACCTACTCATTCCAATTTCTTCAATCATTCAACTTTTCTTGCCAAAACACTTAAGTACTTTTGTTGTGCATGTTTTCGGTAAAAAAACTATTGCAACAATACATTTTGAGCAGGTTGCGTAATCATTGTTATTAGATAGAATCCATGCAAGAAGCGATTCAGCAAAACAACGAACAAAATAAGGTTGATCAACAAAAAACTGCCTCTAAGAAGATTCAAAAAAAATCTTCGGAGCAGCTCTCTACCCATGTTTATCAATCCAAACAAGGGCTACAACCACCTCCCAGTGCCCCTGACAAACACAAAACCCCCATTCAGGCCAAGCAAAAAGCCAAAGGGCCCATCAAAGCCAAGCAAGGCAAAAAGGGTCCCATTCAGGCCAAGCGAGGGCGGGTATTACAACGCTTCTCCCAGAAAACATCTACCCCATCCAATGGTTTGCCCGATCCTCTGAAATCCTACATGGAGCAACTCAGCGGCTTTGATTTATCGGGCGTTAAAGTACACCGCAACTCCTCGCAACCCGCTCGTTTAGATCAACAGGTCAAAAGCAACCCTGAGGTAGTGCAGCAGCACAAAACCGAAGCCTTTGCCCAAGGCGAAAACATCCATTTGGCTCCGGGCAAAGACCAACACCTTGCCCACGAAGCCTGGCACGTAGTGCAGCAAAAACAAGGGCGAGTAAAGCCTACTCAAAGCAACGGCATCAACGACGACCCCAAACTCGAAAAAGAAGCCGACGATATGGGAGCCAAACTTTCGGGCAATGCTCCCGCTCAAAGCCTGCCCTTGCAACGCAAATGCGCGACTTGTGAAAGCAAGCCTGCTACCCAAAGAAAATCAACTTTGTTGCCTGTATCAGGTGCCCCAATACAACGCAAATGTATTGCTTGTGAAGGCCTCAAAAAGCGTCCAGTACAACGTAAAGCCTCTCCGGTACTTTCATCGGGGTTGCCTTTGCAAATGAAGTGTACTCATTGTGAAGCCAAAGCGGCCCATCAGTCTAACAAAAAGAAGGAAGGAACATCGCC
>ERZ1740067.1948-NODE-1948-length-13199-cov-6.381847_pt1 | contig 13199 bp, 17 predicted proteins | sample MGYA00581736_ERZ1740067 | MGnify/ENA primary metagenome ERZ1740067 (study PRJEB43018, sample SAMN04849236) | marine metagenome | isolation source: floating plastic debris | place: Pacific Ocean | collected 2008-08-27 | study: EMG produced TPA metagenomics... | reverse complement strand
AGCACTGCCATCTGGTCTTCCAGTTCGTCCAAACCGTCTAGGTCTTGCATGTCACTCTCCTTACCTCGCATCGGGATAGGCCGCTGCCAACTCGTCCAGCCGCGCCCTGTTCAGCGGAGCCGATCCACCGGATTTCCCCACCAAAAACAACAGCTCAGCCGGGCTCAGTCGCCAGAATGCCTCCGGGTCCAAACGCAGCCCGATCAGACCCACGCGCATCAAACCCTCCCAATCCATCTCAGTCCTCCGGCAGTGCAAAGGCCCGCGACAGAAGCGTCGCTGCAATCTTTGCCGCTTCAACCATGCCGCCTTCGATCTCGGCCGTGATCAGATCGCGCGGCTGGCCATCCCAGCCCCCGCCGCGCAGCCCGGCCACGATCAGCGCCAACACGTCCCGTGTCGAAAACGCGCCGCCTTCAAAACGCTCGACAAGCTCGATCAACGTGCCCGTCTCCAACGTCGCCTCAAGCTCGGCAAGTGCGCCAAGCGTCAGCTTGGCCACCCGCCGCTGGCCATCAATGACCAAGGCCACCTCGCCTGCGTAAGGATTCCCCATCACAGCGCGGTAAAGCTGATCGCGCCTGCCGACGACAAAGCGATCTCATAAGTCGCCTCCCCGTCATGGGTGCCGGCATATTCGATCGACGTGACCTGAAACTTGCCCTCGATCGCCCCGAAGTCTGGCACGATCACCTGACACTCCGGCGTATCCCCATCAAAGAACACCTGTCGCGCCCGCTCGTCCGTATCCGCGTCTTTGAACACACCCGATCCCGAAACTGCCGCCGTCTTCACACCAGCCCCGGCCAGCAACTCGCGCCAGCCGCCCGTACTCTCCAAAGACGTCACATCAATCGTCTCTGCGTTGAACGAAATGCGCGTCGCGCGCAAACCCGCTACCGTTTGGAACTGGCCGTCCCCGGTCATATCCATCTTGATCAAAAGATCCTTGCCGTTTTGGGCACCCATGGTCCCACCTCCATTTTAGGAAAAATCAGGTTTCATCCACGCGGGCGCGGAAGGTCATATCAATGCGGCGCGTCTGGCCATTGCCCACCATCGCCGCTTTGGCTCTTACAAAGCGCAACGACACAAGCCGTCCCCGCGTCAGGCTCAAAGCAGGATCATCCAGCGCGTCGCACACGGCCGAGGCCGCCTCTTTCGCGCTCGCAAATCCCGAGGCCGCAGACACCACCGACAACTTGAGCAGATGCACCGCACCGCCGCCTGTGAACTCGTCGCGCGCCTTGACCTCTTCACCGCCCAAACTGACATAAAGCGACGGCAAGGTTCCTGCCGGAAGTGCGTCATAAATGGCGCCACCGACCAACGCGACCAATCCGGGATCGCCGACCAACCGCTGATAAACCGCGCTCTGAAGCGCTGCTGCACTGCCATAGCTCATGCTGCAACCTCCTCATTTGCATAACAAATCAGGTAATGACCGGCCGCATCGCGCTCGCTCACCGCCAGAATGCGGAAAACTCGAGTGCCTTCGCGAAACCGCTGCTCAGGACGGGGGCGCTGATCAGACCCAACCGGCGCAGCGCGCACTGTGATCCGAGATGCCATGCTTGAGACGGTCGTAAACGCACCAGCTTTTTCACGGCCTGATCCGGTCTTGACCTCGGCCCAGACAGCGCCCAATGCCTGCCAGCTGTCCACAAAGCCACCGGCACCATCCACCACGCGCGCGGGCGTCTCCAGGACCAACTTTCGGTTCAGAACGGGCGTGCTCATTCGGTTGCCCCTTTGAACAAACGCACCTCGCGGTAGCGTTGTAGCAACGCCGAAACACCGAACGGAATGCAGCCTTCACCCAGACCTGTGACGTTGCGGTTTTCATAATAATGCGCTGCCAGCAGAAACACCGCATGGCCCAGATCCGCGGGCAGATCACCCCATTCCTCGGCATAGCCCGCACGGAACCGTACTTCGACCCAGCCGCCGTTCGGGATACGCGGCAAGACACCGCGACCGCCCACAAGCAGCGGGCGAAACCCGTCTTCCTGCAAAAAATACTGCTCCGACCCGATCACAGTGCGCACATCGTTGCGCGCCACTGTCGCCACTTCCAGAACAGAGCTGACAGGCGCGACCGGAAAGGTCTCTGTCACGCCATCTTTCCAGCGCGTGAGCGACCAGTTGTAGCTCTCTTTCAAAAGAACCTTCCCGGTGCGTCCTTCCACAGCAGCGATCGCCGCGCGCAAGAAACTTTCCAGGATTTCGTCCTGAACGGAATCGTCTGAAAATCCAGTTCCCAGGCGCAAGTGCTTCTTGAAAGCCGCGACCGGGATCGTCTCGCTTTGAACTGTATTCTCTTGAACTAACATCATGGAATTACTCCGAAATTCGGGCCCCTGCATAAAGTGGACGCGCGCCTCCGCATTGCTCGGACGGAGGGGAGCAGCTGGACAACACGGATGGTGTTGCGGCACGCGTCCAGGTCAGACGACCCCGAAAGGCCGCCCTGTCTCGGCCTCTAGGAGACCGAGAATTTCAGCAGCTTGATCGCAGCAAAATCGCTCACGTCACCGCCCACGCGCTTGGTCGCATAAAACAGAACATGCGGCTTGGCCGAGAACGGATCGCGCAGAACACGCAGGTCCGGACGCTCGGCAATGGTGTAGCCGGACGCAAAGTCACCAAAGGCAATCGCGGTCGCATCAGACGCGATGTCGGGCATGTCCTCGGCAATGACGACCGGGTAGCCCAGCAGACGTGCAGGCTCACCGGCGGCAAGACCATCGGACCACAGGAAACGACCGTCACCATCCTTGAGCTTGCGCACAGCACCCGCCGTTTTTGAGTTCATCACGAACGTCGCATTAGAGCGGTATTCGGCACCAAGCGCATAAACCAGATCAATCACTGCATCCGCGCCTGCGAAATCACCGTCCGCACCAGACGCTACGGTGCCCAGCGAGCCCCAGTCCCAGCTATCGTCATCAATGGTGGGGTGGCTCAGGAAGCCCGTGGGCTTGTCGATCCCGTCGCCATTGACAAAAGCCGCCGCCTCAGCGCGCGAGAACTTGTCGGCAATGCGACCGGCCAGCCAGCCCTCGATGTCAAACGCGCTGTCATCCAACAAACGCTGGGACGCTTTGGGCAGCGCCGACAGCTCGTGCAGCGGAATGGTGATCCGGTCAATCTGGGGTGTCTCACTTTCGGCGACAGTGCCGGCTTCCGTGGCCCAGCCGGACCCCATCTGACCATGATCAACCAGCACGTCAAAGGACGTCGCCTCAACATTGACCACATTGGCAATCGAACGAACCGACGCCGTCGATTTCAGAACCGACTGGATCGTCTCGGACGTCGCCGGATCAACCAGATAGCCGCCTTCGCCCGCCACTGCGGTGGACATGCCTTTGCCGTCCAGTTCCAGGCCGCGCAGGCCATCATCGTCGCCCGAACGCAGATAAGCGTTGAACGCTTTCTCGTGAGGCGCGGTCTCATTCGCAGCCGTCGCCAAGGCGGGGCGTGTCGCAGTCATGGTTTTCCGATCCAGCATGGTCAGTCGCTCTTCCTGTTTGTTGAATTTCGCATCAATGTCGTTCTGAAAGTCTTTGAAGTCGCTCACAAATCCCGCCAGCGCGGTCTTCATGTCCCGAACCGGAGACACATCTTCCCCAGCCCGAGAACGCATCTCGGTTTTGCTCATCATCTTTTCCTGTGCTCAGGGGTGAACCGCTGGTCAGGCTCCTGCCAGCATGCGGCGCGCGTCCTCAAACGCATCCGCCAACTCACGCAAATCGGGGTCCTCGGGCGTCTCGCCCTTGGCCGCGACACGCGCCTCAGGAAGCATCGGGAAGGTCACCAGCGACACCTCCCAAAGCTCCAATTCCGTCAGAAGCCTACGCCCCTGTTCATCCTTTCGGGCCTTCACCGTGCGGTAGCCAATGGACAGCCCGTCAATCGCACCAGCCTCAATCAGTGCAATCGCCTCGCGGCCACGTACCGTGGCCTCCAGCAAGCGGCCTTTCACGTAAAGCCCTGTGCCGTCCTCACGCACCTCATCCCATACGCCAATCGGTTGCGCCGGATCATGCTGCCACAGCATCTTCACGCTGCGTTTGGCCTTGCTCAAGTCGTTCAGCGACACAGCATACGCGCCCTTGGTCACGACATCGCCGCCCTGATCACACGCCCCGAAAAGCGACGCGTAGCCCTCAATCCGATGCCCTTCGACAAGGCTCAAACCGGTTTCAACCTGACAGAACTTGTGTTCCAACCCACCACCACTCAGCACGTCTTTCGTCTCGATCATTCCGCAGTTCCTCGCTTTACCCACGCTCATTCCTCCGCCACCGCGGGAAGCCCCAGCAGATGTCTTTTCTCTGCATCCGTCAGGAAAAGTGCCTCACTGACCCGCTTCCACTGCGCATCCCGCTCTGCTGATAGCGCAGGCACTTGATCCAGATCGGGCTTCAGTTCCAAGGCCTCCCCCGCCATCACGCTCAGCCAGTCGGACACGGCCGCCGCGACACGCGTCGCCAATGGCAACACGGTCAGGCGGTAAAACGCGCGATTGGCCTCTTGGTAATTGGCGTAAGTCGCATCCCCGGTGATCCCCAGCAGCATCGGCGGCACCCCGAACGCCACAGCGATCTCGCGGGCCGCGGCTTCCTTGGTTTTCTGGAACTCCATATCGGACGGTGAAAAGCCCATCGGCTTCCAATCCAACCCACCTTCCAGCAACATCGGGCGACCCGCATTACGCGCGCCCTGATGATGCATCTCCATCTCGTTGACCAACCGGTCATATTGCTGCGGCGTCATCCCCGCTGCGTCTGCACCATTGTAAACAATTGCCCCCGACGGCCGCGCGGCATTGTCCAGCAACGCCTTAGACCAGGCAGACGCCGCGTTATGCACGTCAATCGCACTCGCCGCCGCCTGCAAAGCGCTCAGCCCATAATGATCGTCTTGCGGATGAAAGCTCTTGATATGGCAGATCGGCTTATGAGCTTCCGACATAGCAAACCGGTGCTTGCGCCCGCCAACCGCATATTCATAAGCCACCGGCCAACCGTCCGCCCCGGGCACGACGCTCATCCGGTCTGACCGCAACACATGCAGCTCGACCGGAACACCCTCACCGCCCACAGCCTCGACGTATGCGTTTCCGGACAACAGCAACTGTCCAAACAAAGCCTCGAACAACTCCGCACGCCCCTGCGCGGGATTGGGCCGTGTCACCAGCTCCAATACAGGATGGGCGTCATAGCGCCGCTCTGCATCTTGCAGCACCAACGGCAGCGCCGCCGCAGCTTCGGCGATCAACTTGACCGCGCGAAAGCCAACCGGGTTGCCCGAGAACCCGGTCCGCGTCAGCGATACCGTATCGCGCGGGCTCCATGCCACGCGGCCCGAGCCGTGATAGGCAATGACCGGTCCGGTCGCGCTGGCTTTTTGCTCTGGCACCGCTGCGCTGCGCCCAAAGAGGGGAAACTTCATCCGACACTCCTGTGATCTGCTTGAAAACAAATCTACCGCCAAGGAGTGCAATCGCCGTAAACCGCCCGACCGCAGACATTAACAGAAGGTTAAAGCGCCCGCATCCGAGGCCGCGACCATGCCGCGGCCGGATCCAACATCAGATCCGTCAGCGCCCAAACCAACGCATCCACACGGTCGGGCGAGCCTTTGCCCTGAAACCCCATCGGGGTCATCTGGCACATCTGATCTTCCAGCGCGCTTAGCCCACGCACATGGCGCACCCGCCCTTGCTCGTACAAAGCCGCTACAGGTTCCGCCCGCGCAGCCTTACCCACATGTGCCCGCACCGCCCTGTAAGGCACCATCGGTGCGACCTGCCGCACCACAGTCTCTACCATCGCGCCACCTTGGTTGACCTCCGCCACCAACCGCGCCGCTTTCCAACGTTGAACCGCAGCAACCGCCGCCGTCGCCCACTCCGTCGGCGTGCAGCCTTGCACCGTTGCGTCCTCCAAAACATATGCCACCCAATCCAATGGCGTGGCGCCTTGCTTTACGCCAGCAACAACAATCCCACATTCATCGGACGTCGCACCCGACCCCGCAGGCGGGTCCACTGCCACTACAATCCGGTCCAGATCAGGCAAGTCATCGCACGCGGCCCGCTCAATGCCCGACAACGTCCACAAGGCGCCTTCGACATCAGACAGCAATACGCCGTCCAATTCCTGACGCCCCAACCGCCTGCCCGCATAGCGCGCCTCAACCTCACGCATAAAACTATCCGCCAACCAGGCCCGGTTGGCCTGTGTTGCAGCATGGGTGTCCACCGTCGAACTCAACGCCATCAAATCCTTCAACACATCCACATTGCGCGGCGTTGTCGTCACGCATTGCCGCGGATCGTCCCCCAACCGCAGCGCAAACTGCAACATGTCCCACGTCTCTTCGCCCTTCTTCCACTTCGCCAATTCATCCACCCAGGCCGCATCAAACTGCGGTCCGCGTAAACTCTCAGGCTCCCGCGCTGAAAACGTCTTCGCCTCAGCCCCGTTAGGCCACACCAACTGCCGCCGTGTTGCCTGCCAAACCGGCCTGCGATCCGGCGGCGAACATGCCAGTATACCGCTTTCCCCAAAGACCATCACATCGCGCACCTGATCCAGTGTCTCGCCGACCAGCGCCACGCGCGACGCGCGCCCCGCATCCATCGGCCGTGCTCCCTCAACCTGTGCACGCACCCATTCAGCCCCGGCCCGCGTCTTACCCGCGCCGCGGCCCCCCATCACAACCCAGGTTCGCCAGTCGCCTTTAGGCGGCAACTGATGCGGCATCGCCCAAAACTCGAACAGAAAAGGGAGAGCCATAAGCTCTCCCTCGGTCAGGTTATCCAGAAACGTCTTTTGCCGCTCCAACGGCCCGCAAGCGATCCAGCTTGCCGGCGATTGCGATACGTTCTGTCTCAAAGTCAATGAGTATGTCATGGACAATCCCAGCCTCTTTTTTGTAGGCCTCCAGATGCCGGTCGCGTTCATGCAGAAATATCTGCCGCACGCGCCACAACTCCCGCAGACCCTCCGTCGCTTCTTTGCGTGTCAGAGCCGGATCGCTCCGCACATGCGTCATCGCCCCGTCAATCAGGTCGATCCACATCTCAAATTGTTCTTCTATTTTGGCCATCGCGCCGCTGAACGACGCACTGACCTGCTCGATTTGGTCGGGTGTCACTTCCATTGAGAATTGCCTCTCATGTGCCCCGTCCGAGAAGGCAATCACCGTGCAACCGCACGCCAGTTACCCTTACAGCAGGGCACAACCTATACGCGAAAATGCGCGCAAAGTCAAGATCAGAGGGCGCAGGAACGTCCGCTAACCGTCCGGTCTAATTAAGAAATTCCTAATACGGAGCCAAGACAATGGCTATTGGTTCGCCCGCTCCGCCTCAATCTCGCGCCAGCGCGCGACGTTGCGATTATGCTCATCCAGCGTCACCGAAAACGCGTGCCCGCCTGTGCCGTCAGCCACAAAAAAGATGTAGGGCGTCTCGTCCGGATTCAGCGCCGCTTCGATCGCTGCCTTGCCCGGATTGGCAATCGGTGTCGGTGGCAGCGCCGGGATCACATAGGTGTTCCACGGCGTTTCCCGCTGTAACTCACTGCGCCGCAACCCGCGCCCCAACGCGCCTTGCCCGCGTGTGATCCCATAGATCACGGTCGGGTCCGTTTGCAGCCGCATCCCTTGGTTCAACCGGTTCACAAAGACCGATGCGACCTGCCGCCGCTCATCGGCAAGGCTTGTTTCCTTCTCCACGATAGAGGCCAAAATCAACGCCTCTTCCGGGCTGTTCAGCGGCACCGACGTGTTGCGCTCTGCCCAGGCATCCGCCAAAATCTGCTCTTGCGCTGACTGCATCCGCGCAACCAAATCAGCCCTTCGCGCGCCGCGTGTCACCTCATAGCTGTCCGGCGCCAGCATCCCCTCGGCAGGCACCTCTCCGGGGTCCCCTTCCAGAATGTCAATCTGCTTGAGGCTCTCAACGATCTGCCAGCTGGTCGCCCCTTCCGCAAGGGCAATCCGAAACCGCACATCGTCCTGCGTCTTCACTTCAGTGTAGTCCTCAGGCACCGCATCCTCAGCCGGGTCAAACACGACGCGCGCAACATAACTGTCCGTTGCGGGGTCCAATTCGCGCACCTGAACGGTCGTGCGCAGCACACCGATCCGGTAAACAACCTCTGTCCCACAGGTGCTCGCGCCGCCCCGCGTCACGACATCAACGATGTCTTCCATCGAAGACCCCGGCGTCACCAGAAAGCTGCCCGCCTTCAACTGGCTCGTTTTCTCGGAATAATCAGCGCCCAATCGGAAAATCGTCCCATTGGAAATCGCACCCTGTGCCTCAAGATCACGCGAGACGCTCGTCATCGACGACCCGCTCGGAACTCGCAGACAGATCGCATCCGACAAAGGCCCCTCGGCCGAGTACTGATTTGCCCCCCACGCAATCACACCGCCTGCCAAAAACAGAACGACAACAAACAAAGTCAAGACGTTAGAGGCAATGTGCCGCCACATTTAGCTGACCTTTCCAAGCACCAAAGAGGCGTTCGTTCCACCAAACCCGAACGAATTCGACAGCGCCACGTTGATCTCTCTTGGGCGCTTTTCATTCGCAGCCAGATCAAGCGTCGCATCCACATCCGGGTCGTCCAGATTAATTGTCGGAGGCGCCACCTGATCGCGGAGCGCAAGGATGGCAAAGATCGCTTCAACAGCACCTGCAGCCCCCAGCAAATGCCCGATGGCCGACTTGGTTGACGACATCGTCGCCTTCGGCGCCGCATCGCCCATCATCCGCTCGACAGCGCCCAATTCGATCGTGTCCGCCATCGTCGAGGTGCCATGCGCGTTGATATAATCCACCGCCGACGGCATAAGCCCCGCGCGCTTCAACGCGGCCCGCATAGCCCGTTCACCGCCTTCACCATCCTCGGACGGGGCGGTGATGTGATACGCATCACCTGACAAACCATAGCCAAGCACTTCTGCATAAATCTTTGCGCCACGCGCCTTCGCGTGCTCATATTCTTCCAACACGACAACGCCGGCACCCTCGCCCATCACAAAGCCATCGCGGTCCGCATCATAAGGTCGGCTCGCCGCTTTGGGGTCATCACCGCGTTTCGTGGACAGCGCCTTGCACGCATTGAAACCCGCAATGCCAATCTCGGAAATCGGGCTTTCGGCTCCGCCGGCGATCATCACATCGGCATCGTCAAACGCGATCAACCGCGCCGCGTCGCCGATGGCATGGGCGCCCGTCGAACAGGCCGTCACAACCGCGTGGTTCGGCCCCTTGAAACCATACTTGATCGACACTTGCCCGCTCACCAGATTGATCAACGCGGACGGAATGAAGAACGGCGACACCCGCCGCGGCCCCTTTTCCTTCAGCAAAACAGCCGTGTCCGCAATCGCCGACAGCCCACCGATACCCGACCCGATCATCACGCCAGTGCGCAACCGATCCTCTTCGCCCTCCGGCGTCCAGTCAGCATCGCGCACGGCCTGCTCGGCAGCGGCAATCCCGTACAGAATAAAGTCATCCACCTTGCGCTGCTCTTTCGGCAACATCCAGTCGTCGGGGTTAAACGTCCCATCAGATCCATCGCCGCGCGGGATTTCGCACGCATAGGTCGTTGCCAGATGAGACGCATCAAATCGCGAGATCGTGCCGGCACCGGACTGCGCATCCAGCAACCGTGACCACGTCTCGTCGACCCCGCAGGCCAAAGGTGTGACCATCCCCAATCCTGTTACCACCACTCGACGCATCGCTGTCCCCGTCTTTTTTCCTTGAGAGGTTATGCCCTCAGTTACCCCGCAACGCGGCCTTTGGGCAAGCCCGCATCAGCGCGCCTCCGCTCATCTTTCCCTGGGCTTTGCCGTCCGAACGGCACGCCCGGCCCCTAAGCCTCAAGCGCGTCAATCATCTCAACGCGCGTGCGATGCCGCCCGCCTTCAAACGTGGCAGATACAAATGCTTCGGCAATCTCAAGTGCCAGACCTTCGCCAACCACGCGTGCGCCCAGCGCCATCATGTTCGCGTTGTTATGCTGACGGATCATGCGCGCCGAGAACGTGTCAGAGCAGACACCACAGCGGATACCCTTTACTTTATTGGCAGCCATCATAATGCCCTGCCCAGTACCGCATAAAACAATACCCAGCTGACACTCGCCCGAGGCGACCCGCCGCGCCGCCGCTTCGCCGTGCACCGGATAATGTGTGCTTTCCGGTGTTGCTGGTCCGATATCGACCACTTCCCAACCAAGGCTTGCGACATGATCCGCAACCGCCTGACGCAGTGCGATAGCCGCATGATCGCTGGAAAGGACGACGCGTAGGGTCTGTGTCATAAACCATCTCTTCTTTTTCTAAATCGGTTGAGCACGCTGGATCAGATTTGCCATCCCGCGTCAATTTCGACACGCAAAAAGCACCCCGAAAAGCAAAACGGCGTCCACAAAGGACGCCGCTTGCAAGTCTCATGGACGAAAAGCCTTAGGAGGCTTCGGTGATGAACTTTACCGCGTCGCCAAACGTCTGGATGGTCTCGGCCGCATCATCCGGAATTTCGATACCGAACTCTTCTTCGAAGGCCATGACCAGCTCAACAGTGTCAAGGCTGTCAGCGCCCAGATCGTCGATGAACGAGGCCGCCTCGGTCACTTTGTCCTCTTCAACACCCAAATGCTCAACAACAATCTTTTTCACACGATCTGCGACGTCGCTCATGTCTCAGTCCTCATTCATTTAGGCCACCGGCCTGTTTATGGCTGCCCAAGGGGCGGTTAAGCACCCCACCTTAGGGGCAATCTTGCTGGGAAACGCGCGAAGCCTCCCCCAAAGCTGCGCCGCCTATATCATAGCTTTCCGCCAAGGCAAACGCTTTCACCTGTCCAATAAGACAGGGTCAGAACATGGCCATGCCACCGTTCACATGCAAGGTCGCACCCGTGACATAGCCTGCCTCAGCGCTTGCCAGATAAAGCACAGCTGCGCCAATTTCATCCGCGTCTCCCATGCGCCCGGCAGGCACGTTGGTCAAAATCGCAGCCTTCTGATCATCTGTCAGCTTGTCGGTCATCGCAGTCGTGATAAAACCCGGTGCAACACAGTTCACGGTGATCCCCCGGCTTGCAACTTCATAGGCAAGGCTCTTGGACATGCCCACAACACCGGCCTTGGATGCGGCATAGTTCGCCTGCCCCGGGTTGCCCGTGGCACCCACGACAGAACTGATGTTTACAATCCGACCCCAACGCGCTTTCATCATGCCCCGCATCACACCTTTGCACAGCTTCATCGTCGCGGTGAGATTCACAGCCAGTACGCTGGACCATTCCTCATCTGACATGCGCATGAACAGATTGTCCCGTGTGATCCCTGCGTTGTTGATCAGCACATCGACAGAACCCATCGCCTCTGCCGCTTGCTTGGGTAGCGCGTCAACCGCCTCCAGATCGCTCAGATTACATGGCAGCACATGCGCGCGTTCACCCAACTCCGCAGCCAAAGCCTCCAAAGGCTCAACGCGTGTGCCGGACAAGCCAACCGTCGCACCCGCCCCATGCAAAGTCTTCGCAATCTCGCCGCCCAGACCACCGGACGCACCTGTGATCAGTGCATTTTTCCCTGTTAAATCAAACATATTAGTCCCTTAGCTCATGCTCTCAACCGCAGCGGCAATGTCCTCAGGCGTGCTCAACGCGCGCGTTGTCACATCCCGATCAATCCGCCGCACCATACCGATCAGCGCCTTTCCAGCCCCGATTTCCCAAATCTCATCGACCCCTTGGCGTGCCATCCACGCGACACTCTCGCGCCAGCGCACCGACGCGGTGATCTGCTCGACCAGCAACGTGCGGATTGTTGCGGGGTCAGCAATGTCGCGTGCTAGAACATTGGCCACCAAAGGTACCTTCGGCGCTTCCAGATCAACCTTGTTCAACGCCCCGGCCATCACAGCAGCCGCAGGCGCCATCAGCTCACAATGAAACGGCGCACTCACAGGCAGCAGAACCGCCCGCTTTGCGCCCTTCGCCTTCGCGATCTCGACAGCCCGCTCCACCGCGGCCTTGTGACCGGAGACCACAACCTGCCCCGGGTCATTATCATTGGCGGCCTGACAGACCTCGCCCTGCGCGGCCTCCGCGGCCACCTCTTGCACAGCCTCAAACCCAAGTCCCAGCAACGCAGCCATCGCACCAACACCCACCGGCACCGCCAGTTGCATCGCCTGGCCGCGCGCGCGCAACAACACTGCCGCATCACCGACGCTCAAAGCCCCGGCAGCCGCCAAAGCGGAATACTCCCCCAAAGAATGTCCCGCGACGTAAGACGCCGCATCAATCGACACGCCCTCAGCCTCCAGCGCGCGCATCACAGCCATCGACATCGCCATCAGTGCGGGCTGCGCGTTCTGGGTCAGGGTCAAGGCCTCCTGCTCACCCTCCCAGATCAGCCCCGACAAGTCTTCGCCCAGCGCGGCGTCAACCTCATCGAACACGGCCCTGGACGCCGGATAGGCGTCTGCAAGCGCCTTGCCCATCCCGATGGTCTGCGCCCCTTGCCCGGGGAAAACGAATGCTCGGCTCATGGATGCCCTCCTCAACGGCTTTTGCCGCAAATACCGTGCAACGCCGTAGCGCGCAATCGCCGATACCAGCAGCGCACAAATCCTGTGCGGCTTTCTGGCTTTTCGGCGCGGTCCAAGCGCCCTACCTTTGGTGCGAACCATTCGGAGAGCCCCATGCCCCTCAGCAACACCGCCCAGCAGTATGGAACTGTCACAAAGACCTTCCACTGGCTGACAGCCGCGTTGATCCTGACCTTGATCCCGTTGGGGATCATCGCAAACCAATTGCCATACGAGACATCAGACCAACTGGCGCGCAAAGCGTTCCTTTTCTCGATGCACAAAACGCTTGGCGTGACGATGTTTTTTGTGGCGCTGGCCCGCATCACCTGGGCTATCCGCCAGCCCAAGCCAGCCTCCTTGCATCCTGACCGAAAGGTCGAAACTCTGGCAGCTGAAACCGTTCACTGGCTGCTCTACGGCTCATTGTTGCTTGTCCCGCTCACCGGCTGGATCCACCACGCCGCAACCACCGGCTTTGCACCGATCTGGTGGCCCTTCAGCCAGAACCTGCCGTTTGTGCCCAAAGACGACAGCCTGGCCCACTCCTTCGCCA
>ERZ1740067.1947-NODE-1947-length-13200-cov-7.200152_pt1 | contig 13200 bp, 14 predicted proteins | sample MGYA00581736_ERZ1740067 | MGnify/ENA primary metagenome ERZ1740067 (study PRJEB43018, sample SAMN04849236) | marine metagenome | isolation source: floating plastic debris | place: Pacific Ocean | collected 2008-08-27 | study: EMG produced TPA metagenomics... | reverse complement strand
TCTTCTTAATACAGCAACTGGTGTTTTGTAACCAGTGACACAACTTTAAAAGATGAACCGCCGCTCAGTCCGCTTTATTAAAAACAAAGCAATAATCCGTTACATTGACGTTTGGAAATCGCCTCAATCCCTTTACTACGGCGTGGTCCGGCTTATCATAAAAAATGGCCAGGTGTTATTTAACTGCATCATCTCTTAGTATTTCGTAGCATTCCTCACCGACGCAATTTTGTTTATAGTCATGCAATCTTGCCACTAGCCCACAGTCTTGCCACTTGGGAGCCTTGCCACTAGATAAAACTAAAAGGCTAGAAAACTAAAAGGCTGGATTAATCGTAAAAGATTAATCCAGCCTTATTGAACATGTGAATTGACTTGTGTGTCAGCTTTCAATCGTAGCCAGCTGCCGACAGGTGAACCAACCGTAGAGTTGACTATTGATTGGAAGACAGACCATTCAGAAATTGGCCATAAACATTAGTCTGCTTTTGTCACACAAGCCTACGTGAATCAAAGCGAGTTAAGCGGGCACTCTAATGCTAAGCATTTTTAAGTAAGTGCTTAACCAAATTATCCTTAACCATCATTTGCCGCATTACTTCTACGACATACTCTTGGGCCTGCTCCAAACTCAAGCCTCGAACTTGGTCCTGAACAACTTTCAGCTTGAACTGCTGTTCCATGCTGAGATCGCCGGGCATGTTGTCATTGCCTAATGTAGTCATGACGTTTACTTCTCCTCAAAAGGTTAGATAGATTTTGAAACTAAATCGATCTTGAATAGGCAATTGCCTAAATCCCAGGCCCGAAAGGACCCCGAAAGTCAGAGGGCTAATAACCTCTTCTGGCAAACCTATTGAAATGATGCCGTGAGGCATCAGGTATGAAGGTACAACCAAATTTGATTATCAATATCTTAGCCTTCGAAGCACACTATCGTCAAATTGTAAATAGATTCGGTAGCGCGTGTTACTTAAATTAATTTTCTTAAGGATTCAATTGGTTTTTATGCCCATGGGCAGATCATTTAGGACAGGGTTTGCAAAGTGATTAATAGCGACTCCTTATATATGGATATACATATGAGGAGCGATCGCAGAGCCTGCAAACACCTTTCCTAAATAGATAGTTAACGATATCTTTTGCCGCGAACGCCTTCATCAGAAGGGTTTGTGCTAAGGGGGAGCGCCTATAAAAAGGATGATGAGGGTAAGGTGCCCAATTTCAGCGCGCTATAGTAGTGAAGTACGTAAATATTGATGAATCTGGCACATCTAGCTTGAGCGTAAACATCTAACACTCAACATCTAGTACTGTGCTTTGGATTCTATGCCGGGGTTTAGTTCAGGAATTTTTGAGACGCAAATGAACGTAATGGAGTTTTTCCAGCAGAGTGCTGGACAGTGGCAATCTCAGCGGACGACGCATCACTTGCCCTTCCGTCGGGCTGAACTGGGCGGCTCTAACATATCTGTAGAAGCGCTGCCTGCCGATAACGAAAAAATCATTGAAATTTGCAAGCTACACAATGTAGCTCCTGCCACTGCTGTAGGCGGCGCTTATGTTGAGTGGGATGGGGCAATGGCTTGGGATAAGGACGACGAAAACCATAAGGGTTCGACCATATTTGCGCTGGTTCCAGATGCGGATAATCCCCAAAAAGGCAATTTGCTCCGTGAACGGGGCTACGCTGAAATCGTCCCCGTCATTGGACGCTTCGAAATGGACAACGAAGGCGGCTTAGTGCTCACCACTGAATACGAGACGATGAGTTCTGTTGAGCGCTTTTGGTTCTCAAATCCTAATTTGCGGATGCGCACGAGTGTGGTGAAGCGCTTCGGCGGACTGAGCACGGCCTCTTTTTGTGCAGAGTCTCGAGTAGATACGGTTCCTGATCAGGCAAAAGATGATGAGGCTGCCCGTGAAGCGTTCGAGGTCGGTTCGCAGTACTCTTCTTTTGGCTGGTAATCACAGGCGATCTGCGTCAGCAAGAGGGGCGCTGATTTACGTATAAACGACTTTTGCAAAGCTTTAGTGCGGGCAAGTCGGTTTCTATGCACAACACCCTTCAGCAGCGCCCTTTTATCATTGGGTTTTGATTTGATGGGTAACGATCAATAAGTGCCATATTCGACGGTGATATCAGTTTCTGTGACAATTTTTTTGAGCGTATACCCGCCTTCTGCATAAGTGCCCTCATCAGATATCTGCTCGCCATTTTCAAAGGTGACTTGGGTCGAATGGCTGCTTTCTCCGGTCCTATTTTGCAGCACGACTTCTCTGTGCTCTTGGGGATCAATAGGCCCAGCAGTTGCTAGTGGCGTGTCATCTTGCTTTGTGGGGTCGCTCTCCCAAAACTGGACTGTCTCGATAGTTTGCTCTGATTCATTAACGACTACTATGCGAACACCGCGAATGCTTCTCGGTGAACAGCTTATAATCACGGATGCTAAAACGATCACTGTCAGAAGCGGAGATTTCATGTGGAGACTCCCATATCGATCGTTTGCTGATTAACTGACACAAAAGAGCCTGCAGGCTTCGCCTACAGACTCTCTATTCCTTGCTGCATTCCTTTGTTACAGACAAGGTTTCAGAGTAAAGAATTCAAACCCTGTTATTCAAATCCGAGTAAATCAAAGATTTCGCGATCTTTTAGAGGCTCAACCTCAAGCGGTTTGGCATCTTCTAGCATGGTCTTTGCCAGCTTCAAATACTCGTCCTGAACGACTTTCACTTCAGGGTCGGAGTCTTCCATTTCAAAGACGGTGCATTTCTTCAAACGACTGCGGCGGATTGCATCTACTGTGCGGAAACGAGCCAGCGTTTTGAGACCGACCCTGTCATTAAATTTGTCGATTTGGTCAGTTTGCTCACTGCGGTTCGCAATGATGCCACCAAGGCGAACCTTGTAGTTCTTCGCCTTGGATTGAATTGCAGCCACAATGCGATTCATCGCGAAAATGGAATCGAAGTCATTGGCAGTCACGATGAGACAGTAGTTGGCATGCTGTAAAGGTGCAGCAAAGCCGCCGCAGACTACGTCACCCAAGACATCAAAGATGACGACATCGGTATCTTCTAGTAAATGATGTTCTTTTAGTAGCCGAACCGTTTGACCGGTGACATAGCCGCCACAGCCAGTTCCTGCCGGTGGGCCGCCCGACTCAATACACTGAACGCCATTGTAGCCTTCAAACATAAAGTCATCGGTTTGTAGCTCTTCGGAATGAAAATCAACTGTTTCAAGAATGTCGATCACCGTAGGGACCATTTTCTTGGTCAGGGTGAAGGTGCTGTCGTGCTTAGGATCGCAGCCGATTTGGAGCACGCGTTTCCCAAGATGTGAGAAGGCTGCAGATAAATTGGATGACGTTGTGGATTTACCGATACCACCTTTGCCATACACTGCAATTACCAGTGCACCAGTTTCAATATTTACTGATGGATCCTGATGGACCTGAACACTGCCTTCGCCATCTTCGCCTTTCTTAAACTGTTTTTTGGCTTGCGTGGGACGAACGTTAGTAGCTACCAAAATAATGTCTCCTATTGCTATCTAAAATTGTGGACTAAGTGAGTGAGTGTTCTAGGGTTTGTTGCGCACTATTTATGTTGCGTGATTGCTTGCTGTTCTAACTGTTGCGCAATGTTTCAATCATTTACTGATATCTGAACCATCGGATTTTTGGGTGGATTGTTCATTGGCTGATGGATTTTATCAATGACTACTTCCCGATAGCGGCTTTGGCTTCATAAAGGGTGTCAACGGTGATGGAAGATATGCCGCGGTCACTCGCGAATTTCTCAGTATTTCGCTTCACCTTTCCCCGTACGAAGAAAGGGATTTTCTTTAGCTCTGCCAGCCCGTCTGCTGTCCAGCTCACCCCGTCTGACGCTTCAGGGGTCGCCCCCATGGGACGACTGTCCGTGTTAGCTGTTGGACCAGTATTGGTTTCGCTGTCGGGTGCGTTTGAATTTGCGACGACGCCCACTGGAGCTGGCTCTCGGTTGTGGGTCTCTGTTGGATGTGGGGCGGTATGCAAATGGCTCATATGCCCTTCCGCAAATTCAAAGTCTTCTCGGAACATCCCAATGAGGTGCTCTTCTAGACCCATCATCAGCGGGTGGACCCAATCATCGAAAATCACGTTTGCGCCTTCCCAGCCCATCTGCGGAGAGTAGCGAGCGGGGACATCCTGTACATGAATCGGTGTCGAGATCACCGCGCAAGGAATACCAAGGCGCTTCGCAATGTGTCGCTCCATTTGTGTGCCTAGCACCAACTCAGGCGCAGCTTCGGCAACGGCTTTTTCAACGGCTAAATAATCGTCAGTGATGACCGCTTCAATATCGTGCTCTTTGGCAATCGCGCGGACTTGACGAGCAAATGCTCTGCTATAGGTGCCGATGCCGACTAGGGTGAAACCTAGCTCTTCAGTGGCGATGCGGGCAGCTGCGATCGCATGCGTCGCATCGCCAAAGATAAAGACGCGCTTCCCAGTGAGATAGGTTGAGTCAACCGAGCGTGAATACCAAGGCAAGCGAGAAGCACTGGGCGTGGCAGCTGAAGAAAGTCGAGCGGCGCTCCAATTGCCTAGTGTATTGGCTCTAGAGCGTTCTATCGTTCTGCTGACATCAATGCCCGCAATCTCGCCAATTTCTGTGATGAAGTCGCGGGTAGCGCCCACGCCAATCGGCACAGTTTTCACGATGGGCTGCTTGAAACTACGCTCTAACCATTTGCAGGTTGTCAGCGCAATTTCGGGGTAGAGACAAATGTTGAAGTCTGCCTCTGGAATGCGCATGAGGTCGTCAGGCGTTGCCCCAAGTGGTGCGACTACGTTGACATCAACACCGATTTCACCGAGCAGCTTAATGACTTCTTGAATGTCGTCACGGCAGCGGAAGCCAAGAGCCGTGGGGCCGATGATGTTGGCCTTGGGGCGGATGGCAGGATCTCGCTTGGGACGGGTAGCGCCAGGGGGGAGGACTTGGGACAGGAGAAGCGATCGCACCATATGATACAGCGTCTCACTTGCTCCCCAGTTTTCCTTTTTCGAGTAGGCAGGCAGCTCCAAACTGACCACCGGCACCGGCAGATTCATGCTTTTGGCTAGGGATCCAGGCTGATCTTGAATCAGCTCTGCGGTACAGCTTTCACCCACCAGCATGACCTGTGGCTTGAAGCGCTCATAGGCTTCGCGCACGGAGGTTTTCACCATTTCGGCCGTGTCGCCGCCCAGGTCTCTTGCTTGAAAGGTGGTGTAGGTGACTGGCGGACGATGGTCGCGGCGCTCAATCATGGTGAAGAGCAAATCGGCGTAGGTGTCGCCCTGGGGTGCGTGATGAACGTAGGGTACGCCTTCCATCGCAGTGGCGATACGCATGGTGCCCACATGGGGAGGGCCTTCGTAAGTCCAGAGGGTGAGTTCCATAGATTAGGGAGTGTGAGGGGTGGGGTCGGTGGGTTCTGGCTATCCGCTACGCGGACACTATCTCCTGAGGAGACACTTCGTGAGTGTGAACGACTCCGCTCCTCCACCGGGATAGTTTGAGCAATCACATGTTTTCGCTCGATTACGTTGCTCTAAGGTTTAAATCTGCATTGAGGGCTGAGCGGAGTCGCAGCCCGGCTAGCTCAAACGGTCAATCGCCTACGTCGCTCGCCTGAACGCACAAATAGCTCGGCCAGATCGCCTGCTTGGTCGTAGCCATGTAAGGGAGAGAAGACCAATTCAATGGACCATTTTGTTGAGAGGCCTTCGGCTTCTAGCGGGTTGGCTAGGCCCAATCCGCACACGGTGATATCTGGGCGGGCTTCGCGGCAGCGATCGAGCTGTTTTTCGACATCTTGACCTTCAGAGAGGGCGGTGCCTTCTGGTAAGAGGGCAATCTCTTCATCCATCAGCATGCGATCAATGTAAGGTGTGCCGACTTCGATGAGGTCCATGCCACATTCTCTAGAGAGAAAGCGAGCTAGGGGGATTTCGAGCTGTGAATCGGGGAAGAGGAAAGCTTTGCGCCCACTGAGCAGTTCGCGGTAGCGGTCTAGGCCCATGTTGGCGCGAGTGACTGCAGGTGCGATCGCCGCCTCAAACGTCTCCTCATCTATCCTCCACGCTTTGGCCGCGGTCCTTAGCCATGCGGTGGTTCCTTCAACGCCGAAGGGATACGGGGATGGCAACAGCTCTGCACCTCGATTGATTAACAGCCTTACTGTTTCGCTCAAAAAGGGTTGGGCGACGAGGAGCTTGGTACCTTTGCCAACCTGCGGCAGCTGGGCGGCTCTTCTCGGTGGAAAAAAGGCAACAGGGCCAATCCCGATTTGACTGAAGAGTCTCTGAAACTGGTCTTCTACAACGTCTGCCAAGCTGCCGACAACTAGCAGCTCTGCTGTTTCGGTTTCTTTCGCAGGCATGACTGGCACCATAGAAGCTAGGCAAGTGTCTTCGCCCTGCGTAAAGGTGGTTTCGATGCCGCTGCCAGAGTAATTAAGAACTCTGGTCTCTGGGAAATATCGATGGTTAAGCTTCTCGGCAGCTTTGGCTAAGTCCAGCTTGATGACCTCAGAAGGACAAGAGCCCACCAAAAAGAGTGTGTTGATGTCCGGGCGACGCATTAGCAGTTCTTCGACTACCCGCTCTAGCTCTTCGTTAGCATCCGCCAGCCCGGCTAAATCACGCTCTCCTAATACGGCCGTCCCAAATCTGGGCTCGGCGAAAATCATAACGCCAGCCGCAGATTGAACTAAGTGAGCGCAGGTCCTAGAGCCCACAACCAAGAAGAATGCATCCTGCATTTTTCGATGCAGCCAAACAATGCCCGTAAGTCCACAGAAAACCTCTCTTTGTCCCCGTTCCTTTAAAACGGGCAAATCAGCACCTGTTTTAGGCGTAGCGGTAGGTGGCTGACTAACAGATTGATCAGGAGATTGACCAAGGGGTTTCTCTAAAGCAGAGTTAGCACTTGTCGTGCAGGGCTCTAGCGGCATAAACAAAGTCTCCGAGGGTGCTAAAACCGAATCAATGGCTTAGAAAGATTAAGCTTTGAGAGTTCAGTATAAGCATCCCCGTTGGACCGATTTGAACGGCCCAGAGCTTTATTTACATTCGGCTACTAATGTTTACGCGGTGCAGTGTTGTTAAGCAAAAACGGGCGCTATGTGACCGATAAATCACCCTTTAAAGGCCGTTAATGTAACGGCACGTATATCTGTGCAAACGAGTGTTGAGCGCCATCGCAACATTCCTCACACCTGAATTTCGCTTGCAAAGCGCTCTCGTTTATCAAATTCAAACGGCCCAGCCACAGACCCCCATATCAGTTCATCGGTGTCAGGATCGCGGCCTCGGTCGTAGCTCGTCATGTGACTTTCGGTAACGATAAACTTATTGTCCAGGTAAGTGGTTGCTCCTTTGCGGACAACGGTACATTTTTTCCCTGGTTCCACTTCCCCGATAAAGCTGTTGTTCTCCCACCGGACGAACATATCACAGCCGCCCATAGGTTCCAAATCGCTCGCACTGAGGGTTGCCAGCTTACTTGGGGCGCGAGCCGCGCCGTAAAACTTTTCTTCGTCTGCAACGCGGTAGTTTTCGAGCAGCACATCAGTCTCTCTCTGGATAAAGTGCAGCACCCGCACCCGATAGGGCTTATCAATTTGAAAGTGATAAGCCTGTTCCAAATAAAGGCTAATGCCAGATTGAAACCCGGTGGGTAAGGGGCGCATGCACACCCGAATATGTGCAAAGAAAGGCGGATTCTCGATCGCCTGCTCCTGATTGCTGAAGTCAGCGGCCATCCATTTTGTTAGTTTTACGACGTCGACAGGATGAGTCATTCAAAAACGTGAGTCAGTAAAGAGATTAGATACGAACGGCTATGCCATTTGTTGAGCTTGAACGCTGCAATCGTGGAGAGTGAGCTATTTTCAATGATCTCGCCATCCTTATCTTAGAAAGATTGATCCCCGTTAAATTTTAGGAATTGTGAAGCAGGCTCCGACAGCTTACGTTTAACCTATTCACGCTCATCGAACCGAGTGCGAAAGCTACCATATTTAATCCAGTACTGATTGAGCTCGTGATGGGGCGTATGCAAACTGGCTTTAACTTGATACAGCACGACCCGACGATGACTACCAATCCAAATTTTTCTAAGGGGCTCAACAGAAATCAGAGTGCCACCCAGCGCTTCTACACAAGCTTCAAACTTATCAACTGTTGAAAATTCAACCGTCTCGAAGATGAAAAAATTACCAGAACAGATAAGATGGCGGCTTCGAATCCAAGCCTGCATTTTTTTTTGGGCAGGTGGGGGAAGCATTTTACAGTCTGCCTAAAGGGAGTTCGGCAGCAAAGCTCTCTCGTTTTTCAAACTTTAAAGCGCCTTCGGTAGACCCCCACACATGCTCATGGGTTTCCAAATCCATGCCCTGATCGAGACTCATCCAGGTGTTTTCAGTAACCTCGACATGGCTCACTAAGTAAGTTAGCTTCCCTTTCCGGGGAATCCGACAGTTGTTGCCAGGTTCTACACTGCCAACAAACATATTGCCATCTTTGCGAAAGACCATCGAACATCCCTCACGTCGGATAGCGCAGTCAGCCGGGATCGTTTTTAGGATGTCCGGGTTGTGTCCTGCCCCTGCATAGGGCACACCATCTTCAAACCCGTAGTTTTCGATGTAGACGTGGTCTGCTTTGGCAATGACACGGTGAAGTCCCTGTCGATAAGGACTCCATAGATCGTAGTCGTATACCTGTTCGGAATAGAAGCCGATGCCGCCAGGGAAACCCAGCGGCTCAAAAAACTCATAGGGTAGCGGACGAAAAAAGATACGGATGTGGGCGAAGTCTGTGAGCGCAGCATTGGCTTGCTTAAAGTTGCTGAAGTCCCCTGCCATCCAAGTTGCCAAGGTGATCAAGTCTTGGTTGGCATCTTGATTGGCGGGCGGGCGGGCAGCGGTAGACGCAGTCATGATGGTGCAGTGGAAGCGTTCAGTGGAGGAATATGTGTGTGTTGCCGGTATCTACAAAAGATCTTATTGATTTAATTGTAGAGAAAAGATTTGGGACTGGCCCCTACTTGTATATAGAGAAACTTAGATAAAGTCAGCATTTGCCTACTTATCTTTCGGCACAATGCGAACTTCTGAAGATAAGGATGAGGTGGTTACGCCCTTGCCATCGCTAGTTTTGATTAGCGACACACGAAACCGTAAGTTGTCGCTAGCAAACCAAATTTTCTCTTCTGCGGCGGCGCGATCATAGCCCGTTGTCAAAATAAAAGTGCCATCTGGTGTGATGGTGTAGTCTCCAGCGGCGGGAATGGTTTCAGCATATCCCTGGTCGCGCAAAAGTTTTCCGCTATTTTCGCTGTCCTGACTCGGGACGGGGACCAGGATTGTTTCGCCCTTGAGCACGTCGTCTTCGTCCCAGTCGGTTTCGCCTTCCCAGCTCATTTTGAACGGCGTAGCGATGCGCTCGGGCTCCACACCTTGGCTTTCGCACAGGGCAAGGACAGCCGGATCGTCTTTTGCTAATCCTTCAATTTCAATCATTGAGCGGATTTCTTCAAAGTGGGCAAAGGCTAAATGATGTGCACTGCGCTGTGATCGCCATTTGCCTAAGGAACAGGCTACAAAAGTTTCAATGTCTATGCCCATAGTTGTGTCTGTGCTTGCCAAAGAGAAAAATGTCTAAAGGGAAAATATCAAAAGAAAACGCTTTCAAGAAAGAAGGCATTAACGAAGAAAGTAGGGCCAGCAGCAGAGCCCATTTCAGGTCTGCAACTAAAGCCCTACTCATACTTTAAAGGCTGACGAACCTAGATGGCTTAATGAAACCTCAATGGGAGTTTGGTTTCTTAAGCCTCATTAGGCATATCACCGTTTCCGTTTCTTTGCTTTGCCAGTAGGCTTGTCAGCACTAGCATTGACGTTCGCAGAGCTACTCGAAACTGCAGGGGTATTTCCCATCAGCTGAACAGAAGCGACCTTCCCACCTTGGCGGTTAATGGTCTGCATAGCTTGAGACATTTGGCTGAAAGGAACCCGGACTGTGTAACTCCCTGTTTTCAGTACAGACTGTTGGCATACGCCTGCCACTTCAATGGTGACTGTGCGACTTTGATAGTCGCTAATTCCAGCAGAGCCAAGTGTATTCATACCTGCCATTGCTTTTTGCCTCTTCTTACTAAGAATTTTAGCTAGGTGTCATAGCGCCAGATGTGATGGCGCTAAAGCACTAGATAGATTCGATGTTGACGATTTTGCCGCCAAATCTGTGAATGGTGCGAATCTTGTTTTGTAGCTGCTTATAGCCGACCTCGTAGCTAGTGTTGCTGCGAGGTGTGCGGCTGCCGCCTGTATTTGCACACAGTACGGAAATTCGGTAGCGGCCTGTGGTGCCAGCCGTGGAAGAAACACCGCTCTTTGGCGATTTGATTTTGGTGCCTCGGTTACCGGCGATGTCGCTGGTGAGCACTGCTTTTTGCCCAGGATTGTTGGAGGCATTGCCACCTGCGATCGCCAATGTGCGATTGAAGGTGACATTCTTCAATCCAGATTCAGTATTCTGACCACGCAAGTAAGGTGCAGTGTTCTCACCAAAGCTTCTCCAGTATTCATCGCTATCGATATAGGAATCGATTTCGCCGTTGTAGCCGCGCTCCAGACAAATCGCAGTGTGAGAACCTACTTCACTTTGGTCTTCAGGTGCACGCCCCAAGAGATTTTGGAAGTTGTTCTCAATGAAGCTATAGGCAGAAGAAGATTCAAAGAAAAGGCTACGGTATAGATCGGACTTAGCCACCGCGCGAACAAAGCCACGGACGCTGATATCACCATTGCGCAGCAAAGACTCAGCGCTGGTAAGACGCTGACTCTCCATCACATGATGATTACCTAGCACGTGCTTGTAAACAGCGCTAATAACAAGCTGCAAATCTTCTTCAGAAGCATTAGGACGCAGCTCAACTGGTTCAGGACTGGTTACCCAAATCGACATGATAAATGTGTTCTCCGCTATTAATAATGTTAAAAACTGAAGCCGCTAGCCAATAGAGCCAGCAACCTATAGCCTTGGGCCCAAACGAATGACAGTTACATATGAACAGTCACACAAGAAAACTAGTGATAAGCGCCCAGGCTTACTTCTCTAGATAACCGGAATGTGAACCCGAAAATGAGAAAGTGTTTACTTAATACAAGTAAATTAACAAAGCAGCCATTACTCTGGAGGCCCTTGGCTGCATGTTCAAAGCAAAAGGAGTTAGAAAGCTCTTAAACCAGCTTTCTAACTCCTTAGATGAGCGTTACACACAATGATTAAAAGGCAGTCAGCAAAGCACCCAGACTATCGCTGATGCTTTCTCCGCTGATGCCTTCACGGCCTACTTAACTTCAGTAATGCTGACAATCTTGGCCCCTGTACGCTGAATACGCTGAATTTGAGGCGTCATTTTACTCGCATCAACAATGTACTCATCGAAGCTGACACGACGAGGACGATCAAACTTCGCACCGGTTGTCTTGATCTTAAAGCGCTTCTCAGTACCGGAACCTGCAGCAGGCTTAGCATCTGTAATCTTGTTGGCACTATTAGTCGCAACTGCGTACACCAGCTGAGAGGATTTAACCGCGCTGCTCACCTGAGCGGGACCACGGTTAACAGCAAAGTTGCGGTTGTATACCACCTGCTTACGCCCTACTTCACTCTTCTCACGAGCGTAAGGGACGGTGTTTTCGCCAAAGGCTTCCTGGTACTCGTCGCTATCTACGTAGGAATCGATGTCAGCATCGTAACCTTCCTCGACAACGCAGCAGATGTGCTCAGAGGCTTCCGCTTGGGACTGAGGAGCACGGCCTAAAATATGCTGAAAGTTGAGTTCGGTGGAGCGATAAGGACCCACCTTTTCATAGTGGCGTGCTTTGTAGAAGTCGGACTTGGCGACAGCGCGGACGAACTCACGGACAGACATAGAGCCATCACTGAGCTGAGACTCAGCCGTGACTAGCCGCTCACTTTCCATTACGTGGGGGTTGCCCAAAACCTGCTTGTATACAGCACGAATAATCGCCTGAATATCGTCTGGGGAGCTTGTGGGCCACAGTTCGTAGGTGTAAGCATCAGCCATGGGGATTCTCCTAAATATTTTTTGACGAAACGTCTAATTTGCAATTTTTCAACAACAGCTTTAGTGAAATGGTTGCTCAACCATCTATCACCGAGCCAAACATCTTATCCAAGATGCTTGGCTTCTTACGGTCTCAACCCAACCGAAGAGAGTTTGACTATGAAACTTCAGTAATGCTGGCAATTTTGCCGCCAGACTTGTGAATGCGCTGGTACTCCTGGGAGAGCTTTTCGTAAGGCACCAGGTAAACCTGATTAGACCTCCGGAAACGAGAAGTTTTGCGCAAGGAATTAGCACGAATAGAGGTAACTTCGATGCGGTAAACTTTACCTCGCTGACCCACGCCAGTACCCACGCGTACGGACGCAGAAGTCGTTGGCTCGCTGAATGCCCAGCCGTCGGAGCCACCAGAAGGCGCTTTTACAGCAGTAGGAACCGCGTTGATGACAAACTTGTTTAGTCGAGGCTCCTTTCCAGAAATACTGCCCTTGAGAGAGCTGCTAGATGCGCCGCGGACTAGCTCGAACAGGTGAGTAAACTCGACCATGCTCTCAGAAGCTTCGGTCTTGTAGCCTCTGATGTAGGGCACAAAATCTTGGCCAAATGCGTTTTGGTATTCGTCGCTGTCTAGGTAAGAATCAATGTCAGCTTCAAAGCCTTCACTGTCCAAAACTTTGCTGTGGAACTTCATTTCGTCGTAGTTGTTGGGCGCGCGGCCTAACAGGTGACGAAAGTTAAGTTCTGTGTAGCGGTAGCGGGGGCAGCTTTCGAAGAAGCGAGTGCGGTACAGATCAGACTTGGCAACCGCGCGAACAAAGTCACGGACGGTGTATTCGCCACGTTTGAACTGGGATTCGGCGACCGCTAGGCGCTCGCTATCCATCACGTAGGCATTACCCAATACCTGCCTATACACAGCGCTGATAATGGATTCTAGGTCGTCTGAGGAGAGCCCGGGGACCCACTCTATAGACGGCGTTTCTTCAAAAAGACTGACGACAAAGCGAGAAGCTGGTACGAAAGCCATGAATGCTATCTCCATCAAACGGTTGGTTGCGT
>ERZ1740067.1946-NODE-1946-length-13207-cov-10.190465_pt1 | contig 13207 bp, 11 predicted proteins | sample MGYA00581736_ERZ1740067 | MGnify/ENA primary metagenome ERZ1740067 (study PRJEB43018, sample SAMN04849236) | marine metagenome | isolation source: floating plastic debris | place: Pacific Ocean | collected 2008-08-27 | study: EMG produced TPA metagenomics... | reverse complement strand
TCAACGCTTCCCTGATCCAGTCGGCGTCATAGCCGCGATCACCGAGCAGCCAATCGATATCCGGCAGGCTACTCAGCAAAGCCTGTGCCCCGACATAATCGCTGACCTGTCCGGCTGTGACGAACAGGTTCAGTGGCCGGCCTTCGCTGTCGTAAATGGCGTGCAGCTTTGTAGTCATGCCGCCCTTGGTGCGGCCGATCAGGCGTCCACTCCCTCTTTCTTCACGCCTAAACTGGTCGCTGTGCGGTGTGCCTCGAGATATGTCGCGTCCATTGTCGGGCAGGGCATCAAGCAAGTGATGTCCCGAGACGGATCATCAAGGTCTTCTCTTCGCCATGCTCGGCAGCCAGACCGGCCATCATCCCGGCGAAAACACCCTTATCGCTCCACTCCTTCCAATGGTTGTGAAGCGTCTTATGCGGGCCATAGGCCGAAGGAGCGTCTCGCCACCTTAAGCCATTGCGATTGATGAAGATAATCCCACTCAACATACGCCGGTCGTCGACGCGGGGCTTGCCGTTGGATTTCGGGAAGAAGGGCTCAAGATGCGCCATCTGCGCGACCGTCAGCCAGAAGAGATCAGACATATTCACCGCTCGTTTTCAAACCGTGAACCACGCAGCCGAACGGACATCAATGGGTCCTGACCCTAATGATTGGGCAAGATCGGCTTCTCGAATGTCGGAGGCTCAACCGCTTGACAATGATAAGTGGCTGCATCGTTTATCGCTCTTTTGATGAAAGCCAATCCCGGATGATGGAGCGGTGTCGTTCGGCGTCGTAGCTTCCGAAGTGGCCTCCGTGAACGACGCGTACGGGTAGATCGTAGAGCCGGACCATTGATGCATGGTAGTCAAGCGGATCGGAATGGTATGTGTCTTCGATCAGCGGACCATCATAGACGATGTCGCCAGAGAACAGAATTCCGCTTGCGGATTCCCAAAGTGCGATGCCTCCGGGAGAGTGACCAGGTGTGTGGATGACCTCGAAGTGACGGTCTCCAAGGTCAATGATGTCACCGTCCTCCAACAAACGCGCAGCGCTTGCACCTTTCACAGCATAGTCGGCAGATACGTACGGGGTGGGGGGCAGTGTGTCGAAGATTTCATCGGTCACATAAGGCTCTGCCAGTGTCGAAGCGCGCGTAGGCTTTGCAAGTATGTCGGCTTCGGCGTGATGGATTGCGCGATCTTCGAACTCGTGATGGCAGCCAATGTGATCGAAATGTGTATGGCTGGCGACAGCGGTCAGCGCCCGTTCTGTCACCAAAGGTACCCATTCGCGTAATGACACGACGCCCATCCCGCTATCAACTAGCATGTCCCGATCGCGCCCGCGCACATGCCAAATGTTGCAGCGGTAGAAGGGCTGGATATGCGGCTCGTCAATCAGAGTGACGTCATCGCCTTTCCTTTGAACGCGATACCAGTCCTGGGGTGCAGCGCGTTTCATGCGATCTCCTTCATGAAAACCCGGATGTCTTCCGGCAGGACGGAAAGGTGCAGGACCGCCCCCGGTTTGGGAAGGTCGGTCGGTGGCAAATGTGCGACAAGCACCATTTCTGGCGCGCTGACCGGCGTGACATGCGCGCGTGTGAACGTGCCGAAGAACGTTGCCTCCCTGACGGTTGCTTGGCCCAACGCAAGGCCTTCGCCATCTTGACGTATTTCTTCGGGACGGATGCAAACCGTTGCCGCACCTTGCGGTAGGGTTGCGACGGGCAGGGTTGCCAGCGCCGTGTGTGCGACGCTTGCCTCAACTTCCGCTGGGATGTGGTTCATCTCTCCCATGAAGTCGGCTGCAAAGAGTGACGCTGGCTCTCTGTAGATGCGCGACGGCGGTCCCTGATCCTCGATCCGGCCAGCGTTCATCACGACAATCCGGTCCGAGATTGCCATGGCTTCCTCTTGGTCATGTGTCACGTGCACGAAGGTTGTGCCGACCTGACGTTGGATGTCTTTCAATTCGTCCTGCATGGCGCGGCGCAGCTTGAGGTCCAAAGCCCCAAGCGGCTCATCAAGCAACAGCACCTCTGGTTCAACTGCCAAAGCGCGCGCCAATGCCACGCGCTGCCGTTGGCCGCCCGACAGTTCATGTGGACGCTTGGCGCCATCGGCTTTCAGGCCAACGAGATCCAGCTTTTCATCCGCTTTGCGATACCGTTCGGCCTTGGCAACGCCCGCCATTCGCAGCCCGAACGCTACATTGTCTCGCAGGTTCATGTGCGGAAACAGCGCATAATCCTGAAACATGGTTGTGGTCGGCCGTTTGGCCGGCGGAACGCGGGTCATGTCTGCGTGCCCAATGAAAACTGTGCCTTGGCTTGGGTCGATGAAACCACCCAGCACAGACAGAAGAGTCGTTTTTCCGCAGCCCGACGGGCCAAGCAGCGTGACATACTCTCCTGCGTTGATTTCCAGAGAGATATCTTGCAATGCATGGAACGTCCCAAACCAGTGATTTAAGGCCTCAAGCCGTACAGAGGCTGTCATGATCGCCGCCTCCGCAACACTGTGAATTCCAGCATAAGCACAGCTGTGACGGAGATAAGGAACACCACACTGCCGATTGCGTTCAACCTTGGGGATAGGCCAGAGCGCAGCATCGACCAGATCTCCACCGGTAAGGTGATATCGAACCGTGTCAGCAGGAACGCGATTATGAATTCGTCCCACGACAGTGTGACAGATAGAAAGAATGCCGCGGCAAGGGCCGGGGCGAGCATCGGCGCTGTGACCAGAAGTACGACTTTGGCTTCGCTCGCGCCCAGATCACGGGCGGCGCGTTCTGCGTTTTCGTGCTGCGCCCCCATGGATGCGTAGATGATGGCGAAAGCAAGTGGCAGGTTGATCACCACGTGGCCGATCCCGGCTGTGATCAAGGACAGGCCGACACCCGTTCGGTTGAGCACGATCAGTAGTCCGAGCCCGACGATCAAATAGCTTACGGTCAAGGGCGCTATTAAAAGTACGCGCATCAAAGCAGACCCGGGCAACACGTGACGCGCTAGTCCATAGGCCGCTAGAAACCCGAAAAGGACAGCTGTGGCAGAGGACCCGATCGCGACCAGCAAAGAGTGCAACAGTGCATCCGTGACATCGTCGTCAGACAAGACGTCGGCATACCAGCCCAGCGACGGTCCGTTGAATGGCGGGACGGGCAGGGTACCTTCTTGAAATGAAAACAGAACCAAGGTTCCCACGGGCAAGTAGATGAACCCGAAGGCCAAAAAGAGATAGAGCCAAGCCGCCATTCGCATCGTTACACCCGATCCAGTCGCAGCCAACGGGCGCTAGCCAGATAGGCGAGCGTGACGATCAACATCATGACAATCGCCAATGCTGATGCCAGAGGGAAATCCGCCCTGCGCCCTAGCTGCACCATTATGACTTGTGGAATGGTAAGCTCGTTGTTGCCTCCAAGAACTTGGGGGGTGACATAGTCGCCGATACACAACACGAAGGTCAGGAACGCCCCAGTGGCAATTCCAGGCAAGGTCAGTGGCAGTATCACATGCCGGAATGTTTGAAACGCGTTCGCCCCTAGATCCATTGCAGCGCGTCGGTAGTTCGGCGACAGCTGTACGAGGTTGGCGTAGATCGTCAGTGTCAGCAGCATGACGAAGAAATGTACAAAGCCGGTCACTGTTGCAAAGCGCGTGTTGGCGAGCGTTATGGGCTCGGCAATCAGACCGAGGTTCATCAAGGTTTGATTGACCAGCCCTTCACGCGCCAGAACCAGCAGCCACGCATAAGATCGCACAACATAAGACGTCCAAAACGGTAGGATCGCTAGAAGAAGTGCCAAACGCTGCCATTCACGTGGCACGCGAAACGCGATTATCGCTGCGAGTGGATAGGCTAGGACAACCGAGACCACCGTCACCGTCAGGGTGATCTCTAGCGATACCAGGATGGCCCGCCAAAGATACGCACGCGTGGCCAGCTCGATGTAATTGTCGAGGTGAAATCCCCAGATCAGGCTGCGTCCTTCTAGGGTCGCGAAGCTCATTGCGCCCATCACAAGTAAGGGCAGGACGAAAAACACAAGCGTCCAGAGCAAAGCCGGGGCCACGAAGCCCCAACCAAGTTTTGTGCCTGTGGCGACGTTCACTGAGAGAGTGTGTCTAGCCAGAGATCTTGCATCTCTACATCAAGGTCTGCATCTGGCGCTGGGTAAAGCTGGGTGCGGGCAAGGTAATCCGTCTGCTCATCCCAGCGCAGAACTGATTTTTGCTCATCGCTCAGAATGTCACCCGCGGCTGCGTTGGCGGGCATCCCCCAGAAACAGGCTGATGTTGCAAGGCGCGCCTGGCCCTCTGGGCTGACGATGTACTTCACAAACTCAAGTGCCAGGTCCGGCTGTTCGCTGTCTGCGAGCACACCGATGGATTGCGTCCATCGCACTGCGCCTTGATCCGGAATAGTCCAGGTCAGCTCGGGCTGTTCCTCTGCCAGCACTGCGGTTAGCCATTCACCGCCACCCACGACGATGTCGACCTCGCCGGTCGCCAGTGCGGTCTGCGCTGCAACAACGCCGGCAACCGATGCAGCGCTTGATCGCATCTGCGAAAGCACGGGTCCAATTGTGTCAAGCGATCCTGCATCAATATCTGCAGTCGCCACACCTTCGGCAATCGCGGCAAGACCCATCACTGGAAGGTAATAGTCGTAGATCGAGATGCGGCCCGCATATTTGTCGGACCAGACCGTAGACAGGTCCTGCATATCCGCCGGATCAACCTTTTCGGAGTTGTACGAGATCGTGTTGTAGCCAAACTTTTCGGTCACTGCGTATGTGACGCCGTCCAGAGTGTTGTTTTCCGCCATTACGATCTCTGGGAAGAAGTCTGCAGTCGGCAGCTCATCCTCAGGCAATGCCGCGAGCAAGCCCGACTCCACTGCACGGAAGACGTCGATCCCATCGATGACAAGTACGTCCCAATCGCCAGGGCGCGACTGTTCAAGAAGCGCAAGCGCAGCACCCGTACCTTCATATTCGCGCACATTGACAGTGACGCCGAACTCTTCTTCGAATGGTTTGATCAATGCGTCATCCGTGTGATCGCACCAAACCAACGCGTTCAGTTCCTGTGCGTTTACAGCGGTCCCCACAAGCCACATTGCGGTTCCACCCAAAAGGGCAACAGTCCGTTTTGTCATCTTTCATGCTCCCATATTGTGTCGCCACGCCGTTGCATTAGCGCGCATGACGGAAAAAGGTTGAATACCTTCATTTTTGTAGTCAACTACAAAGTTATATTTCATTCAAACTTCAGACAGGCTGATATGGGCAAACTTCGCGAGAGACAGAAGGCTGACCGCGAAAAACGCATTCTCTCTGCGGCCGTGCACAAATTTCGGGCGAACGGGTACAAAGCAGTGCGCATCGAAGACCTTGCTGAGGCGGCCGAGGTCTCTGTTGGCACCGTGTATAATTACTACGGAACGAAGGGCGACATCCTGATCGCGATTGTCACGATGGAAGTCGAGGAGGTTTTGGCAGAAGGTCAGGCCCTTGTTGACAACCCGCCCGAAGACCCAGGTGACGCGCTATTGGCACTGACCTTCTGTTACTATGACCATTCGCTGAACTACCTCACCAAAGAGATGTGGCGGCGCGCGATGGCGCTTTCAATTGAGACACCAGACACGCCCAACGGGCAGCGTTACGCAGCGCTTGATGCGAAACTGGCCCAGCAAGTGGGCGATCTGTTGCGGCGCTTTCAGGCGCAGGGGAAACTGTCCCCCGATCTGGATGCAACCGCTTTGGGTCGTGTTCTCTTCAACAATCTCAATCAGTCGTTCATTGCCTTCGTGACAGACGACAGCATGAGCCTGGATGACCTTCGCTCAGACATGACGGCTTTGACCAAACCGATTGCGCACCTGCTGCCGAAGCTCAAATCGTGATGGCCTTGGTCTCCAGATACTCGTGAAAGCCCATCGGCCCGGCTTCGCGCCCATTACCGGATTCCTTGTAGCCGCCAAATGGAACGTCGTAATCGCCCACGTTGCCGTTCACGCTGATCACGCCCGCTCGTAGCTTGCGGCTCACGCGGTGAATGCGCTCCTGATCCGTGGATTGGATGTAGGCTGCCAAACCGTAAGGCGTGTCATTGGCAATCTCGATGGCTTCGGCTTCGGTATCAAACGGCAGAATCGCGAGAACGGGTCCAAAGACCTCTTGTTGTGCGATGTTCATGTCGTTGGTCACGTCGGTGAACAAGGTGGGGCGGATGTAGTACCCCTTGTTGAAACCCGCCGGACGTCCAAGACCCCCAGCCGCAAGCCGCGCGCCATCGTCGATGCCAAGCTGAATGAGCCGTTGTACGTGTTCAAACTGCTTTTTATTCACCAACGGGCCAATATGGCCCCCCTCTTTCAACGGGTCATCGACTTTCGTGGTCTCGACGATCTTTGTGACCCGTTCGACCACATCGTCATAGACCGTGCGTTCGACCAAAAGCCGTGATGCGGCATCGCAGGATTGTCCGTTGTTGATAAAGCAGGCATCAACCGAGACCTGCGCTGCAGCATCCAGATCCGCATCCGCAAAAAAGAGGTTTGGTGACTTGCCACCCAGTTCGAGCGTCACCCGTTTGATGGTATCGGCGGCCGTCTTTGTGACCAGTTTCCCGGCACGGGTGGACCCGGTGAACGACACCATGTGAATGCCGCGATGCGCAGAGATTGCTTCCCCAACGCTTGGTCCGTCACCATTAACCATATTGAACACGCCGGGCGGACACCCCGCCTCGTCGATCACTTCGGCAAGCATAAGTGCCGAAAGCGGGGAGTATTCGCTTGGTTTGAGAACGATGGAGCACCCTGCGGCCAACGCAGGTGCGACCTTGATCATGATCTGGTTCACAGGCCAGTTCCAGGGCGTGATCATACCCACCACGCCGACTGGCTCATCGACCAATGTCGACCCACCGCGCAGCGATGGCCGTTCGAATTGATGCGCCTTCAGGGCTTCAATGGCCGCCTCTAAATGCCCAGTTCCCACTGGCATTTGAACCTCGCGCGAGAACGAAATGGTTGTGCCCATCTCCTCTGACATAATCTTAATGAACGCCTCTGCGCGCTTGTCGTAGGCCGTGATCATCCGTTCAAGCAGTGCCACACGCTCATCCACGGCGCTGAATTGCCACGTCTTGAAGGCATTGGTCGCCGCAGTAACTGCACGGTCAACGTCATCGGGCGATCCGAGTGCAATCGTTCCGATCACCTCCTCGTTGCCGGGATGAATAACTTCAAAATCCGTATAGGCGATGGGATCGACCCATTCCCCATTGATGTAGAACTTCTTCGATTTATCCATCTGGCGCCTCCTGTGTGCCCTGACCGTTGGCCAAATCTCAGGGAATGCCAACAACTTTGTGTAGTACCCAAAAATGTTGCTGGGGGAACCGCACCGCCAAAACGCGACCACTAAGATCGCAACAAGGCTTACGGCGAATGCTTTTCCTCATTCCCTGCTACCGTTGATTTCGGCTCGCTCGACCCGTACCAGCTTTGGCCAGGTTTTGCGGGGTCACCGAAAGGAAACTTCGGGAATGCGTGTTAAGCGAAAGCTTGGCATCGGCCCGGCCTTGCCCGGCAAAACCGCGCGATCTGTTGCTTTAGTTCAAAGGCTGGGAGGGGCTGCGGCTGGATAAACCAAGTAAATATCGACTTGTCACAGGTCGCTTCGACTACCGATTGGCATTGGGAGAAAGCTCAGCCGTTTCGCACAGGGCGTCCCCGGGTTGGTTGGTCCGTTGTGACCGGTTCACGTATCTTGCTGCGGTCGCGAGGTCACGTTTCAGATGCACGATCGCAGCCGCTTTTTGCGACGCGTCTTGAGCGCGCAATGCGAAGGACGGGTGGATCGTGATTAGAATGGGCGGGCGATTAGGAACAGTTTCGAACTGACCGCAACGTTTGAGCAGGTTTGATCCTGACCCAGTGAGCGCCTCTGCGGCCACAGCGCCCATCGCAACAATAAGGTCCGGCGTACCCTTGGCAATTTCGGCGTCTAACCACCACCGGCAACGTGAAATCTCACTCGAATTCGGGCGCTGGTGAATTCGGCGTTTGCCGCGTGGCGTGTATTTGAAGTGTTTTACAGCGTTGGTGACAAAGCATTGCGTGCGGTCCAAACCGACGTCCTGTGCGATCTGATCAAACAGTTGACCGGCAGGGCCCACAAATGGGCGTCCCGCCAAGTCTTCCTGGTCACCTGGCTGCTCGCCAACAATCATCACACGCGCATCGAACGGCCCTTCGCCGGGAACTGCCTGTGTTGCCGCTTGATGTAGTTGGCACCGTGTGCAGGCATTCAAATCGCTCACAAGATCGCTGCCATCTGACTGCCACGGTGACGCCAGTCTACCAACCTGTGCGCGTACGTTTTCAACGTGTGCTGGCGCCACGGTGGGGGCGGCCAACGCCATCTCTTTCACGCGCCTTTCTGCCGATGCAATCAGGTCTGGGATTGCGGCGGCTTCGGGCAGGTTTTTCCAATACTTCTTGGGCATCTCAGATGTCATCGCATTCACCTTGAGACGGGCGGGGTTGAAGATGTTGCAGTAGTACGTGGTCCAAAGCGCTTCGTTTGCGTCCGGCGGCAAATCGGGCCGTTTTTCGTCAAGCGTGAAGGACAGTTTCCCGTTCACACAACGTGCGGTCACATCGGGCGACACGATGCACCAATCCATGTCCGCAAAGCGCCGACGGAAGAATTCGGCAGTGGGCTCCACGGTATGGTGGGTCGGTTCGAACCAGGCTGCGAAGGATCGGCGGGATGTGGTCGACGGGATCTCGCGAAACCGAACGAAGGCTTTCATCTTATGCTGGCATCGGTGCACAGTCTTTTCCATCTGTCGCAAACGGGCCAGTGCGGGATCGGCCCTGTCCGAGATCAGACGGGGCGATGTCTGCAACCGCCACAGCAGGGCGTAGAGAAGGCCAAAGCGTTTGGGGTCGGTGTGCCAAACCACCGAATGAGCAAGAGAGACAAACCCTCGTGCGGTAGTAAAGGATTTGGGCGTCGGCAAAGCTGCACTAGCGTCAAACAACCCACGAGGCGCGCCTTCGATGTTCCACGTCACACCTTCCGGAGGCACGTCATTCGAAGCCAAGGCGCGTGCGGCGTTGCGCCAAGCGATTGCAGTGCCGATGCGCGGAAGTTCAATGCAATACGTCAAAACAGTGACAACTGTTCGGGCGGAGGTGCAAACCGCGCGCGCAGACCCGCACTGTCGGTCAGTGCACCAGGTGTCCAGCCCTCTGCCTGAATGAACGCGCGCGCTTTTTTGAGCGACGCGCCCAAACGTTGCACATCTTCGTATCGAAGCGTTCGGTGACGCCGCGCTTTGATGATGCGGTTCACCGTTTTCACGCCAAAGCCAGGTACGCGTAAAAGCAGTTCGCGGCTGGCGCGATTCACATCCAAGGGGAACAGTCCACGGTGTTGCAAGGCCCAAGCGAGCTTTGGGTCAATTTCCAGGTCGAGATTTCCGTCTTTGGCCACGCCTGTGATTTCAGCCAAATCGAACCCGTAAAACCGCAGCAGCCAGTCCGCCTGATACAGCCGATGTTCGCGTTGTAAGGGCGGTCGGATCAGTGGCAATTTTGCTGTGCTGTCTGGAATTGGCGAAAAAGCAGAATAGTAGACGCGCTTGAGTTTGTAGCTGGAATAGAGCCGCGTGGATTGCCCAAGGACTGTAGCATCGTTCGACCCATCTGCACCAATGATCATCTGCGTTGATTGACCGGCTGGCGCAAAGCGGGGAGGGCGCTTGCCTTTGTAGGACGTATCTTTCGCGCCGTCCTTTCGCGTCCGAATGTCGGCCATGGCTTTGCGGATTTGCTCTGGCTTTTTTTCGGGTGCGTAGGCATTGACCGCTTTGTCGGTTGGCAATTCGACATTGATCGACAAACGGTCTGCCAGCCGCCCGGCTTCTTCGATCAGTTCGGGCGCTGCATCAGGTATGGTCTTGAGGTGGATGTAGCCGCGAAAGTTTTCCTCGTGTCGAAGTGTACGCACGATGCGCACCATATCGAGCATCGTGGCATCCGGGGATCGGATGATGCCAGAGGATAAGAACAAACCTTCGATGTAGTTTCGGCGGTAAAACTCAATGGTCAGGCGCACAACCTCTTCGACTGAAAATCGTGCGCGTGGAACGTTTGAAGACGCCCGGTTCACGCAATAGCTGCAGTCGTAGATGCAGAAGTTGGTCATCAGGATTTTCAGCAAACTGATGCACCGTCCATCGGGCGCATAGGCGTGGCAGATGCCGGACCCTTCGTTTGAGCCAAGCCCTTTACCGTCCAATGAATTGCGCCGCACGGACCCTGAAGACGCGCAAGACGCATCGTATTTTGCAGCATCGCTCAGAATTGCGAGCTTTTCCTGAAGAGTTCGCTTGGCCATTTGTTCATGTTACGTTCTCATGTCCATTGGCGCAATAAGGTTCGACGGTGTGCGACATCCGGCATCGTGCATTTTGAGTGCCGGTTCACAGCATCATGGAGGTCATCGATGCATGGCCAAGATTTACCCGTTTGCTCAGCAGACGTGTGATTTCGCTGCGAGCCGTTACTCGGGTTGCTGTTTTTGAGACCTTTCAGGTTCATTGCTGTGTCAGAGAGTTTCGGGTTGGCTTGCCCGACCAGACGAACCGGCTAGCTTACGATTATGTGATCAAAACGGAGTGGTTTCATGGAGCGTCATGTTTACGGGTGCGCATGTTGCAGCGGTTATTTTGGTGAATTCCTGAAAGAGAATAAGGGTGTTCAGGAGCTGCAAGCAAAGGCCGCGAACGGGTGGTCGTGCAACTGGGGAGTGGACTGGTCGAGTCTGGGTCGCCGCGACTTTTTAAAAGGCGGTGTTTTGGCGGCAGGGCTTAGCGCGATCCCCTCGGGCAAAGCGGCGGCGCAAAGCACCGGAACCACAATTTTCGTAAACGGCACCATATTGACAGTCGACGCTGAGTTTTCTGAAGCAGACGCCATCGCCATTCGTGGCGAACGCATCCTCGCCGTTGGTACCGAAAACGACGTGCGCGCGGCGGCTGGTACCGATGCCACAGTGATTGACCTCGACGGCAAAACGCTCCTGCCTGGCTTTGTCGACGCGCACACACATGTGGTGGCCGGGTCTATCGTGGATTCCCTCATGGATTATGTCGGCATGGCCCGCTACCAGACCGCCGAACAGGTGTTGGATCATATTGCCGAGCAGGCCAAAACAGCCCAACCCGGCGAATGGTTGGCGTTTCGTAATTTCGATCCGGCTGTGCAGGAGGGTCCGCAAGAATTGACCTTTGCGGAACTCGATGCGGTGACCACCGAAAACCCGATCTTCATCATGAATGCCTCGGGTCACTTGGCATATGCCAATAGCACCGCTTTTGAGATCGCAGGCATCGATGACACTGTCGAAAATCCGCCAGGTGGTGAATACGGGCGGGATGCCGATGGTCGTATCAATGGTGTCATGCGCAACAACGTGGCCTTTACGCCTGTCGCGAACAACAACCCGAACATGGCGACGGTTGACCCGATCAATGGCCTGATCGCATTGCTGCAAAAGTGGAGCCAGTTTGGCCTGACAACCGTGTCCGAGCTAAGCCTTGGTGGCCTGACGCAATCGCCCGCAGACACGGAAGTCATGCTTGCTGCGGCCTCTACCGGGCAATTGAACGCCCGGGTGCGCGCTTATGCGTTTTACACCATCGGGACAGACGCATGGGATGCGGCTGGTGTTGTCCCAGGATCGGGCAGTGAGATTGCCCGCGTGTCGGGCTACAAGCTGGTCGCGGATGGGTCAAACCAAGGGTTCACAGGATTGCAACGCGATCCATACCTTAACTCCGATGATCGCGGGCTAGCTTATATGTCGCGCGATGAACTGACCGCGACGGCCATTGATCGTGCCTCTAAAGGATGGCAACTGGCCATCCATGGCAATGGCGACGCTGCTATCGACAACATTCTCGACGCCTGCGACGCGATGCGCGAGGCTGGCATCGATATGGAAAGCGTGCGTGTGCGGATCGAGCATTGCTCGATCCTGCATGACGAACAGATTGCGCGCATGAAAGACCTGAACGTGTCTGCCAGTTTCCTGATCGGGCACGTCCATTACTGGGGTGTCGCCATGCGCGACGATGTGTTTGGCGAGGAGAAAGCACAGCTTTTGGATCGCTGCCGCAGTGCTGAAGAGGCAGGTGTTGGCTTTACCTTGCACTCGGACTTTATGGTCACAGACCCGGTGCCGCTCCACATGATTGAAATGGCCGTGACACGACAGACCTGGAAAGAGCCTGATTACGTGCTCGGCCCGCAAGAACGGATTTCGGTCGAAAGCGCCATTCGCGCTGTGACATCCGAGGCAGCGTGGCAGTTGTTCTCGGAAGACGAGATCGGCAGTTTGGAAGCGGGCAAGTTTGCTGACATGGTTGTTCTCGATGCAGACCCGCGCAGCGTTGCGCCGGATCAGATCAAATCCATCAAGGTTTTGGAAACGTGGATGAATGGAAACCGCGTCTACGCAGCCTAACGACAAGAACATCAGAAGGACGACTGGGATGGCGATGATGCAGCGCGCATTGGCAGGCGCATTGGTCTGTACTTTTGGTTTGGCGCAGGCCCCCATGGTGCAGGCGCAGGGAACTGATCAGACGACCTTCTACAACGAAAACGGTCTGAAACTGCGCTGGCACCTGCAAGGTGGGTTTTATCTTGCGACAGAAGGCAATGTGTTTTGGGACCTTGCGAATGCGACGGGGCAGGGTGACGGGTTCGAGACCGACAAGACGTGGCAAGAGGTTTTTATCAAGCCCGGTATCAGCTTTGACTACACGCTGAATAACGGCGCAACGCTTTACGGCAAGCTGTCAGCCGTGTCATCTTACACCAGAGGCACCGATCCCTTCGACGAAGGCGACAACGGAGAAACCACGCTTGAAGAGGCGTACCTCGCGCTGCGCGGCACCACCGAAACGCTTAGTTATGACATCTCTCTGGGCGCGCGCGAATTCCGGCTTGGGACCGGTATGCTGATCTCTAACGGTGCCACAAGCGGTTTTGAACGCGGCGCTTTGAAGTTTGGGCCGCGCAAGGCATGGGAGCGGTCGGCGACCGTCAAGCTGTCTGCGAACGGCATTCTATCTCGATCCGAACGAGTTGCCTTCGACAGATGGCAAAAACGA
>ERZ1740067.1945-NODE-1945-length-13217-cov-6.266829_pt1 | contig 13217 bp, 12 predicted proteins | sample MGYA00581736_ERZ1740067 | MGnify/ENA primary metagenome ERZ1740067 (study PRJEB43018, sample SAMN04849236) | marine metagenome | isolation source: floating plastic debris | place: Pacific Ocean | collected 2008-08-27 | study: EMG produced TPA metagenomics... | reverse complement strand
ATTGATCAGGCTATAGCGCAACGTACTGATGTTCCTCCTCGCAAACTCGAAAAAATTTCGGAACTGTTTCGAGGAAGTGGGCAACTCATTTTACTGACTGATCATTTGGTAGACCTAACCAAAGATCGCCAAAAACAACAATATAATCCTATTATTTCATTGGTAAACGAACAAGGGCTTGATTGGAATACCGCTTATTATACCTTGAAACGACAATTTAACCAAGAAAACTACCGACTTCGTACTTTGCTGCAATACATGTTGGACCATCAAATCGTTCATTCCAACTTTGCTCAAGCATTTCGAGCTGCTTTGCGCCAAATGGAACTCCAGATTATACAACATAAGCCTGATTTTATAGCTGATCATTTTGGGTTTACTAACAATGAAACAGTTCCACTTTTGGCAAAAAATGAATGTTGTGATGCAGGCTGTTGTGAAGGTTGCGGAGAAGCCTGTGGAGATGGGTGCTGTGAGTGCAGCTGCCAAGCTTGTAGTGAAAATTGTTCCAAAAGATGCTGTTGTGGCCAGGGTAGTTGTTGCTCATATGAGGGATTGGCTTGTACTTGCTGTACGAGCAGCGAGGCAGGTGATATGAGTACTGACGGAGACAGTGGGTTTGATGGGTTTGCTGATGACATTGAGATAGACGGATGGGAAGATGGCAGAGAAGGAGACAAAAAGAAGAAGAAACCTGAAGATGAACAACCACCTAATGTGGATGATTCGCTTTCGCATGGAAGTGAGTAAAATAAAAAAAGCACGGAAATTGAACCAATATCCGCGCTTTGATAAGTAAGGTCTATTATTTAAAACTTTTAATGTTTTGTCTTCTTCAACAATGCTTTGCCACTCAAAAAATGACAAATGCAGTTATTTTTTCTGTATTTTACTGAGGCACTTGGATGGTGACCAGGGCTCATTTAAGGATTTGGTCACGAATAAATCTCAATAAAATCACTACGAAGGATCAGGTTATAATGCTTTGCATTACCTGTTATCGCCGGAACTTTTGTCGTTTTATCACTCCTTTATAAAAACTATTTTCTATCTCTTCAAGCTCTTCATTAGTAAATCTACTCTTGTACAATTGTTTAAAATAACGCATTGCTCCCAACATATGAGAAGGGGGCAAAATATTTTTAGCCTGAGCATATCCGTTAAAATTCACAATGGTAGTATCAGCAAACTTAAGCACCTTGGCATAATGGGATGTGCTATGTACAGACGCATCAGGCGATAAAATAAATAGTCCAATGTTATCTCTTTGATATTTTTTAACAATGACCTCATTTAACAACAACCAAGAGGCAAAATGATGACCCAGAATTTGATTGCATTGTTGCGTTAGATCATCAATTTCTTTTTTGTAGAAATACTTTACTCCACCTCCAACTATTCTCGATACAGTGTATTGATCTCTTGTTTTGAATATGAAATGATGAGATTGACACTTCCATAAAATTGTTAATACACACGTCAACAAACCCACTTTTACTATGGCATGAACCATTCTATTTTGATTTTTACTGTTCATTCACACAGTTTTATAATTGCTTGTGTATCAAATAATAAAGTATTAAAAAGCCTTTTCCCCAAAAACAAACCAATGCCACATCAGCCTATTTCTTATTTATGTTTAACCTTCGTACTTCACAATCTGCATTGACCCCTTCTACCAAATATTGGTATTGCGCACCCAATGAATCTTGAACGGTGAGGGTGAATTTATAGTGGGTACCACGTTCGTAATTTTTACCTACCAAGTTAAATCCAGAAAAATATCCTGCACCTGACTTTAGTTTTTGAGGCAATTCATTTTCCCAAACAATGTCGCCCTCCAAGTTAGAGATTTTAGTCAGATCAACTGACCACCCTACATTTTCCATCCCCAACCGTAAAAAACCACTCCCATAACCACCTGCACTCCTTGATTTGATATGTGGCCCAAACAGATGAAAAATTTTCTTAAATCGGTATTTCACACCATCCCCCAGGATATCCATACTGCCCTCGTTTTTTACCATGTCTAGCAATGCTTGTTTGCTCAACACAAAAGGCAACAACTCATCTTGTTTGGCTAAATAATGTTGCTCGAGTACCATGTTAGGTATTTCAGAATAACTGGATTCGAAAGTAAAAAACTTACAGGTCAAATCGTCACCCTTTACCTCTTCTATTTTCAGGTATAAATCATCCTGATCATCATAGTTTCGCTTTGCTTTCGTTAAATAGATCAAATCTTTTTTCGATAAATTGTTCATGTCATCTTCCAGAAGAAGTAATTCTTCTTGCTGTTGTTGTTGGTATCGGTGACGAGATACGCTTTCTGAATAACCTGAATACCCCGAATAGCTTGCCCATCCTACTACAATCGTAATGAGTATCACCAATGAATAATTTACCAGTCGAGTACCCGTTCTCTCCTCTTTCACTACCCAAGTATCCGAAAGTTCATCTGGCCAACCTCTGTCTTTACCCAAGTAAGAAAACCCACTAAGAGGAATATAACGGCTAAAAAAACGGATTACGCCTGCCCTATTGGTCAATTTCACTCCTTCACCTTGCAAAACCCGCGACTCGGTTAAAAACTTGGCAGGAGTGGCTCCCCACCATAGCTCAAAAAACAGATAATACATAAGTCGGGCAAAAAAGATGATCACATAAATAATCACCCGATCAGACAACACAAAATCTCTTAGCCCCCTCAAAAAAAACTGGGCAATCCCAAATATAAAAGGACCACAAACCATAATACTAATCGCCGTGTCTAACAATGCATGCACAAGCCTTTGCCCCAATGGAGTAGCCACATAAGATGGTGGAGCTTGATCAGAATTAGGTTGCTCGGTTTTGGCCAGTACTCGTCCTGCCGATAGTTTTTTTAATACAAATAGAGCCAAGCCTCCCCAAAGTGGTACATTAAAAAGGGGAATCAGTAGTAATAACCAAAATTGCCCGCTGACTGGAGCTGGACTCATCAGGTATAAAACGACTCCCAGTAGCACCCCAAGCAGTTTGACCGCGGCCGATAGTAAAACCACCGCAGACAAAGCCCGCAACAGGCGAACTTCTCTTTGGCTACTAAAAACGTAGGCCAGGGCTCCTAACAACCACCAAAAATAAAAAGTAAGGCTTAAGTAGTTGAGTACCAGACCAGATTCAAAATTGCGATAACTGAGGGTATCTGGAAAAAACTTAAAAAAGGACAGTTGTAAATCAGGCGTGAGGCTCCGGCAAATCAAAATGAGCATTTGTTGGGTATCGCTTGGAGTAAAATCAACCAAACCCAATAGTTCCAATGCCATTCCCGATAAAGCCGCAAAAAAGCTAATCAGGGCAATTTTAGTACTTATTTTCATGAGATATGCGTATAGGATTGTTTCAGTGGTTATTTATCGTTTTTTTTGACATTCTTACAAAACAGAAAGTATACCAATAAGGGATTACATTTTGTTCACAAGGATCTTTTTGTTGAGCTTAATTTATGAATTTTTATTACATTTTATGTTCGAAGCAAAGGTATCGAACAAAAAAAGCATCTTAAACTCATTTAAGATGCTCGTTTGGTAAGGTTGGAAAAAGAACCTATGCTGATTGTTGTATTTTTCTATTGTTACATTGTTCCGCTTCGCTCATTGTTAAATGGTTGCGCGAAGCGACGTAAAACTAACGACTATTCATAAATGGTTCCGCTTTGCGCTACTGTGGACTATGGACCATCGACTATGGACTAAAACAAACTACCAACTAAATAAACTATGGACTAAAGATTTATTTTTCGCCAATTAATTCATTATTTCGATACATTTAATAAGCGGTAAGCACCTGAACCCAAATGTTTTACCAGAATTTTTTTGTAAGCAGTCGTTTTTACAAATCTAGACAAAAATTGGTTCCAGACTCCCGCCCAATCACTGCCTTTGGGCATAATCATACCAAATTCTTCTCCTCTCTTTTGGTCTCCTACTGGATGGCGTTTGATGGGTAGCCCCCTTTGGATAGCAGACGCATAATAATTAAAATCTAATGAGGTAAACGAGCGAGGGTCGCTAGATACTTTTCTCAGTACTTCTATACTAGATGGCAAATACACTACTTTCAGGCTAGGAAAGTACCGTCGTTTGAGATTTAAAATACGTTTGGCATTGGTAGAAGAACGAATAGTGTAGGCTTTCATCCCTCCAAAGCTACGCTGCAATGACCTTAAGTTACCCAAAGTGGGTACTCGTTTGTGCGTCAATAACACTGATACGTTGTAAATAAAAGCAGGAGTAAAATTAAACTGTTGCTTACGTTGTTCGGTAATTGTAATGTTTCCTAGCCCAAATACCCCTCCTCTTCCTTTTTTTACATTATTCAAAAAAATTGGGAAATGGTCACTCCGCCCTTTTACAAGTACATTGAGTCGTTTTACCCCACGATTGGATTTGAGGTAATTTACAAATTGTTGCACAATATCTACACAAACCCCAGTGAGTTTGCCATTTCTATCACGATAGACCAATCCTGGAGTATCAATATAAGTCAGAATGATTCTTCCCGATTTGGTGCGATTTACCTTGGCCCAGGTATCCCCGATCAGTTGGGATTGCGCTTTGACAAATGAAATACTTAATAAAAATATTCCAACAATTAATCCAGTTTTCTTTAGCAAGTTACGCAGCATATTTCAATAGTTTTTCGAAGCCTTCAATTTTTTCTTTAGATCATTAATAAGAAAAATACCTTAATTACCTAATCATTACAAAAAAATAACCAATTATTGCTAATAATCGTTTATTTTTTGCTAAAATATTTCAAGCTTCTTTGGTTTTCAGGATAATTTGGGCTTGCCAATAAAACTTTTTGCGTTGCCAAAAGGTATGAGTAAGCTTGGCTCGCAAAGCTTCAGGAGTCTCCTGCTGATACAAAGGACGATCTTGAGCCTTTCGCAACATTCGCTCTACAATCAAATAAATGGGTGTGTCGATATAAATGCTTACTCCTGCCTGATTGATACGCTCCATATTATCAAAAAAACAGGGTGCTCCACCTCCGGTAGCTACAATTGCAGCCGCGCTTTTATTTTGAATGATTTCGTGGAGTACCTCTCGTTCTAGTTCTCGAAAATGCGCTTCTCCCTGTTGCTCAAAAATAGCCGGAATACGCATTTGTGCCTTTTGCTCTATCAAATCGTCCATGTCCCATATGGGCAACTTCAAACGTTCGGCAAGTTGTTGTCCAAAAGAGGTCTTACCAGATCCAGGCATTCCTGTCAAAAAAATAAGCATAATTAATTTAGTGATGATTATAGTCTATGAATAGGTAAATTTTGAGGTAGCTCGTACTGAAATACTGAGCCAATTATTTGAAGAGTCATCAATTTTATAAGTACTTTCTTTAAGCTCCATTGGGCGCAGCAGGGGTATCTTGCCCAGTAGTTTTGGTTTCGTTTTTTTCTACTCCGGTATCTTCGGTCAGTAGCAAAGTAAGTCGTTGGGTCATCGCTTCCGAATCCAAATTACGATAAATCTTTCCATTGCGTACGATCGACATTTGTCCAGTTTCCTCGGATACTACTACTACAATGGCATCGGCTATTTCGGTGAGCCCTATCGCGGCTCGATGGCGCAAGCCAAGCGATGCAGGTAGTTCGTCGTTTTCGGATACTGGTAAAATACAACGCGCTGCTACAATACGCCCATCTCGGCTTACAATGACTGCTCCGTCATGCAAAGGACTAAATTTTTGGAAAATAGATATCAACAATCGTTTAGAGATGGTAGCATCTATGACATCGCCCGACTCGGCATAAAACTTAAGCTCCGAACTCCGGGAAAACACAATCAAAGCTCCAGTAAGCGAGGCCGACATTTCCTGAGAGGCCTCTACCACTGCGGTAATCTTTTGTTTATTTTCGGCTGAAGAAGAGCCCTTACTCCAAATACTTTTCAAAAAGCTGTATTCTCCAAAAGGGGTTGCCTTTCCGATTACCAGTAAGAATTTTCGAATTTCCTGCTGAAATAAAATGATGATGACCAGCACCCCTACTCCCATAAATTGCCCTAAAATGGTGCTCAACATTTCCATACCCAAGGCCGAAACCAATAAATAAAGTGCGTAAACAGCTACTCCCCCTAACAAAATACGAGAAGCAACACTGCCCTTTACGAGGTTATAGAGTTGGTACATGATAAAACTCACCAACAAAATATCTAGAATGTCGGCAAAACTCATGTCCAAAAAGCCTATGGAAATCAGAAATATCATATACTACGGTCAATCTCAATTGTAAATATAGAACAGGATGAGCGGTATACCCAACTATTCCAGATGCATTCCGTGATTTTATGCTAAATTTATATCACGCTTCGCTCCTAAGGTACGAAGCTTAGGGTTCATTTGGTTTGCGAATTATCTCAATATGGGCATTTTTAAATTTTTTGAAAATTTTATCTAAAGCTTCCAGCAATGATTGATACAGCAATGATGCATTCGTTTTCAAGTGGATTTCGCATTGATGAGTCCCCATATCAGTCCCTAAAAAACTTTCCGCACAATCTATTCTGAGGTATACTGTATCGTCTATATTGGGTGGGCAAAAATCGAACAACTCTAAACTAGATGTTTCCCATTCATCGGTGTACTGCAATTCCCCAAATACATTTCTTGTCAGTGCTACCCTTGGTTGGTCTGCTTCGCCAATGAGCGTTTCTTCGCTACGAGTGTACATAGATCGCCAACAAAAACAGTCTACCGCGAACTCTTTGTAAAACCCCAAAGGATAACCATAAAAATCTATCAAAATAGGGATCATTCGAGAAATAAAAACCCTAATATCTCCTGGATAGGCTTTTGTCATCTTTGCCGAAAAATGATATTTCAATTCATCGTTACCGCCTATTTCCACTCGCCTTTTTCTTTATATTCGTTGAGTTTTCCCACCATTTTCAGGGTCTCAACTGCGGCCTTTACATCATGTACGCGCAATATATTGGCTCCTTTTTGCAGCGCTATGGTATTCAACGCAATGGTTCCGCTCAACGCCTCGTCAGGCGTCGTTTGCAATGTTTTGTAAATCATCGACTTGCGAGAAACGCCCACCAAAATAGGCAACTCAAGTGCCCTTAGGATACTCAAGTGTTCCATCAAATGAAAATTCTGCCCGATGTTTTTGGCAAATCCAAAACCAGGATCAATGATGACATCATGTACCCCCAGCGCACGCAATTGTGCTACTTTTTGTTGTAAGTCTTGCAGGACTTCATAAACCAAATGTGTGTATTGATTGAGCGTAGTCATGGTTTGAGGAGTCCCACGCATATGCATCAACACATAGGGCACCTTCAGATCGGCTACTGTGGCATACATTTCAGCATCCAGAGTCCCTCCCGAAACATCGTTGATGATGTGGGCTCCGGCCTGTACTGCTTCTCGTGCCACCCCAGCCCGAAAGGTATCTACCGAAATGACCGCACCAGGGAGTGCCTCGGCAATGGCTTGAATTGCAGGTATTACCCGAGTTGTTTCTTCTTTTTCTGAAATGTGATCTCCTCCTGGGCGCGACGAATAACCACCCACATCCAATATTTTGGCGCCTTCATTGACCAATTGAGTGGCCTTGTCGAGCACCTGGCTTGGCAAGTTATATTGCCCCCCATCATAAAATGAATCAGGAGTAATGTTCAAAATCCCCATCACCACTGGAGCATCCAATGATAACACCTCCCCTTGCAGATTCAGTGTTTTTTTTGAGTAAAAAATTGTACCTTTCGTTTCCATTCAAGATTTTTGCTTGTCAAGCATGTTACTACAAAGCACAATATAAAGAGATCACTGCTTTGTGCAAAAAGCTTGTTCGCTAAATATAAATCTCCGTTATGAAAATTGTTACCAGGTTCATTAGTTTTATAGTAGGAGGCTTGTTTATTTTCTCTGGATTAATCAAGCTCAATGATCCTACTGGCACCGAAATAAAACTCCAAGAATATTTTACCGTATTCAAAGCCGACCCTACACTAAGCTCTTTGAGCGGTTTATGGGATATCCTTGCCCCCTTTAGTCTTGTGCTGGCCGTAGTACTTACTGTATTGGAAGTAGTTTTGGGGGTCAATATGTTGCTCCACCATCGCCCCAAAACCACCATTTGGTCTTTGTTTGGTTTGATTGTCTTTTTTACCTTTCTTACATTTTATTCCTGGTTTTTCGACAAAGTCAAAGATTGCGGATGTTTTGGTGATGCCATCCCGCTTACTCCCTTCCAGTCCTTTATGAAAGATGTCGTGCTGACCACCCTGATCGTTTGGTTACTGACTCAACGCAATAAGATTCCCCCTGTCCTGTCTCCTCGCCAGGGTTCCATTATCGCCATACTGTCTACCATTGGTTGTATTGCCTTGGGGTTGTATGCCATTCGTCACTTGCCTATCAAGGATTTCAGAGCTTACAGAGTGGGCGCCAATTTGCCCCAAAACATGGAACCCAAAGAAAAACTCAAGTATGGACCTGAGGTCTACATTTACAAAGACCTACAAGCCCAAAAAGACATTGAAATTGGCAAAGATGATTTTACTAAAAATTGGAAAAAATACGCTGATACTACCAAGTTTAAGTTTGTAAAGCTGGATAAGCCATTACTGAACCCTGAAGCACAGCCCAAAATCACTGACTACAAGGTGTTTAACGCTCAAAATGACGACATTACCGCTCAGACCCTGACTGGCAAAAAGTTTTTCATCATTATTCCCGAAATAGCCAAAGTCAAAAAAGGGAAAAAAATTGCCAAAACCGCGTTGGATGCTTACCCAAAGATCAATGAATTGGTCAAAGCATTGCGTCAGGCCCAAATCAGCCCCATGGTGTTGACCGCCGCTGGTGAGCAAGAAGTAGAGCAGTTTCGTCATCAAGTACAACTGGCAGTGCCTTATGCTTTTGTGGACAAAAAGGTGTTGAAAACCATGGTGCGCGCCAACCCTGGATTGATACTACTACAAGATGGTACTGTAAAGGGTAAGTGGCATCATAACGACACTCCCAAAATAGAAGAGGTGAAAAAGAAACTAGTGAAGTAATTAATTGCATTTCACTATTGAATCTTCTCTTTCATCGATGATTTTAATCCTGACAGGTTTTGAAAACCTGTCAGGATTTTATGTTTTTGTTTCAAAACCGTACACATTTTTTTTACTCAAAATATTTTTTATTTTGGATAGGTTTACAACGCTGATAATCAGGAAGCCTCGAGTGTAAAATGAAGATTCTTTAACCTCAACAGCCCTTCATTTTTTTCTGTAGCCAAAAAAACGAAGCAAAACCGATGGCTACAGCTTTGCTGTGCCGAGCTCTGCCAAAGGCTAAAAGGCCACCACTGTATTTTGTTGTGCTAAAATTTACTTCATTACGCCGAACCGATAGCTACAGCTTTGCTGTGCTGAGCTCTGCTTTAGCTAAACTGCTCAAACATTCGCTCGTACCTCGCTCAGTGATCAGTTTTAACGGCTTCATTGCATAAATTTCTTAACGCCAACAAAATAAGGCGGACAGAAAGAGTTGGTTATTCAAACATTTTTTATACCTGATAAAAAGTATTCAAATACAAGTCTTAGTAGATTAAAAATTAGTGTACGGTTTTAAATGTTTTTGTTCCAAAATACTAAGCCAGACACTCAAAAACAGCGTAATTTCTATTAATAATCCCTTACTTCGTCAAACCATTGATTTGCTTTCTGGGCATCAATCTCTACGGAGGGGACTTGTCGTAATTGTTCCACTGCCTCGGCAATGTTTTCACGTTCGGTGGTTTCTATTTGGGGCAATTCATTAAAAATACGGGCAAATGTAGTCAACACATCCTTTGCTTCCGTTTCGGTTTTCACCTTCTTGAGTTGTTTCACGGCATCTTTGTAAGCTTTTACCGCAGTTTTGGCATTTTTACCACTCCACGCATCAAATGGGATCCCATACTCGGTGGTAAACCAAATTGACTTTCTCAGTTTTGATACCGAGGTATGCCCCATCATACGCGCCTGTGCTAACGCTTTCACTTCGCGCCGCAGAAGTTTTCCTTTGCTCTCCTCAATATTCCATCCAATAAATGAATTCAAGTGTGGCCATACTTGCAACGTAGGGAGTCCTTCCAGTTGAGGCGCGTACCTGATGGCCAAGCTTTCTAAACCCGACAATTGCTCCAGGCAATGCAGATTGGTCAGGTTCCCAGACAGGCTCAAGTCGGTGAGTTTTGTGAACTGCAACAAGCTTTCACAATCTAACGGCTGCCCCAATGGCCCCACCTCAACCTCCAATGTGCTTATTTCTTGAAAAGCATCAAATACGGGCAATTGATAAGGCAGCTGACCCTTTTTTACAACTTTGGGCACCAGCGACAAGGTATCTATTTTATTGACTTGGCTTATCTTTGCTTGGGCAATATTTCCGGTAAGGCAAAAATAACGATGTACTCCCAACTGCAGTTCAAGTTCGCTTTGCTCTACATTGATGATTAACCTGTCAATGTTTGATTTTGTGAAGTCGGCTACTGAGGGATTGCTAGGACTCCAGGTAAATTGCTCGATGGCTCTTTTTTCAGACCAAGTGATAAAACTGGTATTATTGCCCCAATAATAAAAAAAGCGTGGCCAATCACCATAAGGAAAAAGATGGGCCTTGGTGGACCCACTCCCCGTAAAAAAAGTATTGAAACAATCCCAGTTGATCGGCAAACCAGGTGCTACCAGCACATCAAATTTCTTGGCATCCATTCCCTCTTCCCCAATAGCAAAACTCCCCTGACCCAATGGTATTTTTACCAAATGGCTGTTTTCACTGGTTAACGAAAGTTGTATTTTTTCTTCTCTGCTCATATTAATTGATTGTCCTAATCCTTGCTAAAATATAGGCTCCTTTTTTTAGGGTAAGGTATTGGAAGTAATTAAAGCTAAATCAGTTTAGTCTTGCTCTACATTTACTTTAACCCTATTGGTATTTGCATAATTATCCAGCTTTTCCTCGTGTACCTTTACGTGATGTTTCATCATTTGCAGCTCAGTCCTTGCCTTCCATTTTTGGTACATCTTAAATCGCTTCAAGGTGATGAAGTCCAGAAACTTGATGGGGTGATATACCGGATCAAAGCCCCCTATATTGAGCACTTATTTGCTTCGGGGAGCGATCAATCCAGTGAGGGTGAGTTGCTGTCGTTGGTCATCTATTTGCTCCAGCGTATAATGCTTGAAAGCTTTTTCAAATTTCCCTGGACCAAATCCAAACCAAGAAGGCCCCGTTTTTATATTCAGAAAACTATAGCCATAATGTTGTTTTGTAGGAGAACCACCTCCTTGCTTCATATTGCCCAAAGGCATATTCAAAGCATCAGCACATACCACAATTGCCGACATAGGCGCATTTCGAGAAAAGATTTTTTTCATAAAACCTGGCCCTTTTAAAGGCTGGTAAAATGGATGAATCTTAATGTGATATACCTCCTGCCCCTGCTCTACTTTAGCGAGTGGAATAAATTCAAAAAGTCCTCGATGATTGGATGAATAAGGTTGTTCATGAAGTCCAATCACTCCCTCCAGCGAATGTTCACCAGTAAGTACATACTCTTGTGTTACTCCCAGAACTTCTAGTTTTTTTATAGAATTTTCTTGGCTGATTTCCAAAGAACCCAGAAAGCACTTCACCTTAGATACCTTAGAGGCAAACTTAGGTTGGGTACCAAATGTCAGTTCTTGCTCAATCACTATCTGATCAAAGCAACCTATCAAGTTCACTCCTTCTTGTACTGCTTGTGCGCTCTTTTGATCTAAATCATGGTGTGAAGTCATCATCTTACCTGATAAAAAAACTATTTTGTTGGCGATACTTCTAACAAATATTTTAGTTCTTCACTGGCTTTACTAGGAACAAATTGAATTAATTCGAAGTCGGCCAAATCCTGTACTTTGAAAGGATCTTTTTCAATGATGGCTTCCAGTAATGATTTATCCTCTATCTTGGATAATATGATCCCACCCGTTCTGGGTACTTTTTTTCCCGAAGCAATAAAATTCCCCAAGGCATATTGTTCGTTTAGAAAGTCAATATGCTCGGCAAGAAATTGGTCTACCCTTTCCAATTCCGTTTTGTAGGTAATGTTGATAATGAACATAGATTATTATTTTATTCAGATAATTAAACCTCACATCAGTCAATGAATATTAAGTAAGCATTGAATACTGTTAGCATACAGATATAATAGTATTTGAACAAAATTATACTGCTTTATTCAGTTTCTGTGATACTCAGTTGATAAGGTGTTTTTTTTTTAGTTTTTCCTTAATATCTCCTTCTGGTAAACTATCAATTAGGCTTTTTCTCATATCCTGTCTACGAACCTCTTCAAACTCGCCTACTTTATTAGAAATCGCCTCTTTAATACTATCTTTTTCTAATAACTTAATAGCAGCTTCTTCATCTAATCCTTTTTTCATTGTTTCATGTAGAATATTTTTATACATCTTTTCTTCTACCTCTTTCCTATATTTCACAGCATCATCATTGATAAAGGCTTCTATTTTTGATTCTAAATCACCAGTCAAAATTTCTCTATCCTCTTTAATTTTATCAATTATTTTATCCCGTGCTTGCGTAATTACATGAGCTAATGATTTTCCGTCTGGATCTATCAATGTAGTTTGCCAAATATGATTTCCTTTTGAATAACTAGCAATTACGTCTACGTTACCATTTTGTTTATGAACAATATGTACATGTGGATAATCAATTGTTGGATTTCCATTTAAGTCAATAAATAGCTCAACACTTTCTTTTGCTTTTGTACGTGAATAAAACTCATCGAGTCCATTTGCTTTTCTATACATTTTTTTCTCAATTAAATTATGTGAATCAGATTAATAGTTTACAAATCAACCTTAAGTAAACAGAGGATAGCATAAATTGATTTATAAAAATGAGTGATAATTTAGCAGCTATCACACATAATTAAGCGAAAAAAAACGATAAAAACAAGCAAGTATCTAAAATAAACATCAATAGACTCTCAACTCCATTTGATAGGAGTTTGGTAAATAATATTGATAATGAACGTAGGTTTTTACTTTGTTTGTAATCCATTAAGTTACTGACCTTTTGCAGTAGTTTTCTTTGGAAACTTCACAGGAACTACAGTTGTGAATGCGTCAGCCAGATTAACTTCGTTGAGCTCCTTTCAGTCGGTTCGGCATTTAGTCTGTCAG
>ERZ1740067.1944-NODE-1944-length-13223-cov-26.708840_pt1 | contig 13223 bp, 6 predicted proteins | sample MGYA00581736_ERZ1740067 | MGnify/ENA primary metagenome ERZ1740067 (study PRJEB43018, sample SAMN04849236) | marine metagenome | isolation source: floating plastic debris | place: Pacific Ocean | collected 2008-08-27 | study: EMG produced TPA metagenomics... | reverse complement strand
GCGTATTCTCAAGACATTCTGCAATAACGAGGAAAGGTCATATAGGATTTTATGATATATTCATATATTTTACGAGTGCATTAATGTTTTTTACGAAAATCAGTGCCAAAAAATCGAAGAGCTTCAAACTGTAAGGTTGGAGCGAAGTGATTTTCGCCAAAAAACATAATCTACATGGTCTAACTAGCTTTCACATAAACTTGGTATGCATTTGAAGACCATCTACCCAGAGCCCTCAAGCTAGCATCTGGCATACCATTAAACGAGTACCATGTAGCACCGCCGCGGCGGAAAGAATGCAAGGACAATTTAGATTTGATACTAGCTGCAGAACAGCACTCCTGTAGCATATCTGCCAAATCAGAATTAGATATATTAAAAAGCGGCTGTTGGTCGCTACTACCATTCTTTGACAAGTACGAATACAAGTTTCTCCACGGGCACAAGAAAGCATCTGCCTCTGGCAGCTTCTTTACTTTAACAGAAACATTGCCACTAACCGAGTGTTTAAAGGACTCAAAAGTGAAAACTAGAAAATTTGTGGTGAATTTAATGTTCTTGCGCCTCAGTTGATGTTGAGGTGCTCCTTTGCTGCGGCTCATCTCACAGGGTCGTAAGAGCCCAAAGAAAGCCACACAAAATATCGCCTTGCACATAATAGCAATGTTAGAACAGTACAACAAGTCAGCGGCATGGCAAAGTTTAGTCAGATGGGCTTTCGTAACATGGTTAGTTGATCTAGAACGTTTTGAGCTAGCATCAGACTTTCTTATCCCTTGCAAGACCAGTTTAAGCCTGTCTGTGTCAAATCTAATAGCGATACTGTTAGCCTTGCAATGATGGCGTAATCCTGATAAAATAGTCTGAATAGTGGAACAGCCCAGCTTCTTCTCATGCAAATCTACCACGAAGCATTCGATTGTAGTAGGATCAAACTTATCTTTTTTGTGTATCCTTCTTTCTTGACAGAATACAGTCAGTTTGTGTAAAGCAGCGTCATATACCTTCCTCGAACCGGCTGTCACAGACTTTTTGATCAATTCATCAGCTTTCCGTTTCAGATCTCCTACAACAATATTATAATGGCCAACATTAGTATTTTTGAATCACTGCTCTGAACTTGGTAATCAACAAGTAAAAGTTAAATTATTTTTTTATAGAACCGCGACTATCACGCACGTCCCATTTTTAAGATTTTATTGTCAACCTCTGAGCATATTCTTTGTTTCTACAGTGCTCAAATTCGCAGGGATCTTAACCACTTGATTGTGAGACAAATTACCAGTATCACGAGATAACATATCTGCTATCACATTCTTTACACCTGGGATATGTTCGCACTTGAGTACCACATTGTTTTTCATCAGAGTGAGAGCCATGGACTTCAACAGTTTGTTTACATAATTCTCTCTCGAGTATAGCTTAGAAATGGTGGCAACGACAGCATCATTGTCAGTCCTAATTAGCACTGTTTTGTTACTTAGCTCGTTTAGCCAGATGTTTACTGCTACATAGATGGGGTAGAGCTCCAACAGGGTGATGTTTTGATCCATCCACCAGCCATCGTTCCATCTGCCCTTGAACCATTGGGACCCATTGTAACCACCATATCCTATGGAACTGGCTGCGTCGGTAGTAATTACTGCTGCCGGCACCTCTCCCGGGAACAGAAACCGAAACGGCTTAGCGGATGACTCATCAACCAGGAATCCTCTCCATACTCTCAAATCCTCCTTCACAGACCGAGAAATCCTTCTGCTATGCCAACCTTCCTGTGATAGTATACCAGTCAGTTGTTCGTGTAAACCTCTTAGCAGGGCACGTCCTGGGATGAAAACCTGTGACAAAAATGTCAGTTTACCAACTAGTTTCTGAATCTCATGCACTTTTGCTTTTTTTCGAACGAGAAATTGATCTATGAATGACACAGCTTTTGCTCTCTTATCGTCAGGTATAAAGAAACAATGATTGAGCGAGTCTATACCAATACCCAGGAATTCAATGCTTTGTGTAGAAACAACTGTCTTTTCCATACTGACCGGAAAACCGAGATCCTTCAGAGTAGTCAGAAATGATGTAAGCGCATCATCACACTGATGTTTTGATCTGCCTAGTATGAGAAAATCATCTAAATAGTTAAACATATAGCAGTCTATGTGGTCTTGACGGAAAATCCAAGCCAACGAGTCCGATATCATTTGAAATATCTTGCATGAAGTTCCCAGACCCATTGGTAATGTAGTATCAACAAGATACTTATCTTTATATCGCATCCCCAAGTATTTCCAGTCGTCTTTGTGAATGGGTACTATACGATATGCGTCTCTGAGATCCACTTTTGCCATATACAGCTGCTCGGGTGACTTCAAAATAACCTCTGCCACTTCTAAAAGACTGCAATAGACTACTGATTTTCTCTCATCATTAATGTGATCATTTACAGAGTTTCCTTTAGGATAGCTTAAATCATGGATAAGCCTGAACTTTCCCGGGGTAGATTTAGGAATTACATAGAGGGGGGAAATCACTAAACTGTCAGTTGGTAATGAATCGTAAGGACCAAGGATGCGTCGTTGTTCGAGTTCAACATTTAATTTCGAAGTAAGCTGTTCAAGGTTATGTGATGAAATGAACTTCTTTGAGCTTTCATGCCTTGATAATATTGGGCGGTCAACTCCTATTCTGAAACCATCCCTAAAACCTCTGCTAATTGTTGCCCTGTGCTTGTACGAGCGAAGCCGTTTCCAAAGCAGGCCACTTCTCACAGGAGTTGTGATTTTAGCAGTTTCAAAATCCTTGGCATTATTTACCAGCTCTGAAACAGAGAACAAAGTGTCAATTGCATGAAAATAAAATATCTTGGTCAACTATTTCGTATTATCACATTTTAATAAAGCTTAATTATCAAAAATTTCTTTTTTGAAATGACAGGCGACTATCACGCGAAAAATTGTCATTCCAGATTTATTATAATTTTTTGTTTGCACATTAACAATTGAAAACACACCACAGGTTGGACAAAGATAATCATAATATAACACTACAGGTACAACTGATGGACTGAAATGATGGGCGACTATCACGCGAAAAAAATAATCGCTATTTACTGTAATTACATTTTACAGATGACACCTCAAATAAACAACTAAATGTCATTTCTTATTACAAGTAGCTGAACCATGTTGGTCAGAGTGACATTTGAAGCAAGCGTGTTTGAATTTGCAAGTATCTTTCTTGAAGCACCTGTTAGTATTGAAAAAACGACAATACGGCTTATTATATGATGAGCTGCCAGCACCAGTACTATTATTCTTGCCATACATCTGTTTAGGGGCTGCTGATAAAAACTCAGCTCTAAAACTTCCCCATGGAATTCCGCCGAAACTTGCCTTCAAACTACGGAAACGTAAATCATAAGCAACACCATCATATCCATCATAGCCTAAACGTTTCACAATATCAATATGTTTAAGCATACCCAGCATTTCTTTTGGATGCTGCTTGCCACGGATAGTCATAAAAACCAAAAAGCAATCAAGCCACTTGGCAAAGCCTGTAATTCTAGATTCAGCCTCCTTACACATAATTTTGTTCCCTTCAATAGAAAACACTTTCCCTGGGCCTGGTTTTGCAGCATCTTTAGGATATAACTTATTCAGATCCACCAGTTTGCCACGAACAATTTTACGAACAGTTTTTTTGTCAACAAATGAAGTTATTATCTCATTCGGCGGCTCTAACATACCTATGCCATCACTATCCGAGTCGCTCTCATCGTCACTACTCTCAGACTCACTGCTGCTATCATCATCATCGGTCCTCTTCGCTTTCTTTGCTTTGCCTCCTTTTCCTTTCCCGGCTCGTTTCTTGGCAGTCCCTGATTCATCATTCTGGAGTTGTATTCCCGATGTGCCTTCTTGCGCTTCGTCTACTTTCTCAGCTGAATCCGTATCTGCAATGCTACCGTCTTCCTCAATCACCGGCGGAGTATCTTCCTCATTCGGTTTACCACTCATCTTTCCTTTCGCTCCGCCTTTACCCTGTTTAAATTTGAAAAATAACCTATTATGTTTTAGTAACAAAACTTGCAGAATTTTTCATTTTTTATTTTTTATGTTTATAGGCGACTATCACGCCTTTTTCTGTGTTTTATTAAACTATTTTCTGCAAAAAATTACAGGAGAGATTAGATACTTGAGAGCACGGACGTAACACTGTTTCTTCAGATGCGCCTGGTCTTCAAAACAGAAGCGCAGTTTCTTTGACCACTTCCAAAACATAACATCCTGATGCCAATGTCGGGTCATACCTCTTTCGTTAAACCTCCAGGCTTTATTACAAAATCCGACATTAGGTCGTGGCCATAAGCCCATAACAAATGCCTTCTTGCAATAACCATTGGCCACTAGGAAATGTGCATAGCTGTCCAATTTACCAAGCAAATTCTCAATGGAACATGACTGGAGCTCATTAGACCCAATTGCTAAAATTATATAATCAAATTGTTCGTTCAACTGAACAGTCCAAAGCCAGTTTGTCCATGCTCCACCCTTGAATATGAATGTCGGAGTAAACATTTTCTTCTGCAAATACCCTGTTTGTTGGTTTGCCTCTGCCAGTCTCCTAACGTGCGAGTCTCCAATAATTGCTATCTGTAAAATTTTACAAGATTTTCCTCCATTATTACCAGTAGCTCAGTACAAAATTTGTGTTTTATACATTAATTTTTTTAGCAACTGCCTCGCAATGATCAATTTATTGATTGTTATACCTCAAAAAATATTGTTAAACCAACTCCTTCGCCTGGGCTCTCTTAACTGCCGGAATGTCATTGATAGCTTACAGGTTAGCATTTTATTTCGATGCTGATGGAGGTATAGCTACAAGGCTACCCGTCCAACTAACACCGCCAGGGGGGAGCGCCGCCCTGGATTATCTGGCTTTTACGGGTGGGAGCACCTAACCTCTTTTATATAATTGAGGAAAGGGAGAACCGGCCCGTTTTTTATACCTTTATTTTTTGTTAAGGATTTTTTATGCCAGACCGGGTGGGAGCACCGACCCGTCAACTTTCGTTGTATACTGCTATTTTGCAGCTTTCGTTAGTAAATGGACAAGAAAAAAGATTTTTTTTTGTAAATGTTTCATCTATATATAGCGTTTTTTTAGCTTAAAAGCCGATTATTTGAAGGAATTTCCATCTTGTCTTTAGCAAGATATTTTAGATTTTTTGGTTTAATTTCTTAGATTGCAGGAACAGATCAAGGAAAGAAGCTCTGACAGACATAGAACTAAATTGAAGACAAAAAAATGTGCCATGAAAGAGAAAAGGACACGCTATCGACAAACCAGTGGCAGAATTTGTTGGTTTTAATTATGAGTAATTTCCCAAAATATATTAAAAGATAACAATCAGCTAGGCAGCTGCTAATAAACCGATGATTTGAATGCATATTACATATTTTAAAAGCACGACTAAGAATTTTATACAAAAACTGAAATGATATACCTTCGCCATTGCTGACTCTTTGCTTCTATATATAGAATACTTTATACTTCTAAACTCTGTACTTCTGATATCTTCTATCCTCTTTGCTCACTTGTTTCTCTTTTGCTTGCTAACTTTCAACTGTGCTGTTGATTTATTTCAGCATTTGAACTGGGTTGCAACACTGTGCAATTATTTATAGCACAGTATTAAAAGCTACACTGCTTCACTGAAGCCCCGCTCGAGTACATTAGTTATAGAGAGAAATATAGCTGTGTTATTATCAGATAAGGCTCGTGCATGCATGAGAAGATTACAAACTTACAATAATATAAACACCAAACAGTGTGAGAAATTCGTCCGAAAAAAATTGCATTTTTTTCAAAAATGCTGCATTTTTTTCTCCTTCATAATGATTAATATAATGCAGCAATAAGACATTGATATCCAATAAATTTAATTTATTTCCTTTCTTAAATTCATTGGAAAAAAATACAATTTGTTCGGACAAATTTCTCACTGCAATCTAAGAATAAAACAAAACATTAAATCTGCAAAAAACAGAAGAAGGATTTGCCAATTGACTGAGCATTATTTTCATTTGAAGATTTTCACTGTAATACTCTCCTTTATTGTTGTTGCGAGAGTGAGAGAGCAGAATTATTCATCTTGATGGGTATTGAAGCTAGATCGTTAGCGTATTCTCAAGACATTCTGCAATAACGAGGAAAGGTCATATAGGATTTTATGACAATACAATCGTAATTATCACAAATCCAATTACAGTCCTTTATTATGATATTTTGATACAGACTGAATATTTTTGATATAATTACAGTCCTTGATAATGGTATTCTAGTAAGACTGAATATTTTCACTATTAGGAAGGAAGGAAGGGGTGGAGGTAGGAAAAATTTTCTCTTTTGCTTGCTAACTTTCAACTGTGCTGTTGATTTATTTCAGCATTTGAACTGGGTTGCAACACTGTGCAATTATTTATAGCACAGTATTAAAAGCTACACTGCTTCACTGAAGCCCCGCTCGAGTACATTAGTTATAGAGAGAAATATAGCTGTGTTATTATCAGATAAGGCTCGTGCATGCATGAGAAGATTACAAACTTACAATAATATAAACACCAAACAGTGTGAGAAATTCGTCCGAAAAAAATTGCATTTTTTTCAAAAATGCTGCATTTTTTTCTCCTTCATAATGATTAATATAATGCAGCAATAAGACATTGATATCCAATAAATTTAATTTATTTCCTTTCTTAAATTCATTGGAAAAAAATACAATTTGTTCGGACAAATTTCTCACTGCAATCTAAGAATAAAACAAAACATTAAATCTGCAAAAAACAGAAGAAGGATTTGCCAATTGACTGAGCATTATTTTCATTTGAAGATTTTCACTGTAATACTCTCCTTTATTGTTGTTGCGAGAGTGAGAGAGCAGAATTATTCATCTTGATGGGTATTGAAGCTAGATCGTTAGCGTATTCTCAAGACATTCTGCAATAACGAGGAAAGGTCATATAGGATTTTATGATATATTCATATATTTTACGAGTGCATTAATGTTTTTTACGAAAATCAGTGCCAAAAAATCGAAGAGCTTCAAACTGTAAGGTTGGAGCGAAGTGATTTTCGCCAAAAAACATAATCTACATGGTCTAACTAGCTTTCACATAAACTTGGTATGCATTTGAAGACCATCTACCCAGAGCCCTCAAGCTAGCATCTGGCATACCATTAAACGAGTACCATGTAGCACCGCCGCGGCGGAAAGAATGCAAGGACAATTTAGATTTGATACTAGCTGCAGAACAGCACTCCTGTAGCATATCTGCCAAATCAGAATTAGATATATTAAAAAGCGGCTGTTGGTCGCTACTACCATTCTTTGACAAGTACGAATACAAGTTTCTCCACGGGCACAAGAAAGCATCTGCCTCTGGCAGCTTCTTTACTTTAACAGAAACATTGCCACTAACCGAGTGTTTAAAGGACTCAAAAGTGAAAACTAGAAAATTTGTGGTGAATTTAATGTTCTTGCGCCTCAGTTGATGTTGAGGTGCTCCTTTGCTGCGGCTCATCTCACAGGGTCGTAAGAGCCCAAAGAAAGCCACACAAAATATCGCCTTGCACATAATAGCAATGTTAGAACAGTACAACAAGTCAGCGGCATGGCAAAGTTTAGTCAGATGGGCTTTCGTAACATGGTTAGTTGATCTAGAACGTTTTGAGCTAGCATCAGACTTTCTTATCCCTTGCAAGACCAGTTTAAGCCTGTCTGTGTCAAATCTAATAGCGATACTGTTAGCCTTGCAATGATGGCGTAATCCTGATAAAATAGTCTGAATAGTGGAACAGCCCAGCTTCTTCTCATGCAAATCTACCACGAAGCATTCGATTGTAGTAGGATCAAACTTATCTTTTTTGTGTATCCTTCTTTCTTGACAGAATACAGTCAGTTTGTGTAAAGCAGCGTCATATACCTTCCTCGAACCGGCTGTCACAGACTTTTTGATCAATTCATCAGCTTTCCGTTTCAGATCTCCTACAACAATATTATAATGGCCAACATTAGTATTTTTGAATCACTGCTCTGAACTTGGTAATCAACAAGTAAAAGTTAAATTATTTTTTTATAGAACCGCGACTATCACGCACGTCCCATTTTTAAGATTTTATTGTCAACCTCTGAGCATATTCTTTGTTTCTACAGTGCTCAAATTCGCAGGGATCTTAACCACTTGATTGTGAGACAAATTACCAGTATCACGAGATAACATATCTGCTATCACATTCTTTACACCTGGGATATGTTCGCACTTGAGTACCACATTGTTTTTCATCAGAGTGAGAGCCATGGACTTCAACAGTTTGTTTACATAATTCTCTCTCGAGTATAGCTTAGAAATGGTGGCAACGACAGCATCATTGTCAGTCCTAATTAGCACTGTTTTGTTACTTAGCTCGTTTAGCCAGATGTTTACTGCTACATAGATGGGGTAGAGCTCCAACAGGGTGATGTTTTGATCCATCCACCAGCCATCGTTCCATCTGCCCTTGAACCATTGGGACCCATTGTAACCACCATATCCTATGGAACTGGCTGCGTCGGTAGTAATTACTGCTGCCGGCACCTCTCCCGGGAACAGAAACCGAAACGGCTTAGCGGATGACTCATCAACCAGGAATCCTCTCCATACTCTCAAATCCTCCTTCACAGACCGAGAAATCCTTCTGCTATGCCAACCTTCCTGTGATAGTATACCAGTCAGTTGTTCGTGTAAACCTCTTAGCAGGGCACGTCCTGGGATGAAAACCTGTGACAAAAATGTCAGTTTACCAACTAGTTTCTGAATCTCATGCACTTTTGCTTTTTTTCGAACGAGAAATTGATCTATGAATGACACAGCTTTTGCTCTCTTATCGTCAGGTATAAAGAAACAATGATTGAGCGAGTCTATACCAATACCCAGGAATTCAATGCTTTGTGTAGAAACAACTGTCTTTTCCATACTGACCGGAAAACCGAGATCCTTCAGAGTAGTCAGAAATGATGTAAGCGCATCATCACACTGATGTTTTGATCTGCCTAGTATGAGAAAATCATCTAAATAGTTAAACATATAGCAGTCTATGTGGTCTTGACGGAAAATCCAAGCCAACGAGTCCGATATCATTTGAAATATCTTGCATGAAGTTCCCAGACCCATTGGTAATGTAGTATCAACAAGATACTTATCTTTATATCGCATCCCCAAGTATTTCCAGTCGTCTTTGTGAATGGGTACTATACGATATGCGTCTCTGAGATCCACTTTTGCCATATACAGCTGCTCGGGTGACTTCAAAATAACCTCTGCCACTTCTAAAAGACTGCAATAGACTACTGATTTTCTCTCATCATTAATGTGATCATTTACAGAGTTTCCTTTAGGATAGCTTAAATCATGGATAAGCCTGAACTTTCCCGGGGTAGATTTAGGAATTACATAGAGGGGGGAAATCACTAAACTGTCAGTTGGTAATGAATCGTAAGGACCAAGGATGCGTCGTTGTTCGAGTTCAACATTTAATTTCGAAGTAAGCTGTTCAAGGTTATGTGATGAAATGAACTTCTTTGAGCTTTCATGCCTTGATAATATTGGGCGGTCAACTCCTATTCTGAAACCATCCCTAAAACCTCTGCTAATTGTTGCCCTGTGCTTGTACGAGCGAAGCCGTTTCCAAAGCAGGCCACTTCTCACAGGAGTTGTGATTTTAGCAGTTTCAAAATCCTTGGCATTATTTACCAGCTCTGAAACAGAGAACAAAGTGTCAATTGCATGAAAATAAAATATCTTGGTCAACTATTTCGTATTATCACATTTTAATAAAGCTTAATTATCAAAAATTTCTTTTTTGAAATGACAGGCGACTATCACGCGAAAAATTGTCATTCCAGATTTATTATAATTTTTTGTTTGCACATTAACAATTGAAAACACACCACAGGTTGGACAAAGATAATCATAATATAACACTACAGGTACAACTGATGGACTGAAATGATGGGCGACTATCACGCGAAAAAAATAATCGCTATTTACTGTAATTACATTTTACAGATGACACCTCAAATAAACAACTAAATGTCATTTCTTATTACAAGTAGCTGAACCATGTTGGTCAGAGTGACATTTGAAGCAAGCGTGTTTGAATTTGCAAGTATCTTTCTTGAAGCACCTGTTAGTATTGAAAAAACGACAATACGGCTTATTATATGATGAGCTGCCAGCACCAGTACTATTATTCTTGCCATACATCTGTTTAGGGGCTGCTGATAAAAACTCAGCTCTAAAACTTCCCCATGGAATTCCGCCGAAACTTGCCTTCAAACTACGGAAACGTAAATCATAAGCAACACCATCATATCCATCATAGCCTAAACGTTTCACAATATCAATATGTTTAAGCATACCCAGCATTTCTTTTGGATGCTGCTTGCCACGGATAGTCATAAAAACCAAAAAGCAATCAAGCCACTTGGCAAAGCCTGTAATTCTAGATTCAGCCTCCTTACACATAATTTTGTTCCCTTCAATAGAAAACACTTTCCCTGGGCCTGGTTTTGCAGCATCTTTAGGATATAACTTATTCAGATCCACCAGTTTGCCACGAACAATTTTACGAACAGTTTTTTTGTCAACAAATGAAGTTATTATCTCATTCGGCGGCTCTAACATACCTATGCCATCACTATCCGAGTCGCTCTCATCGTCACTACTCTCAGACTCACTGCTGCTATCATCATCATCGGTCCTCTTCGCTTTCTTTGCTTTGCCTCCTTTTCCTTTCCCGGCTCGTTTCTTGGCAGTCCCTGATTCATCATTCTGGAGTTGTATTCCCGATGTGCCTTCTTGCGCTTCGTCTACTTTCTCAGCTGAATCCGTATCTGCAATGCTACCGTCTTCCTCAATCACCGGCGGAGTATCTTCCTCATTCGGTTTACCACTCATCTTTCCTTTCGCTCCGCCTTTACCCTGTTTAAATTTGAAAAATAACCTATTATGTTTTAGTAACAAAACTTGCAGAATTTTTCATTTTTTATTTTTTATGTTTATAGGCGACTATCACGCCTTTTTCTGTGTTTTATTAAACTATTTTCTGCAAAAAATTACAGGAGAGATTAGATACTTGAGAGCACGGACGTAACACTGTTTCTTCAGATGCGCCTGGTCTTCAAAACAGAAGCGCAGTTTCTTTGACCACTTCCAAAACATAACATCCTGATGCCAATGTCGGGTCATACCTCTTTCGTTAAACCTCCAGGCTTTATTACAAAATCCGACATTAGGTCGTGGCCATAAGCCCATAACAAATGCCTTCTTGCAATAACCATTGGCCACTAGGAAATGTGCATAGCTGTCCAATTTACCAAGCAAATTCTCAATGGAACATGACTGGAGCTCATTAGACCCAATTGCTAAAATTATATAATCAAATTGTTCGTTCAACTGAACAGTCCAAAGCCAGTTTGTCCATGCTCCACCCTTGAATATGAATGTCGGAGTAAACATTTTCTTCTGCAAATACCCTGTTTGTTGGTTTGCCTCTGCCAGTCTCCTAACGTGCGAGTCTCCAATAATTGCTATCTGTAAAATTTTACAAGATTTTCCTCCATTATTACCAGTAGCTCAGTACAAAATTTGTGTTTTATACATTAATTTTTTTAGCAACTGCCTCGCAATGATCAATTTATTGATTGTTATACCTCAAAAAATATTGTTAAACCAACTCCTTCGCCTGGGCTCTCTTAACTGCCGGAATGTCATTGATAGCTTACAGGTTAGCATTTTATTTCGATGCTGATGGAGGTATAGCTACAAGGCTACCCGTCCAACTAACACCGCCAGGGGGGAGCGCCGCCCTGGATTATCTGGCTTTTACGGGTGGGAGCACCTAACCTCTTTTATATAATTGAGGAAAGGGAGAACCGGCCCGTTTTTTATACCTTTATTTTTTGTTAAGGATTTTTTATGCCAGACCGGGTGGGAGCACCGACCCGTCAACTTTCGTTGTATACTGCTATTTTGCAGCTTTCGTTAGTAAATGGACAAGAAAAAAGATTTTTTTTTGTAAATGTTTCATCTATATATAGCGTTTTTTTAGCTTAAAAGCCGATTATTTGAAGGAATTTCCATCTTGTCTTTAGCAAGATATTTTAGATTTTTTGGTTTAATTTCTTAGATTGCAGGAACAGATCAAGGAAAGAAGCTCTGACAGACATAGAACTAAATTGAAGACAAAAAAATGTGCCATGAAAGAGAAAAGGACACGCTATCGACAAACCAGTGGCAGAATTTGTTGGTTTTAATTATGAGTAATTTCCCAAAATATATTAAAAGATAACAATCAGCTAGGCAGCTGCTAATAAACCGATGATTTGAATGCATATTACATATTTTAAAAGCACGACTAAGAATTTTATACAAAAACTGAAATGATATACCTTCGCCATTGCTGACTCTTTGCTTCTATATATAGAATACTTTATACTTCTAAACTCTGTACTTCTGATATCTTCTATCCTCTTTGCTCACTTGTTTCTCTTTTGCTTGCTAACTTTCAACTGTGCTGTTGATTTATTTCAGCATTTGAACTGGGTTGCAACACTGTGCAATTATTTATAGCACAGTATTAAAAGCTACACTGCTTCACTGAAGCCCCGCTCGAGTACATTAGTTATAGAGAGAAATATAGCTGTGTTATTATCAGATAAGGCTCGTGCATGCATGAGAAGATTACAAACTTACAATAATATAAACACCAAACAGTGTGAGAAATTCGTCCGAAAAAAATTGCATTTTTTTCAAAAATGCTGCATTTTTTTCTCCTTCATAATGATTAATATAATGCAGCAATAAGACATTGATATCCAATAAATTTAATTTATTTCCTTTCTTAAATTCATTGGAAAAAAATACAATTTGTTCGGACAAATTTCTCACTGCAATCTAAGAATAAAACAAAACATTAAATCTGCAAAAAACAGAAGAAGGATTTGCCAATTGACTGAGCATTATTTTCATTTGAAGATTTTCACTGTAATACTCTCCTTTATTGTTGTTGCGAGAGTGAGAGAGCAGAATTATTCATCTTGATGGGTATTGAAGCTAGATCGTTAGCGTATTCTCAAGACATTCTGCAATAACGAGGAAAGGTCATATAGGATTTTATGA
>ERZ1740067.1940-NODE-1940-length-13267-cov-7.682334_pt1 | contig 13267 bp, 14 predicted proteins | sample MGYA00581736_ERZ1740067 | MGnify/ENA primary metagenome ERZ1740067 (study PRJEB43018, sample SAMN04849236) | marine metagenome | isolation source: floating plastic debris | place: Pacific Ocean | collected 2008-08-27 | study: EMG produced TPA metagenomics... | reverse complement strand
TACGCTTGTGCTTTTCGGGAGGTGTCTCAAAATAGCGGTTTTTCTTGATGTCTTGAAAAATACCTGCTCGTACCACTTTACGCTTGAAACGTCGTAGGGCAGCTTCGAGATTTTCGTCTTGTCCGAGGACAACTTGAGCCATGTGTGTTTTCACCTCCTTATGATTAAGTATTTGCTCCGAGTGATTAGTATACCCCACTATTGAGTGGATAAAGTATCCTCCAATAGTGGGGTATTTGGTGTGGGATGGGCGAAAGGTAGGTGACGTGATCGCCTTAAAAGTTGATAATGTGCCCTTTCTGGTTGGCTATTGCTATATTTGTTAGCTCCAGCCGCCGCCACCAGAGGACCGGTTATTGCGAGGCTCGCGAGGCTTAGCCTTATTTACGCGCATCTCACGGCCCATCCATTCTGCACCATCGAGGGCTTCAATGGCTTTTTCTTCATTGGCTTCGTCTTCCATCTCGACAAAGGCAAATCCACGAGGGCGACCGGTTTCGCGATCGGTAGGTAAAGTAATGCGCTTGACCTTACCGTATTCAGAAAAAACACCGTCTAGGTCTTCTTCCTTAGCACTGTAAGACAAGTTACCGACATAAATTGACATGGCCTGTTGGCTCTCCAAAAAATGAAATTTTAAGTTAGAAAATGAAGCGTTAGATAGCCTTCACCCTCAGGTAAATAACCCTTTGTACATTCATCTTTGAAAACAGAACACTCTGACCTCAGTTGAATGGCGCGGCGAAGTGCCAAGTTCAGCATCTGTACTCTACTTGAAGAGTACGCAGCTATCATATCAATCCTGACTTGCTTATTAAATAGGAATTGCTAATTGTATTAAGTAAGTAAAGCCCTCTAGCCATCTTGCATTCAGGCGTTAAGCGTAGAGTGCACAAGACTCTATCTGGCCTCTATCAATGAGCGTTAAAGGCTTTAATCTCAAGGAATTGAAGGGATATGTAAGGCCGAAAACCGGCTATCTCTATGAGTCGTATCTGACCCTTTGATTTATTGCACATCAGTGCTAAAAAGCAGGGGCTGCTGTGAATTCGGGGCTGTAACCTTTCGCAATCATTGTTTACAATAACGCTAAAGCAAAGACCTTCTTACACTCATCAATTACCAGTTCAAATGGTTAGAGGAATGAGCATAAGAATGTCTTCAGTTGTCTATAGATTCAGTTGTCTGTAGAGACTAAGAGGTGATGGTTAGCGTGTTTTTTGTGACCAGACTCTTGTAGGCAAGCCCCAGACGTAGATAAATCCTTCGGCAGCCTTGTGGTCGAACTGATCGTCGGCGCTGTAGGTCGCGAGTTCTTCTGAGTAGAGCGCGTTGGCTGACTTTCGTCCGGCAAGGATGGCGTTGCCTTTAAAGAGCTTGATGCGCACTGTGCCAGAGACGCGCTCTTGCGTTTGACTGATGAACGCATCGAGTGCGGCCTTGAGGGGGCTATACCACAGGCCGTTGTAAATCATTTGAGCGTAGGATTGCTCGATGTTGCGTTTGTACTGAGTGACATCGCCAGTAAGCGTGAGGCTTTCGAGGTCGCGGTGAGCCGCAATCAGTACGAGCAGTGCAGGGGCTTCATAAATCTCACGTGACTTGATGCCAACCAGTCGATTCTCAATCATGTCGATGCGGCCTACTCCGTTGCGCCCGGCCATTTCGTTGAGCTGGCTCACTAGCTCAACTGGGGAGAGCGTGTTGCCGTTAAGGCTGACGGGGACACCTTTTTCAAAGCCAATTTCTACATATTCAGGTTCGTCAGGTGCATTTGCAATCGACTGTGTCATGACGAAAACTTCGTCCTTGGGCTCATTCCAAGGATCTTCGAGCGGGCCTGCTTCAATGGAACGGCCTAAGAGGTTACGGTCGATGCTGTAGGGGGAAGATTTTTTTACTGGGAAAGTTAGGCCAAATTTTTCACCATAGGCCATGGCCTCTTCGCGGCTCATGCCCCATTCGCGAGCAGGCGCCAGTACTTTGAGGTTGGGGTTTAGGGCTGCGATCGCTACATCAAATCGCACCTGGTCATTTCCTTTGCCCGTACAGCCATGGGCTACCGCATCCGCACCATATTTTTCAGCGGTGTCTACCAGCAGCTTGGCAATCAGCGGACGTGCCAGGGCGGTTGAGAGGGGGTAGCGATTCTCGTAGAGTGCATTTGCACAAATTGCTGGGAATGCATAGTCCGTAATAAACGGCTCAATCACGTCGGTAACAACCGATTCTGCCGCGCCACAGTCTAATGCTTTTTTCCGAATGGGCTCTAGCTCATCGCCTTGCCCTAGGTCCGCAGCGAGGGTAATAACTTCCTTTACGCCATACTCTTCTTTTAGGTAGGGAATACAGACGGTGGTATCGACGCCACCTGAATATGCCAAAACAACTTTATCTGCGCGGCCCATAGTTGATTGTGTCCGTATGTGAAGTGATCCAGCTTCATATTATGGCAGGGAGAGGACGATCGTTGAAGTTTGGGAAACACACTTTGCTGCCGTTGGACAGGGTAGGGCTTACCGGTAGGGGATGGGGAATGGATGGGAAAGGGTGAAAGGGAAAGGGGGTAGGGTGAAAGGGCAGGGCAGGGGTGTGAGATTGGTTGGGGTATTGCCTCGATATCTGAGCGATGAAATAGAATATCTTTAATACGCTCTTTGCATTGCCCCTTTTCTCTGCTCCTTTTATATTCACTTATGTTTTTCAGTGTTGTTATTCCCACCTATAACCGCAAGCCAATTCTAGAAAAGTGTTTGCGCGCTATGGAGAATCAGGTGCTGCGCGAGGATGGTTCGGTGGAAGGGTATGAAATTGTGCTGGTGGACGATGGGTCGACCGATGGCACGGTGGAATGGATTCAGTCTCAGCCGGGGGCGTTTTCCCATGTGGTGCTGTATGAGCAGGATCATGAAGGGGCTGCGATCGCGCGCAATTTTGGTGTCCGGCAGGCTAAAGGTGACACCATCGTCTTTATCGACAGTGACCTGGTCGTTCTAGAAGGATTCTTGCAGCACCATGCCGATGCCCTGACAAATGCGTATGAGAAGGGCGATGACCATGTGTTTACCTACGGCAGAGTCGTGAATACCTGTAATTTTGAGGAGCCGACCTCTGAGCCCTACAAGGTCACTGATTACTCACGGGCGTTTTTCGCTACCGGTAACGTGGCGATTGCCAAGAAGTGGCTGCTCGAAGCGGGACTTTTTGATGCGCAATTTACTCAGTGGGGCTGGGAAGATTTGGAGCTGGGCGTGCGGCTAAAGAATATGGGGCTATCGCTGGTGAAATGTCCAGAGGCCGTTGGCTATCACTGGCATCCGGCATTTTCCCTTGAAGAGCTGCCAAAACTGATCGATAGAGAAATGCAGAGCGCTCGCATGGGCGTGGTGTTTTATAAAAAGCACCCAACGCTCAACGTCCGCATGATGATTCAGATGACTTGGCTACACAAGCTGCTGTGGGGGTTGCTATCTTTGGGCGGATTGCTCAATGAAAAGACCCTTGCCCCGGTCATGCGATGGCTGATTGACAAAGGCCACCCTCAGCTTTCTCAGCAGGTCTCGCGTATATTTTTGAACTGGTACAACGTAAATGCGGTGCATGCCGCCTATCGAGAGGCCAAGTAAGCGCGCCTATGGCTGACGATGCAGTTCGACTCTTCCGGATGTTGGTAGATGCTGGGGCCAAGCCTGGGGAAGATTTTTCCTATGACTTGCAAACAGGGGCTGCTCAAATCAGCGATCACGCTTTCGAGCTATTGCAGAGCGCTTATCCAGACGTGGATTGGGCCAGCATTTGCAAACGAGTAGAGGTTGATCCTGCGCTGCCAGCTGAATATCTCAACAGCTATCTGGGGGTTGACTTTGTTGGGCGTATTCTTGCTCGCATAGAACAGCGGCTAGATGAGCTAGCTCCAGGTCAGGCTACTTGGTACTTACAGCAAATACTAGGTGGCGTAGAGCAGCGCACGAATGTCTCCTTATATACCCTTTTACAGCAGCAGCTCCCACTGGCCAAGCAGGCTCGGCTAGAGGTCATTCTTAGACAGCCTGGAGAGCCCTGCTATATCTGGATGAGTGACCTGATCGAATCGGCAGGCGGACTGCCAGAAGATGCCGAGCTGTGTGATGATGAGGCCGCACTTACACAGCGTGGACTCGCGCTGCTAACCGCTGTATGGGAGGGTGAGTACGAGCTGATTGAAGAAGAGCTTAAAGGGGATGATCCAGCAGAAGACAACGAAGATTTAGGGCTCGCTGACGACTAAAGTGTATCCGCATACCTGAGGATCATAGCTAGCTAGATACATGATGGCGTCAGCCACGGTTGAGAAAGCTGCGTCTGTGGAATTTGTGCCTGAGGAATCTGGGTCTGAGGAATCTGGGTCTGTGGAAGCTGCTTCAGCAGTGGCTGGATGAGGTGCGTAGAGAATCTTCTCTGTTGTGAGCGGGTTAGCGATGACAGGCTCTGGCGAAAGCCAGATGAGATTGGCCACTACATTGTGGGTGGGAAACTGGTGTGCGATCGCCTGCGTGAGTGACAAGATCCCACCATGACAAGTACTCGTTACCGCATGTGCTTGAGGGGGCTCGGCCTGTTCTATCAGATTGATAATGATGCCTTCATCTGAATTTTGAAGAAATGGCAATGCATACTGACAGCAAAAAAATGTTCCCTTTAATGTGACCTCTACAATTCGATCCCAAGCTGCCTCTGAAACGTCTGCTAGTGGGCTGTCGTGGGTATGTGGGCGACTGGCACAGTTAAATAAAATATCTAACCGTCCATAGGTCGCAATCGTTTCATCGATCACTGCTTGAACATCTGCTGCGCTCGCGACGTCGGCCAAGACAAAGCTCGCCCGCCCACCATTGTTTTGAATCTCGGTGACGGTAGCCTGTCCTTGTGTCGCATTACGACCACAAATCATGACTCTGGCTCCAGCTTGTGCCAGTAACCGCGCCGTGGTCGCGCATATGCCTCTCTGGCTGCTGGTGACCAGCGCTACCTTCTGGTTTAAGCGCATAGCCATCGCCCGTGGAAAAAACACAGGCCACACAAAACAGTCAGTGCTTGTGCGGGCTGGGTGTCTACGCTCTCAAACGTGCCCAACTGAGCCAAGTCTTCAACGAGAAAAATATCAGTGAGGCATCTCGATAGGCTTACAAAGCATAAAAAAACAAACCAGGAGGAGAACAGTGACGACGAACGGATATCACAAAACATAGGAACTGTAGAAACAGCAGCTTCGACCCTATAAACTTTTTGCATAAACTTTTTGCAAAGTGGCTACTGATTTGCCTAGAGATCGTGGCCGGCAGTCTAGACGGTAGCATTAGGCACATAACCCATTCCGCCAGAGAAGCTACGCACCAGACATCAAAATTGCCTTAGCACGAAATAGTCGTGCAAATATGGGCATCAGAATGCCATAGCTTCAAGTATTAAAGAGGCTAGGAAACCGCTTTTGTGGTCAGAATTTATACCTTACACGCCTGGGGCTTAATGCGCACAGTCATTAAAAACAACTCGCTATCACCTAATGTCAAGACGTGAGAACACATTTTTCGGAGCAAGCTGGCTAATGCCACGACACCCCGTCGTTTATAGTCGATATTCATAGTACCAAGGCTCTGATCCCCACAGTACGATAGCAGTGTTCCAGTGTACGGTTGACAAGATCCAGACAACTAAAAATCCTTAATGGAAAACCCTTCAATCTGTATCCGAGGCTACGCCGTATCTCTTTGTGCGAACTGATTGTTTAGTAAATCGATAATTCTTAAATTTCTCTCATTAAAGATTTTGATACCGAGTTTGCTCCCAAATGATGACTTTGCTGCACCAGCCATGACGTTCCCAACTATTTGCTTCCGGCCTACCCAGGTGGCTGATTTACCCTTTGTTATCAGCGCTGAGCAGCATGTCGATAATGCCCCCTACGTGAATCAGTGGAGCCAGCAACGTCACGAATCAGCGATCGTTGCGCCTGATTTTGGTCACTTTATCGTAGAGTTCACAGGGAACAATGCTCTTTCAATAAATATGCCCTCAATAAACGCGCCGCCGGTAGCCGTAGGATATCTCATTGTTTCGGGGCTGCAAGATCAAAATGAGGTTCTGCTGCTGAATCGGATTGTGATTGTGCAAAAAGGTAAAGGCTATGGGCGTCAGGCTCTGCGCCAGCTAAAAGTGTTTACCTTCGAGCAGCTAGGATTTCATCGGCTTTATATGGATGTTATTGCGAGCAATCAACGGGCTAAGGCATGTACCTTAGCGAAGGCTTTGTGATAGAGGGGACACTGCGAGAAGCATGCAAGACAGATAGTGGCTACGAAGATATGCTTATGCTATCTATGCTCTCTACAGAAGTAGATCCCATAAAGTAGCTCTGCAGAAATGATGCTCCGTAGTAATTAGGCTAAACCGCAATCAGGCTAAACTGCCACTGCCGCTGGCACGTAGGTCAGCACTTCTACGCCCGATTTAGTAACTGCCAGCGTGTGCTCGAATTGGGCAGAGAGCTTGCCGTCTTTTGTCACGGCCGTCCACTGATCTTCTAATAAATCAACTTCGTGAGTCCCCTCATTGAGCATGGGCTCAATCGTGAAGACCATGCCAGGGCGAATTTTTTTCCCTTTGCCAGCAACACCATAGTGAGGGACCTGTGGCTCCGCATGAAAGATGCGGTGTACGCCATGGCCTACAAAGTCACGAACGACAGCAAATCCTTCGGATTCGGCATAGGCTTGAATGGCTGCGCCAATATCCCCGATGCGGCCGCCGGGTTTTACGGCCTCAATGCCAATCCATAGGGCTTTTTGGGTTACTTCTACTAGCTTGCGGGCCGTTGGAGACACCTCCCCAACCATAAAGGTTCTTGAACTATCACCGTGATAACCGTTCAGTAGTGGTGTCACGTCTACATTGATGATGTCGCCTTCTTTGATGATGTCCTTTTTATTGGGGATGCCATGGCAAACAACCTCGTTAATGCTGGTACAGATAGATTTTGGAAAATCTATTGCACCTTGCGCACCGGGATAGCCTAGGGGGGCGCTGGTGGCTCCGTGATCGCGAGTCCATTTTTCAGCCGCATCGTTTAGCTCTAGGGTGCTGACACCAGGGACGACCATCGGCGTCAAAAAATCCAGAAGTTCTGAAGAAAGCCGGCAGGCTGGACGCATGGCGTCTATCTCACGGTTCGAGAGCAGGGTCAGGCCCTTAAAAGCCACTTCTTTTTCTTGTCTTACCACAGCTACTGCAAGTTATTTGGGTTGGGGTGTTCGTTCTACTCTAGCGTCTCTGATAGGACAAACGAAACAAAGCTTTGTGTGGGTTGCCCTACATCTAGCAGTCATCCCTCGCGATCGCTGAGTAAAACCGGGTATGCTGACCGGGTACAAAAGGACTGGGAATAAGGGTCTGGTCCAAGGTGAGTTGTCATGAGATTTTGGCTAGCTGCTTTTGTGGTGCTGTTTGCGGCTGTAGAGCTGTTTGAGTGGGTGACGCAGCTGGGCAGCTTGCAGCCAACAGGCATTTGGCTAGTCTTGGGGGGCATGGGGCTGGCGGCGCTGAGCAATGCGTCGCATTGGCTGCGAATGACGGATGCGAGTGCCTCAGATGAAAGCGTGAAGTGTATGGAGCAGTCTACCGTTGCGGATGCTGGTGATGCGATCGCTCAAGTATCTGCTGCTAACAGCCAAAAGGCTGGGTCTCTTGCAGACCAATCAGCTCAGGATTCCATTTCGTTCAAAGTCCGTCCGCTAAAACGATAGACAGATAAAAAAAGGGATAAGACCATTGCCTTATCCCTTCCCCTCTTGTGGCTATTCAGCAGTTGGCTATTCAGTTTTACTGCGATTCAGCTGAATTTTATGCTGATCGAAAATATTTAGCCAAATCGGCCAGATACGTAGTCGCGAGTGTACTCTTCTTTGGGGTTGCTGAAGATTTCTTGGGTTTTGTTGTACTCAACCAAGTAGCCCATTTTGCCACCTTGGTCAGTAGCGACTGCGTTGAAGAAGGCTGTACGGTCGGAGACGCGGGAGGCTTGCTGCATGTTGTGCGTCACAATGACGATGGTGTAACGCTCTTTCAGCTCGTGCATGAGCTCTTCTACTTTGATCGTAGAGATAGGGTCTAGAGCGGAGCAAGGTTCGTCCATGAGGATGACTTCGGGTTCAACTGCGATTGCCCGCGCAATGCAAAGCCGCTGCTGCTGACCACCTGAAAGACCTAAGCCACTTTCCTTGAGCTTATCTTTGACTTCATCCCACAGTGCCGCGCCGCGTAAGGAGCGCTCTACCAGCTCGTCGTAGTTGCCCCGGTAGCCGTTGATTTTGGCCCCAAAGGTAATGTTGTCGTAAATCGACTTAGGGAAGGGGTTGGGCTTTTGAAACACCATACCTACGCGGCGGCGCAACTCTACTGGGTCAACCCGCTTACTAGAGATATCTTCCCCGTCGAAGGTGATTCGACCTTCTACCCGCGCGCTGGGAATCAGATCATTCATACGGTTAAAGCATCGCAGAATCGTACTCTTGCCACAGCCAGAAGGCCCGATAAAAGCAATAATCTCGTGCTCAGGAATATCTAGATAGACATCCTTTACAGCAAGGCTGTTGCCGTAGTAGACCGAGACTTTCTCAGCCTTGAGCGCGATGGTCTTTGAATCAGAAACCTCTGCAATGGAGGTTGAAAGTGAGGGAGAAGCCATAGTGACAAAAGAATGAATAGACAGTTAGACAAAAATCCTTGGGGCTTTGAACGTATTCCTCACAGGCTCTGTAGGTTAGACGGCAAGGAATAAATTTAAGCTATCGGACGGAGAAAACAGATAGAATCACAGTGAAGTACTTCCATCCCCTCAGTACTCTTTCTGAAAACGGTTACGTAGGTAGATGGCGAGCGCATTCATCAACAGCAACATTGACATCAGAACGATGATTCCCGAAGCTGCAATGTAGTGAAACTCCTCCTGGGGCCGACCGACCCAATTGTAGATTTGAATTGGCATCGCAGAAAACTGGCTCTGGAGACCTTCGCTAAAGAGCAAATCGGGGCGTAGAGAAAACTGGGGCGTGTAAGAGATATAAACCGCCGCACCCACGGCAATGAGTGATGCTGTCTCACCGATGGCACGGGAGAGTGCCAAGATCATCCCGGTCAAAATCCCTGGCATGGCGGCAGGCAATACGTGACTCCAGGTGACCTGCCAGCGATTTGCACCCAGCGCAAAACCAGCTAAGCGAATACTGTTAGGGACGGCTCTTAGCGCCTCTCTGGTAGAAACAATGACCACCGGCAAGATGAGTAGAGAGACTGTCAACGCTCCTGCCAGAACACTGCGGCCACCTGTGATGGGTTCGAACACCCGCACAAACACAGCTAGGCCCAGTAATCCATAAATGATGGAAGGGACCCCGGCTAAGTTGCCGATGTTAATTTCTACTAGGCGAGAGAACCAGTTATCGCTAGCGAACTCTTCTAGGAAAATTCCTGACCCTACACCGATGGGGAAGGTAAAAAGAGCCACTAGCGTCATTAGCCAGAGTGTCCCCATGAGGGCTGCATAAATGCCGGCCCGCTCTGGTCTTCGTGAAGGGAAGCTTTCAAGAAAGCCGAAGTTGAGCGTCCCCAGCCCGTCGGTAAAAATCGTAATTAATAGCCAGGAAAGAATCAGTACCGAAATGCCAGTGGCGCCCCAGGCGATGTATCTAAAGATTCTGTCAAAGGTGTAGCGAAGCTGGGTATTTGCAGAGAAGTTTGATGCCGGTGGTGGCGCATCTGTTTTTGAATCTTGTGGACGGGATGAAAGGTTAGTTGCCATACGAGTAGCCTTGGAACTGTACCAAGTTGAGAAGCCAAGTTGAGGAGTCTAAAGAGTCTGTTAGCTGTAATTTTGTTGAACTGTGACGTTAATTCCAGATGTAGTAGAACTTCACGCTTTGCTTGAGCGTAATAAACAGATACTCAGTTGTTTGCTTAGTCGTACTTTTCGCGGAAGCGACGGACAAACCAGAAGCTAAAGATATTTAGCGCAAAGGTCATCAAAAACAGCGTCGAACCGACTGCGAAAAGCGTCTTATAGGCAATGGTGCCGTGGGGAGCGTCTCCCCCTGTAATTTGTACGATGAAGGCAGTCATGGTCATCACAGGCACAAACGGATTGAACCCTAGAGTAGGATTCGCACCTGCGGCCAAGGTCACAATCATGGTTTCACCGACCGCTCTAGAAACTGCCAAAATCAGCGAGGCAACAATACCGGAGAGCGCAGCGGGTAAGACTACAGAGACAACCGTTTCACGCTTAGTTGCACCGAGGGCATAGGCTCCATCCTTCAGTGATCGCGGTACGGAATATAGGGCATCTTCACTCAGCGAAGCGACCAGCGGCGTAATCATAATGCCAAGCACTAACCCTGCACTCAGCGCATTAAATCCTTGAAGATTGGGGAGGAAAAACTGTAAAAAGGGGGTCACCGTTAGCAGCGCGAAGTAACCATATACAACCGTAGGCACACCTGCAAGGATCTCCAAAATAGGCTTGAGAATGCGGCGAACTTTGGGACTGGCATACTCACTCAGGCAAATCGCTGAGAGCAAACCCAACGGTAGCGCGACTGCAATAGAAATGGCTGCAATCATCACCGTGGCGCTAATCAGTACAAAAATGCCAAACTGCTTACTCGAAAATAATGGTGTCCACCGAGTGTCTGTCAAAAACTGCGTCAGCGGTACTTCCTGAAAAAAAGCGAACGTCTCAAAAATGAGCGTCAAAATAATCCCGAGCGTCGTAAAGATAGAAATGGCTGCAAAGCAACCGGTAATCACCTTAATGACTGTCTGGATTTTCTTAGCGCGATCGCGCTTTGGGCTCCAGTTACTGGGTGCAATGTCCCGTGTGTCTTGCGTTATGTTGGCCGTCATTCAATGAATCCCTCAGCTATGTGATGACTTCAAAAGCTGCTATTTAACTGTTTACTTAAACGTCTACGTAGATGCTGCAATGCGGATGCTGCTGTGTAGATAGAGCCTGAAGACGCTGCCAAACTCAACCCTTTCTGAGGAACATCGCTCCAACCCTTTGGAAAACAAGACCCCAGACCTAGATTGGGGCGGGAGAAACAGCTGAGGAACGACAACACTGTGGCTGACCACTTAGCTACTTCTCCCGCCCCATGCTTAATCGTTAGGAAGGATCCTTACCTAGCTTATTCTCTTCGATGATGGCCTTAGACGCTGCCAAGTCTTCATCGGGCAGGGTGATGTAGCCAACTTCCTCGACCAGTGCCCCATTGTCAGGGTTCAGCTTGTAGTCTACAAATGCTGCGACCTGAGGTTTGGTGTCGTACGACTCCTTCTTCACATAGAAGAACAGAGGACGAGACATTGGGTTGTAAGAGCCATCGGCGATGGTAGCGGGCTCAGGCGCAACACAATCGCCTGCTTCGTTCTCGATAGCAACCGACTTCAAAGAATCGCTATTCTCTTCGTAGTATGCATAGCCGAGGTAACCCATGCCACCGGTTGCGTTCTGTACACCGGTAACGATGACGTTGTCATCTTCGTTAGCCGTGTAGTCACCACGGGTAGCGCCTTCTTCACCGTTCACTTCATCGGTGAAGTAGTCGAACGTACCAGAATCAGCACCTGGACCGTAGAGATCTAAGCTTTCTGCAGGAAAAGATGGATCGACTTGGTCCCAGCTGGTGACGGTGCCTTCTGCCTCAGGTGCCCAGACGCTGTTGAGTTGGTCAATTGTCAAGCACTGAGCCCACTCATTGGCCTGAGAGACAATAACGGTGAGACCATCGTAAGCAACAGGGACTTCGTAGAATTCAATTCCGTTTTCTGCGCACAGATCAGCTTCTTCCTGCTTGATAGGACGAGACGCGTTAGAAATGTCAGTCTCACCGGCACAGAACTTCTTAAAGCCGCCACCAGAACCAGAAACGCCTACCGTTACCTGAGTCTCGGGGTTAGCAATTTGAAACTCTTCAGCCATCGCCTCAGAGATGGGGAACACAGTACTAGAACCATCAATCTGAATTGTTCCAGAAACACCTTCGCCATCAGCGCCGCCCGCGTCAGCAGCAGGCTCGCTGTCGGTAGTTGCTGTACCACCGCCACAAGCAGCAAGTGTAGCTGTCAGCGCTAAAATAGAAACAGAACGGGCGAGACGGGCGGAACGCGCACCCAATCTACTCATGATTTGCATGGAACCTATCACTCCTTAAATACCAGTTAGTCGAATCGTGCATTCCATCGGGGAACAGCCTGGAATCCAACTTGAAAAGCCGCCAGAAACTGTCCTTAACGGAAGCGCAGTAACATAAACGCACAGTCGCATTCTGCCTGAAACGTAGCGATTGTAAGTAAAGGCTAGGTTAAGGAATTACGCATAGAGAATTACCATTTTGTTATTTTCAGATGTATTTCAGACGACATTTATCTAGTATCGGGCATTACTTTTTTCTATGTACAAAGTGATTTACGACGGCAACTGCAATTTGTGTGTCACGCTGATTCAGCTGCTTGAAAATCTCGATCGCGGTCAGCAATTTGGCTATATTCCGATGCAAGATGAGGCGACGCTGACTCAGTTAGGAATCACTGCAGCTGACTGTGAGATGGGTATGATTTTGCTTGCGCCAGAAGAAGAGAGCGGTACGGCAAAAGCCTCACCACCCAAGCGATGGCAGGGGAGCGATGCCGCTGAAGAAATTGGTCGACGGCTGCCACTGGGTGAGGTATTTGTACAGGCTTACCGCGCATTGCCAGGGATGAAAAAGGGGGGCGATCGCGCTTACGAGTTTATCCGTGACAACCGCTACGGTCTTTTCGGTCAGCGCAATGAAACCTATATATCTGACTATGTCATCTGTGACGATGACAGCTGTGAAAAGGCATTTTAGATGCCTGCGGGGTCTCTCTCTGCGGAAGTAGCGCTGTAGAAGTAGACAGCGCTGATTAAGAGATATATGGATTTCTTATCTGTGGCTCAGCCTATGGTTCTTATGGTCCAGAAAAGATGACTTCTTCCAAGTCAGCTCGGCTCAGCGAATACTTGAAGCTGCGCTGTATGGCTTTGCCACTGCTACTGGCGTAGTACACCACAATAGAGTCCACGTCTAGCTGTAGCTCTGCGGTCCAGCCAGTGTCAGAGAATCGCCATTGACTGAGGTCTTTTTCGTCTTGTTGTGCGCCGAGGCCGGAGAGCCAGGCTTCGATGTCGGGGAGGGGATGGCTGTAGAGGGGGGTA
>ERZ1740067.1938-NODE-1938-length-13269-cov-7.133495_pt1 | contig 13269 bp, 12 predicted proteins | sample MGYA00581736_ERZ1740067 | MGnify/ENA primary metagenome ERZ1740067 (study PRJEB43018, sample SAMN04849236) | marine metagenome | isolation source: floating plastic debris | place: Pacific Ocean | collected 2008-08-27 | study: EMG produced TPA metagenomics... | reverse complement strand
GAGGATTCTGCTTGAAAAGAAAGCCCTGTTTTCATTGACCGAAGGCCTTGCGGCGTGCGCATCTCCGCAGGGATCAAGAACAACGCCACGTTAGGCGTTACGCTCGGTCAGATTCGTCTTCGCAGCTTTGTTGGCACGGTATTCTTCGATCAGGCCGATCACAATCGCCACGCACATCAGCAACAGCAACGCCGCGAACGGAAAGCCGGTGGTCACCGCCATCGCCTGCAACGCGCCAAGGCCACCGCCAAGTAGCAACGCAATTGCGACAAGCCCTTCAAATGTGCACCAAAACACGCGCTGAGGGATTGGTCCGTCGATCTGGCCACCCGAGGTGATCGTGTCGATCACCAGCGATCCTGAATCAGACGATGTGATAAAGAACACCAACACCAGAACGATCCCGATCAGGGATGTGATCCCAGCCATCGGCAGTTGCGACAGCATCTCAAAAAGTTGCGTCGGTAAGGCCGCATCCGCCGCGCCAGTAAAGCTGTCATTCACAACTTGCATGATTGCGGTCCCGCCAAAGACGCTCATCCACAACACGCAGACCAGCGACGGGATCAACATCACGCAGATCAGAAACTCGCGCACCGTGCGTCCGCGGCTGACCCGCGCGATGAACATGCCCACAAATGGGGACCAGCTGATCCACCACGCCCAATAGAACGCGGTCCAGCCTTGGCTATAGTTGGCGTCTTCGCGGTTGAACGGTTGGCTCAGCGCCGGAAGTTCGGTGATGTAGGCCCCCAAAGATCCGAAGAACAGCGATACAATCTCGGCCGTGGGTCCAGTGATGAGAGTGAAAACCAGCAACAAGAACGCCAGCACCATGTTGACCTCGGATGCGCGTTTCACACCGCCGTCCAAGCCCGCAAGAACGCTGATGGTTGCGACCGCGGTGATTGCGACGATCAAACCGACCTTTGTCGCATCGCTTTGTGACAGGCCAAACAGATAGTTCAGCCCGGCAGACGCTTGTTCCGCCCCGAACCCCAACGATGTTGCCAAGCCAAACAGTGTAGCGAACACAGCGAGGATATCGATGACATGGCCAACCCAGCCCCAGACCCGATCGCCAAAAATCGGGTAGAACGCGGATCTGATCGAAAGCGGCAAGCCTTTGTTATAGCAAAACAAACCCAAGGCCAGCGCGACGATGGCATACATCGCCCAAGGGTGCAGCGCCCAGTGATAGATCGTTGCGGCCATGCCCAGGTGGGTTGCGGCCTCTGCATCGCCCGGCGCGCCTGCTAAGGGCGCCCAGCTTTCGGGCGTGCCTGCATTTTCCGCAAACGCGCTCGAGAAGTGGCTAAGCGGTTCGGAAACCCCATAGAACATCAGGCCGATGCCCATGCCGGCTGCGAATAGCATCGCGAACCAGCCGGGATAGCCGTAATCCGGGGTGGCGTCTGCGCCCCCCAGCCGGACCGAGCCAAGCGGAGAGATGATCAGCGCCAGCCCGAACAGCACAAATATGTTGCCCGCAAGGATAAAGAACCAACTGAAGTTACCGGTCACGTAATCCCGTGATGCCGCGAAAAGCGCGGTCGCTTGTTCGGGCAGCATGAGTGTGCCCAGAACAAATGCCACGACGCCCAGACCAGCGATTAGAAAGACCGGGTTGTGGATATCAAGGCCGAAGGGTCCGATAGACGTTTGAATGTTGTCTTGACCAATCTCGTAATCAATTTCGTCAATCAGTTGTGATGGTGTGTCCCCATCTGACATATGGTGTCCCCTTACTTCGTTTTCTGTGTTTGTCCGCAATTGGATGCGACGTAATCAAACGATGAAAGGACAAATCCGGTTCCAAAAAATCGGAAAAATATGTGGGGTGGGCTGACCCACAAGTGTCAAAACTACCTTAGGCGAGGCTACCCCACCTGCCCCGTCAGCAATTGTTGCACCTGCGCGTAGGCCAGCAGTTCTACGTCAGCTGCGCTCAACCCGTCGGGGGCAATCACCTTGGCGACCAGATCGCCATCCGCCGTGATCTCGAACATGTCGGGATCATCGTCAGAGACATGCACCGTCACCTCTGCCGGAGGGCCGTCATCCCCGTGGATCAGCACCAGCCCGTCGTCTTGATGAAAGTCCATCACCTGTGCGGGTGCTCCGCTGCCGCGGATATCCAGCATGAAGGTATCTGCCCCTTGGCCACCATGCATGACATCGGCACTGCCGCCGATCAGCATGTCATCGCCGCTGCCGGCGTTCAGAAAATCAACTGTACTGTCGTCGATGATTTCAGGGGTGTCTTCGACATCCTGGTCTTCCGGCACAGGCCCCAGATCAAGGCTGCCGCCCAATCCGCCAATCCCAAGGGCGCTTTCAACGGCTTCGTCGACCGCATCGGTCATATCATCAAGCCAATCGTCCTCCCCCAGTGTCAGATCACCGCCGATCAGGATATCATCGCCGGTACCGCCCATCAGCGTATCGGTGCCGTTGCCACCCACAAGCAGATCATCGCCAGAAACACCGGCAAGGCTGTCATCGCCGTCGTCGCCCAGCAGCGTATCCGCGCCAGCGCCGCCGATCAATGTGTCGTCCCCGTTGCCGCCGGACAGCGCATCATCGCCTTCCTGGCCCAGAAGTTCGTCCGCCCCGTCGGCGCCAGACAGCAGATCATCACCATCCTCACCGATCAGCGCGTCGATACCCAGACCGCCCAGCAAGGCATCATCGCCGTCACCGCCCCAAAGCAGATCATCACCGTTGCCGCCATCCAGCACATCATCACCCGCACCGCCGTTCAGCAGATCACCGACCGTCCCGCCTTGCAGCAGGTCGTTCGCGTCGCTGCCGGTCACCGGCGCACTGTCCAGCGTCGCGGTCACGACATTCGTAAGACCGTCACGAGTGTCCTCGTCCGCATCAGACGGCTCATCTGTCTCATCGACAAGATCATCTGTCAAAGCAGAACTGACCGCACTGCCGGCAACCAGCAGGCTCAGCAATCCCATAACACCAAACATGTTCGGACCCCTTACGTGTAACCACCCGAGACTGCGAATAGCAGGCAAAGGTTATTAAACGGCTTCCAGCGGCCCGTGCGGTAAGCCCAACTTGGTTAAGCACGCGTCTAAATTGGTTAATCGTTTCCGCATAAGAAACAAAAACAGCCATTTGTAAAACTGTCCGCAAGTCCGCATCAATCGCCGATCTTCGCGCTACCCATTGCGCCTCAAAGCCGTTAACCTGTCACGCGATGACTTAGGGGTAGAGTGGTCATGGAACTCATTGTTTTACCGATCCTTTTGGTGGCCGGACTGGGGTTTGCGCTTTTGTCCGACGACAGCGACGACGATAACGATGACGATGACACGGATGACACATCCCCCGAAGAGCCGCCGCGCAATGAGATCGTCGGCACCAGTGCAGGCGATACGCTGATCGGAACCGAAGGCCGCGACGCGATTTTCGGGGGCGAGGGCAATGATGACATCGAAGGCCGCGGTGCCGATGATCTGATCTTTGCGGGGCCCGGCGACGATACCGTCGAGGCCGGTAATGGCGCAGATGACGTTGATGCGGGCGACGGTGACGATACGGTCTTCGGACAGGGCGGTAACGACATCATCGGCGGCGAAGGCGGCAACGACCGTATCGAGGGCAATCTTGGCAATGACCGTCTTTTCGGAGGCGATGGGGACGACGTGTTGCTGGGGCAGGAGGGTGATGACTTCCTGTCTGGCAACGAAGGCGATGACCAGCTTGAAGGCGGCGATGGCGACGATGACATCAACGCGGGCGAGGGGGATGACATCGTTCGTGCCGACGCTGGTGACGATATTGTCGGTGGCGAAGGTGGCGATGATCAGATCGACGGCGGCCTCGGCGATGATCGCCTTTTCGGTGGCTCTGGCACCGATCAGATCACTGGTGGCGACGGGGACGATCAACTCTTCGGCAATTCCGGCCTCGACACACTGGATGGCGGCGACGGCAACGACTTCCTGTCTGGTCAGCAAGGCCGTGACATCCTGCGTGGCGGTGAAGGGGATGACGTGCTGATCGGCGGCCTTGGCCGTGATGATCTTTTCGGCGGGGCGGGTGATGACTTTCTCGACGGCGAAGACGCCAATGACCTGCTTGATGGCGGGGATGGCGACGACATCCTGCTGGGCAGTTTCAACAACGACACCCTGATCGGCGGCGAGGGGGACGATGTCTTGATCGGTGGCACGGGATCCGATGATCTTCAGGGTGGCGAAGGGGAGGATACGCTCTTTGGAGTAGACATAACCATTGACCAGGACGGCTCTCTCTCGCTGATCCCGGCGGACGATACGGACAACGCCGATACCCTCGACGGGGGTGAGGATGACGATGAAATTTTGATGGGCGAGGATGATATCGCGACCGGCGGAGGCGGCGCGGATCTTTTTGCCTCCGGCACATGGATCGAGGATGGAGAGCAACCGCTCATCACTGATTTCGAGACCGGTATCGACCTTCTCGTTTACGCCATTCCGCAAGGCGCCACGCCGCCGACATTCACAGTTACCGACCTGGGTGGCGGTCAGCAGTTGGTCGAAGCTGATGGTGTGACCGTTGCGTTGGTCGAAGGTGGGATCGTGCTTGGCGATATCAGCGCGATCGAATTTACTCCGGGCTAATTTCTTGTAAAGAAAGGAAGAAACGTCTCAAGCACCGCTTTGGGGTTTTCTTCCATCGCGAAATGGCCGCTTTTACAGGTGGCTGTTTCTACAGCCTTGGCCCAAGTCTGCCAAAGCCTGGCCGGATCACCCGTTTTCGCCGGAAACCCGTCTTCCGCATAAAGAAACATCAGTGGTGCGCTGATCTTGCGCCTGGTCGCTTTGTCCGCCTCGTCCAACGCTTTATCAAACGTCGCCCCCGCGCGATAATCAGCGCACATCGCATGAACGCGCGCTGGATCACGTACCTGCGCGCGATACCCCTGCAACGCATCCTCGGAGAACACATCAAGGCTATCAGCCAACGTCCAGTTTTTCAGCGTCCAGTCGATGTATCCCTCGGGATCAGCTGCAATCATGCGCTCTGGCAAAGGGGCGGGTTGTGCCAGAAACGTCCAGTGATACGCCTTCATGGCCAGTTCAGCGCCCCACGCGGCCCAGAAGTCGCCCGTAGGCACAATCTCGATAATCCCCAGCCGGTCGACCTGTTCGGGATGATCCAGCGCCATGCGGTAGGCGACCCGCCCGCCGCGATCATGGCCCAGCACATGAGCGCGCGCGATCCCGAAAGTCTCCATCACCCCGACGATATCGCGGGCCATCACGCGTTTTGAATAAACTGTATGGTTGGCATCATCGGCGGGGGCATCACTGTCGCCATAGCCGCGCAGATCAGGGATGATCACATCGAAATGTTGCGCCAATTCGGGCGCGACATGCGCCCAACACATATGGTTTTGCGGATAGCCATGCAGCAGGATCAGGGGCGCACCGGCACCACCACGATGCACACTCAATTCAATGCCGTTCGTCGCCACGCGACTATGCGTAAACCCGTCGATCATCTACACCTCCCAAGGCTCAGGCTGCACGTGATACCCTATATACAGTGGATGTTTCGGATGGCCCGCCTTGCTGAGCCCCAGATGATAAAGCGGGTGGCCTGCCTTGCGCAGCAATCGCTCGACCGCAGGCCCGCGCCCCAGATGTTCGCCATGCGTCCCCCACGCCGCTACAATCCGGTCTGCCCAGTCACAGCCCTCCAGAATCGCGCGGTCATTGTCCGGCCCGACAGGCTCTACCGCCTTGCGCATCTTGCGCGGGTCCGTGTCGCGCCACGCAAAGATGTTGGTCACGCGGAACGCCCCGAACCCCAGCGCCCGCGCCCGCCGCTCGCACCGCTCGACCGTGGGATCATTCTGCACCTCGGTCGCAGTTGAGGGGTTCAGCATGATGAAATGCGCGCGCTGGCCGGTGTTGTCCCAAATCCGCGTTAGGGCATAGCGATACCGCTCGCAATCCGAATAAATCGCAACCGAAGGTGCATCGCCTTTGGTGTGACTCTTGGTGATCATACCCGCCCCCCCTTTGTCTGGCGCTGTCCATACAGATGCCATACCTGAGCCATACACCAGCCAGACGCAAACCATACGCCGTGTCCGCACCGGTTTCAGGTGTTGAAGACCCTGCTGGGGTGCAGTTCACCCGCCTTGTAAATGCCAACAGCGACCGCTTTCCCGTCATAGGACGCCCACGCCTCATCGCCGTATTCCGCAGTGCTGGCGATCACCATGCCCGGGTTGCCATTGCGCAGTTTGGCGGCTCCTTCCGTGGTGCATTTCAGTTCAGGCAAATCGTCAAGGCCCTGTTCAAGCGGATGTAGAAAAGCGTCCAATTCCAATGACTTGGCGTGTGCGTCAAGGGTCTCAAGTGATATCCCATCGCTGGCCTCGAACGGCCCCGACCAAACCCGCCGCAGCTCGCGCACATGGCCGTAACAGCCCAAACTCTCGCCCAAATCCCGCGCAACCGCGCGCCCATAGCCGCCCTTTCCACAGCCCATCTCAAGCGTCAGATGATCCGCGTCCGGTTTTTCAACGATTTCAAGGCTGTCCACATAAAGATCGCGTGCGGACAGGTTCACATCTTCCCCATCCCGCGCCAGCTTATACGCGCGTTCGCCGTCGATCTTCACAGCTGAAAACTTCGGCGGAACCTGTTGAATATCCCCGATAAACTGCGGCAGCGCCGCTGTGATCTCAGCCTCGCTGGGACGCATATCGCTTTGGGCGATAACCTCACCTTCGGCATCGTCGGTGTTGGTCGCTTGGCCCAACCGCACGGTGAACACATACGCCTTTAACGCGTCGGTAATATAAGGCACCGTCTTCGTCGCTTCGCCCAGCGCGACGGCCAGCACGCCTGTCGCGTCGGGGTCCAACGTGCCCGCATGGCCCGCTTTCTTGGCGTCGAACGCCCAGCGGACCTTATTCACAACGGCCGTCGAGGTGATCCCCGCCGGTTTGTCCACGACCAACCACCCCGAGATGTCGCGACCCTTCTTGCGCCGCGCCATTTAGTCGTCGCTTTCCACGTCGCGCCGCACTGCATCCTGGCTGAACATGCGGCGGGTGTCATCCATCCGGTCAAAGGTCTCGTCGATCTTAAACCGCAGCTCTGGCGCGTATTTCAGCGTCAGGCCCTTTGCGACCAACCGTCTGAGTTCATGGCGATTTTTGCGCAAAGCAGACAACGCCAACTCGGCATCGCCGCCACCCAGGGGCAACACATACGCCGTCGCGATCTTCAGATCAGGAGAGGCCTGCACCTCCCCGACAGTGATCGACATGCGCCCCAGATCGGGGTCATGGTGATCGCCACGGTTCAGCACATCCGACAGGGTGCGCCGGATCAATTCGCCCACACGCAGCTGTCGTTGTGACGGCCCGGGGCCAGTATCAAATCGGTTCTTTGCCATACGGGCGGCTTACGCCTTTCACCGCGCGTTGCCAAGCATCCGCCGCATCGCTAGGAAAGCGTGACGTAACGGAGAACGAACATGACCGACCTGCCCGGCATTGTTATCACCGGCGCCTCCGGGCGCATGGGTCAAATGCTTGTGAAGTCCGTGAGCGAAAGCCCGCGTGTCAAGCTGGTCGGCTGCCTTGAACGCACCGGCCACGACTGGATCGGGCGCGATATCGGCGAGGCGATGGGCGGTGCCGCGTTGGGTGTGACTGTCACCGACGATGCGCTTGACGTCTTCGCCAAAGCGCAAGCCGTCATCGACTTTACTGCGCCCAATGCCACGGTCGAATTTGCAGCGCTGGCAGCCCAAGCCCGCGCGGTTCATGTGATCGGCACGACAGGCTTGACCGAACATGATCTGCAAAAGCTGAACGCCGCTGCCCGCCACGCTGTCATCGTGCGCGCAGGCAACATGAGCCTTGGGGTTAACCTACTGGTTCAGCTGACAAAAAAAGTCGCCGCCGCTTTGGACGATGACTACGACATCGAAGTGATCGAGGCACATCACAACCAGAAAGTCGACGCCCCCTCTGGCACCGCCTTGATGCTAGGGCAGGCCGCTGCCGAAGGTCGCGGCGTCAATCTTAAAGACGTCTCTGACAGTGGTCGCGACGGCATCACCGGCGCTCGTAAGCGCGGTGATATTGGCTTTACCGCGATCCGTGGCGGCGACATCGTTGGTGAACATGATGTCCTCTTTGCCACTACCGGAGAGCGCATCACCCTGCGCCATGTCGCCTCTGATCGTGCGGTCTTCGCCCGCGGTGCGCTGAAAGCCGCCATATGGGGGCAAAACAAGGCACCCGGTGAATATGACATGCTGGACGTTCTCGGTCTGTGATCCAATTTACGGTTTGGCCCGTACTAATTGCATCACAACTCATGGATCATTGTCATGTTTCGTTCTGCTGCCGTCCTTTTCGTGATCTTCGCCATTGCGCCGATTTCGGCGCAGGCGTTTCAGAAACTAACCGATAAATCCCGCTTTGTGGAAGCCGTGCAAAACAAAGAGCTGACCCGCATGGGCATCGGCCTTGATGTAACGCCGGATGGCAAGATCATAGGTCGTGCCTTCGGGCGCGACGTGCGCGGGAGCTGGACTTGGCAGGATGGATATTTCTGCCGCGACCTTTTCTGGGGCCAGCGCGAGTTGGGATATAACTGTCAGGAAGTCAAAATTCATGGCGCCACGATCCGGTTCACGTCGGACAAGGGCACAGGCCAGTTCGCAGATCTGACGCTGCGCTAAACCAAAGCGCCCGGCGTCAGAAGTCGATCGCCAGACCCTTCTTCTCCCAATCGCCATAGCGCACGGGCTCAGGTCCGTCGCGCCCACCTAACTCGACCGGCAGTTCCTGCGCTTTCGCCTTTTTGCGGCGTTCCTCAGCCTCGGCTAGGGCGCGCTGGGCTTCAGGGGGTAGGTCGCGTTTGTCACTCATGGGTCATTCCTTGTGTGCGGCTTGTCTTTGATATACGTCCGCGACGCATTCAGACAAGCCACGATAAAGGATCGCAGATGAGCGACGCCGGACTAGCCCCAAGACGCGCCGCCGTGCGATTGCTGACCGCCGTAATTGACGAGGGTCGGCAGCTTTCTGAGCTGACAGGCGGGCTTGACAAGCTGGCCCCAGCGGATCGCGCGCGGGCGCAGCGGCTGGCGACAGAAACGCTCCGCCATCTGGATCGTGCAGACCGCGTTCTGAAGCCTTTCCTCAAGAAAACGCCGCCTTTGGCCGTGCAGAACGTGTTGCGTCTAAGCGTTGTCGAAATGGCCGAGATGGGCGCGGCCTCCCATGGGGTCGTCAACGATGCGGTGAGCATTGTGGCCGCCAATAAGCGCACACAAGGCATGAAAGGGCTGGTCAATGCTGTGCTCCGCAAGGTCGACGGGGCCGGCTTTGACAAATGGCACTCGCTCCCCTTGGCGCGGCTTCCAAAATGGCTGCGCAGTCCCTTGTCAGAAGCATATGGCGAGAAAACGATCGTCGCGATGGAGCGTGCCCACGGGCGTGGCGCGCCGCTTGATCTGACGGCGAAAAGCGATCCAGACGCCGTCGCCAAGGCTGTCGCTGGCACCGTTTTGCCCACCGGTAGTGTGCGGGTGCCGGAGGCTGGTCAGGTCTCAACCTTGCCCGGTTTCGAGACTGGCGATTGGTGGGTGCAAGACGCTGCCGCTGCCCTTCCGGTCCGCATCCTTGCGCCGCAAAAGGGCGAACGCATCTTGGACATGTGCGCCGCGCCGGGTGGTAAAACCATGCAGATCGCGGCGAGCGGGGCTGACACGGTTTCCCTGGATGTCTCGGACAAACGGATGGAGCGGGTTGCAGAGAACCTCTCCCGCACGGGTCTGAAAGCCGAGATCACTGTCGCCGATGCATTGGAATACGAAGGCGGCCCGTTCGATGCCATCGTGCTGGACGCGCCATGCTCTGCCACGGGCACCCTGCGCCGCCATCCCGATCTGCCCTACGCCAAAGATGGCAGTGCCATTGCAGGGCTGATCGAGCTGCAAGGCTATCTGCTCGACCGTGCGCTGGGCCTACTGAAACCCGGTGGGCGGCTGGTCTTTTGCACCTGTTCGCTGCTGCCGGACGAAGGCGAATGCCAGATCGACTGGGCGCTTGAACGGCACCCTGATCTGCACGTCGATCGCGACGCTGTTCTGGTCCAAGGTGTTGATCCTGCATGGCAAAGCAGTGAAGGTGGTTTGCGCCTGCGGCCCGACTATTGGCCCGAACACGGCGGTATGGATGGGTTTTTCATTGCGATGTTGCGCAAATCGACCTGAAATTCGTGACTTGGTTCCGGCGGCGATGTAAGCTGTCCACAAAACAATAAACGTCACATTGAGGCTCTATCCCGTGACAATGATTGATGCTCTGAGCGCGCAAAGAACGCGTCTGGTGAACCTGTGGCATGCCCGGCGCGCCGCCAAAGTGCGCGCGGCGAACGGTCTGATGTCGCAACCTGAACCTAAAAGCATTGGATCGTTCGCCCGTGGGCGGCAACTGGTGGCAGGCAACTGTCTTTTCGCGGGACATCTGATTGAGACTGATGGCCGTCTGATCTGGGAGATCGAAGCGCCAGATGCGGCCTTTGAAAACGAAATCCACGGTTTTGCCTGGCTCGATGATCTGGCCGCCGTAGGCGACGCATCGGCGCGGCAACTTGCACAACGCTGGTTGTTGGGCTGGATGGATCGGTACGGGAACGGCACGGGTCCGGGCTGGACGCCTGATCTGGCCGGACGCAGACTGTTTCGTTGGACAAGCCACGCCATGTTGCTTCTTCGCGGGATGGAGAAGGCTCAATCCGAGAAGATGTTTGATTCTCTGTCTCAGCAAACCGTGTTCGTGAGCCGTAGGTGGCAAGCAGCGTCGCCCGGCTTGCCGCGGTTTGAGGCGTTGATGGGCCTGGTCTATGCGGGTTTGTCGCTGACAGGCTTGGAGGCCTACATTGGCCCAGCGCGCAAAGCACTGGCGATGGAATGCGAGCAACAAATTGATGCGACCGGCGGTATTGCCACGCGCAATCCCGAGCACTTGTTAGAGATCCTGTCGCTTCTCACATGGGCTGCGCAGGCACTTGAAGAAGGCGAGATGCCGGTGGAAGACAGCCACCGCAACGCGATCCAGCAGATCGCTGCGACCTTGCGCGTGCTGCGCCATGCGGATGGCGGGCTTGCGCGCTTTCATGGCGGGGGTCGCGGGTTGGACGGGCGGCTGGATCAGGCGCTTGCTTTAGCTGGTGCGCCCTCAACCATGACGGACACCTATGCGATGGGGTATGCGCGGCTGCCCGGTGGGCGCAGCACCGTCAATCTGGATGCTGGATTGCCGCCCAAAGGGTCTGCATCGGTCAACGCGCATGCCTCGACACTGGCGTTTGAGCTGACCTCGGGTCGGCGCCCGGTGATCGTGAACTGCGGGGCAGGGACGTCGTTTGGGGTTGATTGGCAGCGTGCGGGGCGCGCTACGCCGTCTCATTCAACTTTGGGTTTGGCCGGGGTGTCGTCCGCACAGCTTGGCCCGCAAGCCCATTATCGCGGATATCTGCGCGAGCTATTGGTCGAGGGACCACAAAACGTTCCCCACAAGCTGATCACCGGCACAAAAGGCGCGCGGTTTGAAGGGGGCCATGACGGCTATCTGAAGCGTTTTGGCCTGACCCACGTGCGCCAGCTTGAGTTAGGCGCGGATGGTCGCGCGTTGGAGGGAGAGGATACGCTCGCCTGCCTTGCCGCGCCTGATCAAAAGCGCTTCGACAAGGTGCTGGACGGGCGTGCGCTGGACGGTGTTCCTTTTGCCGTCCGATTTCATTTGCATGCGGAAGTGGACGTAGCGTTGGACATGGGCGGCAACGCGGTCTCCCTTGCGCTGAAAAGCGGGGAGATTTGGGTTTTCCGCCATGACGGCACCAGCACCCTGACACTTGAGCCCAGCGTCTACCTTGAGAAAGGCCGCCTGCAACCACGGGCAAGTCAGCAGATTGTGCTGTCGGCCAAAGCGGTCACTTATGCGACACGGGTCCGTTGGTCCTTGGCTAAGGCGCAAGATACGCCTAATAGCATCCGCGACGTGGTGCGGGATGATCCCGTGCTGCCCGACTAAGACCATCTGGGGACCCTTTATGACCGATCTTGTACCACTCCGCCGCGCGCTGCTTTCTGTATCTGACAAGGCTGGGTTGATTGATCTGGGTAAGGCGCTGGCTGCGCGCGGGGTTGAGTTGCTGTCGACTGGTGGCAGTGCCAAAGCGCTGCGTGACGCCGGGCTTGAGGTCAAGGATTTGGCCGAAGTGACGGGCTTTCCTGAAATGATGGATGGCCGCGTGAAAACGCTGCACCCGGCGGTGCATGGCGGCTTGCTGGCGCTGCGCGACAATGACGAGCATGTCGCCGCGATGGCCGAGCATGGGATTGGCGCCATCGACCTGCTGGTGGTGAACCTTTATCCGTTCGAGGCGACGGTGGCCGCGGGTGCCGGCTATGACGACTGCATTGAAAACATCGACATTGGCGGGCCTGCGATGATCCGCGCGGCCGCCAAGAACCATGGCTTCGTGTCGGTTGTTGTCGATGTCGAGGATTACGCGCCGTTGCTGGCTGAACTTGAGGCGAATGACGGCGCAACGTCGCTGGCCTTCCGCCAAACGCTTGCCCAAAACGCCTACGCCCGGACGGCGGCGTATGATGCGGCGGTATCCAACTGGATGGCTGACGCGATCGGGCAAACCGCCCCGCGTCGTCGCGCTGTCGCGGGCACGCTCGCCCAGACCTTGCGCTATGGGGAAAACCCGCATCAGACGGCGGCGTTTTATACGGATAGCTCTGACCGCCCAGGTGTCGCGACGGCCAAGCAGCTTCAAGGCAAAGAGCTGTCTTACAACAACATCAACGACACCGATGCGGCGTTCGAGCTGGTGTCGGAATTTCTGCCCGGCGACGGCTTTGCCTGCGCGATCATCAAGCACGCCAACCCTTGTGGTGTCGCTCAAGGCAAGACCCTGAAAGAGGCGTACACCCGTGCGTTCGACTGTGATCGCACATCGGCCTTTGGCGGTATCATTGCGCTGAATTCGACATTGGACGGCGAGACAGCGGAGGCGATTTCGGAGATTTTCACCGAGGTCGTGATCGCGCCGGGCGCACATCAGGACGCCAAGGATATCTTTGTGAAGAAAAAGAACCTCCGCCTGTTGCTGACCCCCGGTTTGGCCAATGTGCGCGACGGGAACATGACCGTGCGCCTAGTGTCCGGCGGGTTGCTGATGCAGGACAAGGATAACGGCTATG
>ERZ1740067.1937-NODE-1937-length-13279-cov-5.585904_pt1 | contig 13279 bp, 10 predicted proteins | sample MGYA00581736_ERZ1740067 | MGnify/ENA primary metagenome ERZ1740067 (study PRJEB43018, sample SAMN04849236) | marine metagenome | isolation source: floating plastic debris | place: Pacific Ocean | collected 2008-08-27 | study: EMG produced TPA metagenomics... | reverse complement strand
CAGGCAATCCTGGTCGAAAAGGGCATTGCCAAGTCGCTCGAGCCTTTCATCCTCAAGGAAGAGACGTTCGAAAAAGACGGCTACCATGATGCCATGCTGAAGCTCGGCACGTTCAACGATGACATCTACGGCCTGCCGTTTTCTGTCTCCCTGCCCGTCGGTTACTACAACATGGATGTCATGGCGAAAGCCGGGATTACGTCTGCAGCCGACCTGCCGAAGTCCTGGGATGAAGTTGTTGAGGTTTGCGGCAAGCTCCATGAGGCCGGCGTCAAAAACCCGATGTTCTGGGGCTGGAACATCACCGGCAACTGGTTCCTGCAGGCTCTGATGTGGTCGCAGGACAAAGCCACAATGGAAGGCAATGCGTTCCAGATTTCTTCCGACGAAGGTCTGAAGTCACTGGAAACCATGAAAGGCATCTTCCGCGGCTGCGACATGCAGAACATTGAGTGGAAAGCAGCCCTTGCCTCCTTTTCCGCGGGTGAAATCGGCATGATGTTCTGGTCGACATCTGCGCTCGGTGCCGTGGAGCGTGCCAAAGGCGATTTTGAGCTGAAGACCAACGAGTATCCGGGCATCGAAGCATCTGGCCCGAAAGGTCTGCCAGCCGGCGGAACCGCGGCCATGCTGGTATCTTCTTCTGAAGATCCGAAGGTGCTGAACGCTGCCTGGGAATGGCTCAAGTTCATCACTTCCGGTGAAGGGGCTGCAGATGTTGCGCGTACAACAGGTTACATGCCGCCGAACAAGGCTGCCAACGAAGTCATCTTGGCGGATTTCTACCAACAGAACCCGAACAAAGAGACCGCTGTCCGCCAGCTGCCACTGCTGCGCGACTGGCAGGCTTACCCGGGTGACAATGGCTTGGCGATCACTCAGGTCATCTACGACGGGATCGAAGGCATTGTGACCGGCGAATTCGACGACATGGCCGAGCTGCAAGAACAGCTGGACGAAGAAGTTTCAGATCTTCTGCCGTCCAACTGATCAACCTTCCTTCTTGCGCCGCCCGGTCTACCGGGCGGCGTTTTTCATCACAAAAATAATCCAAGGAGGAAGACATGAAACTTCTCCAACTGACGGACATTCATTTGACCAAACCGGGCGACACGATCGCTGGACGGGATCCGAATGAGAATTTCCGGAAAGCCCTTCGTCACGCCATAACCCATCATCCCGACGCCGAAGCCATTTTCATCACCGGTGATCTTTCTGATTGGGGCGACAAAGACGATTATCTGCGCCTGAAAGCAGAAATCGCCGAATGCCCGCTCCCTATTCATCTATGCATTGGCAATCACGACGAGCGGGACGTTTTTTTGTCTGTTTTTCCGGAAGGCGCGGACGAAAACGGCTTTGTTCAAGCGGTTGTTCCGTTGAGTGAAGGCACGACAATTCTGTTGGATACCTGGGGACCGGATACTCATGCCGGTTTTTATTGCTCCAAACGGCAAGACTGGCTCGATCGGGAGCTTTCTGCAGCCACTGCCCCGGTTTTCTTGTTCATGCATCACAACCCGGTGCCGATCGGTATTGCACCCATGGACCAGATCATGCTGAAGGATGCAGACGCATTCGGCCAAGTCGTTTCACGGCATGCGGCCAAGATTCGGCACATCTTTCATGGGCATTGCCATCTGCCTCTGGCCGGCTCCCTGCACGGAGTTCCCTTTAGTGCACCGCGCGGTACCAACCATGCCGGATGGCCGGATTTTACCAATAAGGGCAATCTCGCAGGATCGGACTTGCCGGAAAGTTATGCGGTCGTCCTCGCCGAGGAAACCTCGACCATGATCCACATGATCGAATATGGATATGAAGGCACCGTTCGCCGTGAAGGGTCTCCCGATTACGCAGACTGGGATCGCCTCACCATGGTGCGTTAGCGCGCCTTACCAAGAGAAACAGAAACAGCGGCCGTTTGTCTTGCTGAAGTGAAACGGCCACTCTTTTCAACCCCGGACCGACAGCCGCAAATTGATGCTGTCACCGACCGGTCCAAAACGCTCGACAGGAAAGCATTTGCGGTCCTGGCAGTCCCCATAGCAAGATGCCCTTCAGATCTTCGACAGCCAGAGCTGTTCAAAACATCAAGGGGAAATACATGTTGCGTGCTCTGACTGTCTTACTTCTCGTGCTGTTCACCTCCCCGGCATTAGCATGGGAGTTCCGCGCCGGCCGAGTTTGCGAATTGCTTCACAATGATGAGACCGCGTCCGTTCGGGTCGTCTTCGATCCAGCAGTACCTGAGTACTTCATCGCCATCACACCAAACCGCCCCTGGACACCCGGCCCGTTTTTTTCCATGCGCTTTGTTGGACCAAATTCAAACACCATCGCCACCGACCGGCACGTCATCACGCCCGGTGGAGGAACGCTCACGGTTACCGATCGGGGCTTTGGCAATGTGTTGGATGGCCTGGAATTCAACACCACCGCCACGGCGCTGCTGGGTGATCAGGCCGTTCAGATACCACTCGATGGCGCAGCCCCCGAAGTCCGTGAGTTTCGCGCTTGCGCATCGGGCCTGGGCGTCTGACAGCTGCTTTTGATTAGATCACTTAATATATTCAACAGCGGCGACAGCTGTTCAGTATACATTGTTGTCTTTTGGCAAGGCCGTGCGTCACGGACACTGAACCTCTGCGATTTGTTTTGGACGGATACTCCATGAGATCCCAAGCACGCTAGCGAGTAGAATAACCGGGAGCAGGGCAAGCGGGCTCCCTGCCGCGATGAGGGCCGTGCCGGCTGCGCAAGAAATAGATGCTGCCGCCTCCGCGAACGTCGAAGCTTTTGAGGCGACCTGCCGGCGCCGGAAGGTCGTGCGTTTGGCTTGTGCGCGAAACCACAGTTGCACCAGGATTGCGCTGGCTGCTGCAATGAGTGCTCCGGAAGCGGTAACGGCTGCCCCCCAGAGCGACATAAACGCCACGGCCAAGCTGACCGGCAGTATTATTGCCGTGACAAGTATGAGGACGGACGCAACTTTCGCCCAAAGCCTTGTAAATGCTGAAATGGGCGCCGTTGCAATCAGATCGGGAGCATCCTCACCGGAGATCGTTAGCCAGGCCATACCACCGGCAAGCTGACCCACGGCCATGACGACAACCGGAGCGATTATGACGGACGCCTCGGCGGCTTTGCCGAAGCTGACCCAGAGCATGACGGCCGGCGGAATGAGATAAAGTACCTGCATCAACGTCTGGGACACAAGCCAGGGATCGCGGACAATGAGCTTTAGTTCTTTTTGAATGAGTGCGCCGAGGGGTGAATGGCCCCGAAAAGCCCGGTTTGTTGTGCCTCCACGCGCGGTCTTTTCTGTGACACCAAGTGCCAGCACGACAATGCGGCCGAACCGCCTGGAACCAAGCAAAGCCGCCGCCGAAAAGAACACAACCGAAGAAACAAGGAAAAACACCACGGCCTTGGTTTGCCCGGCGACTGCATGGCCAGGAAACCACAACAGGGACCCCGCGGCTGGCGCATAATGTGCGAGAAACGCTGGATCAAATAGGGCGAACCGGGACATTGACCCGAAATACAGGATCGCAACCACCTGCATTCCAATTAAGAAGGCAGCTCCCACGACCGCAGCCAGAATTTGAGCATAGAGCCGCGTCCGCTGCGGTCCGATCGTACGGAAGAGTGCAAGCGTGATGAGGACCCCGCCTCCGGTTGCCGTTAGAGATACCGCCAGAAGAACCACGTATCCAGAAAGCCAGCGCCCCCCATCCAGAGCCATTGCAACGTTGATAAATGGCGAAACGACCAGCGCCGACATCGCCCAGCTTGTCAAAGCCACGATGGAAATGCGCACAAGAAACAAATCATGGGAGGGCGCGGGTGAAGAAAGGATCAAATCGAGATCGTCACGGGCATAGAAGGCTCGTGTCACCGACTCCATCGCCTGGGACAGCATCATGGTCAAACTGAGCAGGACCGTCACTGAAAGCACCGCAAGCGTGGTTTGATCGAGCTCAAATGCCGCGGTCAAATGGGAGCCAAGAACAGCATATGCGATCAGATGCATAACCGCGTAAAAGATGCTGATGCCGATTAGGGCGCGCCACAAGCTTTTGCTGCGCCTGCCAGAAAACATCCATGACCACTCACGCCAGGACAGCCTTAATTCATGATGCGAAAACCGCATCAAGGCGGAATTTGCCATGAATTGTCTCATGCAACCTTCTCGTGGAAGCCTGTTGCCTCCTGCGCAGGTGGTTCGCTGCCGGCTTCACTACCAACTATTTCGAGGAAAATGTCTTCCAAAGTGTTGCCATTTGCGCTCGCGCGTTCCCGCAACTCTTCCAGCGTTCCTTCGGCAACGAGACGTCCGCGTGCGATTATTCCGATCCGGTCCGCCATGCGTTCCGCGACTTCTAAAATGTGTGTCGTCATGACAATCGACACACCTTGCGCAACAAGTCCGGACAGCACCCTTTTGACTTGCCGTGCAGAACCTGCATCCAGTCCCGTGAGAGGCTCATCAAGGATGATCAAACGCGGCTCATGGATCAAAGCTCCGGCAAGCGCCACCTTTTGACGCATTCCTTTGGAGAACCCACCACAGCGTTCATTTGCATGGGACCCAAGTCCGAGCGAGTCGAGCAGGCTGTCCGCCTTGAACCGCGCGAAATCCGGCGGCATATTCCAGAGGCCTGCTACAAACTCCAGATATTCAAGCGGTGTCAGCTTGTCATAAACCATCGGGTCGTCTGGACCCCAGGCCAGCACCCTTTTGGCGGCAATTGGATCCGCAAAAGCGTCAATTCCGCAAATCTTGACAGTACCCGCATCAGCCTGGAGCAACCCCGCAACCATCCGCAGCGTGGTTGTCTTGCCGGCGCCATTCGGGCCCAGCAGAGCATAGAATTCACCACTTCGCACCGTTAGTGAGAGATCATCAACGGCAGGTTCGTTGAAGCGCTTGTGAAGATTGAGAATCTCAAGGGCGGCAGCACTAGTAGACGGCATCTGTCTCTCGTCGATCGGCGGATTTCTCCAAGACTACTTCACTGGACCTTTCTCGAGAGTAAAACCCGCCCCTCTGGCATACCCGACACCTTTCATTGACTTGTGCGGTTCGCTGCAGCAACCGAAAACTTCGCGTAAAGCCGTTAAGCACGCGCTCAACAAGTGTCTCCAACAACACCGGAACCGTTTGGCCTTTTTTCAAAGTCGCTATTCTTAATCTGCTGGGGAGTTCCGAGCCGGAACAGCATGGCCTATATTGGCAACACGGAGCTAAGGTCGGAAACAAGGACTGGAGAAAAACGTGTCACCAAGCAAGGGCCCGATTGAGCACCTGATTGATGCAATTGCGATGGAGTTCCAGTCCCATCTGATCGACCTTCGAAACACGTCTACATCCCTTGAAATCAAGGATGGCGCGGTTGAGAAAATGATCTCGCGCCAGGCTCCATTTGGTGTCATCGGTCTAAAGTTACTGGTGTCTGACCCCGGTGATGCTGGCCGGTACATCGAGCACGCCTGGAATTTCAGTATCGGGATTACGGGATGCGTTTTTACGCTTCTGGATGTCGATTACCAGAACGACGTCTGGATCGGAGATGAAACATCGGCCGATTTTGCGGGGCATGAGCACGTTGCCTATAAAACCGCCGAGCAAATGATGGCCTTTCACGGCGATGAATTCGGTATTGGTCAGCTCTTCGTTGAAACGGTTGGCGCATTGTGTCCGAGCTTGCTTGAAAAACCGCCGCTGTTTTTCCGTCTACCGCGACGGGCGCCGCCGGCCTACCGCTACACACTTGCGCCAGCTCACGTCCGCGCGGCCTTGGGGCTTTCTACCACCGACTCCACCATTTTGCTTGAAGTCATGATCAAGGAACACGGGATTGATCCCTACACAATCCTGCTTGCGTTCCAATCGGATACGAATTTCTGGCTGGTTGACCTGTCCGAAACACTTGCCGATCGATACCAGCACGGGTTGATGGGAAAAGACCTCGGCGAGCATCATGGCAACCTAGAGGTCGGAGCAACCATTACCGCAGACACATCGAGGAAGACATACAGGTTTGCCACCGGCAGTCCCGCTGACGAGAAGCGGGATGGGAGCTCTTATTCGATGTCGGGAACTGTGTCGGCGCGCGGATACATGGCACGGCCCATCTAACGACACGGGCGCGTTGTACCCCCCAGTTGGCGCCACAACAACTTCTCAGGCCGGTCATTGAATGGTGTTTTTCTTAGATACCAGCAAAGCCACGTCGGGCTAACGTATCCGGCAGTCACGGCGGGACATGACAGATGGCTGGATCCTTTAAATAGAGCGCCCTAGCTACACTCATGGTTGGAAACGTTCTGGCAGTGTCAGGCTTCTTCGAGACCTGTGCCAGAACCCGGAGAGCACCGAGCCAAACAAAAAAGGACACAAATCTTGAAGACAGGACCATGGATCATCGCCTTGGGGTTTATGGCGTCGGGTTTTATCATCTTGGAAGGCCCACGCGCCGACGCGCAAACACAACGGCCTGACGTTCGGTCGATGACCTGCAGCCAAGCAAAAGCCCTGGTGCAGAAACAGGGCACCGTCAATTTTGCCACAGGGCCGAACAGCTGGACCCAGGTCAAGGCCGGGGTCAAATACTGCGCCGACAGAGCGGTTTCCCTAACACCCGTTGTTGCTCCGACCAAAGACAATCCTCAGTGCCAAGTCGGGTTCACCTGCACACAGATGCGGTACTCGACAAGATAAATACAACGAGATTATCTAAGCCCGAAACGAGCGAGCCGCCTACGCTTCGTCTCCCCCCCTCGAAAGAAGCCAGACACAAATGTTTAGCCTTTTCGACCGCGGTCCGTTTATCGCCTTTGAGCCGTCTCGCGGCGTCATCTGCCGGTGTCTGAATGTTGAGGCAGCAGCGGAATCGCTCAAAGTTTTTGACGGGATTGGCGAAATCCATGTCGACCAAAATTTGGCCGGTGGCACTTATGTGATCGATCCGGACCTCGACACGCTGAAGGTCGCTTTTGTACCGAGACTGGGGCACAGAAAAGAACCAGCTTCGGACAAAGACCATCGCGCGCTCATTGATGGTGCGGAGATGGCGGCATCCGTCACCCTTCACCATCTCGGACTCTCTCCGGAGGACTGTGAACGGCTTTTCAAGGCAGACGTCGAAAACGCCCTGATCTCGGCGGCATTTCCCTTGCGGTTCCGGTATGAGTTCTCAAGCGCAAGGGAGATCGTCGAAACACTCGGCCCGGGTCAGCTGTTCGGCCACCTCAGAGTGGTCCCGCAACGATCTGCAGGCCCGGCGGCACATTTCTTCGATTTCGCTGCGGCCTACTCCCACGCACGCGAGACCCTTGGAACCCTTGAATTGATTGACTTTCGCACGCGGTCGGCACGGCCGCGGCTTGCAGCACAATCAACTGCCGGGCTTGAGGTCATGCAAGAGCTGCGGGCCCTTTGCGCAGAAGTCTTGGAGGCCATCACAGACTATTGCGGGCTTTCATCGGCCGAGAATGCTGACAAGCTAGACGTGTTCAAGCAGATTGGAGCTATAGCGAGCGGTCAAACTCGGCACTGAGAGGCCAATGACAGAATGCTGGAACCTCCTGACCGAATATCTGCAAACATATTGAGAGCTGGCAACAACGAGTTACACCGCTTGAAGGCGTCTTAGGAACAGGTCGTTGCTACCAACGGTATTTGCCTCACACGCATGTGGGATAAATATCGGCGTAAAATTGGCTCGAAACAGCTCACTCGTTTGGAACTTGAGCATTGGTGCAGATGAGAGGATCAACCTCGAACCAAACCAGCGCTCCAGTAGCCCGGAGGGCGGTCGACACAATAATATTGGTGCGGATGGAGGGACTTGAACCCCCACGCCTTGCGGCACCAGAACCTAAATCTGGCGTGTCTGCCAATTTCACCACATCCGCGTCGCAGGAGCTTGGTCACTCCGCGTTTGAAGCGGGGCCTCTATAGCACCCCGACTTTTTCCGTCAAAGGAAAAATAACGCGTCTGCCAATTATCACGCAAGACTTGTCCACAAGTGGCGGAGCGGCTCCCTCAGCGCTGCCGGCAAATCTTCAGCAATAAGGCCAGGACCAGCGGTCAGACCGGCCTCTCCATGCAACCAGACCGCCTGGCAGGCTGCCTCAAACGCCGGAACTTCTTGCGCCAGCAGGCCAGCCGCGATGCCTGCGAGCACATCACCGGACCCGGCGGTTGCCAGGAACGGCGGCGCATTGCAGTTGATGGCCGCCCGGCCGTCCGGTGCTGCAATGACTGTGTCGGGGCCTTTTAGAATGAGTACTGCACCGGAGCGACAGGCCGCTTCCCGCGTCCGTGCAAGCTTGTCGAGGCCGGCCAGATCCGGAAAAAGCCGCTGAAACTCACCGTCATGCGGTGTCAGAATGACTGGTGATCCACTTTCCTTGATTAAATCAAAAAGCTTCTGCGGGTTTTCTGAGAAACTGGTCAAGGCGTCAGCGTCCAGCACCAAGGACCGCCCTTTTACGATAATGGCCTCGACAGCTGCCTGTGTGTCCTCGCCGATCCCGTATCCTGGTCCGATCAAAACGGCATTCAGACGCGGATCGGACAGAAACTCCGGGATCGCCTCTGGACCGGAGACCTTTTTCAGCATGACTGCCGTCAAGTGCGCTGCGTTGACCATCATGGCGTCTGGCGGCGATGCAAGAGTGACGAGCCCTGCCCCGGCCCGAAGTGCAGCCATGGCTGCGAGCCGCGCTGCCCCGGTTCTGGCCATGGGGCCACTGAAAACGACCGCGTGGCCTTTTGAGTATTTGTGGCCATCCACCGCCGGGCGCGGCCAGCTTGCAAGCCAGAGGTCCGGCGTATTTTCAAAGGTCACTGGCCCGATCTTCTCGAGCACGCCTGTTTCAATTCCGATCTGAGCGACCGTGACCGAGCCGCAAAATCCGCGGCCTGGGAACAGCTGATGTCCGGGCTTTTTCAGAAAGAATGTAATGGTCGCATGCGCCTTGATCGCACACCCCATGATCTCTCCGGTCGCACCGTTGATGCCGGATGGCAAGTCGACCGCTATGATTGCAGCGCTTGATCCATTTACAGCTTCGACCAACTCGGCGGCTGGACCGGACAGCGGACGATCCAATCCCGCCCCGAACACGGCATCAACGATGACATCGGCCCCGGCAAACCGGTCTGCCATATTCCCGATCAGCTGATCCCCGGATGTAAGGATCTCAAATGGCAGGGTCATTGCCGCAAAGGCCGCAGCAGCGTCCCCCTTCAAGCCTGACGGTGATTTCAGGAGATCGACCCGGACATCGTACCCCTTCTCTGCCAAGAGCCGTGCGGCAACAAATCCGTCGCCCCCATTGTTGCCTGGCCCGCAAAGAATATGAATGCGCCCTCCCAACGGTGCATGTTTTGCGGCGATAACGGCTACTGCTGCTCCCGCGCACTCCATCAGATCCAAGCCTGAAAGGCCGCTTTCGATCGTCAAGCGGTCTGCATGACCCATTTCATCTGGTGTGAGTAGCGCTGCCGTCATGACCGTCCTTTGTGTGCCCAGCAAAATGGATTTCTCAGCGTCATCATACGCATCTCTATCGGCAATTCACCCCGCAACAAGATCAGTTGCAGGCTCGGCATTGAGGCGGCCACCAGCAAGATCAGGCACTGGGCTCCACTCATTTGCTTATTTTGTAATCATAATGTCTATTTTTTATGCGTTTTGATCGAACAGATTCAATCTGACACCACGACATTCACGGTAACTTGCTAAAAATAGCGGCGGAATCCTGCCGGGATGGAAAACCTGACAATGAGAACAGCAATTGGCACACTTCGTGCTTTTGCATGGCAACAGCTCTCAGCTGACCCGAACCAGTGCGTTTTAGTCTGGCGACGGTCTGAAAAAAGAGCGTACGGGCAGACCCTGCCATTACATGTGGAGAGAGACATACGGTGATGAAAAAGATCGAAGCGATCATCAAACCTTTCAAACTCGATGAGGTCAAAGAAGCTCTTCAAGAAGTCGGCCTGCAGGGCATCACAGTGACCGAGGCCAAAGGATTTGGCCGTCAGAAAGGTCACACCGAACTATATCGTGGCGCTGAGTACGTGGTGGACTTCCTGCCGAAGGTCAAAGTCGAGATCGTTCTTGGATCCGACATCGTGGACAAGGCCGTTGAGGCGATCCGCAATGCCGCCCAGACCGGCCGTATCGGCGATGGCAAGATTTTCGTCTCCAACATCGAAGAGGCAGTACGCATCCGGACCGGCGAGTCCGGCACCGACGCCATTTAACCCTCACCTGTTCCGGCATTTCGCCGCAAACCTAATTCCGGACTATCCGCGCCGAGGCAAACATCTTAAACACTCTGCCGGACCGGGACCAAAACCCAAACGTTCACACGAAAAATCAAAGGGATGGACATAATGACCACCGCTGCTGATATCCTGAAACAAATTCAGGAAAAAGACATCAAGTTCGTCGATCTGCGCTTCACTGACCCGCGCGGCAAGATGCAGCACGTCACCATGGACGTTGCACTGGTTGATGAAGACATGTTTGCTGAGGGCGTTGCCTTTGACGGCTCCTCCATCGCCGGCTGGAAGGCCATCAACGAATCCGACATGATGCTCATCCTGGATCCGGAATCGGCTCACATCGACCCATTCTTCGCCCAGTCCACCATGGCGATCTTCTGCGACATCATCGACCCGATCACCGGCGAAGCTTACAACCGTGATCCGCGCATGACCGCCAAGAAGGCAGAGGCCTACGTCAAGTCCGGTGGCTTCGGCGACACCATCTACGTTGGCCCGGAAGCCGAATTCTTCATGTTCGACGATGTCCGCTTCAACGCAGATCCGTACAACACTGGTTTCCAGCTGGACAGCTCCGAACTGCCGTCCAACATGGGTTCGGAGTATGAGACAGGCAACATGGGCCACCGCCCGCGCACAAAAGGCGGTTACTTCCCGGTCCCGCCGGTCGACAGCGCACAGGACATCCGTTCCGAAATGCTGTCCGTCATGGGCGAAATGGGCGTTCCGACTGAAAAGCACCACCACGAAGTGGCGGCTGCCCAGCACGAACTCGGCATGAAGTTCGACAACCTGACCTCCTGCGCCGACAACATGCAGGTCTACAAGTATGTTGTTCACCAGGTCGCACACGCCTACGGCAAATCCGCAACCTTCATGCCGAAGCCGGTTTTCGGCGACAACGGCACCGGCATGCACTGCCACCTGTCGATCTGGAACAACGGTGAGCCGACATTCGCCGGCAACCAGTACGCGGATCTGTCCGAGACTTGCCTGTACTTCATCGGCGGCATCCTGAAGCATGCGAAAGCCCTGAACGCCTTCACCAACCCATCCACCAACTCCTACAAGCGTCTGGTGCCGGGTTACGAAGCACCGGTTCTTCTCGCCTACTCCTCGCGTAACCGGTCTGCGTCTTGCCGCATCCCGTTCACGTCTACTCCGAAGGCGAAACGCGTAGAAGTCCGATTCCCGGCTCCGACCGCGAACACGTACCTCTGCTTCTCTGCCCTGCTGATGGCTGGCCTTGACGGCATCAAGAACAAGCTGCACCCGGGCGATGCGATGGACAAAAACCTCTACGATCTGCCGGCTGAAGAACTGGCCGAGATCCCGACAGTTTGTGGTTCCCTTCGCGAAGCTCTCGAAGCTGTTGATGCGGACCGCGAGTTCCTCAAAGCCGGCGGCGTCTTCGACGACGACCAGATCGACGCTTACATCGAACTGAAGATGGAAGAAGTCGAGCGCTACGAGATGACCCCGCATCCGGTCGAGTTCGATCTCTACTACTCTGTCTAAGACAGTTTCGGCGTCAAACACGGAAAACCCCGGTCACTCGACCGGGGTTTTTCTTTTTATACAGGTGAAACCTTATTAGAGGCAGGGCTGAACCTTCGCCTGTTGTTTTCTGCGCTATCCGCGTGTTATAGCTATTCGCGTTTACACGTATTCAGGTTTCGCTGCCTCTCGGTGGTGCCTCGAACGCGAAACCTGAAACATTCTGTATTCAATTAAACGCGATTTGCTCTAGTTTTCATCCGTAAGAGCGCTGAGCGAAGCAGCTCCGGTGTATTTCTTTAAAATGTCGGCCTGAAAGCCGTCTCGGACAATACTGTCGAGACCGTTTTGCATACGCTTGAGCAATGCTTCATCGGTTTCAGGGTTACACGCGAGCGCGTTTCCGATGATGTCGCCAAATCCATGAACAAGCTCGATCTCAACACCTTGCTGCACAAGTGTGTGGAACGTCATGCTGGAGATCGCAGCAAGGTGCAGCCTCTCTTGAACAAGCTGGCGGATTACCGTTTCAACATCATCAAAATAGTCGATTGAGCCGAAGCCCTGTGTCTTCAGGACATATTCGGCATAATCACTCCTTTGAGTGCCGACGGAAAATTTGCCGACAATTTCGGCCAAGTCCGACGGGAACTGTGATCCGGCCTTCTTGATCAGGAACAGCTCAGCACCGCCGAGCGGTGATATCCAGGCAAAGGTCTCGGCTCTTGCTGGTGTATAGGCGGTGGTGAAGACACAATGGTTTGTTCTGTTTTCAGCCAACCAGTAAGCCCGAGACCATGGGAGCATTTCCATGGTGAACTCAATGTTCTCCCGGATCATGATTTCACGCACCTGATCCGCGCCCAGCCCCACGATTTCACCGTCCTGCACGAAATTAAAGGGCGGATAATTTTCCGTTACAAGATGAATTTCGGCCGCCTGCGCCTGCTCTACCACGGTCAAAAGACAGCAGATGAAGCCGACCGAGCTGATCGCATTCCGCACCAATTTCAGTCCACCGTTCATAATCAGAATTACCGGATCCTGTTCATTGCAACGCTATTTACGCAGCCAAGTCTTACAAATTGTTTGAGTGAAATACCTGACGGCCTGCGCAACCGTCAGTTTTGGTCCAGCCAGTTCTTCAAGGATGGCCGGAAGCTCGTCCCCTTCCCGTACATGGCGGGAGATGCGATCATCGCATTGAGCACTGCCTCCTGGGTGACTTCCGCGGCGGCCTGAAACAGAAGATCGATTTTACCCTCATGCATGTAATCGCGGACGATCAGATCGCCTTCTGGATAGTGCGGTATCTTGTGGGCGGTTGAGAATGCAAAACCGATGTCGCCACTGCCGTTGCCGTAGAATGAACCGAGCCGGGCAAGACCGGCCCCCGCGCGCCGGGCAATCCGCTTCAGCTGCCGGCTTTCCAGCGGCACATCCGTTGCCAGGACAATGATGACAGATCCGCG
>ERZ1740067.1936-NODE-1936-length-13280-cov-6.361512_pt1 | contig 13280 bp, 9 predicted proteins | sample MGYA00581736_ERZ1740067 | MGnify/ENA primary metagenome ERZ1740067 (study PRJEB43018, sample SAMN04849236) | marine metagenome | isolation source: floating plastic debris | place: Pacific Ocean | collected 2008-08-27 | study: EMG produced TPA metagenomics... | reverse complement strand
ACACCCAATTAAACCCGCCGCGCCGGCGCGGGCGAGTCCGCCGCGGCGTCAACGTGTTCTGACCGTGAGGCGCAGGTGCGTCTCGAGATCGGTCAGTTACTCGAGCCAATCTTGTTGACGAGCTCCGCAAGGTCGGCCTGGTCGACCACGCCGTCGCGGTTGAGGTCCGCTCGCTCGTCGCCCTGCATGACCGCCTCGGTCGCTCCGGGCAGATCGGCTTCGGTCACCGCACCGTCACCATTGAAGTCGAGCCGGCGGAGCTGGCGCTTTGCCTCACGCTCGGCCTTCTTGAACTCGCCCGCAGCCTTGCGCTCGTCGCCGGCAAGCTCGCCGTCGCCGTTCGCGTCGAACTGCTCGATGAACGCGGCCTTCTTCGCCTCGCGCTCGGCACGGATCGCCTCACGCTCAACCTCGCCGATCTCGCCGTCGCCGTTCGCGTCGAACCGCTCAAGCATCTCGGCCTTCTTCGCGGCTCGCTTCTGCTGCTCACGCTCGCGGTACTGCTCACGGGCCGCTTGGCGCTCGGTCTCGCTGAGCTCGCCGTTGCCATCCGTGTCGAACTTCTCGAGCATCTTCGCCTTGAAGGCGTCCTTCTTCTCGCGGTGTGCCGCCTTGGCGGTCTCGCGCTCGGCCTCGCTGAGCTCGCCGTCGCCATCAGCATCGAACCGCTTGAGCATCTGCTCGCGGCTGGGGCGCTCGGGGCCACGCTGGCCGAAGCCGCGCCCTCCATCTCGTTCACGGCCGCGCTCGCCACGGGACCCGCCCCGGCGGCGCTCGCCGCGCTCCCGACCTTCGCCGCGCGGAGCACGCTCGCCGCGAGGCTCGTCGCCGAGGCGGAAGTCCTCGGCCGGCGGACGCGTCTCGGTCGTGCTCGGCCCGCCGAGTTGGGCGCTGGCCGTGCCAGCGGTGAGGGCCAGGGCGCCAGCCAGGGTCAGGCCTGCCTTGAGATACGAGTTCATGCGTGCCATGGTGTGTTCCTTTCCACGGATGTGGTCGTCGAGTGTGCGTTTCCAATCCGGTCCGGGCAAGAAGTTCCGGGCCGAAGGCGGACGATGCCGCCGGTTGCTCCAACGCAGCCCCGCCCGAGGCATTGCACACCGCTGCAGGCCTCCCGCGCGGGTTACCATCGCGTCATGACCACTCCAAACCCTCCCGCCGGCATTTCTTCCACCGCATCGTCTCCCGGGACCTCCATCAAACGCATCGGTGTCCTCACCGGCGGCGGCGACTGCCCGGGGCTCAACGCGGTCATCCGAGCCGTCACCAAAGACGCGATCTCGCACGGCGTCTCGGTCATCGGCATCGAGGACGGGTTCGCCGGCCTCCTCGAACGCCGAACCCGGCCCCTCTCCACCGACGACGTCTCCGGCATCCTGACCACCGGCGGCACGATCCTCGGCTCATCGAACAAAGCCGACCCGGCGGCGCACGTCATCGGCCGCGACGCCGAGGGCAAGCCCATCCACGAGAACCGCATCGCCGACTGCGTCGCCTACGTCAAAGAGCTCGGCATCGCCGCGCTGGTCGTCATCGGCGGCGACGGCACCATGACCGTCGCCAGCCAGTTCGTCGAAGCAGGCGTGCCTTGCGTCGGCGTGCCCAAGACCATCGACAACGACCTTTATGGCACAGACCTGACCTTCGGCTTCCAAACCGCCGTCGGCATCGCGACCGAGGCGATCGACCGCGTCCACACCACAGCCGCGAGCCACCACCGCGTCATGGTCGTCGAGGTCATGGGCCGAAACGCCGGCTGGCTCGCGCTGCACGCGGGCGTCGCCTCCGGCTCGGATGTCATCCTCATCCCCGAGATGCCATTCACCGTCGACAAGGTCTGCGACGCGATCACCCGCCGCCTCGCCGCCGGCCGAAAGTACAGCGTCATCTGCTGCTCCGAGGGCGCCGCACCCCTGGGCGGCGAGCAGATCGTCGACCGCGTCGACGACACCTCGCCCGACCCGATCCGCCTCGGCGGCGTCGGCAAATGGGTCGCCGATCGCGTCCAAGACAAGCTCGGCATCGACTCCCGCCACGTCGTGCTCGGCCACGTCCAGCGCGGCGGCACGCCCGCCGCCACCGACCGTGTGCTCGCAACACTCTTCGGCGACCACGCGATCGAGATGCTCAAGGCCGGCATCACCAACCGCCTCGTCGTCATGCAACAAGGCCGAGTGACCGACGCACCGCTGTCAGAAGCAGCCGGCAAGCAGCGCCTGGTGCCCGCCGACCACCCGCTCGTCGCCGCGGCGCGCAGCGTCAACACCAGCTTCGGCGTTCTGTGAACGTCACCCCGCTCTAGAACGGCGCCCCGCCGGTGTCGTTCGCGTCAAAGTCGGTCTCAGGCCCGCCGCCATCGCGATGGTTGCTGATCGGGCCTGTTGCCTCGCGTCCGCCGAAGCTGCTCCCACCGGGAGGGCCGGCTGGGGGCGGCGGAGCCGAGCCGCCCCCGCCGTCGTACTCGTCGTACCCGCCATCGCGATCACCCGCGTAATTCTTGAAGCGCGTCGACGCGCTCGACCAGCTGAGCTTCACAACGCCCGTGGGGCCGTTGCGCTGCTTCGCGATGATCAGCTCGGCAAGGCCGACCTTCTCGGGGTTCGCGTCTTTCCAGTCCGGGTTGTTGACGTGGTAGTACTCCTCGCGGTGGAGGAGCATGACCACGTCCGCATCTTGCTCGATCGAGCCCGACTCGCGCAGATCGCTCATGCGCGGGCGGTTGCCCTCACGCTGCTCGGTGCCGCGGTTGAGCTGGCTCAGGCAGATGATCGGCACGTTGAGCTCGCGCGCCAGCGCCTTGATACCCCGGCTGATCGCCGACACCTCCACCTGCCGGCTCTCGCGCGCCTGGCTCGGGCTCGTGAGCAACTGCAAGTAGTCGATGATGATGCACTTCACGCCGTGCATCGCCGCCATACGCCGTGCGCGGGCGCGCAGGCCCATGACCGTCAGGCCCGGCGTGTCGTCGACGTAGATCGGCGCGTCGCCCAGCATGCCGCACTTCTGTACGAGCGATGCAAACTCGCCGTGCTCGAACCGCTTGCCGCTGCGGAAGATCGCCATATCAACGCCTGCGTATGCGCTGAGCATGCGCTGCGTGACCGCTTCCCGGCTCATTTCCAGGCTGAAAATACCGATCGGAACGGGCGTACCGCTCGCTTGGTCGTGCGGCCCGCGCCCGCCCATCGCGATCTGCTCGGCCAGGTTCAGCGCCAGCGCCGTCTTACCCATCGAGGGACGCGCCGCGACGATCAGAAGCTCGCCACGCTGCAAGCCCTTGAGCATGTCGTCGAGATCGACCAGGCCCGTCGGGATGCCGCTGATCCCCTCGCCTTCCATCTTCTCGAGCCGCTCGAGTTCGGCGTTGAGCAGGTCGGCAAGGTTCGAGGCGTCCGAGCTCTCGGTCTCTTGGGCAATCTCGAAGACAGCCGTCTCGGCGCGGTCGATGATCTCGCGCGTCTGCTCGCCCAAGCTGCCAGACGTGTACGCGTCGGCAAGAATCTGCCCGGCCGCCTCGATCAGCCGCCGCAGCTTGTGCTTGTTCTCCACGATGCCCGCGTAGTACGGCGCGTTGGCAGACGACGGCACGCTCGACGCGAGCTCGTCGAGATAGTCCACGCCGCCGATCCGCTCGAGCACGTCCCACCCGCGCAGCGTATCCATGAGCTGCACGAGGTCGCCGCTGTTGTGCTTGTCGTAGAGCTCGACAAGCGCCTTGAAAATCAGCCCGTGCTTCTCGGCGTAGAACTGCTCGGCCTTGCTGACCTTGCCAAGCACCTCGCCCACGACCGACGGATCGAGAATGATCGAGCCGAGCAGCGCCATCTCGGCCTCGACCGAGTGCGGCGGATCGCGATCAAAGAGCTTGCTCGCGTCGATCGTCGGCCCACGCCGATCGCCCTTGCCCCGCCCGGGCTTGGGCTCACTCTGGCTGGCATCCATCTGGGTCACGAGAGGATCATTCCGCGTCGGACCGCGCGAGGGGGCTTGCCGCGCACTTCTCCACGCAGATTCGCATTTCGCTCGTGCTATCCACCGTCCTCGACACCTTCTCCCCACCATCTCCGCCCGCCCGCGTCCTCTAGGATTCATCTATGACGACGCCCGACACCGCCAACGTCTACACCACCGGCGAGACCCTGCCCGACCCGCTGCCCGCCGACCCCATGCCCCTCGCCAAAGCCTGGCTCGACGAGGCCTGGGCCCGCAAAGACCAGCCCAATCCGAACGCGATGACCATCGCCTCGGCCGACGCCGAGGGCAGGCCGTCGGCCCGCATCGTGCTCTGCAAGGCCTTCCACCCTGATCCGGGCTTCATCGTGTTCTACACCAACTACCGCGGCAAAAAGGGCCGGGATCTGACCGCCAACCCCCACGCCGCCGCCGTCTTCCACTGGGACCACACCGACCGCCAGCTCCGCCTCGAAGGACCGACCGTCCCCTCGCCCGCCGACGAGTCCGACGCGTATTACGCCAGCCGGGCCCTCGAGAGCCGAATCGGAGCGTGGGCGAGCGACCAGTCCGAGCCCATCGAGAGCCGGGACGACCTGCTCGCCAAGGTCGGCCTGACGGCCATGAACCTCGGCGTGGCGATCGAGGACATCGAGTCCGGCACAACCGCCGCGGACATCCAAAGGCCCCCGCATTGGGGTGGATTTCGGCTCTGGCCGACCCGGGCCGAGCTCTGGTGCGGGGGCACGGGCCGGGTTCACGACCGCGCCGAATGGCGTCGCGAACTCACCCCAGCGACCGAGCCCGGCACCTTCGCCGCCTCGCCCTGGATCGCCACGCGGATCCAGCCCTAACCCTGTTCTTTTCGGGCATATTGCCGACGTGTGGCAGGTAAGTGGCAGGTAAGAGGATTCCCGTCCGCATCCCCCGCTCGGCTGGATCGCCACCCACGGTCAGCCGATACCGACCGACGCTGCGATGTCGCAGCCGAGGCTGTCCATGCTCCAACCCCGCTCGCACATCGCAGCCGGCCAACTCGAGGCGCTCCACGAGCAGCTCGGGGTGAAGCTCGATCGCGTGGGCATCGAGACCCAGCCCGAGGTCGCTGCCCGGCTTATCGACCTCTCGAGCGATCCCGACGCGGGCATGGCCGACTTCGCCGACGCGGTCCGCAACGACGCCGCGATCACCGGGCGCCTGCTCAAGCTCGTCAACTCCGCCGCCTACGCCCAGCGTGACCCAGTCACTCGCGTCGATCGCGCGTGCGTGCTGCTCGGGCTCCAGCGTCTCCGCGCCGTGGCGCTCGGCTTCTACCTCGCCCGCGGCGCCGCGACCGATGCAACGCAAAAACTCTCGCGCGAGGTCTGGGGCCAGTCCGTGTTCCGCGCGTGCCTCTGCTTCGAGCTCGCCAACCGCGAGCAGCCGGCGATCGCGGCCGAGGCGTTCATCATCGGCCTCATGCTCGACGCGGGCATGCCCCTCATGCAGCACCTGCTCGGCGAGCCCTTCGAGGCGCTCTACCGCGAGTGCCCGCAACCCGCCGCTTTCGCGCGCCGCGAGGCCGACGAGTTCCCCTTCACGCACGTCGATGTCATCACCGTGCTCGCCCGCCGCTGGAAGCTCCCCGAGACGCTCGCCAAGCCGCTCGCGTGGCACCACATTCGGCCGGCCGACAGCAACCGCAAGGACCCCATCTCGGTGCTCCACCGCGTCGCCTACTTCGCGGGCACGATCGCGATCGATCCGAGTGCCAAGACGCCCGCCGGCGCTGCGCCCATGCCCTCGACCGCCGAGACGGTGCTCTCGATGCACAGCGACTCGCTCGTCGACATCACGGCCGCGGCGACCACCCAGTACACCGCGTCGATGACGATCTTCGAGGAGATCGCCGACAGCGTCGCCAACCCCGCCGAGCTCGCCGAGCTCGCCGACCGCGCCCAGCGCCAGCTCATCGACGCGATGGACGAGGCGATCGCGATGGACCCCGACGAGGATCGCCCCGGCACGCAGCACTTCTGCATCGCCGATCGACGCATCGAGGTCGAGATCGTGCGAGCCGGCGTGCTCGTCGCCTACCTGTGCGATGAGAAGCACGAACGCATCTGCTCGGCAACCTTCGACCTGGGCGGCGTCACCGCCAAACGCATCGCCTACGCCCTCGGGCTGGACGGCCCGAGCGACGACGAGTCGGCCGACTTCGACAGCTACTTCAAGGCAGCTGCCGCCTAGCGGCCGAACCTCGCCGAGGTCATTTCAAGTTGAGACCGCCGAGCCGCGTCGTGTCCGCGTGTGCCGTCGCACCATCCGCAAGAGTCTGACTGGTCCGGTCGGCTTGACGCCCGTGCGTCGACGCCACGCGCCCAGTGCGCACGCAGCGCGCCATTGCTCGGTCAGCGTGCGCCACGCCCACCATGCGCTCGCATCGGGGTCATAGATGCTCACGCTCTCGGCAGTCGTGCCATTGAGCTCGAGCACGCCCTCGATCTCGCCGCGTGCGAGTTGCTCGCCGCTCTCGCAGCGGAGGTCGAGGCGGACGACATCAAGCCCCCCGCCAATGTGCCCTTCGAAGCCGAGCATGAGCCGATCCATCGCCTGAGACAGCTCGGGCGTGATCAGCTCCGGCGCGTCATAAAACACCGCCCCCTGGCAATGGTTTCCCGCCTGCCCAAGCGAAACGCGCTCGCTCGCACTCGGCACGCGTTCCATGCCCGCGGCGCCGAAGCGCTCGGCGAAGATATCTTCCTGCATGCGAAGCCTGCGATCGCGCGTTATGAGCGCACGGAGTGTTGAGGTTCCATCGCCGACGACACGCTGAACTTCTTTGCGCGTGACGCTGAACACCCGGCCACGCTCGAGCCCATTGCCCTGGTCGTCGAGCGAGCGGATCCACATCACCGCGAACTCAGCCGGCCCCGCGTGGTAACGCTGGAGCATCAGATCAACAACCATCGAGTCGACCGCCCGCCGCAGCGCAGCCTCATCGGCGCACCGCGTCACGCCGAAGCCCTTTTGGCCGCGATCGGGCTTCAGGATGATCGGATATCCACCAAGCTCGCTGCGCGCGCGCACAGCCTCGGCCGCGAGCTCGGCCCGCCCTTCGCCCTTGCCCTCAACGATTACCCACGGCAACACCGCCGACGCTGATTCACCACGGAACCCCCGCAAAATCGCCGCCTTCGACTCGTCGATAAACCCGCCGGCATTGCCAATCCCCGGATTCGCGCACGTGAACACGCACGGATGCCGACACCGGATCGCATCGACCGCCAGCCAAACCCAGAGCGGCAGATAGATCGCCCAAGAGGGCCACCACTCGTGGTTCGCAAGGCGTGCGGGCATCAGCCGCAGCGCTCGCCGCCCGCGCCGGCTACCGAGGCGCGACACCACCGCGAACAACAGGGTCGCTGCGATACCCGACGCAACGAGGCCCAGCACGCCACCACCCAGCCCATCAAAGACCAGCCCATCGAAGATCCACACAGCCGCGGGCCCGCACACGAGTGTCGCGATCGCCATGAGCCCAAGCGTGCCGATGAGCATGCGTGCGAACTCGCGTGCGCCGGTCTGGCGTTCGCGGAGCACTCGGCCGAAGAGTACGGCGACGAATGCCACGCCGAAGTCGACCCACATCACCGCACGCATCAGCCCCGACGCCAGCATCGCGAGCCTCGGCACGAACACGGCAACCACCGCGATCGCGCCCGCCTTCGCAAACCACGGCAGCCCGATCCACGCATCCCGAGCATCGGCGAGCACGCCCGTGCGCTTTGGCACGCGCCACTCGCTGCCGATCTCGGGCGCGACGCCCGGCGTGTCGTGCCGGGCAACAAACGTGCGCACAAGCCCCGTCGATTCGACTGCCTGGCGAAACGGGAGAAAGTGATTCGCGTCGAGCATGACGAGTCGGCTCGTGCTCGGCATGAGTTCGTGGTGGCGCACGGCGCCGTGCCAGGGCGACAGGATGTCGTGCCTGCCGTGCACGATCAGCACCGGCGTGTCGAGGCTGCGCATGATCCCCGCCATCGGTCGCAGGTCGGCGGTAAGGAAGTTCTCGATCCAGTTCCGCCGCATCCAGTGCGGCCCTGCGGCGCCGAAGTGGGGCAGCATCTCGACGCCCGCGACCATTGCCGCCCACCCAAGCCCGTACCGCGCCCGCTCGAACACGAACGATCCAGATCCCTCGCTCTCCTGCGCACCGACCGAACCAAGCATCGTGATCGACGCGACCCGCTCCGGATCCGCCTCGGCCATGCGTAACGCCACCGCGCCGCCCATCGACCATCCGAGCACGTGCGCGCGCTCGATCTTGAGCTCGTCCATCAGTGCAAGCAGCATCACGCCGTGCCCGCGGGGCGAGACGTCGGGCACATTCACGCTCGACGCGCCGAACCCCGGCAGGTCTATCGCGATCACGCGCCGGCCGTCCGCTGCGAGCATTGGGCCCATCTGCGCGAAGCCGGACCAGTCGCCGGGCGAGCCGTGGATGAGCAGCAGTGGGGCGCGCGCATCGTCCGTGTCGCCCCATTCGACGCGGGCGATGTCGACCGCTTGGCCCGCGTGCTCGATGGTCTCGATGCGCTGTACTTGGCTCGGCAGCGGTTGGTCATCGACGCCGGTGAGGTCGCGCACACCGAAAGAAAGCGCCATCAGCACCATGTACGCCGCGGCAGCGATCGCCATCCGTCGTGCGCGCAGCACGCGTTGTTGTGTTGTGGTTGTTGTCACCCGCGTGCGCCCCGCTGCGTTCCGTGCCGGGGCGGTCATGCCCCGACGGTCACGTCAACATACCGGCGTTTGCGAATATTCGGCGAGCCGAGCTGGCCGCACGCGCCCATCATGTCCCGGCCCTTGGTCTGCCGGCGCTTCACGAACAGCCCGCGGTCGAGCAGTGCCGACATGAACACCTCGACCTGCTCCTCGCTCGGCGCGGGCCAGGGCGAGTCGCGTCGCGGGTTGTACGGAATCACATTCACCACGCAACCCGGCGTGCCCGCGGTCGGATGAAAGTGCAACGGCCTCAGGTACTCGGCCAGCTCGTCGGCGTGGCCGGGCAGGTCATTGACGCCCGGGATCAGCACGTACTCGATGCAGAGCTTGCTGCTGGACCTGCGCGGGAAGGCGAGCAGCGCATCGCGCAGCTCGGCCATCGGCATGCCTCTGTTAATTGGCATGATCGAGCTGCGCACCTCGTCGTTTGGCGCGTTGAGACTCACGGCGAGCCCGAGGCGTTGCAGCCCGCGCTGGCGGACGAACTCTCCCAGGCCGATCAGCGCGTCGATGCGCCCGACCGTCGACACGGTGATCCGGCTCGACGCCTGGGCCGGCCCGTTGTGATCGGTCAGCACGCGGATCGCCTGTTGCACCGCGCCGAGGTTGTCCAGCGGCTCGCCCATGCCCATGAACACGATGTTGCGGATCTCGCGCCCCAGCACGTGTCGGGCGGCGAACCACTGCCCGACGATCTCGGCTGGCGTGAGCGAGCGGACAAGGCCCATCTGCGCCGTCTCGCAGAAGCCGCAGCCCATCGCGCAGCCGACCTGGCTCGACACGCACAGCGTGTAGGTCAGCCGCTTCTTCCGGCCGATCATCGGAATCACCACGCTCTCGATGTCGAGATGCTCGACGCGCGCATCCCGCGCCAGCGGCCCGTCGCTCGGGCGGTCGACCCGCGTGACGATCTTGATGACCTCGCCCTCGTTGCTCTCGCTGCGCAGCTCGTTGACGATCGGCGCGGTCGGCACGGTGAACGCCGCGTGCTCGGTGACGCCCTCGCGGTACAGGCCGCGATACGCGTTGCGCGCGTGGAAGTCGCTCAGCACGCCCGAGGCAGCGCAGTTTGCTGCGAACTCGTCGCACGTCACGCTGAGCGGATTTGCGATGCCCTCGGGCAGGGCGTCGTCGGGCACGGTCTGGCTGGAGAAACTGGGCACGGGCGGATGGTACGCCCGCGTTCCGCGGCTCCGGGTCGGAGCGAGCTCAGGGGGTGCCGAGCCCCAACTCGGGCCGAACAAGGTCCATCGGCGTGCCCGCCCGGCGGATCAGCCGCCACGCTTCGCCCGAGACCATGACCTCGGCGGGCAGCGGGTGCTCGTTGTACGTCATCGCCATCGACCGCCCGTACGCGCCTGCCGAGTAGATCGCGAGCACATCGCCAGCCGCGACGTCGGGCAACAGCCGGTCTTTGGCGAGAAGGTCGCCCGTTTCGCACAGCGGCCCCACGACATCCGCCGTACTCAGCCCCGGCAGTGTCGGCGACTCGACACGCTCGCTCGGCACCCGCGCCGCGTCGCACTCGATGGGCCACGCGAAGTGGAACGCCTTGTAAAGCGAGGGCCGGACCAGCGCGTTCATGCCCGCGTCGCAGATAAGGAATCGCTTTCCCGCAGCGCCTTGGATCTGGTTCTGCTTCACATATTGCACTTGCGTGAGCAGCACGCCGGCGTTGGCCATGATCGTTCGGCCGGGCTCGAGCCCGATGCGCAGCCCGTTGCGTGCCCGCTCTTCGAGCATGGGCACGAGCACCCGCGCGTAGTCCCGGGCCCACGGGCTCTTGCCGGTCTCGTAGTCGGCGCCGAACCCGCCGCCCAGATTGAGGTGCGACACGCGATGGCCGGCCGCGGCGAGCTGGTCGATCACGCCGAGCACCACCTCGATGCCCTGCGCGTACGGCTCGACCTCATAGATGGGCGACCCGAGATGCACATGCAGCCCCTCGAGCGTGACCGAGGGCAGCTCGGCAGCGCGCTCGAAGAAGGCAGTCGCTCGCTCGGCCGGCACGCCGAACTTGTTCTCCGTCAGGCCGGTCGTGGTGTACTCGTGCGTGCGCGCGTCGACATTGGGATTGACGCGCAGCGCTGCTTTCGCGACGACGCCAAGCTCGGCCGCGATCGCTGCGAGCCGTTCGCGCTCGCCCTCGCTCTCGATGTTGAAGCGACCAACCGGGCCACGCTGCGCCGGGTCCGGGATGCCCCGCTCGCCGGCTGCCGCGAACGGGCTGAATCGCCCGTCGAGCGCGGCGCGGATCTCACGTTCGGTCTTGCCCACGCCGGCGAACACGACCCGGTCCACCGGGCACCCGGCCAGCCACGCCCGCTCGAGCTCGCCGCCCGAGACCACGTCGATGCCGAGCCCTTCGGCCACGATGAGCCTGAGCACTTCCAGCGATGGGTTCGCCTTCGCCGCGTAGTGCACGCTCGGTGCGAGCGGGGCGAACGCCTCGACGAACCGCCGGGCGTGGTCGATGATCGTCTTCTTGGAGTAAACGTACAGGGGCGTGCCGACCGACTCGGCGAGGTTGCGCAGATGAACACCCTCGCACCAAAGAGTGGCGCGGTCGTGGTCTGTCGGATCGGGTTGAAACGCAAAGTAGTCCACGGGTGGCGATGCTACACCTTCTCGAGTGCGATTCGGCACTAGCATCGGTCGGCGATGCCCACATCGCGCCGCTTGCCACGCGATCGCACGCGGTGATGTTGGCTACTTCTACGAGGAGTCGGTGTATGTCTTGGTTCAAAGTGCGTGACGCCTTCAACATGCAGGCCGGCGAGAAGGTCACGATCAAGGGCTGGGTCCGCACCCGCCGGGACTCCAAGGCCGGCGGCGGGCTCTCCTTCATCGCCCTGCACGACGGCACCTGCTTCGACCCGATCCAGGTCGTCGCCCGCGCCGACCTGCCGAACTACGAGTCCGAGATCGCGCACCTGACCACGAGCTGCTCGATCGAGGTCGACGGCACGCTCGCCGAGAGCAAGGGCAAGGGGCAGTCCGTTGAGATCCAGGCCGATGCGATCCGCGTGATCGGCATGGTCGAGGATCCGGATACCTATCCGGTGCCGCAAAAGCGCCACACGATGGAGTACCTCCGCGAGCAGGCGCACCTGCGCGTGCGCACGAACACGTTCGGCGCGGTCGCGCGCGTTCGCCACCAGCTCGCGATGGCGGTGCACCGCTTCTTCGACGAGCGCGAGTTCTACTACGTCCACACGCCGATCATCACGGCCAGCGATTGCGAGGGTGCCGGGCAGATGTTCCGCGTGAGCACGCTCGACATGGCGAACACACCCCGCACGGAAGACGGCGCGGTCGACTTCGATCAAGACTTCTTCGGCCGCGAGGCGCAACTGACCGTGTCGGGCCAGCTCTCTGTCGAGACCTACTGCTCGGCGCTCTCGCGCGTCTACACCTTCGGCCCGACGTTCCGGGCGGAGAACTCCAACACGAGCCGGCACTTGTCCGAGTTCTGGATGATCGAGCCCGAGATCGCGTTCGCCGACCTCGCCGACGACGCGGACCTTGCCGAGGCGTTCATCAAGTACATGATCGACGACGTGCTCACGCACCGAGCGGATGACATGGCGTTCTTCGATCTGCGCATCGAGCAAGGATTGATCGAGCGCTTGCGGCACGTGCTCGACACGCCCTTCCGCCGGCTTCCCTACACCGAGGCGGTCGACATCTTGAAGTCCGCGAAGAAGAAGTTCGAGTATCCGGTCGAGTGGGGAACGGATCTGCAATCCGAGCACGAGCGCTACCTCACCGAGGAGCACTTCAAGCAGCCGCTGATCCTGATCGACTACCCCAAGGACATCAAGGCGTTCTACATGCGGCTCAACGACGACGGCAAGACCGTCGCTGCGATGGACGTGCTCGTGCCGCGCATCGGCGAGATCATCGGCGGATCGCAGCGCGAGGAGCGTCTCGACGTGCTCGACCAGCGCCTCGACGAGATGGGCCTGCCCAAGGACGACTACTGGTGGTACCGCGACCTGCGTAAGTACGGCACCGTCCCGCACGCGGGCTTCGGGCTGGGCTTCGAGCGGCTCATCCAGTTCTGCACGGGCATGCAGAACATCCGAGACGTGATTCCGTTCCCGCGCGCACCACGCCAAGCCGATTTCTGAGCACCTTTCAGTCCGTGCTGGTAGCTGCTTGGCTCGTGTCGGCCACGAGCCCCGTCGGCACACCCTCGGCCATGGGCACCTGCGGCGACCGCAGGAAGAGCACCACAAACCACAGGCACGCCGCGTAAAAGACGGTGATGAGCCCGGCCCAGCCGATCAGGTCACGCACGGCCTTGGGCTTGCTGTTCAGCGGCGCCGACATCAACCGCGCAACCTTCTCGCCGAGCGGCGCAGCCTTGACCGTCAGCGTGGTGAGCATCGCCTTGGCGGTCACAAATGCTGCGACGAGCTTGGGCTTCCACGAGGGCTTGGCTTTCGCGGGCTTTGGCTCGCGCGCAGTCGCCGTCGTTGCCGGTTCGTCGGCTGGCGCGGCCGGGGGCGGCGCGCCTGGGTCGGGTGTTGCCGGGGGGGCGGCCACAGCGGGCTCTGATG
>ERZ1740067.1935-NODE-1935-length-13281-cov-4.037956_pt1 | contig 13281 bp, 10 predicted proteins | sample MGYA00581736_ERZ1740067 | MGnify/ENA primary metagenome ERZ1740067 (study PRJEB43018, sample SAMN04849236) | marine metagenome | isolation source: floating plastic debris | place: Pacific Ocean | collected 2008-08-27 | study: EMG produced TPA metagenomics... | reverse complement strand
CAATGCCCCCTCAACGTTCGACACATCCACGCGCCGCTCTGCTGCTTCATATGCGCGTCGGCGCTCCCGTTCGCTTCTGCCAACGCTGCGCCTGTCGAGTTGCGGATCACCGTTCCAGCGAACGCCGTGACAGTAGACCTCCGCGGCGGAGTGCGAGGCGATACAGCCCCGCTCGCATGGGACCGGTCGCTCTATCTCACGGATCGCGATCGTGACGGCGTGTACACGGGAACGATCAACTTCCCGGACGACGCGGGGATCGTTGGGTACAAGGTTGTGCTCGAATCGGGGGAGCGTGCACCGCTGTGGGAAGACGGGGCCAATCGCCTGCTGCTCCCCGGCCGCATGCGACTCGACGAGCGGGCCTTCGGAGAGATCCAAGCGGAGTTGCCGGCGCTGACCGTTTCGGAGGAGCAGCTTGGGGAAGACATCGCGACGCTCTTGCGGGGCCTCGAAGCCCTGCACCCGGGGCTCACACTTCACAACACGCAGGAAGAGTGGGACGCGATCCGCTCACGGCTGCTGATGCGTGCTTCTGATCTCGCAGAGCGGTTCGACGACGCGATCCCGCTGACCGATGTCTACCTGCTCGTGGCAAGGAGCGTTGCCGCGATCAGGGACGGGCACACGCAGGTGAGCATGTTCAATCAGGGCGCGTACCTGGAGTCCACGCTGTACGCACGGGCGGACCGCGTGCCGTTCACGTTCCGCCTGCTAGGCGATCGCATGGTGGTCACCGCGGACGCGACCGAGAAGGGCCTGCTGCCGCCAGGCACGGAGATCCTCGCGCTCGACGGACGCCCGGTGACGCGGCTCATCCCGATGCTGATGCCCTACGCCTCCGCGGACGGCGCCAACGACGCGAAACGCATCAAGCAGTTCGAGGTCTCGAGCCTTCCTGCACCTGCGGAGCGCTTCGACGTGATCTACAGCCTCCTGTTCCAACCCGAGGGCGATCTGTCGCTGCGTGTGCGCACGCCCGCGGGCGCAGAATCAGAGTTCGATGTCCCCCGGCTCAGCGCCTCGGCGCGATCCGCTCGTCTGCTCGAACGCGACCCAACGCGCCCGCGCTCGTCGGGCGATCTCCTGCAGTTCCGCGTGCTCCCGGACGGCACCGGCTATCTCAAGATCGGCAGCTTCGCGACCTTCAACATGGACCGTGATTACAACGCCTGGCTGACGGGCGCGTTCCGCTCGTTGCGGGAACAGGGGACCGCGCGCCTGGTCGTAGACCTGCGCAACAACGCGGGCGGCATGGACGACGCCGCGGGCAAACTGCTCGCGCACCTGATCGAAGCACCCGCCCAGATCACGTTCTGGAACGGGGTCACCGCGTACGACCGCGTCCCCGACGAAGTGATGCCGCACGTGAGATCGTGGGACACGTCGTTCCTCGACCTGACGGACTCCGTCGTGCCCGATGGCGAAGGCGGCTTCCGTCTGCCGAAACGACCGCGGCGCACGCTCGAGCCGGCACCCGATGCCTTCCGCGGCGAAGTCGCGGTGCTGATCGACGCGGAGGCGTCGTCCGCTACGTTCTATCTCGCCCAGCAGATCCAGGAGACGGGCGCCGCGATGCTCGTTGGTCAGGTCACAGGCGGCAGCCTCAAGGGTCTCAACGCGGGGCAGATGGTCTTCCTCACGCTCCCGAACTCCGGCATCGTGGTGGACGTCCCGCTCTTCGGTTCACGACCCTCAACGCCCGGGCCCGGCCGCGGCGTGATCCCCGACCTCGTCGTGCAGCAGGACGCGGATGCGCTGATCGCCGGTCGGGATATCGAACTCGAGGCCGCACTCACCGCACTGCGAGGCGAGAACGCGACGCCCGACTAACGCGCCCCGGACATCTCTCCTGTTGCCGCGACCGACTCTCGGGTAGGGTGGGCTCGACGAGAACACGCAACGAGGAGCGCCGACCCATCGATCTCGACACCATCTACAAAGTCGCGGCTGTTGCGCTCTACTGCTCGATCTTGCTCTTCATCGGGTGGCGTGCCTCCAAGCGGATGAAGACGATCCGCGACTACTTCGCGGCGGACAAGAAGCTCGGGTTCATCAACGTCGCCTTCTCGTCACGCGCCACGGGCGAGTCGGCGTGGCTGCTCATCGGGCTGACGGGCACGGGCTTCGCCGTCGGAGCGCAGGCCTTCTGGATCGTGCTCGGCGAGATGGGCGGTGTGGGCGGCGCGTGGCTCTTCATGTCCTGACGGTTCATGCGCCTCTCCGATCGGTACGACGCGATCACCGTGCCGGACTATCTCGAGTCGCGCCTCCGCGATTCGGGGCACGCGCTGCGCCTGATCGCGGCGGGCGCACTGGTCATCTTCGTCCCGATCTACGCCGCGAGCCAGGTGCACGCGACGGGCAAGGCCTTCCACGCTTTCCTGGGGTGGGACCACTTCGCCGGGGCGATCGTCGGCTTCCTCGTCGTGCTGTTCTACATCACCAAGGGCGGGTTCCTGGCGGTCGTCTGGTCGGACGTCTTCCAGGGCCTCTTGATGATCGCGGGGCTCGTCGTGCTCCCGCTCGTCGGGATCCTCGAACTCGGCGGCGTGACCAATCTGGTCGATACCCTCCGAGCCACGTCCCCCGACCATCTCACGCTCGACGGCGGGAACGGGTGGACACCCCTCACCTTCGTGACCATCTTCGGGTTCGCGGCGATCGGGATCGGCTTTCTCGGATCGCCGCAGGTCTTCGTGCGGTTCATCTCGCTGCGCTCGGAGAAGGAAATCTCGAAGGGGGCGGCGGTGGCGTTGCTGTGGACGCTGTTCGCGCTTTCGGGCGCGGTGCTGGTCGGGATTGTCGGACGCGCGATCTACGACGAAGCGACGATCGGCGGCGACAGCGAGAACATCCTGCCCTTCATGAGCCAGGATCTCCTGCACCCCTTCTTCGCGGGCGTCTTCATCGCGATGGTGCTCAGCGCGATCATGTCGACGATCGATTCCCTGCTCGTCGTCGCCTCGTCCGCCGGCGTGCGTGACTACTGGCAGAAGACGATGCACCCCGAGATGAGCGACGACACGCTCGTGAAGCTCTCGCAGCGCGTGACGCTCGTCCTCGCGTGCATCGCCTTCGCCATCGGGCTGGGGCTGATCTGGTACGACGCCGAGCAGGGCGTCTTCTGGCTCATCATCTTCGGGTGGTCGGGCATCGCCGCGACCTTCTGCCCGACGATCATCCTGAGCCTCTTCTGGTCCGGGCTGACGGCCCGCGGCGCCCGCTGCTCGATGGTGGCTGGCTTCCTGAGCGTGCCGTTCTTCAAGTTCGGCGCGCCGCCGCTGCTCAACACGCTCGGGTGGAGCGAGGGCCCCGCCTATCTCACCGCGCTCGACGTGCTGCTCCCCTCGTTCTTCGTTGCTGGAGCGGTCGGGATCGTCATCAGCCTGACGGACCGCAAGGGGCGCGAGAGGGTCGATGGCGTCCGCGACGAACTCCGTGACGCGGCGTCACGCCACGACGCTTGAGCGTGATCGGGATCACGCCCATCCACCAGACCTTCACGCCGAATCACTTTCCCACGAATTCCCGTCAGTGACGTGCATCGCGCGGGCGTGCGCACACGATTTCACATCCGGTCGCCGACACCAGTCGACGGCACCGACAACCACAACAGAAAGCACCACCCATGACCCGCACCCGCTGCGCCACGCTGTCCCTCTGCGCCTGCACGCTCGCGCTCGCCGCCTGCACCGCCACCAACACCAACCGCACGCCCGACCTGACCTCGGGCCTCACCATCCCCGCGGGCGAGACCTTCAACCTGGGCGGCGAGCAGCGTGGCGACTACAACGCCGAGATTACCAACAAGGGGAGCGTCGCCGTCGAGCTCTACTCCACGAACAGCGGGCAGAACTTTGGAGAGGACCGGCTGAGCGACACGCCCGTGCTGATCGGCACCGTGGAGCCGGGCGCGTGGGAGCGCTTCTCCGCCGGCGCCGGCACCCCCCTGCTGCTGAAGAACACCTCCGACACCGTCGACGCCAAGCTCAAGGTGGAAGTCTGGGGCGACACCAACCTCTCGATGTTCTACACCGACAACGAGGACTGACACCTCTCGACCCGGAATCTCAGAGACACGGACAAGGTGGAGCGTTCGGCAGTACCGTATGCGCCGCCCGTCCCGTACCATCCTGTCCACACCCGTGGACATCTTCCTCGCCATCCTGTGCCTCTTCCTGCTGAGCCTCCTCGGCACGAGCCGTTACGCGTACCAGTTCCGCCGGCGGCGCAGCGTCGCGGCGCTCGTGGGCGGCGGGTGGCTCTCCGTGCTCATCGGCATGCTCATCGGCCCCGAGGTCACGGGGCTGGTCACGCGAGAGACCATCCTCCAGACCGTGCCGCTGCTCACGCTCGGGCTGGGGTGGGTCGGCTTCATCACGGGCTTCCAGATCCGCCTGTCGATCCTGAAGCAGATCCCTGCGTCGAACTTCCGCATCGTCGCGTTCGACGCGCTCTTGACCACGCTCTGCGTCGGGCCATTGGCCTTCTGGATCATGGGCCTGTGGGCGCCCGACGCGACGGGCCTCGCCCTGTGGCTCCCCACGGCCTTCGTCGTCTGCTCGATGATCGGGTGGAAGCTCGAGACGCGATCGCTGGGACTCGGCACCGACCAGCACGCCGTGCTGCGCGTCCGCGCGACCGGGACGCTGCTCGCGATCGTCGCGGTCGTCCTCTTCGGGCTCGCGGCGAAGGCCATCGAGCGAGACGACACCGGTGCGGTCGCGCTCGCGGGCGACTTCGGCGCACTCAAGCTCCTGCACACGCTCGTTTTGGCGATGGCGATCGGCGGGATCGGACGCTCACTCGTCAGGGCCGCGGGCGACCGTTTCGGCTACAAGCTCGCGATCTTCCTGGGCATCGTGTCGTTTACGGCGGGCAGCGCGGTGCAGATCGGGGCCTCGCCGCTGATCGCCGCGACGCTCGCGGGGGTCGTCTTCTCGAACATCCGTCCCTCTCGCCTGAGCACCTTCGAGCAGTTCATCCTGCGCGCCGAGCACGTCATCGCGGTGCTCTTCGGCGTGCTGGTGGGCATCCTCATGGACCCCGGCTTCTCGGTCTGGGGCCTCGTGCTCGTCGGCGCCCTCATCGCGGCACGCGCCGTCATCAAGCCGAGCCTGCTGAGCGCGCCCAAGCACGCCGACGGGCGGGAACCGGCACCCGAGATCAAGCGCGGCGTGCGGATCGCGGGCGTCAGGCTGAGCCCGATCATGCTCGTCGTGGGCGTCAGCCTCGTCCTGCTCGAGCCCTCGACCTTCCACAAGCACCTGCTCGCAGCGCTCGTGTTCGTCGGCGTCGTCTGCGAGTTCGCCTCGCTGCTGACGCACGTCCGAGAGCGCTCAGATGAAGCCGACGCCCAGCCGCAGAGCGCCGAAGGGGTGAGCGCATGAAGAAGTCGCTCGCCATCTTCCTGAGCCTCGCGGCCCTGCTCGTCTTCGTGATCGCCGGGAACACGCTGCAAGACGCCGGCACCATCGGGGCCACGACCGACGCGCTCGGGAACCCTGTCGACACCTTCACCCCGGGGATCCTCTCAGCCGCCAAGGCGATCGGATTCCTCCTGCTGGGCGGCTTCCTCCTGGGCCAGTTCGCCTCATCGATCGGACTCAGCAAGATCACGGGCTACCTCGTCCTAGGCCTGATCGCGTCGCCCTCCGTCGGCGCGTGGATCCTGGGAGACGACGCCTCGTGGATCCTCTCCAAAGACCAGCAGAAGTACCTGCTGCTCGTCAACGACCTCGCGATCGCGATCATTGCCATCACCGCGGGCGGGAAGATCAACCTGCGTGAGGTGCAGAAGACCTTTAAGGCCGTCTCGCTCGTGCTGCTCTTTGAGTTCACGCTCGTGCTGATCGCCGTCGCGGGCCTGATGTCGATCATGCTCTCGCAGAACCCCGTCTTCGAGCAGTACGGCGGGCTCCTCACCGTCGTCCTCGTCGCGCTCGTCGTGGGCGTCGTCGCGACCGCCAACTCGCCGGCCGTCGTCATCGCGGTGCTCACCGAGACCGGCGCCTCGGGGCCCATGGCGAAGAACGCCCTGGCGATCACGGTGCTGAAGGATCTGCTGCTGATCATCGTCTTCGCGGTGCTGCTCGCCCTCGCGACCACCGCCGCCCGCGACGCGATCCAGAAGGCGCCCGACGACGTCCAGGTCACCAGCATCGTCGAGCAGAGCGAGTCAGCCGACCCGGACGGATCACCCGAGGCGGCACCCACTGAGACGGAATCGCAAGAAGACCTCGAACTATCGCCCGCACTCGAAGGCGAGAAGGAGTCCAAGCCCGTCTGGCTCAAGCTGCTCAACCAGATCGGCGGCTCGCTCGTCGCCGGCGCGCTGCTCGGGGTTGTGCTCGCGTGGTACCTCAGGCACGTCGACACGCACCTCCCGCTCGTGCTGACGCTGGGCTCCTTCGCGATCGCGCTGATCTCCGAGCAGCTCGGGTTCAAGACGCTGATCGTTGGCCTCGCCGCCGGAATCGTGATCGCCAACCGCTACGAGGACCAGAAGTCCCCCCTCTTCGACGCGCTGCAGGCGCTGTCGGTGCCGGTGTACATCCTCTTCTTCGCGGTCGCGGGCGCGAAGTTCGACCCGCGGATGCTGGGCGAGGTGTGGTACTTCGTGCTCGCCCTCGTCGCGCTGCGGACGCTCTCGATCTGGGGCGGCACGGCGCTGGGCGTCAAAATCGCGGGCCTCGAGCCGCCCGCCTCCAAGTGGATCTGGACCGCCTTCGTCCCGCAGGCCGGCATCTCCCTCGCGCTCGCGGTCATCGTCGCCGAGCAGTTCGAGGGCCTCGGCTTCTCCGACAAGGTCTACGCGATCCTCCTCTCGGCGATCGCCATCCATGAGCTCGTCGGCCCCGTTCTCTTCAAGCTCGGGCTGACGAAGGCTGGCGAGGTCCAACGCGACGTCGCCGACAAGTAGCCGCGACCCGCTCGCCGCTTGCCGTATGCCGCCGACCACTACACTCCCCGCATGTCTACAGAGCGATGGATCGCCGCCAGTGAACCCGGATCGCCGCCCGAGCAGGAGCAGGCGCGGTCGCTCCGTCCGCGTGTCATCGACGAGTACGTCGGGCAGCGCGAGCTCGTCGAGCGCCTGACCATCGCGATCAGCGCGAGCCGTGAGCGCGGCGAGCCCGTCGAGCACCTGCTCCTGCACGGCCCGCCCGGGCTCGGCAAGACGACGCTCGCCCACGTGATCGCGACGGAGATGAAGTCCGCCGTCCACGTAACGAGCGGCCCCGCGATCACCAAGGGCGCGGACCTCGTCGGCGCTCTGACACGCCTCGAGCCCAACGACGTGCTCTTCGTCGACGAGATCCACCGCCTGCCCGTCGCGGTCGAGGAGTTCATCTACCCCGCGATGGAGGACGGGCGCATCGACGTGGCGATCGACGCGGGGCTCCACGGACGCACCGTCCAGCTCGCGATCAAGCCCTTCACGCTCATCGGCGCCACGACCCGCGCGGGCCTGCTCAGCGCGCCGCTCCGCTCCCGCTTCGGGATGGTCCACCACCTGCGCTACTACCCCGCGGACGACCTGCAACGCATCCTCACGCGCTCGCGCGACCTCCTGGGCGGCGAGGCGGAGCCCGATGCGCTCTCTACCATCGCCTCGCGCTCTCGCGGCACGCCCCGCATCGCCAACCGCCTGCTCCGCCGCGTCCGCGACTACGCGCAGGTGCGCGCGGGAGGCGTCATCAGCGTGCGCGTCGTCGACGAGGCGCTCGCACTCGAGGGCGTCGACGAACGCGGCATGGACGAGCTCGACCGCACCTATATGGAAGCCATCGCCAAGACGTACGCGGGCGGGCCCGTCGGGCTCGAGGCTGTCGCCGCCACGCTCGGCGAGGACGCCGGCACGCGCGAGGACGTCGTCGAACCCTACCTCCTGCAGATCGGCCTGCTCGCACGCACGAGGCGGGGGCGGATGCTCACGCCCGAAGGCGCCAAGCTCGTCGGGATCGCCCCGCCGAGCGAGCCCGATCCGGAGGCGTGAGGCGCACACCGCCGGAACTCGTCGCGCGCCAGCTGAAGCGTTGGCGCCAACGTTGGCCCCGCGCTCACATTCCGACAGTGGTGGTTCTTGAGGGCGATGCGGACGCGTTCACAGAGGCGGTGCGTGCGTCGATGGTCGATGCGGGCCTGCGCGTCACGCTCGAGCGATGCGAGCACCGAGGCGCGGAGGCCGTTGACCACCTCGGCGCCGGCTCCTTCGACTATGGACTTGTCGGCCCCTCACTCCACCGCCTGCACGAGCTCGACCGCCTGACGACCCTCCGCGCCGCCGAGCGGCTGGCGCGGCACGGGCTCATGTGGACGGGGCTGATCGGGAAAGAGGACGCGCACACCCGCCGTTCGGTGCTCGAAGTGCGTTCGCGGCTGTCGATGCGTTACCTGGAGGGCGTCCCGCTCCCCCGCTTCCGCGGCGCGTTCCTAATGGCCGGCGAGTTCCCTAGCGCGTGGTCCGGCCTCGGTCGAGCCTAACCTGTCCCGGTCTCGTGCAACGCGAACCGCTCGGGCCACTACATCCAGAGTCCGACGGAGGCCCACACCATGCCGACCCCCTCGCGTCTGCACATCGCCTTGATACTCACGATCATTGCGAGCACGCCCGCGCAGGCACAACAGCTGAGCGCCGAGGCGCTGACCGTCGAGGAGCGCGACGCGGTCATCCTGACCATGCGACTGTCGGGCGATGAGGTCGACACGCTGGACGAGTTCGCTGCCCTCGCAACGCTCGAGCGCCAGGAGATCATCGACACCCAGCGCGAGCGCATCGCGAGCATCTGGCGAGCGCAGGCCGAGGCCGCCCAGCGCGGCGAGACGCCCGATATGGAAGCGGCGATGGGCAGCATCTGGGAGACGTGGTCCCAGCTCGACGCCACTCAGGAACGCATGCTGCAAGACCTCGCGGTCACGCTCGGCGACGACCGCACAGAGCAGGTCGAGCGCTGCGTGCTGCGGCTGTATCGCATGCGCATGCTCGCCTCGATCGGTGTCGGGCTCTCCACGTTGTCGGCCGACCCTCTGGCTGTCTCGCACGACGCAGGCGTTCCCGCGCTGCTCGACGACGAGCACGCCGAGCGGTTCCACGCCGCGATGCTCGCCTACGACCGCGCCATCGCCAAACTGCTGCGCGAGCACGACCGGTTCCAGCGCGATGCCGCGGCCACCTTCTCCCGCGACGGATTCGACGACCAGAGCCCGGAGGTCACGACATACTTCGAGGACATGATCGCCCTCTACGCGGAGATCAAAGAGACCCACCGCGAACGCTGCGACGCCATCGTCGCAACGCTCCCGCTCGGAACGCGATCGGAGTGGAACAACGCGTGGCTCAGGCGTGCGTATCCCGAGGTGTACGAACGCCACTACATCGAGACCGCAACCGAAATCCTGCTGGCGGACGGCTCGAAACTGCACGCGGAGGAGCGGGAAGCGATCGAGGCGTACGCCGTATCAGCTCAGGCGCACCTGGGTCGCGCCAGAGAGAAGCTCCGGCGTGCGATCGATGACGCCGAGGATCGGATAACGGTCGTGCAGATGCGCGACGGGACCGACGAGGAGACGGAAGACCTCGCGGACGCCCGAGAGCGCCTGCGCCGACTCGCCTCCGAGGGGCACGCCCGCTTCCTGGCGATCATCGCTCCCGAGCGCCACCGTTGGATCCCGCCGCTCGCTCAACAAGAACCCGAAGCATCACAGTGACCCCCTACCACCACCAAGGATCGACCGCTATGCGACACCTGCTCTTCGTTGTGCTCTCGATGGCTGTGTTCGCGATGCCCGCGCACGCCCAGCAGTTCCGAGCCGAGGCCCTCTCCGACGAAGAACGGCAGATGGTCATCACGACCCTGCGCTTGCAGGACGAAGAGATCGACGCGCTCGACGAACTGACGGACGCGGCGACCGCCGAGCGGATGCAGATCATCAAGGAGCACTCGGAGTTCATCAACAACTACTGGACCGAGCAGCGCGAAGCGATGCAGAACGGTGCCGCACCCGACATGGAACTGCTTATGAGCAAGACCGTCGAATCGGGCGAGAAGCTCGAGCGGGCGCAGTCACGCATGCTCGAAGACCTTGAGCTGACCCTCGAAGATGAGCGGGCGGAGCGCATGGAGCGGTGCAGGCTGCGGCTCGAGCGCATGACCATCCTGGGCGAGATGGGAGAGATGCTCTCGGGCTTCGGAGCCGACCCGATCACGATCGCGCACGAGATCGGTGTCCCCGAACGCCTCGAAGAGCAGCACGCGGGCCCCTTCGATCGTGCCATGCTCGCCTACGACCGCGCGATGAGCGGGTGGTTCCGCGACCTCCTGGAATTCCGCGAGCAAGCGATGGAACTCGCCGCGAACGGCGCCATGAACGACGACGACCCGCGCACTCTGGCGTTCCAGGAGGAGATCCTGACGTTCATCCGCGACCTGCAGAGCGCGCACCGCGAGCGTGCCCGTGCCGTCGCAGCCACACTCCCGCCCGAGGTGCGCGCCGAGTGGGTCGATGCCTGGCGACGGCGCGCGTACCCGGACGTCTTCGCCAAGCACTACATCGAGCGCGTCGCGGACCTGCTCGCCCGCGACACCACACTCACCGCCCGCGCACGCGAGGAGGTCGGTGCCGTCCCCGAGGACGCGCTCAAGCGCCTCGACCGTGCGCGCAACGCGCTCTGCGCGGCCATCGCCGAGGCCGAGGCCAGCGCGACCATCGAAGAAGCCAGGAACGCCCAAGGGTTCACGAGCCCGGAAGTCGAAGAGGCGTGGACCTCGCTCCGCGATCTGGCGCCGGCGTACCGGGACCGCCTCCTCGCCCGCATCGCCCCCGAACGCCACGACGTCGTACCGCCAGTCCCGGTGCAGAACGTGTCGAGCCTACCCCTGATGCAGCCGTGAAATCACAGGCCAAAAAGCGGGAATACATGACCATGCGGATCCCACTCGTCACGTCCATCGTCGCGTTCGTCTGCCTCGCACTTGCGGGCCCCGCCCACGCCCAGCGGATGATCTTCTCCGACCCGAGCATCGACGACGCGGAACGCGACTGCATCGTGCTAACACTCGGGCTCGACGACGACCAGACCGACGCACTCGACAGCCTGCTCGGGGTGTACGCCTCGGAGATCGCCGAGCTGTCGAAGCAGTACTCCGAACTGGAAGACGGCACGAGCATCGACGAGTCGCGCATGGACGCAGCGCTCGAGCTGATGAACCGTCTCGCGGAGCAAACGGCCTCCCGCAGAGACACGCTCTTCCGAGACCTCACCCTCATGCTCAGCCAGGAGCAGGCCGAGCGCGTCCCGATCGCACGCCAGAGGCTCGAACGCATGAGCATCACGACGAGCGAGATCAGCAACGCCTTCTCGGCGGGGGTCTCGCTGGGCGAGGACCCCGTCACGCTCGCGGTCCGTCTCGAACTGCCCGGATCCCTCACCAACGAACAGGCCATCGCCTTCAACCGCGCCCTCGACTCGTACGACCGCGGGCTCAAGGAAGTGACCGGCAAGCTCGAGAAGGGCCTCGTCGGCATGCTCGAAGGGATCGGCAAATTCCAGCAAGACCCGATGGGGCAGATGGAAGACTTCGAGAAGGTCATCAGCGCGGTCTTCGAGACCACACAGGAGTACCGGTCGGTCCACCAGGACCGAGGACTCGCGATCGCCAGGACGCTCCCGGAGAAACTCCGCGTGCGCTGGACCGACGACTTCATGCGGAGCCTCTACCCGGGCCCGTACGAACGCACCAAGGTCGAAACGCTCATCGACCGCCTGCTCGACGACACCACCCTCGAAGCCGAGCGGTACGACGCGCTCCTGCTGATCGCCGACACGCATCGCGACAGTGTCCAGAAGCTCCGCGACGAGTGGTGCAACGAACTCGACGATGAACTCCGGGACATGGAATTCTCGCTCATGGCGATCTCCTCCTACAGCCCCTTCGCGACCAGCATCCCGTTCCGCGACCGCATGAAGGAGATCGACGACCAGACCCTCACCCGCCTGCGCGATCGCGTCGACCGCGAGCTCGTGGACCGCCTCTACCAGCACCTCATCGACGCGGACCGCAACGATGACCCCGAAACCTTCGACAGCGAGCCGAGCGGCGGCTGAACCCTCCCCAACTCTCTAGGATCGTGCCGATCCCGCTCAGCGGCCGACGCCAGCACGCCGAGCAACCCGTCAAGCCGGAGCCCCCACCATGCGTCACCTCGTCCCTCTCCTGGCCGTCATCATCAGCCTGCTCGTGCCGGCCTACACGCGGGCACAAGAGCTGATCATCAGCGACCCGCGGTTCACCGACGACCAGCGCGACTGCATCATCATGACGCTCCGCCTCGACGAGGCCCAGCAGGACGCCTTCGACGACCTTGCGGTGGTCTACGCGATGGAGATCCAGGAGATCTTCACCGAGGTCGAGCAGATGGGCGAGCGATTCGAGGAAGAGGGCGAGGAGTTCACCGTCAAACGTGGCATCGAGCTGTGGGAGCAGATCTCGAAGCGCATCACCGACCGCCAGGACCGCCTCTTCGAGGACCTCGCGCTCTTCCTGAACGAGTCGCAGGCGGAGCGCATCAATCGCTGCCGCGACAGGCTCCGGCGCATGGGCATCACCGACGGCGACATCACCGGCGCGCTCCCGGGCGGCTTCTCCATGGGCATGGACCCCATCACGCTAGCGATCGAGATGGGCCTCCCCGACGGTCTCGACGAGCAGTCACGCCAGGACTTCGAACGCGCGATGGAATCCTATGACAGGACGATGAAGCGCAACATCGACGACGTGCTCGAGGACGTCCTGGACCTGATCTCGAAGTACGACGGCTTCGAGGAGAACCCGATGCTGGCCCTCACCGAGCTCGCAGACGAGATCGACAAGGTCGTCGAGAGCGCCAAGTCGATGCGTGAGGGCCACAAGAGCATGGGCCACGCGATCGCGCGCAGCCTCCCCGAGAATCTCGCGACGCGGTGGAACGACCAGTACAAGCGAGCGCTGTTCCCCGTCCCCTACTCCAGGATCGACCGCGAGGTCCTCCTTGCCCGCCTCCTCGAGCAGCCCGCGCTCACCGCGGACGAGCTCGACACCGTCCTCGAGATGACCGCCGAACTCGAGAAGCGCACCGCCGCCATCCGCGATGAATGGTGCCGGGAAATCGACGACTTCCTGGGTGACTTCAAGTTCAACGTGTTGGCGATGATGACGCTCACCCCCGACGGCATCGGCACCCCGTTCCGCGAGCGCATGCAGGAACTCACCGACCAGTACCTGCAGCGCATCCCGC
>ERZ1740067.1934-NODE-1934-length-13285-cov-4.413832_pt1 | contig 13285 bp, 12 predicted proteins | sample MGYA00581736_ERZ1740067 | MGnify/ENA primary metagenome ERZ1740067 (study PRJEB43018, sample SAMN04849236) | marine metagenome | isolation source: floating plastic debris | place: Pacific Ocean | collected 2008-08-27 | study: EMG produced TPA metagenomics... | reverse complement strand
CCTGATCGCGCAGTATGCAGATGATCTGAAGAACAAATGCGGCATGACGCCGGATATGGACCTGTTGACGAAGGTGACCATCGGGTGCGGCCCATCCATTTATAACGCGGATGCGTCCACAGTTGCGGCGTCTCAGCCTGCGGAACTGGAAACTGTGAAAACCAACTTTTTGATGAAGAAACTGGGTCTGGCAGATAGCCCGGATCTGGATGCGGCAATCCAGGCCTGTATCGAAACCTATGGCAAGTCTGAGCGCAACAAGTATCGTGCTGTGATGTATTACATGCTGACCAAGCATTTCGGGAAAGAGTCTGTTTACGGCTAACTCCCCAATTCAAAAAGAATTTTAAGGGCTTCTTGTTTGCGCAAGGGGCCCTTTTGCGTTTAAGGATGTGCTTGTTCGGCTAGGATGGCCGGGCCCGAAATTTCAAGACACGTGTGGGTGATGAAACACGTGGGGTGAGGAAGGGTTCCGGCGGCTGCGTGGCTGGAACCCTTTTTACATGGCAGACCCTTTGCGGGTCAAAACAGTGTTAGAACAACTCCCATCACAGTGCAGCCGCCCACCGCATAGCCGCCGTCGATAATCATCAGGGTTTTGGGGCGCGCTGCGAAGGTGTAATTTGTCACCAGCCACGGCACTGACAGGAACAGCCCAATTCCAAGGCCGGACACCAGGCCCTTACCCACCGTATCAATTCCACTCAGATTAAAGACATGCCGCATCATGCCAGCCACAAGGATTGCGCAGATCATACCCGTGACATAGGTCATGGGATCCGCGCTGTTGGCTGGTTTTCCATCATCGCCGACCGGCACGCCCGAGGCTTCCATCCATCTGTCGGCAAGCGACATGTACCAAATGGACCCAAACGCGAATGCCGCGATGGCCGCGACGATCACATTGATAAGTTCCATTGTTCCCTCCTTCACGTTTTGGCTGCGCGTAGGATGGCACTATTTCGCGATGGCTCACAAGAATTGGTTTTTGGGCCGCGCAGGTAATGTGACCCGTGCCGCCGGATGGTGTTCAATCGTGTGGGGGGACCGTTAAACTGTTTATCAACATACAGGTGGCAGATCTGCCGTGGGATTGATGGATTAAAGAGCAATCAGCGCGCAACCGCTGAAAGCCGACCTAAGGTGCACCAAAAGGTGTCATCCGAACCTGTATCCGCCCCCTTGGCCCGACTTATGGGTGCAGGCTGTCTTCAGTGGCGGGTTTGCAATTGCACGATGAAAGATAAGGGTCAGGCGTAAACACCGGGTGATTGGGGCGTGCGGCGCGTTAACCTTTTGTTGACCCGAGTTCCAGAATCACTGCCCATTCAGCCTCTGTCACGGGTTGAACTGATAGGCGCGAGTTTTTGACCAGCACCATTTCGGCAAGCCGGGGATCTGTTTTAATCATGTCGAGCGAAACAGGTTGGGCCATGTCCTGCACTGCTTTGATATCGACGCAGTCCCAGCGGTCATCATCTGTGGTGCTGTCGGGGTGCGCTTCGGCGCAAACCTCGACAATGCCGACGACGGCTTTTTCCTTTTGGGAATGATAGAAAAATCCGCGATCCCCGACCATCATCTGGCGCATGAAGTTGCGCGCCTGATAGTTGCGCACACCGTCCCATTCCTCGCCCACTTCCCCTTTGGCTTTTTGCTGGTCCCAGCTCCAGGTGGAGGGTTCTGATTTAAACAGCCAATATGCCATGATTATTCCTCGCGCAGGGGCCGGGACAATAAAGTGCCGAGCACTTCTGCCACATTCCGTTGACCGGTGACCAGATCATGCACCGCTGTGGACACAGGCAGGTCAAGATCGCGATCCTTGGCGATGCGCACAACCGCTTGTGCGGTGGCGGCGCCTTCAACGGTGACGCCGGGATCGAACATATCGCCACGCCCGATGGACAGACCCAACGAAAAGTTGCGCGATTGCGGGGACCCGCAGGTCAGCATGACATCGCCCAGCCCACTTAGACCCATCAGCGTTTCAGGCTGTGCGCCCAGGATGGCCGCAATTTTTTGCATTTCAGCATATCCCCGGGTCACGAGAGCCGCGCGTGCGCTTTCACCCAGACCGGCGCCGCTGCAAGCGCCTGCGGCAATCGCGACCACATTTTTGAGCGCGCCACCCAGCTGCGCACCTGTGACATCTGCACTGCGATAAATGCGCAGTGTGGGTCGTGTCAGAATGCGCTGAAGATCCTCGGCAACGCTGCTATCTGCGGATGCCAGCGTCAGGGCTGTTGGAAGTCTGCGCGCGATGTCCTGGGCAAAACTTGGTCCTGTCAGCATGCCTGCCGTGGCTTGCGGCAGGGTGCGCGCGATCATGTCGGCGGGTCCGTCCAGCGACATCAGGTCGATCCCTTTGCAGCAGGCGATGACCGGCTTTCTATCAAGATGCTGGTGGTTTTCCATCAGGAAACCGGACAACTTCTGCGTCGGAATACACAGCAGGGCAACATCGGCCGTTGCCAGGATAGCAGGATCCGCGCTGGGCAAAATATCAGCAGGCAGGGTGATGCCGGGCAGTCGCGCCTTGTTTTCGCGTTTATGGATCATGTGATCTACGCCTAGCCGGTCGCGCCCAAAAAGGCCGATGGGGCCTTTTCCACATAATGCGATGGCAAGGCCTGTGCCAAACGCGCCTGCACCTGCAACGGCGATTTTCATGCCTTTGCCCCTTTCTTACCGCTGCCAAGCATGGCCGTGGCTGTGCGGTCTAGTGGCCAGCGTGGACGCGCGGCAAGTGTCATATCATCTGGCGCGCGATGCGGGATCTGTGCAAGCGCAGCAAACGCGATCATCGCCGCATTATCGGTGCACAGGGCCAACGGTGGGGCGCAAAATGCGACGTTCCGCTCTGCACACACGGTTTTCAATGCGGTGCGGATGGCCGTGTTGGCGGCAACGCCACCCGCCACGCAAAGGGTCGGCGCAGCGGGCGTGCCAGCCAGATATTGATCCAATGCCCGCCCGGATTTGAGCGTCAGGACATCGCAAACAGCTGCCTGAAAACTGGCACAGATATCCGCTCGGTCCTGTTGATAAAGCCCGCCCTGATCCGCAACCAAAGCGTCTCGCGCGCGCAGGACTGCTGTTTTCAGACCAGAGAAAGACATGTCGCAGTTGGCGCGACCCGACAGGGGGCGCGGAAATTTGAACCGGACTGGATCGCCTTGCTTGGCGGTTGTCTCTACCGCTGGTCCGCCGGGTTGTGGCAATCCAAGCAAGCGCGCGACCTTGTCAAATGCCTCGCCCGGGGCGTCATCAATGGTGCCGCCGAGTCGCGCGAAGTCTTCAGGGCCGCTGACAGTCAGAAACTGACAATGTCCGCCCGATACCAGCAGCATAAGGTAGGGATAGTGCGCATCATCCGTCAGCCGAGGCGTCAGCGCGTGACCGGCCAAGTGATTGATTCCATAAAGTGGTTTGCCCGTCGCAGTAGACAAGCCTTTGGCACACATGACGCCAGACATCACACCGCCAATTAGGCCGGGTCCAGCCGTTACGGCAATTCCGTCAATATCTGCCAGCGCCAGATCCGCTGACACCAGGGCGGCGCGCACACTCAGATCAAGCTTTTCTGCATGCGCGCGCGCTGCAATCTCTGGCACCACGCCACCAAAGGCTGCGTGCAGCTCCTGTTGTCCGAACACCACCGATGCCAAAATCTCAGCCTGCTCGCCGGGCACGCCACGCAACACGGCAGCTGCGGTATCATCACAGCTGCTTTCGATACCCAAAATGGTCAAAGGCCCGGTCATTGGGATGCCTGCGTTGCAAGGTGGTCCATGCGCAGGTAACACCGGGACGGGACGCAAACAATCCCGGTGCCTGATGACAAAACCCTTTGCAGTTATGATCCTGACCCGCCCGCATGGGGCGAGCCTTGCGTTTCGGGCCAGTCATGCGCCTTGGCCTAGAGGTTTGGAAATCGTGGTTTCCCCCCTGTTAGAGATTGTTGCGACCGGGGCAGTTGTTGATCTGACAGATGTCGCGTCGGTTATCTTCACGTCGCAAAATGGGGTTGCGCATGCGGGGCCTGCGCAGGATCGCCCTGTCTTTTGTGTCGGTGCAGCGACAACGCAAGCTGCCCGTGATGCCGGATGTGTCGCCACGTGGGTGGGTGAGTCTTCACCAGAGTTGATCGCGGCCCTTCGCCAATCCAAACCACCTGCGCCCATTTTGCACATTGGTGGCACGCATCGCAGAGGCGATGTGGCCGAAACCCTAAGCGGCGCAGGCCTGCCAACGCGCACGGTTGATGTCTATGATCAAGCATTGCAGCCACTGAAATCCGAGGCATCTGCGGCGCTTGAGAGGGAAGTTCCAAAGATAGTTCCCCTGTTCTCGCCACGCACGGCGCGTCAATTTGCGGCGCAAGCCGGGTCGCAGGCTGAAGTGCACTTTGTCGCAATCAGCGATATGGTCATGTCAGAGGTTGCCCATCTTTCTGCAGCGTCACGGCATGTGTCGCGCACAGCAAATGCACAAAGCCTTGCAGAGACATTGCGGAATGTCCTGCACCGGGTTGAGACGGGTGATATTCCGCAGTAGCTTTGTCGACGCGCATTGACTTTCGCGAAGATTCGTTAGGGAGGGAATTTTGACCGATACCGACGCCACGTCCACGTCCACGTCAGAGGATCAAGAATCCCCGCAAGACACACGACAAGAAAACGTTCGCGAGACAACCACGGAGCGCGGCACCTTCATTCCGCTGATCTTTGGCGGCGCGGTTGCCTGCGCCCTTGGGTTCTTCGCTGCTCAGATTGACAGTATCGAGCGCGCGCTGGGACTGAGTGGCACGGATCAAGCTGTGACGGCTGCATTGGATGAGCAGGATGCTATTATTTCCGATCAGCAAGAGCAGCTTGGCGAATTGCAAGCCCAAGTGGCCAGTTTGCCCGAACCCGAGACCGTGGATTTATCCGCGATAACCGACCAGCTTGCCGGTCTAACAGAACAGGCTGCCACGCTTGATGCAAGTGTCGCGCAACAGTCCGAAACGCTGGGCGATTTGGGTACGCGTTTGACCGAACTGGAAAAGCGCCCAATGAGCGAGGCCGTGTCGCCAGAAGCGATGGCCGCTTATGAGGCTGAGCTGGAGCGCCTGCAAGACGACTTGCGCGCCTCAGTTGATGCCCAAAAAACGGAAATCGCGGATGAGTTGACGCGACTGCGCGGAGGTGTGGACAGTTCACGTTCTGAAATTGAGTCTCTGGTGACGGCCGCAAAAGATTCGGAAACCGAAGCACAGCGCCAAGCCAATCTTGCACTATCGCGGGCATCCATGTCGCGCATTGTGGCCGCAGTTGAAAGCGGTGCACCCTTTGCGGATGCGGTTGCGGACCTTGCGGAAACTGCCGACACGGATCTGCCCGCCGCGCTTACCGATCAGGCCGCAAATGGCGTGCCGACGCTGATCGCCTTGCAAGATGAATTTCCTGATTTGGCCCGTTCAGCATTGGCCGCTGCGCGACAAACCGCAGCCGCCGAAGGTGAAGGCGGGGTGCTGTCCTTTATCGAACGCAGGTTGGGCGCACGATCTGTAACACCGCAGGACGGCAATAGTCCTGATGCAGTGCTTAGCCGTGCCGAAGCGGCGTTGCGCAACAGGCAACTTACGGATGTTTTGACTGAAATCGACGCGCTTCCAACCGTGTCAAAAGATGTTTTGGCGGATTGGACTGCGAAAGCAACGGCACGAAATGGTGCGCTGCAAGCGGCAGACTCTCTTATGTCGTCGCTAAGCACAAATTGAGGACTTATTGAATGCTGTGGTCGCTGATCAAAATCATTATCTTCATGGTGGCTGTCGCAGCGCTTGCGCTGGGTGCGGGGTATCTTCTGGAAAGTACTGGCGGCATTCAGATCACCGTCGCGGGAAAGGAATACAGCTTCCCGCCGCTTGAATCCGTCATCGCATTGATTGTGCTGGTTCTGGCTGTTTGGGTCTTGCTGAAGTTGCTGTCGCTGCTGCTGGCGGTTTGGCGTTTCCTGAACGGGGATGAAACGGCGATTTCACGATATTTCAACCGCAACCGCGAACGGCGTGGATATGAGGCGATTGAACAAGGAATGGTTGCCCTTGCGTCGGGCGAAGGCCGCATTGCGATGGCCAAAGCCGAAAAGGCGCAGAAGTATCTCGACAAGCCCGAGTTGACCAACCTGCTGACAGCACAGGCGGCAGAGCTTGCTGGTGATCGGCGCAAGGCAGAAGAGACATATAAAAAGCTGGTGCAAAACGAGGCGACCCGTTTTGTTGGCGTGCGCGGAATTCTGAACCAGAAGCTGGCTGATGGCGACAAGGACACGGCCATGGCGCTGGCGCAAAAGGCATTCGCGCTTAAGCCTAAACATGAAGAAACGCAGGACACCTTGCTGCAGCTGCAGGTGGATGATGCGAATTGGTCGGGTGCGCGCGACACATTGAATGCAAAGCTCAAGCATGGATCGCTGCCGCGTGACGTACACCGTCGCCGCGACGCGGTTCTGGCGCTCAGCGAGGTAAGAGCAGCACCCGGTGAGGCGCTGAGTGCTGAGGACCGTGCAAAAGCGATTGAGGCCAACCGTTTGTCGCCAGCTTTGATTCCGGCTGCTGCGCTTGCTGCGCGCGCCTACATCGAACAGAACCAGCTGCGATATGCGACGAAGGTTTTGAAAAAAGCATGGGAAAGCCTGCCGCACCCAGACCTTGCGGCTGCTTTTGCGGCAATTGCTCCGGATGAAACGCCAGCCCAGCGCATTAAGCGATTTAATGCACTGACACGCATCAACCCGGATCACGCGGAAACCAAAATGCTTCTGGCCGAACTTCAGATCGCCGCAGAAGATTTTCCCGCTGCGCGTCGTGCGCTGGGCGATCTTGTCGAGACGGATCCGACCACGCGATCTGTCACCATCATGGCTGCGATTGAACGCGGCGAGGGCGCATCAGATACTATCGTCAAAGGTTGGCTTGCCAAGGCGCTGACTGTGTCACGGGGTCCGCAATGGGTGTGTGACAACTGCCAAAGCATTCAGGCTTACTGGTCCGCCATTTGTGACAATTGCGGTGGCTTTGACACGATGACATGGCGCACGCCGCCAACCGCAGAGATGGCCGCCCCGACCGGTGTGCAAATGCTGCCGCTGATTGTGGGTGCGTTGGAAGACCAGAGAGACGCGTTCGAAGAAGAAGACGTAGATGCCGTTGAAGATGTTGTCGCCGACATAGTTGAGGCCCCGGAAACGGATGACAATGCGCCCAATCTGATCGTGGAAGTGACAAATGACGCCGATACACCTGCAAATGGCGCCAAGCCAGCCGAGTCCTGATCCAGCCTAACCTTATGAATTGCCCTGTTTTGTGGTGTGCTGGCCTCAATCCATCTGCTGTGTTAGCAGGATGTGAGCGTTAACAGGGGGGTCCAATGCCGCAGATTTTAAACATTGGCGTGTTTGGCCTTGGCGCCATGGGATACGGCATTGCGAAATCCTGTCTTGCTGCCGGGCATGAGACATTTGGGTTTGATGTCGTTCCGGATCACATGGCTCGGTTTCAGGCGGACGGAGGTGCGCAGGGTGACCTTGCCGAATCTGCAGGTGACCTGGACGCGATCGCGGTCGTTGTTCTAAACGCGGAGCAAACCGAGACTGTGTTGTTTGGCCTCGATGGCGTCGTGCCAAAGCTGCGCAAAGACGCTGTGGTTTTGGCCCATGCAACTGTGCCGCCAGACTTCGCACGCATGATGGAAGCGCGGTGCGCAGAGCACCGGGTTCACTATCTTGATGCGCCAATTTCCGGCGGGGCCCTCAAAGCTGCGCAAGGTCAATTGTCGGTTATGGCGTCCGGTCGTGCGGAGGCATTTGAAGCAGCTGCGCCTGTCCTTGCGGCGACAGCGGAAACGGTGTTCCGGCTTGGGGATTCTGCCGGTGCGGGGTCAGCGATGAAGGCGGTGAACCAATTGCTTGCCGGGGTGCATATCGCCACCATGGCCGAGGCGTTGACCTTTGGTATGACGCAAGGCGTGCAGCCCGATCAGTTTGTCGAGGTCATCAGCAAATGCGCAGGGTCCAGCTGGATGTTGGAAAACCGCGCGCCGCATATTGTGGATGGGGATTACACGCCGCTCAGCCAGATCAACATTTGGCCCAAGGATCTGGGCATCGTATTGGACATTGCGAAATCTGCAGGGTTCAGCGCGCCGATCACGGCAGCGGCCTTACAACAATACATGGTGGCAGTCGGTATTGGACTGGGTGGAGAGGATGATGCGGCCATCGCCAAGGTTTACGCTCGCAACAGCGGTCTGACCTTGCCGGGGGATGACGCGTGAAACTGGGTTGTATCGGGGACGATTTCACAGGCTCCAGCGATCTGGCCAATACGCTTGCCAAACAGGGCATGCGCACGGTGCAATATACCGGCATCCCAGATGGCCTGGCGGATGCGTCCGTTGAGGCGGGTGTTGTCGCACTGAAATCCCGGTCGATTGATCCGGGTGAGGCTGTGGCGCAATCACTTGCCGCGCTTGACTGGCTTCGTGCTCAGGGATGCACCCAGTTCTTTTTCAAATACTGTTCGACTTTTGACAGCACGCCAGAGGGAAATATTGGCCCGGTCGCAGATGCACTGGCCGAGGCGCTGGATGCGCACAAAGTGATTTTTTGCCCAGCCTTTCCTGGTACGGGCCGGTCAATTTATCAGGGGCATTTGTTTGTAAATGATGTGCTTTTGAACGAATCCGGCATGCAGAACCACCCGCTGACCCCAATGACAGATTCTGATTTGCGACGGTGGTTGTCGGCGCAAACCAAATACCCTGTCGGCCATGTCGCAGCCCAAGATGTGCTTGCGGGATCCGACGCGATTGGTGCGGCGCTGGATCGAGAGCAGAGGCAGGGATGTCGGCACGTCATTGTGGACGCCATTCGCGATGCGGATCTGATGGATATCGGATCCGCGGTAAAAGATCAGCCGCTTGTGACCGGGGGATCCGGTGTGGCGCTTGGCCTTCCAGCTAACTTCGGGTGCGTGCCGGGGCAGGTGCCTTGGGAGGGACAAAGCGGCAAAGCCGCAGTTTTGTCGGGGTCGTGCTCTATCGCGACGCGCGGTCAGGTGGCGTTTCACGCAGCGCGGCATCCGGCGCGGGAAATTGTGGCCGCAGATGTGATCGAGGGGCGATTGACGCCTGAGGAACTAGCCGGATGGCTATTGGAGCAAGACGGGTTGCCGCTGGCCTATAGTTCGGCTGATCCAGAGGTGGTGAAAGCCGTACAGTTAAAGTACGGGCGACAGAGATCCGCCGACGCGATTGAAGCGTTCTTTGCACAAACGGCGCGTGCCCTGGTTGCGGGTGGGGCAACGCGGATCATTACGGCCGGTGGTGAAACATCCGGTGCTGTGGTCGAGGGCTTGGCACTTGGTACGCTGGAAATTGGGCCTGAGATTGATCCGGGTGTGCCAGCGTTGCGGGCCAGCGACGCCCTTGTCGTTGCGTTGAAGTCAGGCAACTTTGGCACCGAGGACTTCTTTGAAAAGGCAAACCGGGTGTTGGCGGGATGACTGAAACGGCGTTGCGCGAACAGATCTGCATACTGGCGAAATCGCTGTTTGACCGGGGGCTGACCCATGGCAGCACCGGCAATATTTCGGCCCGGACCGAAGATGGTGGATTACTGGTTTCTCCGACGGGGACAAGTTTTGGGCGGCTGGACCCCGGACGGCTCAGCCGGTTTGACGCGCAGGGCATGTTAATCGGCGGTGACAAACCGACCAAGGAAATGCCGCTGCATTCGGCGTTTTATGACACGCGCAGCACCGCAGGCGCAGTGGTGCATTTGCATTCCACCCATTCGGTCGCATGGTCGATGATGCCGGACGCAGATGAAGACAATTTTCTGCCTACCCTGACGCCCTATGCGATCATGAAACTTGGCAAGGTCAAGCTGCTGCCGTTCTTTCGCCCGGGCGATCCGGCGATGGGGGACGCCGTGCGCGGCTTGGCGGGCAAGCGGTCGGCCGTGATGCTGGCCAATCATGGGCCGGTTGTGGCGGCCAAAGATGTCGAGGCGGCGTGCAATGCGATTGAAGAACTGGAAGAAAACGCCAAGCTGGCCATGCTGATGCGTGGGATCCCGGCGCGAGGGCTGACAGATGCCCAAGTGCAGGATTTGGTGACGCGTTTCGATGTGGAGTGGGACGATTGAAGTTTTCTGCCAATCTGGGGTTTTTGTGGTCTGAGTTATCTTTGCCGGATGCGATCCGTGCGGCCAAAGCTGCCGGGTTCGATGCGGTTGAATGCCATTGGCCCTATGAGACCCCAGTGCAAGAGGTTGCAGCCGCGCTGGTGGAAACGGGATTGCCGATGCTGGGTCTTAACACCTCACGCGGGAACGTTGCGGCGGGTGACAACGGGCTGGCTGCGATCCCGTATCGCATAAAGGAGGCACGGGCGGCGATTGATCAGGCGATAGCCTATGCAGACGGGGTGGGCGCAGGTGGGATCCATGTCATGTGTGGGTTTGCCGAAGGATTGGCGGCGCGAGACACATTCGTCTCTAACCTGGGACATGCGTGTCAAAACACGGCTCGAACGATCCTGATAGAGCCGCTTAATCGCCATGACGCGCCGGGCTATTTCCTGCAAACGACCGACCAGGCGCGCGCGATTATCCACGCTGTTGGCGCACCCAATCTGAAACTGATGTTTGATTGCTATCATGTGGGTCGGACCGAAGGGGATGTGATGACCCGACTGACCGATTTGCAGGACATTATCGGCCATATCCAGTTTGCATCGGTCCCAACGCGGGGCGCACCCGATCAGGGTGAATTGAATTTCGCAGCGATCTTTGACCATATCCGCGATCTCGGCTGGGACAAGCCATTGGGTGCAGAATACAAACCTGGCGCGGCGACCGAACGGACATTGGGTTGGATGAAAAACTATGGTTGAGTGATCGCAGGCCAAACCGATGGAGCGCCTGAGATGACCAAACGCCCCAATTTCCTATACATCATGGTGGACCAAATGCGCGCCGATTGGATGGGCTGCGCGGGGCATAAGGTGGTCAAGACGCCCAATATCGATGCGCTGGCCGCAAAGGGGACGCGTTTCACACAAATGCATGTGGCCTCACCGGTGTGCATGCCAAACCGGGCGAGTTTCATGACGGGTCGGTTTCCGTCGGTGCATGGGCTGCGATATAACGGCTGCAAGTTTCCGCAAGATGCCAACACTTTTGTCGATGTGCTACGTGCCAGTGGCTATGTGACTGCGAGTATCGGAAAGAGTCACTTGCAGCCCTTCACCCCCTTTCCGTCGGAGCGGCAGGGCGAAGGAGAACAAGGCCCCATTGAAGAGGCTTGGGCAGAAGATACCCGTGATTACAGCCACGAGGCGCCGGGGAAATATGATGCAAATGCGCGGTATGCGTTCCCTGATTCTTATTACGGGTTTGAGGATGTCGACGTGGTCACCGGCCATGGCGATCTGGCCTCTGGGCATTACCACCAGTGGTTCCATGAACAGCATCCGAACTGGAAAGAGTTGATCGACCGAGACAACGAACTGCCGCACAATTATTCCTGCCCGCAAGCGTTCCGCACGCCGATCCCCGAAGACAGCTATCCCACGGCGTATATTCGGGACCGGGCGTGTGAATATCTGAAGGATCGAGATGATCAGCCGTTCTTTGCATTTGTGTCCTTTAGCGACCCGCATCATCCGTTTAACCCGCCCGGCAAATATTGGGACATGTACGACCCGGATGATTTTGAGGTTCCGACCAAGTACGAGGATCACAAGAACCCGCCGCCGCCGCTGCGGGATGCGTTGGAGACGTTGAAAAAGGCTGGCAATCTCAAAACGCTGCAAACGGCGTTCATGGCGTCCGACCGGCATGTGCAAGAGGCGATGGCCTTGTCGGCGGGTATGTTGACGATGATCGACGACGCGATTGGTGATATCATCGCCGCGTTGAAGGAAAACGGGCAGTACGAGAATACCGTGATCGTGTTCAATTCGGATCACGGTGATTACATGGGCGATTTCAACATGCTGTTAAAAGGCGCCTGGGCTTTGGATTCCATTAACCGGGTGCCGATGATCTGGTCTGACCCGGATGGCCGCGCGGCAGGGACTAGTGATGCGTTGGCCTCGACCGTGGATATCCCGGCGACGATTTTGGAACGCGCCGGGGTGAAGCCGTACTTCGGGATGCAGGGGCAGAGTTTTCTGGACTGTCTCGGCGATGGCGCGGGTCAACGGCAGTCTGTATTCATTGAGTATAATGACGGGCTGGCGCGCAGTGGGTTCGACAAACCCGCAAGGGTGCGCAGCGTGGTGACGCATGATTGGCAGCTCAGCGTCTACAAAGATCAGGACTGGGGAGAGCTGTATGATCGGCGCACGGACCAGCGCCAGACCCACAATTTGTGGGACGACGCCGATCATGCCGCGGTCCGGGCTGAGATGTTCGAATTGCTGACTGCGCACCTGATCAATCAGATGGACGAAAGCCCGCGATCAGAACGATTGGCCTAAGCGCGGACACGTTCCATTTGCGGGTCATAAGGGGCTGGGTCCATCACCTCGACTTTAACGATCTCTCCGCAAAGGTCGGTTTGAAGTGTGGTGCCGATAGCGGCAAAATGAGGCTCTACAAAGGCATAAGCGAGGTTCAGGCCGGTGCGGTGACCCCAATCACCCGAGGTGACGGTGCCGATGACCTTGCCTTCATGTATGACCGAAGCACCGGGATGGGCGGGTGCCTTGCCGGTGCCGACCTTCAGCGTCACCAGTTTGCGCTGTGGGCCGTTTTTCTGCCGTTTTACTAGTGCGTCACGCCCAACAAAGTCGCTTTTGTCCAGCTTCACGAACCGCTCCAGCCCGGTCACAAACGGATCGAATTCGGTGGTCGGGTCGGCCGTCCAATGCAGGTACCCTTTTTCCATGCGCATCGACTCTACAGCGCGCGCGCCGAACAGTTTCATGTCGTGCACTTCGCCCGCCGCGCGCAGGGCGAGGTAGGCGGCGTAAAGGGATGCGTTGGGCACGTGGATTTCGTATGCGAGTTCACCGGAAAAGCTGACGCCCAGCACTGTTGCGGGCGCATAGCCGATGAAACATTCGCGCGCGGAGAGCCAAGGGAAGGCGTCTTTGGACCAGTCATCCCGCGACACAGCGGAAAGTACATCACGCGCCTTGGGCCCGGCCAGCACAAGGATGGTTTGATCGGTGGTCAGACTGCTGATTTGGACATCTTCGCCCGCTTTGATGTGCTGCGAAAGCCA
>ERZ1740067.1933-NODE-1933-length-13287-cov-6.831318_pt1 | contig 13287 bp, 5 predicted proteins | sample MGYA00581736_ERZ1740067 | MGnify/ENA primary metagenome ERZ1740067 (study PRJEB43018, sample SAMN04849236) | marine metagenome | isolation source: floating plastic debris | place: Pacific Ocean | collected 2008-08-27 | study: EMG produced TPA metagenomics... | reverse complement strand
CGCTGGTTTTGACCCCAGAATGCATGTACATTTTCGAGGGGGGGGGGGCTGGTCGATCTCGATGTACTCGATCGTGAAGCTGCTGCGGGGCGTTCAGCTTGGAAATCCAGCCGTCTGGCGGGCGCTCGCAGTCCGCGGTGTCTGATTTCACGCAAGGCAACTTCCGCTAGCATTGCGGCTTCCCGACCCCCTCTCGTCTCGCCTCGGGGGTGATTGTGGCCGGCCTTTGGGCCCGCTCCTTGGCATGCGGTGCCTGCCTTGCATTGCTATGGCGGCCCCCAGATGCCGCATTTTCTGACTGTCTCCCGTTCTTGCCTGGGCAGGACTCGGGCGGCTGGGAGCTTTGGCGGCGGCTAAAATGTAAATACAAATACATGGGCATATGCTTCTTTTGTGAGTGTTTCATCTTGACATGTGCTCGGTTTCGACGATATTGGTCTACCCACGACCGCCGCGACAGCACCCCGTTGCCGCTTGTTCAGCGGTGTGCCCTGCTGTTGCCGCCGCGTAAGCACCGTGTTTTGGTTGGCGATTGCCCCTCGGGTCGCCTCTCTCGGTCTATTCCACGCCAGTTGATCGGATTCCCGATGCATGTATCGAACCTCGTCCCGGCCGTCGTCCTTGCGATTTCGGGGGCGGCGATCGCCCAGCCGATCGCGAGTTGGGACATGCAATCTGTTCAAGATGCGGGCGAGGCGGGCGTCGGCTTCCCGCGCGGAAATCCGATCGTTGCTGATCTCGCGCCCGGCGGCATCTTTGGTGGCTCGCTTGAGGACAATCCGGTGTTCGAGGCGCTCCGCGGCGGCACGCCACTCGGGATTGGCGACGACCTGCTTTGGTACTTCAACCCGCTTACCGGGCACGTGTATCCCACCGCTCAGACGGGTGCGCCTGCGGACTTCTACAACCCGTCGAGCCTGTTCGGCGCGGGCGACGGCATCTCCTACGACGTCACGGCAACCCTCGATCCGAATCTTGACCCCGGCGTGAGCGGCAGGGTCGAAGGGGTCTTCTACCCGATCAACCAGTACGGAAACGAATTCGAGCTCCTCGGCACGCACACGCACGAGTTCATGTTTCGCGCGAACGGTGACACGACCGACCTCAACGGCGACGGCGAGTGGACCGGCAACTTCGCACCGACCGGTGGGCCCGGCACCAACGGCTACTTTGTCCCCGCGAAGGACAACCAGGTCATCTGGTGGCACGACGGCCCGGCGCGGCTTTTGGTCAACGCGAGCGAGGGGGCTCCGGGTGGGCTCCGCATGAGCATCGCGGGCCTGGATGGACTTGGGAACAACCTCTTTACGACGTTCGAGGCCAACGCTCGCAACTACCTCAATGGCGAATGGGTTTACGTCAAGGCGACCTACGACGCCAACGCCTCGACGCTGTCCGGTGCGCAGTACCGCATCGAGATCACCACCGACACCGACCCTGGCGCTGGCGTGAGCCTCGTGACGGATCGAGTTGTCGGCAACTTCGATCCGTTCTGGGCCGGACTCAGGCCCGGCGCGGGAGCGAACCCGCTCATCGGTCTCCGGCAGTTCGGCGACAACTTCAACGGCAGGCAGTTCGATGGCTTGATCGACGCGATCCAGATCAGCGAGGGCGAGGTCTCCGCGAGTGACATGATGGGCGTCACGGTCCCGCCGCCGACGGCAACGAACGGCCCGGTCGCACGGTGGGGGATGCTCCCGGCGTTCGACACCGTCACGGATCCCCGGAACCCGGGCTTCGTCTTGAATCCCGGCGAGGATGGCGTTCAGCCCGCAACGCTCGACAGCCGCACTGCTGCGGGTGAGGGTGCCTTCCTGGGTGGTGCTTCGTACACGCCGACGTTCCCGTATGGCTCCCGGGAAGCTGTTGCCCAGAACGGCCCGGCGGATGACCACCTCTGGTGCTTCACCAGCGAGAACTATGATTCGGATGGCCGCATCGGCGACTTCCCCCGGATTGCCTTCGGCGCCCCGGTCTGGCTCTTCGCCCCTGGCAAAGCTCCCGCCGTGCCATCCTCGTTCGACTCGTCGGCCTTCGGTGCCCCCGCGAGCGGCTCGCTTGTGTACCCGAGCGACCGCTACGGCGACGAGATGGCCTTCCAGGGCAGCTTCACGCTCGAGGCCGTCTACAACACCGACAGCGGCGCGTCGCAGACACTGATCTTCCAAGGCGAGGCCCGAGAGCGGTACAGCCTCAGCGTGTCGGTTGACGGCGCGACGTTTTCCCTCGTCGATGCCAACGAAACCGTCGACCTCGTCGTGCTTGGCAACGGCATCGTCGATCACGTCGGCGGTGCGTGGGTCTACACCCGGGCCATTTACGACGAGAACGCGGGGACGCTCACGATCGCATCGAAGGACGAGTTCGGGAACGAGGATGCCGTGACGTTTGATAGCGTTGCCGGCTTCGGCCAGCTGCCAACGGGTTCCGATGGGAACATGTTCATCGGCCGAGATGTCTTCGATCCGGCGCTGACGCCGCAGAACTTCAACGGGCTGATCGACGAGGTCCAGCTGACTCGCGGTGTCGTCGCGTCACATGACGCGATGGTGCTGCTTGCTACCGACATTGTGCCGGCATGCTCGCCCGCGGACATCGATCGAGATGGCTTCGTCACGCCGCTCGACATTCTTGCGTTCATCGATGTGTTGGATGCCGCACCAGACTGCCCGGCCGACCCCGAGTGCGCGTTGTACGACCTCGACGGCAGCAGCAGCGTGGACTTCTTTGACCTGATCGCGTTGCTCGAGGTCTACGACCCGAACGATCCCAACTGCCAGGGCACGGCGCGGCGGCCGAACGTGATCCTCATCAATGTGGACGACCAGGGCTACGGCGATTTCTCGGTCCACGGGAATCCGGTCCTGAACACGCCGAATCTTGATCGCTTGCACTCCGAGAGCGTCAGGCTGACCGACTTCCACGTTGCTCCGATGTGCTCTCCTACCCGGGGCCAGCTCATCACGGGCCGTGATGCGATGAGGAACGGCTGTACATTTGTGTGCCAAGGGCGCTCGATGGTGCGGGCCGACATCCCGACGATCGCAGAGTTCTTCGCCGAGGCTGGCTACTCCACGTCGCACGTTGCCAAATGGCACATGGGCGACAGCTATCCGCACCGCCCGCAGGATCGCGGCTTCCAGGACACGTTCCACCATCGCGCGTGGGGCATCACATCGCTCGCGGACTACTGGGGCAACAGCTACTTCGATCCTGTACTGAATCTCAACGGCGTCGACGTGCAGACGAGCGGATATTGCACCGACACCTTCTTCGACTACGCGATGGACTGGATCACGCAGAACGAGTCGGCGGCGGATGACGCGCCGTTCTTCATGTATCTCGCGACCAACACGCCGCACGGGCCAGACCTGGTGCCGAACTCCTACTCCGACCCCTACATCGGCACGTTCAACGGCATCACCGTGCCCCACAAGTTCTACGGGATGATCGCGAACCTCGACGAGAACCTCGGTCGACTCGAGGCCTTCTTGTCGAACAACAACCTTCGGGACGACACCATCATCATCTACATGTCCGACAACGGCACGCAGAGCCGCGCGGCACGAGACATCTTCAACGCAGGCATGCGGGGGATGAAGCAGAGTGTCTACGAGGGCGGGCACCGCGTGCCGTTCTTCATTCGTTGGCCCGGTGGACCGCTTGAGCACGGGCAAGATGTCGACGAGCTGACGCAGGTGCAAGACGTGCTGCCGACACTCATCGAGCTGTGCGGTCTCAATGCACCCCGCGCAAACCCGAACAACCCGATAGAGGCCTCTTACCCCTCGCTGGTTACAGACTTTGACGGCGATAGCTTTGCTGGGTTGCTCGATGGCTCGTTGGACACGCTGCACGATCGCATGCTGGTGATTCAGTACCGCATATCGGGTTTGAAGTGGGATCCGGCGGTTGTGCTTTGGGACAAGTGGCGCCTCGTCAATCCCGGAGAGCTATACAACGTTGAAACGGATCCGGGCCAAACGACGAACGTCGCGGCACAGTTCCCGCTGGTCGCGCAGGCGATGGAAGATCACTACGACGACTGGTACGACGAGGTAAAACCCGAGTTTGATATCGAACGCTGGATCCGGATCGACACCACCCAGCAGTCCCCGATGATGCTGTACGCACAGGACTGGGTTGGTGATTACTGCGACAACCGGGGTGGCCTCTCGAGCGCAACAGCAGTCGGCTACTGGAACATCGAGGTCGCGACGGGCGGCGTCTACGACATCGAGCTGCGGCGGTGGCCCGAAGAGTCCGGCCTGCCGTTCCCTGCCGGGTTCAGCGCCGACTTCACCGAGGGCTCTCGGGGGGCGCGTCCAATCACCGCCACGAATGTGCAGGTCGCGGGCGGAAACTACACGCTCGATACGTTGCCTCAGCAGACGTCGTCGGTCTTCAGGATTCAGCTCGATGCGGGTCGGCACCAGCTGCAAACGCACCTGTTGGACGGCCGCGATCAGACAGTCTGCAGCGCCATGTATGTCAAGGTGACCGAGGTCGTGAACGCGTCCCCGGGCACGATTACCCCGACCTCCAGCAGACTCCCGCTGCCGCGGATCCAGAGCGGCCCGGTCGTCGTTGCTACTCCCGTGACGCTCGCGCCAGATGATGTTCTGATGATGGACTTCGAGGGCGCCGACTTCGGTGGATGGGTGGCGACGGGCACTGCCTTCGCATCCGGGCCTGTCTTAGCGGGGAATCGCATCGTTGGGAACCAAGGTCTGCGTGTGCTGGACACGTTCATCGGGAATAACAACAGCGACGAGCCGACCGGTCGTCTGACGTCTCCTGCGTTCACGATCGACCGGGATCGCATCAACTTCCGGATCGGTGGAGGCAGCAAGCCCTACCTGACGCAGGTTGACCTGATCATCAACGGGAACGTCGTGCGAAGCGCGGTGGGGAACGAGTCCAAGGACTCCAGCGGCCGAAAGATCATGCAGTGGGTGTCTTGGGACGTTTCGGAGTTTGCGGGTTCGCAGGCGTCGATACAGATCATCGATGAGAGCTCGGGAGGTTTCGGACACATTGTCGTAGACCAGATCTATCGATCGAATCGCGAGCCCGGGCAGTAGTTGGCGTTCTCGGGCCCTTTGAAATGTGGCTGGTGGCTACATCGAGTTTGACCCGTGCTGCCGACTGGCACTGGGGAACTCGGGCCGACCAGCGGGCGCGGTTGTTCGCCATGCGTCACGCTGCAAGCAGATCGCAGACTGCGGGACGACGATCCAGGTGCCGCGGTGTACGCGGCTCGAGCACTCCCTCCGTCGTCGCATGAGCGTCTTTGAGACGGGAACACGCAACACTAAGTGGATTCACGTCGGCCGTGATGCACTCATCACCGATTGGCTGGAGACCAGATGCATATGAAGACTGTCGCAACGACCCTTGCTCTCGCGATCTCGAGCATGGCGTTTGGCCAGCCGGTCGCGAGCTGGGACATGCAGTCCGTGCAGGATGTCGCGGAAGCGGGCACCGGTTTTCCTCGCGGAAATCCGATCGTCGCCGATCTCGCGCCCGGCGGCATCTTCGGGGGACTTCTCGAGGACAACCCGGTCTTTGCGGGTCTCCGTGGCGGCGTGCCTCTCGGCGTTGGCGATGACCTGCTGTGGTACTTCAATCCGCTCACGGGGCATGTGTTCCCGAATGCCGGAGCGGGTGCGCCTGTGGAGTTTTACAATCCGACGAGCGCGTTCGGCGTCGGCGATGGCATCTCCTACAACGTCTCGGCGACCTTTGACCCCAACCTCGACCCTGGCGTCAGCGGCATCGTCGAAGGGGCGTTTTACCCGCTCGATCAGTATGGCAATGAGTTTGAGCTGCTTGGCACACACACACATGAGTTCATGTTCCGGTCGAGCGGGGACACAGCCGATCTGAACGGTGATGGCCGGTGGACCGGCAACTTTGCACCAACCGGTGGGCCGAGCACCAACGGGTTCTTTGTTCCCCCCAAGGACAACCAGGTCATCTGGTGGCACGACAACCCCGCGAGACTCCTATTCGTTGCCAACGCGTCGGCCCCGGGTGGGCTGCGTATGAGTTTCGCGGGGCTTGATGAGCTCGGGAACGACCTGTTCGTGTCGTTTGATGCCAACGCCCGAAATTATCTCAATGGCGAATGGGTTTATGTCAAGCTTATGTACGATGCGAATGCCCCAACTGTGTCCGGCGCGCAGTATCGCGTTGAGATTACGACGGACACCGACCCCGGCCCGGAAGTAAGCCTTGTCACCGATCGAGTGATAGGAAACTTCGCGCCCTCTTGGGCGGCCCTCAGGCCTGGTCAAGGGACGAACCCCCGGGTTGGTCTTCGCGTGTTCGGCAGCACGACCGATGGCCGACAGTTCGATGGTTTGATCGATGCCATTCAGATCAGCAACGGTGATGTCTCCGCGACCGACATGATGGGCGTGACCGTCCCGCCACCTCCGGCGAGTTGCGGCCCGGTCGCCCGTTGGGGAATGTCGCCCGCGTTCGACACGGTCACGGACCCGCGTGACGCCAACATTGTCCTCAACCCCGGTGAGTCCGGTGTTCAGCCCGCCACACTCGACAGCCGCACGGCTCAGGGCGAGGGGGATGTGCTTGGTGGGGCCACTTATACGGCAACGTTCCCGTATGGATCGCGAGAGGCTGTCGCCCAATCGACTTCGGCTGATGATCATCTCTGGTGCTTCACAGGCGAGAACTACGATTCGGATGCGTTCAGCGGCGACTTCCCGACGGTCGCGCTTGGCGCGCCGTTCTCGCTGTTCGCGGCGGGGAAGGTTCCGTCGGCCGTTTCATCGTTCGACGCGATGGCCTTTGATGCGCCCGCCGCGGGTGCGCTGGTCTACCCGAGCGATCGCTATGGCGACGAGATGGCCTTCCAGAGCAGTTTTACCCTTGAGGCGATCTACCTTACGGATAGCACCGCGCTGCAGCCCCTCATCGTGCAAGGCGAGGCGCGCGAGCGCTACCGCCTCAGTGTGTCTGGTTCGGGCGCGAGTTTCGCATTGATCGATGCGAATCAGGCAACCGCCAACGCCACGCTCACCAATGGCGTGGTCAACCACACCGGTGGCGTTTGGGTCTACACCCGCGCGACATACGACGCGTCCACGCAGAGCATCACCATCGCGTCGAAGGATGAATTCGGGAACGAGGACTCCGTTACTATCAGTGACGTTGCCGGCTTCGGGCCGCTCGCGACGGGATCTGATGGCAACATGTTCGTCGGCCGCGGCTTGTCTGGGACGGCGGCCAGTGCCGAGAACTTCAGCGGTTTGATCGACGAGGTTCAGGTGAGCCGCGGTGTCCTCCAGTCGCGCGACGCGATGGTTCTTTTGTCGACCGATCCCACGCCGCCGTGCTCGCCCCAAGACATCGATGGCGACAACGAGATCACGTTCTTCGATGTGCTCGCCTTGCTCGAGATTCTCGATGCCTCGCCTGTCTGTCCCGAAGACTGCGCGTGTGCCGTCGCTGACCTTGACGGCAACAACACGGTCGATGTCTTTGACGTGATGTATCTGATCGAAAACCTGGACACCGACGATCCGAACTGCGGCGACGCGGCGAGGCCAAACATCCTTGTCATCTTCACCGACGACCAGGGCTATGCCGACTTCGGTTCATTTGGCTCGACGACGCACGACACACCTCGCATGGACGCGCTCGCTGCCGAGGGCACCAGGTTCACCGACTTCTACGCGCAGTCAGTCTGTGGTCCATCGCGATCGGCGATACTCACGGGTCGCTACCCCGTGCGTTCGCGCGGCTGGAACATGCCGCCCGAGGAGGTCACCTGGGCGGAGCTTCTCAAGACGGTCGGCTACCAGACCGCGTGCGTCGGTAAGTGGGATGTGTCCAACCGTCAGGAGAACATCCCGCGTATGCCCAACGCGCAGGGGTTCGAGTACTTCTTCGGCGCACTCGGAGCCAACGACAACGGCGTCATCTTCTACCACCAGAACAATCAGGCGGCGGGTTCAAGCAACGATATGAGCTCGATTACTCGGCTCTACACGGATAAAGCGATCGACTACCTGACGAACATGCGTGATCCGACCAAGCCGTTCGCTCTTTACCTTTCGCACACGATGCCGCACACCGACATCGATGCGTCCCCTCAATTCTTGGGCCAGTCGGACGGCGGGCTGTACGGCGATGTGATCGAGGAGTTCGACTTCGAGACCGGCCGCCTGTTCGACACGCTCGACCAGCTCGGGCTCGCCGAGAACACCGTGGTGATCTACACGACCGACAACGGGCCGTGGAACCAGGATCTGTACATCGACAACGAGACGGGCCACCCCCCGGGCTCGAAGTTCTGGGGTGACTCCGGCCCGCTGCGAGAGGGCAAGGGAAGCAACTACGAGGGGGGCGTCCGAGCCCCGTGCATCATCCGCTGGCCGGGTCGGGTTCCCGCGGGCGTCGAGTCTGATGCGGTGTTCACAACTCTCGACCTGCTACCAACCTTCGCCACGCTTGCCGGGTTCGATCTGCCGAACGACCGCATCATTGATGGCGTCGATCAGACGAACCTTATTCTCGGCGTTGACCCCGATGGTGCTCGGAAGACGTACGTCTACACCTCGCAGATCCCGCGAGTTGTCGCGAACGGCATTCGCCGCGGGAAGTGGAAGTACTTGCGGCCCGAGCAGTTCGTGCCGGGCTACGCGGTGGTCGATCGTGCGGAAGTGGATGAGTTGTACGATCTCGAGGCCGACATCGGTGAGACGACGAACCTCGCCGGTCAGTACCCTGAGATCGTCAACCAGCTCAGGCTGGAACTCGATCGATTCTGGGCCGAAGCGACGAGGGATTGACCTCGAAGGGATCGCGCGCAGAGCGCTGGGCCCGGGCTCAACGGCGGCTCCGTGCGTGGCGTCGGATGCTTGTGGACCAAGCGGTGGGGGGTTCGTTCTGGTGTGTCTTCGCAACGACGCTGGATACTGAGCCGGCCGGGCGATCGGCGTTTGTCCGAGAGATTCCCGCCGGCTGTGTACCAAACGTTTTACAAATACGGCGATTCGATGAAAAAAAACTAGCAATACACTGCCTAAACGTATTGACAATTAGTTTCTGTGGCACGATACTCACTGCATGGCTGCAAACGCTAACAAGGTCTCGCTTTCGCGACCACGACCCGGTTTCACGTTGATCGAGCTTCTTGTCGTGATCGCGATTATCGCGCTTCTCATCGGCATCCTGCTGCCCGCTCTTGGGAGTGCTAGGCGTGCGGCGCAGAAGCTCAAAAACTCCGTCAACATCCGCTCGACGTACCAGGCCGCATACAGCTTTGGCATGAGCAACAACGACTGGTTCCCCGGTCTGAACGAACGCGGCCGGGTAATCGGCACTGACGCTTCCAGCGGCTTCTCGGGATCAGTTGATGATCTTCCGATCATCGGGGTTTCTGGTGCTGTGTTCCAGGGCTGGGGCGGTGGTAACAATCCGCAGGGGCAGACCGGCTCAAGCGCCGCGACGTGCCTCGCGATCATGCTCAACGGCGAGTACCTCACGCCCGAGATGCTGCTGAGCCCGGGCGAGCCCGATGGCGAGGCCGCGCTTGGCGGGGGCGCACTCGATGAGCTGGGCCATCCGCTTGGCCAGCTTGACACCTACGGCAACGGCAATCCCAGGAGGACGCCAAACTTCTCGTACGCCCTGAGCCACCTTTTGCCGAACGCCCGATCCTCGAATCCATTGCTGGATGGTGTGGTTGCGAAGCGCAACAAGGTTCACGGTGCGCGTCGCGCCGAGTGGAGCACGTCGGGGAACTTCGACGCGGTCGTGATGGCCGACCGCGTGATAGGGGTTGGCGGCAGCATTTGGACGAACCCGACGGAAAACCCGTCTGAGTCTCAATGGGAGGGCTCGGTGGGCCGGGGCGACGGAAGCGTCACCTTCGAGCAGTCGAGCGAGTTCCGGCAGCAGTATTACGGGCTCCCGTCGAATCCCGCGGATGACATCTTCGTCGATCCATTCACCACGGGTACTACGCAGAGCGACACGGTCATACTTTCCGACGGAAGCGAGGTCTTCGGTCCTGGCTGGGTTCGCTGGGATTGACTATCTGGGCTGTTTCTGCGATCGGCTGCTGCTCGCGCCAGATGCACTCGACACGCTTGTGGTCAGCAAGCTCTTCCGTCCTCGTTCAGCAGTGCCGTCACCGGACCGTGTCCCTGTGACCTCTTGCCCCTGAACCCATGCCGGCTTGTATCTTCGGATCGGCCGGAATTCAGGCGGACCTGACCTGGCCAGGAACGTCGAGCGCCGCAAACGAGGTGTCCGTCTACGCCGGCGGTGGCGGCGGATCGTGGCGACGTCGTCCAGCTCACGCTCGATATTCACATCAAAAAGCTCGACAGACGACGGGTGCCGCTCTCATCCGAGGGGGGGCGCTCCCGCCAAGGGTCGGTCCGGTGGAGCTGCTGCGGGCGGCTCGCCACCTGGATTGGACTAGCCAGGCCGACTCTTTGGGCCTGCAGTCCGACCGCCACTCAGGCTCATTCGGCGCCGTTGGTCCGGAGCACGTGGAGCGATCAAATCCTCACTGCCAAGTGGGCCCTGAGAGAATCGGGCAGGACCAGCGGCGACCTGGTGCCGAGAGACGAAGTCTCTGGTGCTCGCGCCGAGTTGGACCCGCCAGATTCCCCGAGCTATCTGCGAGATACGGCATCAGCAAGCGTCCGCTGACGACGCATATCAATCAGAAAAGCGGAGAGAGGGGGATTCGAACCCCCGAGCCGGGTTACCCCGACTACACGGATTCCAGCCGTGCTCCTTCAGCCGCTCGGACACCTCTCCGGAGAAGGGAGACCAGTCTATCCCCCATCGGGGTTCGCGTCATGGCTCAGGAGGCCGGCGGCTGGCGACGCGGCCCGACGTGATCGGCAGGGTGACCGCAGCCGCGATCGCGCCGCCCGCGATCACGTCGCTCGGCCAGTGCGCCCCGAACAGCACCCGCGTGCATCCGACGCCGATCATCACCGGGATGGTGACCACGCAGAGGCGCGGATAGACGACGCCGAGGAACACGCCCAAGACGACGGCGGCGGCGGTATGGCTCGACGGCATCGACCACAGATCAGAGCTGATACCGCCCCAGAGCTCCCACCCGTGGCGCACACCCTCGCCCTCGCCGAGCGGGTAGCTGCCAAACGGCCCCGGAAACACGAGCGGGTCGTCGAACTTGGGACGGGGCCGACCGATAAGCATCTTGCCAATCTGGACGATCAGCCACGTTGCGGCCGCCGCCGCCGCGAGATCGAGCAAGCGTCGCGTCCGCCGTGGATCGAGCCGCCAGATGAGCAGCCCGGCGAGCACGAGCGAGACCGGCGCTCCGAACTGCCCGAGCACCACAAGCTCGCGCCGCACGTCGCCGCCCAGTGGCATGCTGCGCGCCGCGTCGAGAATCGCTGCATCGATCGGGATCAGCGCAACCGACGCGACGAGCCCCATGCCGAGGATCGTGAGTGATCGACGGCCGATACCGGCACGAGACATGGCCGTGATAGAGTCTGGCGAGTCCATGCACACCTCCCGCGAGCCGCCCGCGCGTGCCCGCAGATGAGCCTATCCCTGTCGAGCGAGACCCGCCCCATCGCAACGAACGCCGCCCTCTGGCGTGCTCGCGCTGCCAGCTTGACCGGGGCGGTGGCGCTCATCGTGCTCTGCGCCGTGGTCATGCTGCCGGGGCTGACCTCGATCGGGCCGATCGATCGCGATGAGTCGCGATTTGCGCAGGCGTCTCGGCAGATGTACGAGGCGATCGCCTTGCCCGCGGCGGCACGCGATCCGGCGATGCACTCGGGTGGGCTCGCGGTGCCGATGGTGGGGGATCGCCCGCGGGTGAATAAGCCGCCGTTGGTGTATTGGTTGCAAACCGCCTCGGCCGCGGCATTCTCGCGTGGCGACCCGCGCGCCGACGCGATCTGGATGTACCGCGTGCCCTCTGTCGTGTGCGCGATGCTGGCGGTGTTGATGACGTGGCGCATCGGGCGATCGGTGACCGACGCGCGTGTCGCGTGGCTTGCGGCTGCGATGCTCGCGGTCTGCCCCGTGGTCGTCTTCGATGCGCACCAGGCGCGCGCCGATCAACTGCTCCTCGCATGCACGACGCTGGCGATGCTCGGGCTTTGGACTGTGTATCGGCATCCGTCGCGGCGATGGATGGGCCCGGTTGCGCTCTGGCTGGGCGTCGCGCTCGGGCTGCTCGCGAAGGGGCCGATCACGCCCATGGTTGTTGCACTCACGGCGCTGACGCTGTGCTTGGTCGGGCGCGACTGGCGATGGCTGAAACGCACCAGGCCGATGCTCGGCGTGCTCGCGGTCGTGCTTGTTGTGACGCCTTGGGTGATCGCGGTGGGGGAGCAGCTCGGCTGGCGCGAGATGGCACAGCTCGCGTACGACGAGACGCTCGGCCGGGCGTCGAGCCCGAAGGAAGGGCACTGGGGGCCGCCGGGCTACCACGTTGTGCTGCTGCCCGCGCTCTTCTGGCCCGGCTCGTTGCTGACCGCGTTCGGCGTCGGCATGGCAGTGCGTCGGGCGATGTCGTTGTCAGGTGCCGGGCGATGGCGCGAGCGGTGGCGAAGCCGGATGCCGCGCGATCGGGCGATGTTGTTTTTGTTGTGTTGGATCGTGCCAAGCTGGATTGTCTTTGAGATCTCGAGCACGAAATTGCCGCACTACACGCTGCCGCTGTATCCGGCGATCGCGCTCGTCTCGGCCCGCGCCGTGCTCGCGGGTCCGGCGGTCTGGCAGCGACTGAATCGACTAGACCGCTTCGGTTTTGGCGTGTGGGGCGCGATCGGTGTGCTGCTCTTGTGCGCACCGATCGTCGCGATGGGCGCGGTGCTCTTGCCAACCGATACCGCTCGCGCGGGGGTGCTGTTTGCCGCCGGGTTGGGTGCGGCCGCGATCACGCTCCGCTCGGCTGCGATCGCGATCCGGTGCCAGATTCCGCGTGCCCAGCTCGCGGCGCTGGCGGTGCCCGTCATTGTCGCGCCAACGATCTTCGGCGTGATCCTGCCCGGCGTGATGGGACGGCCGAGCGTCGACGTCATGCGTGCGGTGGACGCGGTCGATCCCCTGGGCGATCGACCGTTTGCAGCCGTCGGATACCACGAGGACAGCCTCACGTTCGTCTCACGCGCACGGGTCGAACGCATCAACATGGACCACGTCGAGGCGTGGCTCGGCGAGCACCCTCGCGGTCTCGTGCTGGTCCCCGTGCCGATGCTCGGCGAGTTGCAAAGCCTCGAAACGATCGAACTCACGCCCAGATTC
>ERZ1740067.1928-NODE-1928-length-13323-cov-5.105668_pt1 | contig 13323 bp, 15 predicted proteins | sample MGYA00581736_ERZ1740067 | MGnify/ENA primary metagenome ERZ1740067 (study PRJEB43018, sample SAMN04849236) | marine metagenome | isolation source: floating plastic debris | place: Pacific Ocean | collected 2008-08-27 | study: EMG produced TPA metagenomics... | reverse complement strand
GTTGACCGAGCGAGCGTAGCAATCTGCGAGCCCGCATCATTGATATAGTATTCGCGTGTCACCTGATGGCCCGCGAATTCCAGCAGAGAGGCCAATGCATCGCCAAAAACCGCGCCCCTGCAATGCCCCATATGAAGCGGCCCCGTTGGATTGGCGCTGACATATTCCACATTGATCGGACTGCTATCACCAGGCTCAGCCGCCTGCCCGTAGCGGAGCCCTTGCGCCAGAACAGACGGGATAAGCTGCACCACATAGTCGGCTTCTAGACGCAGGTTGATAAATCCTGGGCCAGCGATATCAACGCTGGCAACCTCTGGCCATGCCGCCATCTTTTCCGCAATTATATCTGCAATATCGCGCGGCTTTGATTTGGCAAGCTTGGCCAGCATCAAGGCAGCGGGCGTTGCGGCATCCCCATGGCTGGGATCGCGCGGCGGCTCGACAATCAGAGTATCCGTCTTCTCTGTGACTGCGGCAGGCAATGCGCCCGACTTGGCGAGGGCGAGGACATCACCAGCAAGTTTGGTTTGTAGCGAGGCGAAAATATCCATAACGAAACTCGTAATCGGCCAGCCAGACCCCGATCAGAGGTCTAGCGATAATGGCCCTACATGGCGGTGATATTGGCTGATTGCGTAGCGATCTGTCATACCAGCCACAAAATCAGCAACAGCGCGGGCGCATAGCATGGCATCGCCGCTTTCGGCAACCTGCGCCCAATCTGGCGGCATAGATTGCGGTCGATCCATGAACACCTCAAACAGCCCGCGCACGATGCGCTGGGCTTGCTGCGTCATTTTCTTGACCCTGTGGTGATGATACATGCGCTTGCGTAAAAAGGCTTTGAGGTCGGCCTCATCGGTCTCAAATCTCGGGCTTAGGGCTATCACCGGCCCTGCGGCGCTATGAATATCTTCAACCGTTTTTGGCGCCAAAGTGGTGAGATTATCTCTAGCCGCCTCAAGGGCATCTTCGACAAAAACCGTAATAACGCGCCGAACGATTTCATGAACCCGCCGCGCGGGCGCAATTTGCCCATAGCGGGCGTTTACATCGTCCGCAATGCTGGCAATCAGCGGGATTTGGGTCAACTCGTCGAGCGAAATCAGGCGTGCCCGCAATCCATCGCCAATATCATGGGCGTTATAAGCGATATCATCTGCGATTGCGGCCACCTGCGCCTCCGGCCCAGGCTGGTTTGACAAGTTCAACGGAAAGACAGCGTCAAACTTAGTGATCGGCGTGGGAATATCGGCGCCAGAGAGCGGCCCATTGTGTTTCACCAAGCCCTCTAGCGCTTCCCAGGTCAGATTCAGGCCATCGAAATTGGCATAGCGCTGCTCTAACTGCGTGACGATCCGCAAAGCCTGGGCGTTGTGATCAAAGCCGCCAAATTCGGCCATGCACTGGTTAAGCGCCTCCTCGCCTGCATGCCCAAAGGGAGGATGGCCAATATCGTGGGATAAAGCGATAGCCTCCGCCAAGTCTTCCGATAAACCGAGCTGACGGGCCATGGAGCGAGCGATTTGGGCAACTTCCAGGGAATGCGTGAGCCGCGTACGATAATGATCGCCCTCGTGATAGATGAAGACTTGGGTTTTTTGTTTCAGACGCCGCCAGGCCGTCGAATGCAAGATTCTGTCACGATCGCGGGCAAAATCGTTGCGCGTGTTGCTTGGCGGCTCAGCCACCTGACGGCCCCGGCTTTGCTCAGGAGAAGAGGCGTAGGGGGCCAGAAAAAGCTGGGGTTCAAACAGGGTAAAGGACGACATGGAATGCGCTTGAGGCCCGGCAATACCCGTTGACTTAAGAATTGCTTTGCTTATCTCTAAGTAGACTGGAATACGAGTGAAAAACAGCCACTCATAGGTTTTATCCGTATGACTGCTTCAATAGAGACCCCAATAGCAACAGATGCACCAATGTCTGTATCCGTGAGCGCTGCACGCCGCATCAGTCAATTGATCGAGCAGCAAGGCAATCCGAACCTCAAGCTGCGCCTTGGCGTGTCCGGTGGCGGCTGTTCTGGATTTCAATACACCTTCGGTTTTGATGAAGACATTGCCGACGGCGATATTGTTATTGAGGAAGGCGGCATAAAGGTTCTCGTGGATGACATGAGCCTGCTTTACGTTATGGGTGCTGAGCTCGACTATGTAGAAGATCTGGTCGGGGCAGCCTTTCAAGTGAAGAACCCGAACGCTCAATCATCCTGCGGCTGCGGCACGTCTTTTTCCGTCTAGGGTGAAACTCGCCACCTTCAACATCAATGGCGTCAAAGCCCGCCTGCCGAGGCTCTTAGAATGGCTTGAAGAAGCACAACCGGATGTGGCGTGCTTGCAAGAAATCAAAAGTGTTGATGAGAATTTCCCACGCTTAGAAATTGAGGCCCTTGGCTATCACCTCGAAACGCATGGGCAAAAATCCTTTAACGGTGTCGCACTGCTTTCAAAGAGCCCAATGACTGACGTCGGCCGAGGCCTGCCCGGTGATGATACTGATGAGCAGGCGCGCTTCATCTATGCCGATATCGACGGCATTTTTGTCGCTTGCCTTTATTTGCCAAATGGCAACCCGACGCCGGGCCCGAAATATGATTATAAATTGAGCTGGATGGCGCGCTTTCATGCTTTTGCAGAAGCAAAGCTACGTGAAGAGCGCCCGGTTATCTTTGCTGGCGATTACAACGTTATTCCCCAGGGGATTGACGTCTATGACCCCGTAGGATGGCAAGGCGATGCCCTGTTTCGGCGGCAAACGCGCGAGACTTTCCGCAGATTTGCAAACCTGGGGTACACTGATGCCCTCAGAACGGCGCAACCCACTGGGCCGGCCTATACGTTCTGGGATTATCAGGCAGGTGCCTGGCAGAAAGACAATGGCCTGCGCATTGACCACATCATGCTGAGCCCGGAAGCCGCCAATTTACTGGAGAGTGCCGGGATAGACAGAGCAGCCCGCGGCAAGGAAAAATCGTCTGATCATACGCCTGTTTGGGCGCAGCTTAGGCGGTCGGATAGAGGCGTCAATTAGACGATGCCATAACCGTACTGACTTCAGTTTCGATGGTGTTGAAGAGAACGTCTACCTCACCGCCCATGGCAACTATACCAGCAATGGCGGTTACAAAGATAAGCGAGACAATCAGGCCGTATTCGATGGCAGTCGCGCCGCGTTCATCCGCGTGAAGGCGATGAAGGAACTGCAACATAAGGCAAGGTACTCTCCGGCAACGTCATCCGACGCTACCGGCTATGTATTACCAAGACCTTAACTGGCCATCTGCCTGCGCTATTGCATCGTCGGGATAATGAATGCTGAATCTTCAGTTTGACCCGTCGGCCAGCGCTGTGTGACCGTCTTCACTTTGGTATAAAACCGCAGGCCTTCCATACCATATTGGTTGGTATCGCCGAAGGCAGAGCGCTTCCACCCACCAAAACTGTGATAGCTCACAGGCACGGGGATTGGCACGTTGATGCCAACCATGCCGACCTGGACCTTGCTGGCAAATTCGCGCGCGAAATTCCCATTGCGGGTAAAAATAGCGACTCCATTGCCATATTGGTGCTTGGTCGGCAGCTCTGCGGCTTCTTCGAAGGTCTTCGCCCGAACGATTTGCAAGACTGGGCCGAAAATCTCTTCCTTGTAAGTCGTCATCTCCGGGGTAACTTTATCAAACAGGCATGGCCCCATGAAAAACCCGTCTTCATAACCTTGAAGGGAGAAGTCCCGACCGTCGACGACCAACTCAGCACCTTCATCGACGCCCATTTGCACATAATCGCGCACCTTTTGGCGATGGGCGGCTGAGACGAGCGGCCCATAGTGGGCATCAGGATCCGTAGAGATGCCGACCTTTAGCTTGTCGATCTCAGGCACCAACTTTTCAAGCAATCGATCAGCTGTGTCCTCACCCACCGGAACGGCGACCGGCAACGCCATACACCGCTCCCCTGCTGAACCATAGGCAGACCCCAGTAAATCCTGCACCACCTGGTCCAAATCAGCATCGGGTAACACAATACCGTGGTTTTTAGCGCCGCCCATGGCTTGAACGCGTTTGCCGGCTGCTGTGCCGCGTGAATATACATAATGAGCAATGTCAGACGACCCAACGAAGCTAATGGCTTGCACCGAGGGATGATCCAAAAGCGCATCGACGGAGGTTTTATCGCCATTTACAACATTGAGAACGCCTTCCGGCGCACCTGCCTCCATGAACAGCTCAACCAGCTTCAGAGGAACACCCGGGTCTTTTTCCGATGGCTTCAGAACAAATGTGTTTCCAGCTGCGATAGCCATGCCGAACATCCACATCGGGATCATGGCCGGGAAATTAAACGGGGTAATGCCTGCGCAAACGCCAAGCGGCTGGCGCATGGAATAAACATCAATCCCCGGCCCAGCGCCGTCGGTATATTCGCCCTTTTGCATATTGGCGATACCGCAAGCGACTTCGATGACTTCAAGACCGCGCTGAATATCGCCTTTAGAATCGGCAATCACTTTGCCATGTTCCTCAGAGAGGAGCTTAGCAAGCGCGTCCATATTGTCTTCAAGCAGCTGCTTGAATTTGAACATGACACGGGCGCGCCGCTGTGGGTTAGTCGCCGACCACGCGGGAAAGGCAGCCTCAGCCGCCGCCACGGCAGCGCTCACCTCGTCTACCGTTGCAAGCGCAACCTGCTTTTCAACCTCACCGGTCGACGGATTATAGACATCCCCAAAAAGCCCTGACGTGCCGGATAAAGCCGCGCCATTGATGAAATGGCCATATTGGTAAGTCATCGCATGAGTCCTTTGTGATCACGTTTTTTTGCAATTCTGGGCTGACGTATATCGCCGACAATGCACCTTGAACAGCCGATAAAGTCATAGGGTGTCAGGCCGGAATTTCCGGTTTGGGGTCTGGAGAGGGTTTTAGAGCGTTTTTCGGCCAACAAGGGTCATTTGATGTCTCCCAGACGCTTTTGGGGCAGGCGCGTGCTGCAGCGCGATGCGGCGCATCGGGCAAAGGGCGCAACGCACCCCAAAAGCGTCTGGGAGACACCCGCAGGGCCAGTCTTCGTTTCCCGCTGGCTGCGTCGCGCCCGCCTTGCGATGCCCTGCATCGCTGCACCGCACGCTCCTACCCAGCAAAAAACGTAGAGCTGGTCAAATGACCCTGTTGGGACCAAAAACGCTCTAAGCTTGAACTATATCACCTCCGCATGATTTGGCTAGCGCGGGCTGTAATCCCGGCCCTTTTCCGCATAGATCACCGGCAGGTCCTCCCATGAGGGCGGCCGGTCGGCCAGGTAGCCATATGTTTTGCCCGTCGCAATTCGGCCAAAGCCAGCGATGGCTTTCTTGTGTGTTCCGGAATGCACGAAATCCAGCATGGCTTTGCGGCTGGTCCACACCGTTAAGGTGTGATGGATGCCATCGATTTTCCGTGCCTCTGCAGAGATATTGCCGTGGCTTTGGCGGGCCTGCATCATCGATGGCAGAGCATAGCGCCAAAACAGTGGCCCATGCCACCAGCGCTTGAGGCGCAGGCCAGTGATGGAAATATAATGCTGGGCCAAGACCGCCTCGTTTAGAGCATGAGCGTATTTGTATCTACGACCCTGCCGATCAGCCGGATGTTCTCGAGCGCAGCAGCGTGAAGATCATCGCGCGCTGTGGCGCAGGCATCCTCTGCCACGGCCACGTCATAGCCTCGGTCAGCTGCCTCTCGCGCGGTGTGCTCCACCACGGAGTTGGTGGCGATGCCGCCCAGGGGCAGGTCTGTGATGCCCATCTCTTCCAGGGTGGTCTCAAGGCTCGACCCATAAAAGGCGCTCACCCGGTTATGGGTGATGATGCGTTCATCGGTGACAGGGCTAAGCCCCTCATAAAACCCCGCGCCCCAGCTGCCAGCCCGCATGGCGCCAGAGGCGAAAACGCCTTTGAATATCTCGTTGTTTTGAACGATGTCGCTGCCATCGGGCGCGAACTGGATAGCGACATGGATTACGGGGATATTGGCCCCGCGCGCTTTCCTCAGCAGTGCCGTCGCCCCTGCTATCAGACCTTTGCGTTTTGCTGGCTGCTTCGCCAGACCCAGGGCGATTTTGCCATCGGGGTGCAGGACATCATTTTGGTAGTGCAGGGCGAGGACGGCTTTTGTCATATCCGGGTTGCTTGGTTATTTCCTCCCCCGCTCTGGGGGAGGGTTAGGGAGGGGGTAAAATGGTCTTGCCAAATCATAAAATCGCTATCCTGAACTTGATTCAGGACCTGGTTTAACAGCCTGAGTCCTGCCTCTATAGAGATGCTGAATCAAGTTCAGCATAGCGGTCTAAACCCCCTCCTAAATCCTCCCCCAGAACTGGGGAGGACTTGGCGCAGGTTTACACAAACAGCTCGAAATTATCATGCACGCCGTCGCAGTTGACGAGGTCAACGCGCTTGAGCTTGATGCGCCATTGCTCGCCGATTTTGATGAGGTCATGCACATAGCCCCCAGCCAGATGGCGCAGGAAGTTGCGCTTGCGCCATTCGACCACTTGGAAGCGTGAGCGTACGGTCAAGGTGCCGGCGGTCGGGTCGTGAGCGGTGACGATAGCATTGGTAACTTGGTGGGTGGAAATCGTCGGCGGCTGCTGGGACCAGGCATGGCGTTCGGCCAGGCGGCGGATGCGGACATCGCGCAAGATGGCATCTTCATACGCGATAGAGACCATGCCCACCGGGTCTTCTTGACCATGCTCAAGCGGGATCCAATACATGCCATCTTCGGTGAAGAGGCTGTCCCAGGCTTCCAGCTGATTGGTATCCAGGAGATGGGCCTCATAGCTGAGGAAGTGCTCTATCTCGCGTTGCAGATCACTGTCCACAATGGGCTTATCGAGCTGGGCGGAGGTCAGCATCAGCTATCTCCTCCGCCAGTGGGAATAGACGCCGGGGTACCAAGCATATAGTGGCTCCAAGCGCGGAATTGGTTGCGGATCGGCATCTCGCTGATGCCTTCAGACTGAATTTCCCGGTCTAAGAGATTGTCCCGGCCTTCACCGCGGTGCTGGCTAATCCAGTCCATGCCGTCCGATTCCATGCCTTCCTGGCAGCGCTCATAAACCTCCACATCATCCACCATCACAGTAGAGGAGGGTGAGTTGACGATGTTCGAATAGGTGATGGTGCGCTGCCAATACTCTTCCGACGTGCCTTTCAAATTGAAGGTGAAGATCTCCACCATGGTGCGGTTGATAGAGATCGGCCGGATCACGCGCAGCTGATGAAAACCGGTATGCGGCGAGCAGCTGGGGTAGATGATCGTATTGTGCCGGTTCATGGAGACAATCCGATCCGCTTCCTCCTTGCCCTTGGCGGTGTCGAGGGCGGCTTTATAGTCTTCTGAGATCTTGCCCTTAGGCGCATGGAAGATAGCCGTCATGAAGCTGTGGCCATAATCAAAGGCGCGCAGGTCGAGGCTCTCCCAGAATTCCGGTGCCTCGCCATTGCCTTCGATGATGTGCAGCTGGAAGGGCACTTCGCCGCCCAGCTTGTGCTTGGAGGTTTTGCGCGCCGCTAAGAAGCTCGATTCATGCGTCGCAATCGGGTGGCCCGTGTCGTTCAAATTCTCAAAGAAGATCTTCCAATTGGAGCGCTGCATCACCCGCTGCACGCCGCCGGCCACTTCAATTTCGCCGTCCGGGGCGCGGTCGACAAAGTTATCCATGGAGGTGATCGCGCCGCCGAGGAAGGTTTTGAGGTCCGGGCCTTCCTCGGAAAGGGAGCAGAAAACAAAGCCGCGATAGTTTTCCACCCGCGCCACTGGCGTCATGGAAAACTGAGGGTCGTCAGGATCAAAGCTGGTGCCATCATAGCCGTGGCGATGGGGCACGGAGACCAGGCTACCATCCATGCGGAACATCCAGGCATGATAAGGGCAGCGGAACATGGGCTTGTGCTTGGTGCAGCCCTCGGCAGTCAGTTTGGCGCCTTTGTGTGGGCAGCGATTATAGAGGACATGAATGTCGCCTTTGGAATCGCGCGTCATGACCACCGGCTCTTTGCCGATCATGGTGCTCCAGCAATCGCCATGCTCTTTGACTTGACTTTCATGGCCCACAAACACCCAGGCCTGGCCGAAGATGCGCTCCATCTCCAGGTCGTAGACCCGTTGGTCTGTATACACTGCCTTATGAACCCGTGCTGGCTCAACCAGCCGCTCAACCCAATTTGGATCTGCCTCTGCCATCGCTTGACCTCCCGTTCCTCGTCATCCCTAAAGTCAGGACCCTCACCCTGAAATTAGTTTAAGCTTAAATCAAAACGCTGCACTATCCAATTTCGACAATTCTATCCTTTTCGTGCAAGCGGCGTGCTTGCATCAGCCCTGCTGCGACTCTGCTCGAAACATGACACAGCGTGGCCAAGGGTGGAAGCGTTTGGCTTCATCGCGAGCGATGCGGCTATGGCCTGGCCCAAGCGTTGCGGGGTCGATCGCTTCAAAGCCGAGCCGCGCGTAATACGGTTTGTTCCACGGGACATCGGTGAAACAGGAGAGCGAGACGGGCGCCGGCAGCGCGTCCATCAGCGCTCTGCCGATGCCTTTGCCCATATGCGCCGGGTGCACGCTGACTTCGCAGATAAAGGTGTGTCCGTCGCAGGGCTCATGGGCCAGAAAAGCCGCGAGGGCGCCCTCGATGTCGGCAACCAGCACACCGCCCGCTGCAATCCAGCGTTCATAGCTTTGCGGGCTGCTGGGCGGCGCGTCGGCAATAGCGTCGCGGCCAATCTCACGAAACAGGGAGGCTGCGTCCGCTTCTAAGCGGCTGAGCTGGCGGCCTTCTCCTGGCCGCGCTTGACGAATGCTAGTCAGATCAGACCGTAAAGCTCTCGCCGCAGCCGCAGCGCCCGCTTTCATTGGGGTTTTTGAAGGTGAAACCGGTGGAGAACATGTCGTCCTCCCAATCCATCACCGTGCCGAGCAGGTACATGATGGAGGCGGGGTCAACGAACAGCTTCACGCCATTGTCTAGCTCGACGACATCGGCGTCTGCTGGGATGTCTTCGACATATTCCAGGTCATACATCAGGCCATTGCAGCCGGCGGTCTTGGTGCCGATGCGCAGGCCCTTAGCGCCATCTTTCTTGGCCATGAGGCCCGCGATATGGTTTGCGGCTTTATCTGTAACGGTAATCAGGCTCATCTTAGAGAAATCCCAATTCTAGTTTGGCTTCATCGGTCATCCGCTCTGGCGTCCACGGCGGGTCCCAGACGAGGTTGACGTCCACATCTTGCACGCCTTCCACAGCCATCAAGCGGCCTTCCACTTCGCCCGGCATGGTCTCCGCAACCGGGCAGTTGGGCGTGGTCAGCGTCATGGTCACATAGACTTTATTGTCTTCATCGATTTCGCAATCGTAAATTAGCCCCAGGTCGTAAATATTGACTGGGATTTCCGGGTCAAAGATGGACCGCAGCGCTGCCAGCAGCTTGTCATCAAGCGTTTCGCCTTCAAGCTCCGACTCCGGTGCTGCCTCAGCGGGTTTATCCTCGCCAGATAAGAAGCCATCCAGGTACTGGTGCTGATTGCCCACCATGGGGCGTTGCGGCGCGTTCGGCGCTTCGCTTACATCTTCTGTCTTTGGCGGTGTCATATCGGTCATCGCATTATCCAAAAATTCTGGAGACTTTGTGAAGGCCTTCAATCAAGCGGTCCACATCGCCTTTTGATGAATAGGCTGCAAAGCTCGCCCGAGCCGTCGCATCAACGCCAAGACGGTCCATTAGGGGCTGCGCGCAATGATGGCCCGCCCTTATGGCAACGCCGTCTCTGTCTAATATGGTGCCGATGTCGTGCGGATGAACCCCTTCCATGGTGAAGGAGAGGATGCCGCCCTTATCCGGCGCCGTGCCATGAATGGTGAGGCTGTTCACTTGCGACAGGGCGTTCATGGCATAGTCCAGTAACGCCATCTCATGCGCATGAACCCGGTCCAGGCCAAGCTCAAGCATATAGTCAGCAGCGACACCCAGGCCGATGGCGCCGACAAAATGCGGCGTCCCAGCTTCAAAGCGCAGCGGCGGCGGCAGATAGGTGGTCTGCTCAAAGCTGACCTCTTCAATCATGGAGCCACCGCCTTGATAGGGGCGCATGGCCTCCAGGATGTCATAGCGGGCCCACAGCGCGCCAATGCCTGTGGGCGCATGGATTTTATGGCCTGAGAAGACATAGAAGTCGCAATTGAGGGCGGTAACGTCGACCGGCATATGCGGCACTGCTTGGCAGCCATCGACCAGGACTTTCGCGCCCGCAGCATGCGCTGCTTTAACAACGGCAGGCATATCCACAATGGTGCCCAGGACGTTGGACATATGCGTGATGGCGACCAGTTTGGTCTTTTCGGTGAGCAAGCTGGTGAAGCTCTCCCAATCGAGTGCGCCTTCGTCGGTAATGTCGGCCACTTTGATGACCACGCCAACTTTATCGCGCAGCAGCTGCCAAGGGATGATGTTGGAGTGGTGCTCCATCTGGGTGAGGATGATTTCATCCCCAGCGGATAAGTGCGTCTCGCCCCAGCTCGACGCGACCAGGTTGATGGCCTCTGTCGCACCGCGCGTGAAGACGATTTCCTTGTCCGTCTTGGCGCCAATCAGCTTGGCAACGCTTGCCCGAGCCGCCTCATACCGCTCTGTCATCTCCTGGCTGAGCGTGTAGATGCCGCGGTGGACCGTTGCATAATCTTGGGCGTAGGCAGCCACCACAGCGTCCAGCACTGGCTGGGCCTTGAGGCTGCTGGCAGCGGAATCCAAAAAGGCGAGCGGCTTGCCATTCATCTCAGTGGCGAGCTGCGGAAAGTCGGGCCGCACATCCAGCGGTGCCGTAATGGTCTCCATCTTGGTCATAGCTGCGCCATCAGCCAATTTTGCGTCGCCTTAAGATAGGCGTCGCGGACGGGCTCTATGTCGATGCCTTCAATCACGTCAGCCACAAAAGCTTGCACTAAGATAGCCCGCGCTTCCTCTGGGCTCACGCCGCGGCTGGCCAAATAGAAGAGGGCTTTTTTATCCAGCTCGCCAACGGTCGCGCCATGGGCGCACTGCACATCATCGGCATAGATTTCTAGCTCCGGCTTGGTGTCGGCTTCCGCCGTGCGCGCCAGGAGGAGGTTGCGGCTCGATTGCTGCGCATCTGTCTTTTGCGCATCGCGTTCCACATAGACTTTGCCGGAGAAGGCCGTGCGCGCATTGTCGTCAACGACAGAGCGGTAGGTCTGGTTCGAGGTAGAATGGCCAATGTCATGGCGCAAATACGTCACCGTATCGAGCACTTGCCGCGCCCGGCCAAGCTGTACGCCAGACAGCTGCACATCCGCGTCGGATCCCTCCACATGCACGCGGATTTCACTACGCGCGCTGGCCGCGCCAGTGGACAGGGTGAAACGGTTATACTGCGCTTCCCCATCGACAGACACGCGGGTCAGGCCCGTCGCCATGGCTACATTGCTGTCAGACTGCCAACAATTGTGCGTCAGCGCCGCGCCGCGCTCTAATCGGATGGTGGAGACGGCATTGGCCCAATAGTCCTCGCTGCCAACGCCAAGGCTGCGTTCAATCAGCGTGGCTTTCGCGCCGCTTTCCAAATGGATAACGCTGCTGATATGGGCGGCCGCTTTCGCGGTGGCACCACTTGAGAGGAACAGCACTTGGATGGTGCCTGCATCTGCATTCTCAGGCACGCGCAGCACCAAGCCATCGCTGGCCATCGCTAGGTTCAGCTGTGCCAAAGCGCTGCCATCGCTGGAGGCATCCAGCTGCGCTTTGATGGCCTGTTCATCGTCCGCTAGAGCGGCTGACAAAGGCTTTGCATAGTCGCTTAAATCACTGGAGAGGTCAGCGCGAAACTGTCCGTCTACAAAGGCTAAGCGTGCGCCCGGTATATCAATCCAAGGCAGGTCACCGACCGAGGCTGGCGCAACAGGCTTTGCCACAAACGGCGTTTTTTCCAAGGCCTTGAGGTCGGCATACTTAAACGCTTCATCCTTGCGGCCGGGAAAGCCCGTTGCTGCAAAGCGCGCGGCAGCCGCCTGGCGCACATTGGCCAGCCAGGGAAACTGGTTGCCGGGAAGGCTCGGTTGAACGGCCTTGATGCTATCGAGATAGGCTTGCGTCATATCAAAACCTTAAGCCGCAATGGCCGCATAGCCGTCTTTTTCAAGCGCAAGCGCCAGTTCCGGCCCGCCGGACTTGACGATCGTGCCGCCCGCCAAAACATGCACCACGTCCGGCTTCACATAATCGAGCAAGCGCTGATAGTGGGTGATGAGCAGCGTCGCTTTATCGGCCCCGCGCATGGCATTGATGCCGTCGGAGACGACTTTCAGCGCGTCAATATCCAGCCCGGAATCCGTCTCATCCAGCACCATCATTCTCGGGTCCAGAACAGCCATCTGCACCATCTCATTGCGCTTCTTCTCCCCGCCAGAAAAGCCCACATTGACAGAGCGCTTGAGCATCTCTGCATCCATGCCAAGGTCTTTCGCCTTCGCCCGGATGAGCTTAAGGAAGTCGCCCGCGGAGATATCCTCTTCGCCCTTATATTTGCGGATGGAATTCATTGCCGTGCGCAGGAAGTTCATGTTGCTCACGCCCGGAATTTCCACCGGATATTGCAGGCCTAGGAACAAGCCTTCGGCAGCGCGCTCATGCGGCTCTAATTCCAACAGGTCTTGGCCGTCCAATTCGATTGAGCCAGCCGTAATCTCATAGCCATCCCGGCCAGACAGCGCATAGCCAAGCGTCGACTTGCCAGCGCCGTTGGGGCCCATGATGGCGTGCACTTGCCCAGCAGGAATGTCGAGCGACAGGCCTTTGAGGATTTCTTTGTCTTCCACGCTGACGTGGAGGTCTGTGATTTTAAGCATTATGTCTGTCCTTGCTCTGATTGGCACCACCCCCTGGCCCCCTCCACTAATTATTTGGGTTAACACTTTTATTGCCCCTCTCCTTCTGGGTTGGGGGTGGGGTGGGGCCATCGATCGGCCATTTGATTGAGTTGGGTGAGGACAAGCGTCAAAACGCCATCCATGTTTTGCATAACATCTTGATTGGTAATGCGAATGACATGGTAGCCAAATGACAGCAAAGCAGCATCTCGCCTCGCGTCTTCCTTCAGATCATGTGTATCCCCGTCCACTTCGATGATGAGCTTTTTTTGTGCGCATAGGAAGTCCGCGATATAAGGCCCGATCACTGCTTGGCGGCGGAACTTGTGGCCTCCAAGCTTAGAGCCGGACAAATGCCGCCAAAGGCGCTTTTAAGGTACGGTAGTGTTGTTTCGAATG